>Ga0315282_10013113_pt1 | contig 12545 bp, 11 predicted proteins | sample YL17G07_20_MG_FD_203693 | JGI IMG/M metagenome (GOLD analysis project Ga0315282, IMG submission 203693) | Sediment microbial communities from Yellowstone Lake, YNP, Wyoming, USA - YL17G07_20 | ecosystem: Environmental > Aquatic > Freshwater > Lake > Sediment | place: USA: Wyoming | collected... | reverse complement strand
TCGCCACCACGCCGAAGGCAAGGATAGCACTAAAGCGGTCTTTGGCCTGGACGGCGATGCGAAGCCCCCACAGAATCAAGGCCACATAGAGTCCGATGACGAAGAGAGATCCGATCAAACCCCACTCCTCTCCCAGGGCTGAGAAGATGAAGTCCGTCTGTTGTTCGGGGAGAAAGCCCAACTTGGATTGAGTCCCTTTCATGAAACCCTTTCCAAGGATTCCCCCTGATCCCACGGCGATCTTCGACTGAATCAGGTGGTATCCCGCACCCAGGGGATCTAAATCCGGGTTAAAAAAGGTAATAATCCGTTTCCTCTGGTACCCCTTTAGAAAATTCCAAAGGAGCGGCACGGCAGCGCCTCCAGTCAATCCAATGGTCAGCAGGGAGGACCATCGAATCTTAACAAAGATCAGGACCGAGAAGAAAACGAGGAGAAGGACAATGGCTGTCCCCAGGTCGGGTTGTTTAAGGATCAACCCCATCGGCAGAAGAAGGAGGAGAAACGGTAAGGGAAGTTGCTTTAACGAATACCCCTTTCGATCTGGAGGTCGATGGAAAAACTTTGCCAGGGCCAAGATGAAGGAGATCTTGACAAACTCTGAAGGTTGAAAAGAGAGGGGTCCAATTTTGACCCACCGCTGGGCACCCGAGGTGATCATGCCATAGGCCAATACCACCAGCAAAAGGACCAATGCGACCGTATAAACGATATAAGCAAAATCGGAATAAAAACGATATTCCACGAAGGCGATTGTCACCATCGCGGCCAGCCCGATCAGCAGCCAAAAAATTTGTTTGAGGTAAAGGGGAGTCCCGGCCATCTCTATCTTTGCCGTGGCGCTGTAAAGATTGAGAATGCCGATCGAGGCAATGACGAGTACAATCCCCAACAATGCCCAGTCGAAATGAATGAAGAGGCGTCGGTCAATCTGCATACTCCAAATCGCTTTCCTCTCCCGCCAACTTTGGGGGAGCCGAATGGTTAAGGTTCAGATATTGCTCGATGACCTTTTTAGCAATCGGAGCGGCGGCGGAAGCCCCGAATCCCCCGTGCTCAACGAGGACAACCACCGAGATCTTAGGGTCTTCAAACGGGGCATAAGCCACAAACCAGGCGTGATCCCGAAATTTTAGAGGGATTCGATTCATCTCCCCCCTCTTAAAGTCCTCCGGCATGGCGACGACTTGGGCCGTACCCGTTTTCCCCGCCACCTTGACATCTTTCAACAAACATGCCGAGCCCGTCCCATGAGGCTCGTTCACAGCTCCCTTGAGAGCGTCTTGGATAATTTGAAGGGTTTTCTGCGAAACGTCCGCCCTTCCCAATTCCACGGGTGGATACTCTTGCAATGTGTTGCCGTAGACATCTGCTACCTTTTCCACCACCTGGGGGAGGGAGAGCTTTCCTCCATTGGCAACGCCTGAGATAAGCATCAGGAGTTGGAGCGGGGTCGCTAAGAGATATCCTTGACCCACAGAAAAGGAAAGGGTCTCGCCGCTATACCACGGAGCTCCAAAACGTTTCTTCTTCCAGGAGCTGGAGGGGACTGTCCCGGGTTTCTCATGGGGGAGTGAGATTCCTGTCAGCTTTCCTAAACCGAACTCATTGGCGTAATGAGCAATGAGATCGACCCCCACCTTCAAACCCACTTGATAGAAGTAGACATCGCAGGATTCAACGATGGCCCGATGGAGGCTGAGGGTTCCATGACCGCCTTCCTTCCAGCACCGAAAATCCCGATTTCCATACGAAAAGGCTCCTGTGCAATGGAGCTGTGTGTTCGGAGTAATCATTCCTGATTCCAGACCGGCTATGGCAGTGACGATTTTGAAGATGGACCCCGCAGGGTATTGCCCCTGAATGCCTTTGTTTGTAAGAGGGTGATAGGGGTTCTCCACAAGCGTTTTCCATTCTTCTGGCGATACGTTTCTCGCAAAGGGTTCAAAGGAAGGCTTGCTCACCATGGCGAGGATATGTCCCGTTTTCGGGTCCATGGCAATAAGAGCCCCGTTCTTGTCCTTGTAGGCTTCTTCGGCCGTTTTCTGGAGGTCTAAATCGATAGTGAGAGAGAGGTTGTTTCCCGGAAAAGGTTCGACCACCCCCAGGGGTCTGACCTCTCTTCCCAGGGCGTCGACTTCAATCTGCTGCCCCCCGTCGACTCCTCTGAGGTCATTTTCCCACCGGTATTCGACTCCATATTTTCCAATCAGGGCACCCATTCGGTAGGGAGACTCCCTGGACTGTCTCAATTCATTCTCATCCACCTCTCCCAGATAGCCGATAAGATGAGAAGCCAAATCCCCATAATCATAGGCCCTCCTGGGTCTGACATCCACCAGGAGGCCCGGGAGATGGACCCGATTCGATTCGAGGGCGGCCAGCTCATTCCAATCGATATCCGATTTGATCTTCACCGGTCTGAAGGGCGCCCGTCGCTTTTGGGCTCTGATTTTCTCCTCAATCTCGTCCCGGGTCATATTCAACATCCCTACAATTTTGACCAACACCTCCGGATTCGCCTGGACGTCTTCGGGAACAAGATAGACTTCGAAGGAAGGACGATTATGAGCCAAAATACGCCCTTTTCGATCCAATAACATTCCGCGGTCAGCGGGATTCTCAAGGAGCCGGATGCGGTTATTTTCAGACAGATGCCGGAGTTCACTTCCCTGGATGACGTGAAGGGACCACAGGCGGATGAAGATCAGGAAAAAAGCCAAACCGACAAAGACTACAAGGTATTTATACCTTCCCTTGAAGTCTTCCATCTTCTGGGTATTTAATTCCATCATGGCCGATACCCTCTCTCCTTGATCCCCTGCTCGGGCTCCCGAAATAATAACGATGACCCCTTTTGAAAAACGAAAAAGAGGAGCGGGGTGGCCAGGCCGGTAATAAAGGATTGGGGGAGGAGGAAAGTGAAAAATAGGGGATAAACATTTCCGAGAGGAATGGGTTGGACGGCGTTCATAAGTATGGAGATGAGAATCCCCTCTAACAGACTGAAGATGAAGGCGAAAAGGGATTGGAAGGAAAATCCTTCCAAGTAGAATCGCTCTTTGAAGAATTGGGCGGCCAAGAAGACGAGGGGCCTGGAGAAGGCATAAAAACCTAATGTGTTTCCTGAAAACAGGTCCATGAGATAACCCATGAAGAAGGCTAAGATCCCACCGAAGATCGGCGGAAATAAAAAGGCCAGGTAGAGGGTAAAGATGAGGAGGATGTCCGGCCTGATCCTTTGAACAGGAAAGGAAGAGAACAACGTCGTCTGAAGGATCAGAAAAAGAATTCCCGCTAAAAGTGGTAGAATCACCCGTTTCATTTCTTGCTCTTTTTCCCCTTCTTCACCTTTCCTTCCGGAGGGGGCGAAGAGGGAAGAGGTTCCATGATGACGAAGACCTCCTCCAACTCGGTCATATCCACACTGGGAACCAATTCGGCATACTGAAAAACGCCGTGCCCCTTCTTGTCCACCTTCTTGACCTCACCCACCATCAACCCCTTTGGAAAATTTCCACCCAATCCCGAGGTGACGACAGCATCCCCGACGGCCACTTCTTCAGTTCGAAGAAGGTATTTCAGCTGGCACCGGTTTTCTCCCTTTCCTTCAACGATAGCTTTCGCGCGAGTCCTCTGGACAATGGAATCAACGGCGCTGTTGTAATCGGTGATGAGAAGGACGGTGGCATAGTGGGGGGCGGTTTTAAGGACCTGACCGATGACCCCTGCCGGGGAGATCACCGCCATTCCTTTTTTTACTCCATCCCTTTCTCCCTTGTCAACGGTCACGCTCTTGAACCAGGAAGAGGGATCTTGACCAATCACTTCCGCCCCGATCATCGAAGAGGAGTTTTTCTCCCTAAATTGAAGAAGCTGTTTCAGCCGTTCGTTGGCCAACTGCATCTCCTTCATCTGATGGGTTTCTCCTTGAAGTTCAGCCACCTTCTGCTTGAGCATCCGGTTCTCTTTTTCAAGGTTGACCAAAAAAACATATCGGTGGAAGGTTCCCTGAATGGTCTTGATGACAAATGTGGATGCTTTCTGGAGAGGAGAGCAGACCTCCATCAGAAGGGCATCGAAGAATTCTACCCCTTTCCTCTGTTTCGCCCTTAACGACATCAGAACGAGGGCAAGCAACAAAAGGAGGATGATAAAAATGAAAAGATGATATCTTCGGAAGACGAAAAAATCACGTACCCTCATCAATCTCAATATTGCACCGTCACAGTACGGAGCAATTGCTCGTTGTCTAATACCATTCCTGCCCCTAACACGATGGAAGAGAGCGGATCATCTACGATCGTGATGGGAAGGCTGGTCACCTCCCGGAGCAGGACGTCGAGGTTCTTCAGAAGGGCGCCTCCACCCACCAGGACAATCCCCTTGTCCACAATATCGGCCGCCAGTTCCGGCGGGGTCCCTTCCAGAGTAACCCGAACGGTATCGATGATGGTATTGATCGACTCAGCCAATGCCTCCCGGACTTCCTCACTATTGATCTCAAGGGTTTTAGGGATGCCCGTCACCAAGTCCCTTCCTTTTACCTCTATGGTCTGGGGATTCTCCTCGGGATAAGCGGTCCCGATATTAATCTTGATCAATTCGGCCGTTCGCTCGCCGATGAGAAGGTTGTATTTTCTCTTGACGTACTGAACGATGGCCTCATCCATCTTGTCACCCGCCACCCGGATGGACTGACTGGTCACAATCCCCGACAGAGAAATGACCGCCACCTCCGTGGTCCCCCCGCCGATGTCGACAATCATATTCCCGGAGGCCTCGGTGATCGGAAGTCCAGCCCCGATGGCAGCAGCCATGGGCTCCTCGATCAGATAAATCTCCCGGGCTCCGGCAGATTGAGCCGATTCCCGAACCGCACGTTTTTCTACGGGGGTGATGCCGGAAGGGACGGAGATGACCACTCGGGGTCGGAGCAGGGTTTTTCGATTATGAACCTTAGCGATGAAATAACGAAGCATTTCACCGGTAATCTCAAAATCGGCGATCACCCCATCCTTCATCGGCCGGATGGCGAAAATGTTGCCAGGTGTCCGACCCAACATCTCCTTGGCTTCACGGCCCACCGCCAGGACATGCTTCTCTCCTCTCGAATCCCTTTGAATGGCCACCACGGAGGGCTCGGAAGAGACGATTCCCTTCCCTTTGACATAGACAACCGTATTCGCCGTTCCTAAATCAATGGCCAAATCCGATGAAAACAGACCCCACAATGAATCAAATACCATCCTTTTCTTTCCTTCCTTTCTTGAAACCACATCATATTAACAAATAGTGTAATTTGATTCAAGAAAATTTATTGCACAAAATTCCGATCCTGTGTTTTCAATGTCATATTTAAGCAATATCCGTGCCAAAAATAGGTTTGCCTGCCGCCAGTTGGATCTGCCCATCGCAGGCAGGCCTGCCCGCCGAAGGGAAATTTTACTCCCGTAGGCGGGCGTTGACCCCTTCCCATGGGATGGGTTAAATAAAGAGGATGAAGATCCTCTTGGTCTCACCCGAACGGGAGCGAAAAAAGGAAGAAGCTTTCCTCTTCAGACTGAGTTTCTTGAACCTTCCCTATGTCGCAGCCGTCACCCCTCCGGGTGTGGAGTTAAAGATCGTGGATGAAGCTTTCGAAAAAATCAATTTCGAAGAAAAAGTGGATCTGGTGGGGATGACTGCCCAGACGCCCGTTGCCCCCCGGGCTTATCAAATCGCAGAAGAGTTCAAAAGGCGAGGGATCCCTGTCGTCATGGGAGGTGTCCATGCCAGCATGCTTCCCCAGGAGGCGCTTCAACACGTGGATGCGGTCGTAGTGGGAGAGGCGGAAGGGGTCTGGCCGGATCTGATCGAGGATCTGAGAAAAGGCCATATGAGACGGATCTATGTGGGGAGCGAATTGGCGAATCCCTCCCGCCTTCCCCTTCCCAGGAGGGATCTTCTCAATGAGAAGTTTTACTTTCCGTTGAAGCTGCTCGAAACCACACGAGGATGTCCCCACCGCTGCGACTTCTGCGGTGTCTCAAAATTTTTCGGGTATCGATACCGCAATCGCCCGATCAGCGAAATTGAACGGGAGCTCAAGACCCTTTTCCAAAACGGGCCCGTGATGAACCTTGCCCTAAAAAAAATCCTTTCCCTATTCAGCAAAGACCTCCCTTATTTTCTCAAAAGAAGGCTTCTCTACATCATCGATTCCAACGTTGCAGGGGATAAGCGGTTTTGTCTTGATCTTCTCTCCCTTCTTAAAGAATTCGACCTCCTCTGGTATGGCCATGCACCCGTCTCCATCGCTTTTGACCAGAGACTCCTGGAAGGATTCGCACAAAGCGGCTGTATCGCGATCAATATCGGCTTTGAGTCCTTCTCGACAAAGAACCTGAATACGATGGGAAAGGGATTCAACCAGCCCTCACGATATGCCGAGGCCGTGGGAAGGATCCATGATCGAGGAATCGGCATCATGGGAACCTTCATCGTAGGTCTGGATGACGATGACCCGGGAGTCTTCCAAAGGATCATCGACTTCTCCATCGATTCGAGACTCGACTGGGCTCTTGCCTTCATCATGGCCCCCTATCCCGGAACCGATTCATTTCTTCGACTGGAGAAGGAGGGAAGAGTTCTTTGCAGGGATTGGGAGAAATACGATTCGCTCAACGCCGTGTACCGGCCTTTGTTGATGTCTGTGGAACAATTAGAAACAGGGGTGAGGACAATCTGGAAAGAGGTTTTTTCAGCCTCTTCCATCTATAAAAGGATTGTTAAAAGACCCTGGGTTCACCCCCTCTTCTACTTGGCGATGAATTGGCAGTTTCACCAATTGACAAAAACATGGTAAAATAGGGAACGATGAATATTTATTTCTTTAAATTCGCCTCTCTTCTTTACTTGTTTGGGACGTTGGCCTATCTGGCCTATATCATTTTTCTGAAAGAGGCCCTGTCTAAAATAGCGGTCACCGTCGTCTCCGTAGGTTTCGCCTCTCATACCATAGCGATTCTCACGAGGTATGCAGAAGCCGGGCATACTCCCGTGACCAATCTTTACGAATCCCTCTCCTTCTTTGCGTGGATGATCATCGGCATCCTTTTGATTGCTAATCTGAAATATAAGGTCAAGGTTTTGGGTTCCTTTCTCACTCCCATTGCCCTTATCCTCATCCTTTTCGCTTTCGCCCTCCCCAAAGAGATCTTGCCCTTGGCTCCTGTCTTAAAAAGTTTCTGGCATCCTTTCCATGTGATCTTTGCTTTTTTGGGTAATGCCATCTTCACTTTAACTTTCTGTTGTGGAGTCATGTACTTAATTCAAGAGCATCAACTCAAATCGAAAAAGATGGGAGCTATTGCAAAAAGACTTCCGCCTTTGAATCTTCTGGACGATCTGAGCTATCAATCCCTCAAATTCGGGTTTCCCCTGTTGACCCTGGGGATCATCACAGGTGCGGTTTGGGCAGAATATGCTTGGGGGAGATATTGGAATTGGGATCCCAAAGAAACATGGTCTTTGATCACCTGGCTTCTCTATGCGGCGTTGCTTCACCAGCGTCTGACCGTCGGATGGAGGGGACGGAAGGCAGCAATCATGGCTATTGTAGGATTTCTGGCTGTCCTCTTTACCTTTTTAGGCGTGAACCTCCTTCTCCCGGGATTGCATACCTATGGGAACTGGTAGGGAATAGAAATAGTTATAGTGAACGACACAAATATGTTGACATCCCCAATATGTCATTGCGAACGAAGCGCTGCACCTCATGGTGTTCAGGGCAAAGTGAAGCAATCTCACGGGATTGCCACGCCTGCGTGCCGAAACTTTATGCTACTAAGAATCCCTGTGTTCAAGCACTGCGGCGTGCAGGCACGTCGTCCCCCCATGGCCGGACTCCCGCAATGACCACTTTTCTGTGTTGTTCACGACAGGTAGAGGTTTAATCTTAATCTCAACCTTATCCTATTGTTTATAATGCTATGGAACTCCTCGTCGTCGGATTAAATCATAAAACAGCGCCTATCGAGATTCGGGAATGCCTGGCCTTTCCCGAAGATAAAATAGAGGACGCCTTAGACAAGGTTCATGCCCTTCCTTCTCTCAAGGAAAACATGATCGTCTCCACCTGCAACCGGGTAGAGGTCTACGCGGCTACCCGTGAGACAGAAAGGGCCATCCGCGATCTAAAGGAATTCCTCTCTCAATATCATGGCATTCCCCTAAGGGAATTCGAAAGAAGTCTGTATGCTCATGTCGGAGAAGAAGCGGTGAGGCATATCTTTCGAGTCGCCTCCAGCCTCGACTCAATGGTGTTAGGGGAACCCCAAATTTTGGGCCAGATCAAGGAGGCCTATGATTTTTCCCAACAGGTTAAGACTTCGGGCCTCATTCTCCACCGACTTCTTCACCGGGCCTTTCATGTGGCAAAAAGGGTAAGAACCGAAACGAAGATCATCATGGGTGCTATATCCGTCAGCTCTGTCGCGGTTGAGTTAGCTGAAAAAATCTTTGGCGCCCTGGGGAAAAAAGCCGTCTTGCTCATCGGAGCGGGAGAGATGTGTGAACTGGCCGCCCGACACCTCGTCTCCGGAGGGGCGGAAAAAATTCTGGTGACCAATCGCACTTATGAAAGGGCTGCATCACTGGCTCAGGAATTTAGGGGGGAGGCCATTCCCTTTGAAGATATGGGACAGGGTTTGAAAAGAGTGGACATCGTGATCAGCGCCACGGATTCACCTCAATACCTTATCCGACACGATCAGATCACGAAGGTGATGAAGGATCGGCGGCAGAAACCGATCTTCTTCATCGATATCGCCGACCCCAGGGATATCGAGCCGAAAGTCGGCGATATTGAGAATGTCTATCTTTACAACATCGATGATCTCCAAAAAGTAGCCAATGAAAACATTAAAGATCGGGAGAAGGAGGCTCAAAAGGCAGAGGCGATTGTCCAGGACGAGATGGTCAAATTTGTCAACTGGTATCGATCTCTCGACGTGACTCCCACCATCGTGGCCTTGAGGAAAAAGTTTGAAGAGATCAGGAAGAAGGAGCTGGAAAAGACCCTTTCCCTCCACCCCGATCTGTCGGACAAGGAAAAGAAATCCCTGGAGGCCCTGACCTCCGCGATCGTCAATAAGATTCTCCATACTCCGATCACCCTCCTCAAGCAAACCAATGAGGAGGCGATGGCTGACATTTATCTCGACGCCCTCCATGCCCTATTCGGACTGTCGGAGAAATCATTAGAAACCTTCTTGGAAAAGTTGGAAAAAGAGAAAGAAAAGGAGGAATCCAATCTCGAAGATGCCCTCTGAACTTAAAATCGGGACCCGTGGAAGTCAACTCGCTCTTTTTCAGGCGAATTGGGTCAAGGACCGATTGGTCCAGGCCCATCCTGATCTCCATGTCACGTTGATCAAAATCAAAACCACCGGAGATAAAATTCAGGACGCCCCGTTAGCGAAGATCGGAGGGAAAGGCCTCTTTGTCAAGGAGATTGAGGAAGCGCTCCTTCAAAAAAGGATTGACCTCGCCGTTCATAGCATCAAGGATGTCCCCACCGAATTTCCAGAGGGCCTGCATCTCTCTGTGATTACAAAAAGAGAGGACCCTCGCGATGTTCTCATCTCAAAAGATGGGAAGCCATTAAAGGATCTTCCGAAGGGGGCAAAGATTGGCACAAGCAGCTTGAGGCGGCAGGCCCAGTTGCTTCATTTCAGAAGTGACTTTGAACTCATTCCTCTAAGGGGAAATTTAGATACCCGGCTCAAGAAATTAAAAACCATGAACTTGGATGCGATTGTCCTGGCCCTCGCAGGTGTAAAAAGGCTGGGCTTTGATGAAAAAATTACAGAAATCATTCCTCCGGAGCTCTCTCTCCCAGCCATCGGTCAGGGGGCATTGGGAATTGAGACGAGAATGGCTGACCAGGAGGTGGAGAGCCGGATCCGACTCCTCAACGATCGAGACTCCTCCATCGCCATTAGCGCCGAGAGGGCCTTCCTGAAGAAATTGGAAGGCGGTTGCCAGGTCCCTATCGCTGCCTTTGCCCGAATCGTCGGGACCACGCTTCACATCGATGGGTTGGTTGGAACGATAGACGGGAAGAGGCTCATCAGACATCATGTGGAGGGGCCGATTGAGAGAGCGGAGTCGCTCGGGGTCGAATTGGCTGAGATCCTTTTGGGCGAAGGAGCCAAAGAGATCCTTGATGAGGTCTACCAGAGGTCACAGCCTACCATTTCTATCTGAGCCAATGAATAAGAAATCCCTCGCCGGAAAGAAAATTCTGATCACCCGAACCCGTGAGCAGTCGGGTGATTTTGCGACCCGGCTTAAAAAACTGGGAGCGCAAGTGATCGAATTCCCCACCATTGAGGTTGTTCCTCCCACCCGCTGGAACGAACTTGACCAAGGCATCGATCAGTTGAAGTTTTATGAATGGGTACTTTTTACCAGTGCCAACGGGGTTAACTTCTTCTGGCAAAGGCTCAGAGAGAGAGGAATCTCTCCTTATCTTCCCCCGTCTCTTAAAGTATGTGCCATCGGACCTGCCACGGCCGATCAACTAAAAAGGAAGGGAATTTCCGTTCAGTATGTTCCAAAAGAGTTTATCGCGGAGTCCATCCTTGAGGGATTTAAAAAGATGAGGCTGGAAGGAAAAAGAATTCTTCTCGCCCGTGTCAAAAAGGCGCGGGATATTCTACCAAAAGGTTTAAGAAAAATGGGGGCAAAGGTTGATGTGGTGGAGGCTTATCGGACGGTCAGGCCAAAGGGAGGATCGAAGAAGATGAAGAAACTCCTGACAGAGGAAAAAATCGATGCCATTACCTTCACCTCCTCTTCCACAGTCAATCATTTTGCCGAACTCCTTAAAAAAGAAGACCTTAAGAAACTGCTGAAAGGCATCGCCATTGCCTGCATCGGACCCGTAACTGCCAGAACGGCAAAGGAATGGGGTTTGAAAGTCCGGATTCAGCCAAAACAGTATACCATTCCTGCTCTCACCCGAGCGATCGCTGAGTATTTTGGCTTTCGCTCTTCCCCTCTCCCCCGAGGGGAGAGGGCGGGGGTGAGGGGGAGGAGATGATCCAACCTCCGATCGAAGTGATCCTCTACGATTTAGGCAATGTCATTCTTCCTTTCAATCATTTCCAGATTGCAGAAAAACTCTCTCGATTCTCTCAAAGAAAAGAGTTTCAAGATCCCCCAAAAATGTTTTCCTATCTCTTCGATTTTGAAAAGGGGGCGGTCAACGGTTATGAAGTGGGTAAGGTCTCTTCCTTAGAATTCTTCCAATCGTTACGGGGATTCCTTCAGCTCTCCCTTTCCTTTGAGGATTTCATTCCTATCTGGAATGAAATCTTTATCGAAGATCAGGAGGTCTCTCACATCATTCTCTCCCAGAAAGGGAGATGGAAGCTCGGCCTTCTTTCCAACACCAATCCTCTCCACTTCGACTACGTCCTTGCAAAGTTTTCCATTATCCGCGTTTTTGATCGATGGATTCTATCCCACGAGGTGGGTTTCAAAAAACCAGCTGTCGAGATCTTTCAGAATGCCGTCCAGTGGGCCTCGGTCGAGCCCCGAAAGATTCTTTTTATCGATGATATGAAAAAGCATGTCGAAGTGGCCGCTTCTTTGGGGATCCAGGGGATTCATTTTATTTCTGCCAAACAATTGAAAGAAGAATTATCGTCAAAACTGAATTCCGCATGAGTACCGGTTGACCTTTCGACCTCCATTTGACAACTTAACCAGCAGAACAGAATTTGATCGATTTAATCATAGGTTGAAATGCCTACACGGTTTCAACTCGAAGGTGGCAATTTTTATCAATTCTAAAAATTAAAACTTCGTAGATGAAAACTCATCCCTAAACTCAATCCTTCCAAAAATTCAAAAAAAGGTATATATTACAATCATAAATCGACAATTTGGGACATGCATAGGCTTATTTCTTAGGAAAACATAGCGACAACACAAAAAATAATATTAGCTCCAATTAAGTAATTTAAAATGTTTGACATTCATCCAGATGCCCAAAATAATTTCAACGAAAAAGCCGAAGCCTTAATCGCTTGTATTAAGGAGATCCAGTCTGCTCAAACTCAACGGAACAAATGTTTTGACCCGGATATTCACGTTAAAATGCATCCTACTAATAAGGATATAATCGGCGAGATTTCCATGGGTGCTGTGAATTTTCTTGGTGAGCAAGTTGCATTTTACTTTATGGATGGCCAAAGGCAACTTGGTATAGAAGGGGATCATTACAAATCACTACGTAAATTGGCCGAAAATGTGTTTAAGGTAAGTGATATTAGAAAAGCGGTTTCCTTAAAGACGATTGAGAAAATAGTATGCAATTGGCTTAAGGAGAAATATTTTAATAAGGATTTGATTTGCTTCACGGAGTATTTCTTATTTAAAGCAAGACAACTAATCTCTGATATATCTGTATGGATTCAGTCTTGTCCAAATTAGGTTTTAAAAAAAATAGGCCCTGAGTTATTTTGTGATAGAGTAATTTCCGCCAAGAAATC
>Ga0315282_10013111_pt1 | contig 12546 bp, 12 predicted proteins | sample YL17G07_20_MG_FD_203693 | JGI IMG/M metagenome (GOLD analysis project Ga0315282, IMG submission 203693) | Sediment microbial communities from Yellowstone Lake, YNP, Wyoming, USA - YL17G07_20 | ecosystem: Environmental > Aquatic > Freshwater > Lake > Sediment | place: USA: Wyoming | collected... | reverse complement strand
TGAAGTGCGCGGCGGTCTATGCCCGGCTGCCGGAAATGTACGCCGGATATCGGAAGATCCTGAAACGACTGGAAAAAGAAGATGCCTGAGTCCGGGGGGACTCTATGCTGGGTGTAACTTTGACTTCAATGCGGCGAGGTGTTTTTCTAGCTGTGCGGCACCGCTGCCGCTGGTTTCTTCTCCACCGCGACTCAGATGCATCCAGGTGCCGTCGCTGAAGGTGTGCAGGGAACCCAATTCGGGGTGCTCGTAGAGCACGATCTCCCCGTTGACATCCGAGCGCTCGAACCCGTGCCGAAGCGCCACCTCGTGGCGCCCACCCGAGGCCGTCCCGTGCAGACGGGCTCTGTCTTCAGCCGCTGAAGGGGCCTCGGCGTATTTCTCGTCGTCCGCCAGCCCCGAAAAAATGACCTGCCAGACTCGCCCGATGATCGCCTCACGGTCATCGGTGGAATATCCGACGGTGGAAACCGGGTCGTGAATGGTGATCCGGGCTACTCCCGGATGAAGAGCGCGTTCACCCTTGCGCATGATTTTGGTGAATCCGGAGACTGTGACAGGCACGATCGGGGCCTGCGCCTTGATCGCCATCATGAAGACGCCCTTCTTGAAAGGCAGAAGCCGCCCCTCGCGGCTCCGTGTTCCCTCCGGGTAGGCGAGGAAGGAGTGCCCTTTCTTGAGCGATTCGATGGCTTCTTCGATGGCGCGCATGGCGCGTTCGCGGTTCTGGCGGTCCACAGGAACGAACCCACACAGGCGCATCGCGCGACCCAGGACGGGCACACGGAATATTTCCTTCCTGACGAGGACACGCACGGGAGGGAGGATCGAGATCAAGGCGGGAGGATCGACGTTGCTCTGGTGATTGGCCATGAAAACCACCGCGCGCCCGATGGGAATTTTCTCCCGACCGCGAACCTCGAGCCTCACGCCGGCCAATCGCAAGGCCATCCTGCAACCCCAGACGCCCACTCGATAAATCGGGTCCGCTTCACCGCTCAGAACAGCGTAAAGCAACACGGGCGGCCCCACCAGCAGTACGTAAGCGAACGTCACGCACGAGACGAACACTGCCCGAATCATCGCTTTCCCGCCCCCGCGCTTTGACTCGTGGTTCCTTCCCGCCAGCCCTGCCGCGCGCGCCGCTCGAGTTCGCCCGCGTTCTTGATTTCCTCGATTCGGTAAGTGGTTCGGCCCTGGCCGCTCAGCGGAGACTTTAGCGTGAACTCGCGCCTGCCGCGCCGCACGCTGAAGGGGCTTACCAGACCGGGATCGGAGCGCCGTCGGAGGGATTTCATCGAAAGGTGCGGCGGAAATCGTCAGCCGGAAAAATGCCTTGCATGTGTCACACCGGGTTTCTAATATAGCAAACCGTGATTGAAGGGCAACCCGCAAAACTGTTCAAAGCCGACTTGCACGTCCATACCCGGCATTCGGGTCACGCGAAGCATCTGCGGTTTCTCCGCTGCCGCGACTGCTACTCGCAGCCCCTCGAAGTGTATCGCACGGCCAAGCGCCGGGGAATGGACCTGGTCACCATTACGGATCACGATTCGATCGAGGGCGGGCTGGAGCTGCTGAACCGCCTCGGCGACCTGCCGGACTTCATCCTGGGCGAGGAAGTCAGTACCTACTTCCCCGAATTTCGCCACGAGGTTCACATCGGCGTCTACGGCCTGAATGAGGCTCAACATCGCGAGATTCAAAAGCTCCGGCCGAACGGCGAAGCACTCGTGGCTTATCTGCGCCAGAGCGGGCTGGTCTTCGTGCTCAACCATCTCTTCCTGCATTTCTGGGACACCGTGCGGGTCCAGGCATTCGTCGAGCGGATGGCGGCGCTGTTCGATGTCTTCGAGATCCGCAACGGCACGCAGCAGCGCGAGCATAACACGCTCATTGTGCGGTTGCTGGAGCGCTACCGGCATGGTGCCGCCCTCGCCCGCCCCGTAGGCATGGTAGGCGGCAGCGATTCCCACACGCTGCGGCGCATCGGGCAGACCTTCACCGCCAGCCCGGCGCGAACGCGCGAGGAATTCCTCGCCGACATTCGGCACGGCCGCACGCTGGTCTTCGGGCGGCACTCCAATCACCTATCCTTGGCCGCGGACATCTACGGCGTGGTGCTGCGCTACTACCCGACCGTGCTCTCCCTCCGCAACGGCGAATTCCCGCCCCTGTTGCGCTTCAAGAACTTCTTCCTCAGCCTGGCGGCGGCGCCCTTTTTGCTCACCCCCTATGTCATCGCCGTCCGGCACAGCCGCATCGAGCGCCAGCGCGTCAATCAGTTCTGGCGGCTCTTCTACGGCGATCGGTCCTCGTTCGCTCCTAGCTAGCCTTGCGGAATTTCCAGCGATAAAGGAGGGCTCCTGAGGCCATAGTCAACAGGCCCAGGAGGGATTCGATGGGCCGCAGGAAGAGCGTGTAGCTCAGCATCCAAATGCTGGCGCCGACGAAGACCGCGGGAATCAGGGGGTAAGCCCAGCTTATGGCCGCGAGCCGTTTCCAACCCGGCCGTCCACGCAGCCGGAAGATTCCGGCGGTCGCCAGCGCGGCAAAAAGAATGAGAGCGAAACCGATGTAGTAAATCAGCCTTTCAAAAGTTCCCGTCAAGATCATCGCGGCGGACGCAACCGTCTGATAGAGGATCGCCTGCACCGGAGTGTGCCAGCGCTTGTTCACCTGTGCCGCGCCGCGGAAGAAACATCCGTCCAGCGCCATCGCGTAGTAGACCCGCGGCCCCACGATCACCATAGCGCTGACGCAGGAGAGGATGCCGGCCGCCATCATCCCGCTGAATATAGCCTCACCTTGAGGGCCGAAGAGTCCGCCGGCAGCCAGCGCGCCGACGCGCACCACGCCTTTCATCGATTCCAGAGGCAGCGCGTAGATGAACGCTGCGTTGAGCGCCAGATAGATGAACGCCACCGCACCCGTCCCGACCACCAGCGCCAGCGGGAGGGTGCGCTCGGGGGTCTTCATTTCTTCTGCGACGTAGGTGGCGGCGTTCCAGCCGCTGTAGGCGAACATTACGAAGATCAAGGAAACGGCAAATTGTGTACCCACACCGTGCGGCGACGTCCGTGCCGCTGCCAGCGTGAAGTTGTGCCAATCGCCCCGGCCGATCGTGAACGCCAGCAGCAGGAAAGCGCCGAGCACGGCGAGTTTTGTCGCGGTCAAGATGGTCTGCAGTCGCGCCGCCAGGCGAATCCCCAGGATGTTCACAACGGCAAAAACCACGATGACGGCCAGCGCCAACAGTTGGCCGTTTCCCGGACGCAGCCAGCCGATCCAGCCGCTGCTTGGCTGGGTGTGCCGCATCGACAGTGACGGAAAGAAATACCCCAGGTATTCGGAGATGGCGAGCGCGCCCGCAGCCACCGGCGCGGCGAAACCTGCAAAGAAAGAGATCCAACCGCTCAGGAATCCCCAGGTTGGCCCCCAGGCCTCGCGCAGAAAGACGTACTCGCCTCCCGAGCGCGGGAAGTTGATCCCCAGTTCCGCATAGGCCAGGCAGCCAGCCAGGGCGACGATTCCGCCGGCCGCCCAGACTGCCAGGACCACATCGGGGCTCCCGAGGTCCCCCGCCAGGAATCCCGTAGTCGTGAAGATTCCCGTGCCAATCATGTTGGAGACGACGATCGCGGTGGCGCTGATGAAGGTGAGTTCGCGGCGGAGGGGAGACTCCATGAGATCCTGTTCGTACCCGTGCCTGGGGAGATCGGCTCTTGGGCGCGGGCGGCCAGAGTAGATTTGAACGCCACTCACCGCAAGCGAAATCTCGTCACATGCGTCCGTGCGGCTCGACAAGGTATCAACGTGTGGCTACAATCGATTGCCCAGGGCCGCCAGGGAGGCGGATCTAAGTTCGCCAGCGGCTGCCGAGTTCCGGCGCTGGGTGAGGAGAAGCTCTCATGAGAGCTGAAAGGTCGTTGCGTCGCATGCTAGGGGCCGCCACGGTCGGTGGGGTCTTGTTCATTTGCCTCTCCACGGTCGCACGAGCCCAGGAGGCGCCCGCGCCGACGCCCGAGGACCAAAAGGATCGGCTCGCGCCCTTCGTACCCACCCCACAAAACGTCGTCGAAGCGATGCTCAAGCTGGCCAATGTGGACCAATACGACCGGGTCTACGACTTGGGCTCGGGCGACGGCCGCATCGTGATTACCGCGGCGCAGCAGTTCAAAGCGGAAGCCGTGGGCGTGGAACTTGACGACGACCTCTACAAGCAATCCTCCGCTCGCATCGCGGAACTGGGCCTTGAGAAGCGCGCCAAGATCCTGCACGCCAACATGTATCACGTTAGCCTGCGCATGGCCACCGTGGTGACGCTTTACCTCCTCACCAGCGTCAACGAGCGTCTGAAGCCGATTCTCGAGCGAGACCTTCGCCCCGGCGCCCGCGTCGTGACCCATGACTTCCAGATCCCCGGATGGACGCCGGAAAAGTCGGAAATAGTGATGTCCGAGTCGGGGATTAGTCACACGCTTTATCTGTACGTCCGGCCGCAATAGCTTCGTAACGCCGACGGCGCAGGGATCCGCGCAAGGCCAACCCATGCGTGCTTTGAAGCCTCTAGTCTCCCTCTCGCGCGAAGCCAGCCTCATTCTGTTGGCGCTTTTCGTCTTGGCGTGCTCCCCCTTGCCGTCCCAGGCTCCCAGCTCTTCCTCCGTCCCTGCCGCGAGCGATTCCGAGGCTCAGCGACAGGCGCGAGAGCGAATGGTCCGCGAGCAGATCGAAGACCGCGGCGTGCGCGACAAACGCGTGCTGGTCGCCATGCGCAAGGTGCCGCGGCATCTCTATGTGCCGCGCGAGATGGAGCCCTACGCCTACGCCGATCAGCCGCTACCGATCGGGTACGGCCAGACCATCTCTCAGCCTTATATCGTGGCTTTCATGACCGAAGCGCTGGAACTGAAGCCGCAGGACCGGGTGCTCGAGATCGGCACGGGCTCGGGCTACCAGGCCGCCGTGCTGGCGGAGCTGGTCCGCGAAGTGTTTTCAATCGAGATCGTCGAGCCGTTGGGAAAGGAGTCCGCGGCGCGCTTGAAACGGCTGGGATACTCGAACATCCAGGTAAGGATTGGCGATGGCTATCGCGGCTGGCCCCAAGCGGCTCCCTTTGATGCCATCATCGTGACTGCTGCACCGGACCACGTTCCCCCGGCGCTCGTGGACCAGCTCCGGGAAGGTGGTCGCATGGTCCTGCCCGTCGGTCGCCTTTTCCAGGACTTGATCCGCATCCGGCGCACGGCAAAAGGCATCAAGCAGGAAACGCTTCTTCCCGTGCGATTTGTCCCCATGGTGGGAGAAGCGGAAAAGAACTAGTGTTGCGTGAACGAAATTCGCGACACGCGCCGCGCGGTCTGTAGCGGTAGTCTGCAACCGCCAGTTCGGCGCTCATAGAGCGCCGCTACAGCGGGGCACGGTAGTAGAAAGTTCCTTCTGCGATCCGCTCCGCCGGACCCGTGAGCGTGATTTCGCCCCTGGCCGGCCAAGCGACTTCCAGTGTTCCCGCCAGCGTCCGCACGCGCACTTTGCGCGCGGTGCGACGGTTCAGGATCGAAGCGACGACAGCCGCGCAAGAACCTGTGCCGGAAGACATCGTCATTCCCACGCCGCGCTCCCAGAAGCGGGCCTCAATCTCCTGGCGAGAGAGAACCTTGACGAATTCCACGTTGGTTCGGTTGGGAAAGAGCGGATTGTGCTCGATCTCGCGGCCCAAGCGGGCCCAATCGATCCCCGCGAAATCACCCACGAAGATCGAGCAGTGTGGATTGCCCATCGATGTCACGGTGACGGGAATATGACCGCGGTGAGTCGCCAGCGAATAACCCACCACCGGGTCCTGGCCTTTTGCACCCTTGAACGGAATCTTGCGCGGCGCGAGAATTGGCCGCCCCATGGCCACGCGGAAGGTCCACTTCCCTTCCGCTGATTCCGCGAGGCGCAGTGTCTTCACACCCGCCACCGTCGCGACTCGCACCGGACTTTTGGCCAATCCGTGTGCCAACAGATAGCCTCCGGCGCAGCGAATCCCGTTCCCCGACATTTCCGCTTCGCTTCCATCACTATTGAAGAAGCGCAGTCGAGCCGGCGTTTTCTGGCCCTTGGGCGGTGAGAGTACCAACAGCCCGTCGGCGCCCACGCCCGCGTTCCGGGCGCAAATCGCCTGGGCTAAATCGCCGTAAGGCTGCGGCGCATCTTTTGACAGAACGACCAGAAAATCGTTCCCGAGCCCGTGGTATTTCGCGAATGCTATGGCGAGGGTTTTGACCATGTCCGGCTCCGATAGACGGTGAGGCGGGTTAGTCTTGCCCCAAAGAATTCTTCGGTCACGCAGATTTCAATCCCTGCGACGACAATAGATTTCCACACTTCCTTCTCCAGGAAAGGTCGCCTGGAATATCTCCTCGAAGTCTCTGAACGACGCCGGGTAGGCGCGCATCAGGATATCGACATCATCGCCGTCGCCGCGCACGATCCACTCCACCCACTTGGCTGGTTCCGTGCGCAGCCGATTCCGGAAGCGCCGGCTGGAGCCCGTCAGCGTCTTGCGGAACGGGATGCCGACCTCGCGCATCGCACAGGGCCATTTCCCCGTCGCGATCAGAACGTTCCCACCATCGTAGCGCTCGCGCAAAATGCGGATCACAGCCTGCTGGCGCTTGGAGCGACACGGCGTGTTCAAAATCCCTTCTTTGGCAATGGCGAGCGTGCCAGCGCCGTGTGAGGCGATCAGAGCGGCCTGGCCAACAACGATGATCAGCAAACCCGCCAGCAGCAGACGATGGAGCCGTCGAGGCAGACCGGGGATAAGTAGGAAGCTCGGCAAGATTGCCGCGGCCGGTAGCATTTCCATTCCGAGGCGGAGATTCCAGTAGGTGTTTGGGAACAGGGTGGGGACGTAGAGCGGAACCGCCGAGTGCGCCATCGCCTGGACGTTGAAAGGCAGAGGGACCAAAAGGAGCAGCACGACCGCGCGCCGCCGTCGGTCGGGCTCGCTTGCCGCCCAAGCAATGAGTCCCAGCAACGCCAGGACCAGCGGCCCCACGCCGATCACAAGCTTCAGGTCTTCCAAGAAATAGCGCGCGGAGACGTCAATGCTTCCGTCCGTGGGAAAACGAAAAGCCGTCGTCGCAACCTGGTGGTCGTAGATGGCCTTGGCGGAATATGGACCGTTGTAGAATTCCAGCGCGTTGCCGAACTGGTAGGCGTTGTGGAGCAGCCAAAGCACGGGCCCCGCCCCGGCAATCGCCGAGAACAGCGACGCGTGGCGAACCCGCTTCGGCCAGGGCTCCTGCCTCGCGAGCAGCACAAAGAGCGCGGCGAATGGAAGCACAGACCATCCGTCGTAACGCGTCCAAGTCCCGCAGAATGCCGCCGCACCTGCTCCGACGAGTGCGCGCATCCCCCCTGATTCCTGGTATCGGTACAATCCACAGACCATCAGCACCATCCAGAGGATGGCAAGCGGCTCGGTGAGCGGCGTACTCGCCAGATAGAGCATGTTGGGACACAGCAGAAACGCCGCCAGGGCCACCACTCCGGCCGAGACTTCACGATTCAGTTCGGCGGCGAGCTGGAAGGCAAACCCGGCCGCCACGATCAAGGCGGCAGTCGACACAAGGCTTCCCACCAATCCCGTTTTCCACAGGTAGTCGTTGATCGCGAGCGGCGCGGCAAGCAGATGGGGCAGCGGCAGCCACACGGTACCGATCTCATCGTAGCCGGGCGTGAGCGAATCGAAGATGCGCCGCGCGCCTTCCATATGCGCCATCGAGTCGCCATAGATGTTCGTCAACCCCTGCGAATAAAAGAAGTAGAGACTTGCGGAGGCCACCGTCGCGATGACTGCCCAGACGCTCGCGCGGACTTGCCACGACAGTATCAGATTGGAGGGAGGGACTGGGTTCCGAGCAGCAGGGGGTTTAGACATCGAAGTGGGTGAGCTTCTTGAAGTCGTGGAAGCGGTCGGTGATTTGCGCAGCGCTCAGGCGCAAAAGCCCGCCGAGCCCAAACTCTTCGACGGCGAAGCTGGCCATCACCGAGCCGTAGATGACCGCGCGGCGGAGATTGGCCTCGGAGAGGTCTCCGGTTTTTGCCAGATGACCCATGAAACCTCCGGCGAACGTGTCGCCCGCGCCGGTAGGGTCTTGGACCGTATCGAGAGGAAAGGCGGGCGCGGAGAAAATGGCATCCTGCGTAAACAGGCTGGCGCCATATTCGCCGCGCTTGATGACCAGGATCTGTGGTCCCAGTCCGCGAATTGCCGCAGCGGCCCGCCTCAGATTGGCTTGCCCGGAGAGCATTTTCGCTTCGCCTTCGTTGATCACCAGGACATTTACGGCGGTGAGCGTTTTCTTCAGGTCATCGAGTTTGCCCGTGATCCAGTAATTCATCGAATCCAGCGCCACCAGGCGCGCCTTGGGAAGCTGCTGCCGCACGTGCAATTGCAGCACTGGATCGATGTTGCCGAGGAAAACGTATTCGCTTTCGAGGTAGGAGGCGGGAACTTTCGGCGCAAACGTCTCAAAAACGTTGAGCTGGGTTTCAAGGGTCCGGGCTTCGTTCATATTCCCGGCATATTCTCCGCGCCAGCGGAACGTCCGGCCGGCGGCGCGCTCCAGGCCCGTGGTGTCGATTCCCCGGTCGCGAAAGATCTGCAGATGAGTCTCGTCGAAGTCTTCGCCTACCACTGCCACGACACGCACCGGCGTGAACCAGCTTGCGGCCACCGAAAAGTAGGTGGCCGCGCCACCGAGAATCTCCGCAGCCTCGCCGTGCGGTGTCCGAACATTGTCAAACGCCACTGACCCGACGACCAAAAGTGACATTCCGCTTGCTCCCTGGGATTCGAATAAACCCGGGATTCGAGAAGTTACTTGAGGTACTTCCCCACCAGCAGCCACAGTTTCTTTCTGGTGCGCGGGAGGATCTTCTTGCGGTCGGTAATGATAGCGTGTGCCAACGCCGACCCGCACTTACAGGTTCTTTCCCTCGGCATGCGGCCGACCGCCGCGCGGATAATCCTCTGCGCGTTTTCGACGTTGCGGTTCAGGTAGTCGATGATTTGATTCACTGTGACCGCGTCGTGGTCGGGATGCCAGCAGTCGTAGTCGGTCACCATAGCCATGGTGGCGTAGCAGATCTCGGCTTCACGCGCCAGCTTCGCTTCCTGGAGGTTCGTCATGCCGATGACGTCCATCCCCCAGGCGCGATAGGTGCTGGATTCGGCCTTGGTGGAAAACGCCGGCCCTTCCATACACACGTAGGTGCCGCCGCGGTGACAATTCACCTGCAGAGCCTCGCAGGCTTTCGCCAGAACTTCCGAGACGACCGGGCACACGGGGTCGGCGAAGCTGATGTGGGCAACGATGCCACCGCCGAAGAAAGTGGAGGGCCGGCCATATGTGCGGTCAAAAAACTGCGAGGGGAAAACCACGTCGAGGGGCCGCATGTCCTCACGCAGCGATCCCACCGCGCTCACCGAGATGATGTGCGTGACGCCCAGCTTCTTTAGGCCATAGAGGTTGGCGCGAAAGTTGATCTCCGACGGCATCAGCACATGGCCGCGGCCATGGCGCGCCAGGAAGGCCACATCGCGGCCTTCCAGCCGACCCACGACATACGCATCCGAGGGTTTACCGAAAGGTGTTGCGACCCGCACTTCCCGCGCCCGCTTGAGCCCCGGCATTTGATAGAGGCCGCTCCCGCCGATAATTCCGATCTCTGCCTTCGCCATCGCATTGTGTCCTTTGTCTTATGTAGAGATTCTGAACCTGAGGTCCGTGAAGTCCGCTTCAGCTTAGGGGCATCGCGGTGATTCGTCCGTTCTCATCGCTCACCCGTGCCCAGGGCACATCGGGATCGTGTGGGAAGATCACCAGCGCGCCTTGCTCAGCCAGTTGCGGCAACAGGCGATGCTTGTTGGCGAGCGTATCCATGGGATAAAGGTCGAACGCCATGATCCAGGGATAAGGCAAATGGTGGCGCGTCGGCACGAGGTCCGAGATGAAGCATGCCCGCTGGCCTTCCGACTCAACGTGAACGCACTGCAGGTCACGCGTGTGTCCAGGCAAAACCTCGACGCGAACGCCGGGCACGATCTCCTGGTCACCTTCCAGGAATTCCGTCTGCACTTCCGCCGGCCGGAAAAACTCGGTCACGTAGCTGGCCACGTCACGTTCCGTCGGGTGAAGCGCATGCTCCCATTCACCCTGCTGGACGCAGTAACGTGCACGCGGAAACGTCGCCACGACGCGGCCATTTTCGCGCCGCGTATTCCAGCCACAGTGATCGAAATGCAGGTGTGTGTTGATGACCACATCGATGTCTTCGAGCTGGAGGCCCGCCTTCGCGAGTTCCGCTGGCAGCGTCGTGGTCTTTTCGATGCCGTAGATGTCGACGTATTTCGCTGCAAACTTGTCGCCGATTCCGGTTTCGACGAGCACGTTGTGTGTTCCCGTGCGAACCAGTAGGCAGGTCAGGCCCAGGCGCACGCGGTTGCGGTCATCGGGCGGGAGTTTGCTCTCCCAAAGCGCCTTAGGTACCACGCCGAACATCTGCCCGCCGTCCAGGGCAAACGTCCCGTCTGAAAGTGCCAGCAGTTCGAAACTTCCCAGCTTCATTTTTCTTCGACCAGTTCGATGAGCACGCCGGCCGTACTTGAGGGATGCAGGAAGGCGATGCTTTCCGCCCCGGCCCCGGCGCGCGGCTCGCGGTCGATGAGCCGGATTCCGGCCGCTTCGAGTTCGCGCAGTCTCTCCGCCACCTTGGGAACGGCGAGAGTCAGATGGTGGATGCCCTGCCCGCGCTCGGCGATGAAGCGTGCGACAGGTGAATCAGGGTCCGTGGCTTCGAGCAACTCGATGCGGCTATTGCCCAGGTTGAAGACCGCGACGCGCACCTTCTGGTCTTCAACGGCTTCCTGAGAATCGGCGGGCCGCCCCAACAGCTTTTCGAAAACCGGCAGGGCGGCGCTCAAAGACTCGACGGCAATTCCGACGTGGTGAATCCTCATCGCCCGCCCGCTACGCCCTTCCCCTTGCGAAAATCGCTGATGAGTTTGTCAGCCACCGTGTGGGGGTCCCGGCGTTGCGCGAGGACGTCTTCGACGCAGGCCTCAAGGGCCGCGTCCTCAAGGTCACCCAGAGCGGTCTCAAACAGGCGCTGCCGCAAGAGCTCCAGCAGGCGCGACCGCCACTGTTCGCGGCGCCGCGCGAGCCGTCGCGCGTCCCGCTCCCCAAAACTGCGAAACCGCTCGAGAGCTTCCCGCAGGTCGCTGATTCCCTCGCCGGTCGTCGCAACCGTTTTCAGGACCGGCGGATTCCAATCGTCCCGCCGCTGGGACATGGCAAGCATGGCCATCACTTCCTGTTCCACGCGCTCTGCCCCCGGGCGGTCGGATTTGTTCACCACATAGATGTCGGCGATCTCCATCACGCCCGCCTTAAAAGTCTGGACATCATCGCCCATGCCGGGCACCAGAAGCAAGGCTGTCACGTCGGCGTGGCGCGCGATTTCCACCTCGTCCTGCCCCACTCCGACAGTTTCGACCAGGATCAGCGCACAGCCTGCGGCGTCGAGGATGGTGACCACATCCTGGACGGCCGGGGCGAGGCCGCCCAGATGTCCTCGCGTCGCCATGCTGCGGATGTAGACGCCCTCATCGGGCGAGAGCGCCTGCATGCGGATGCGGTCTCCCAGGATCGCACCGCCGGAGAAGGGGCTGGTCGGATCGACGGCGATGATTCCGATCGGCACACCCGAGGCGCGATATTGGGCGGCGAGCTTTTCCACCAGCGTGCTTTTGCCCGCGCCCGGCGAGCCCGTGACGCCCACCACGTAAGCCCGCCCCGATTTCAGAAACAAAAGCTTGAGTAGTTCGATTCCCGCCGGCTCGCCGCTTTCGACCGCGGAGATCGCGCGGGCCATGGCCCGGGGGTCCCGGGCGAGGATCTTCTCCGCCCACTCTGGCAGTGATTCCGACATGGGTCTGAAGGGGGTTGCGTCCGGACCACAACGGCGCCGCTAGTGAGGACGCAAGAGTTCGCGCGCGATGACCATGCGCTGAATTTCGCTCGTTCCCTCACCGATCGTGCACAGCTTCACGTCGCGGTAAAACTTCTCCACGGGATAGTCCTTGATGAACCCGTAGCCGCCGTGGACTTGAACCGCTTCGTTGGTCACCCGCACCGCCACTTCGCCGGCGTAGAGCTTGGCCATCGAACTGGCGCACGTCACGCGACGCCCGTGGTCCGCCAGCCACGCGGCACGCTGCGTGAGCAGCCGTGCGGCCTCGATTTCCGTGGCCATATCGGCCAGCTTCCACTGGATCGCCTGGAACTCCGCAATGGGTTTGCCGAAAGCCTTGCGCTCGCGGGAGTAGGCGAGCGATGCCTCGAAAGCTCCCTGCGCGATTCCCACCGCGATGGCGGCAATGCCGATGCGCCCCTTATCGATCACGCGCAGGCAGTCAACAAAACCCTCGCCGGGCTGACCCAGGCAGTTTTCCCGGGGAATCCGGCAATCTTCAAAAATCAGTTCGGC
>Ga0315282_10013110_pt1 | contig 12546 bp, 15 predicted proteins | sample YL17G07_20_MG_FD_203693 | JGI IMG/M metagenome (GOLD analysis project Ga0315282, IMG submission 203693) | Sediment microbial communities from Yellowstone Lake, YNP, Wyoming, USA - YL17G07_20 | ecosystem: Environmental > Aquatic > Freshwater > Lake > Sediment | place: USA: Wyoming | collected... | reverse complement strand
ACCCATCATTTTCCCCTGATCGCATACTTCCTGAATTCAATCGGGAGCTTGTCATATGTGCTGCATAGGGAAGGGACAACCGTCGGCTGCCCCATCTGCTCCATGATCTTCAGGCCCCCGTCCTTGCTCATCAAATAATGTACAAACTTCGTTGCCAATTCAGGGTTGGGAGCATTTTTGGGAATCGTCACCCCATACACCATTGAGCTGCCGTACTGGATGACTCTCTCCCCAGGTGTTGCCCCACTCAGCTCGACGGATACCTGTTTATAATAGTCCTCGAGCTCCGCCTTCTTCAGATTGATTTTATCGGGCAGCGTCAGAAACTCCAGTCCATGCTGTTCGGCGACGGACCTGTAGATGAAAATGTAATCGAGTTCTCCGGTTTCGAGCAGCGCAAGCAAATCGACTTCTTTCGGCCTCATGTACTCGGTGTCTTTCTTGAGAAGCCTCTCGGCCAATCCCTGTTTGCCGTAATATAGCTCAGCCAATTTCAGCGTCATGACGGTGCGATAGCCGCACGGGTCCGAATCGGGGTCGGCCCTTCCAAGGGAAACGTTTCTGTCCAGAAGTATGTCGAGCCAGTTCTGTTGATTGATTTCTCTCGACCTTCGCGATTGATCCCGGCAGGCAATCGTCATTTCATTTGTAGCGAACTTCAAGCTCCATTCCGCGTACTTTGGGATCAGGAGACTGTCGATCACCATGTAGTCGGAGGATGCGAGGACATCGCATGGCTTGTGAAGCTCCGACACTTTCCTGGCGCATTCGCGGCTTCCTGCAATTTCCCGCAGCACCGTGACGCCGGGGTTTTCTTTCTTGAATCCTTCGATGATCTTGTCAAACGGTATGGCCAGGCTCCCGGCGTGAAAGATGACCAATTCCCGGTTTGCATTCTGTTTGCTCCGGGACGCTGCCGGGGCCAAGAGCAGCAAAACCGAGCAAATCGATACCCGCGCAATGCCGCCTTTTGTCGATTTCACTTTTTCCTCTCACTGAGCCTCGGAGTTTCAGGAAATGATCTCGGGCAGGCAGAAGGACGTCTCCAGTTGTCCGCCGCAGCGGCGGCACAGAGCATCGACGCTGAGCTTCCGGCATTTGAGGCCCTGCTCCGTGGTCCATTCCGTGTGCCACCGGCCTCCGCACCCAGGGCAGGCAGCGGGAAGAACAAGCCGAACTTCCAGGGAGCGGCCCTTGCCGGCGGGATCAGGGACGCGCGCGCGTCGGATCCTGAAGTCCGCAATCTGCGCGTCGCGGAGTTCGGCGAGGAGCAATCGGAAAAATCTCAAGGAGTCGGCAGCCTTCTTCGCCGCCAGCTTCCGGCCGGCGGCCGTGCGCATGTTCAGCGGGAGGCAAGCAGCATACGTCACCTCCTTGCTCAGATGCCTGCGCACCGCGTCTCCGAGCGTCCGGCCGCGAAGCGCAGACTTGGCGAAGAAACCGGCCACACCCAGGGCGCCGAACTTGGACAGGAAGTCGGCATCATGGACGAGATCGGCTACGGCGTTTTTCCCGGCCTTCTCGTTGTAAAGGGCTTCCAGCCCGGCAAGGACGCGTTTGACATCCGCGGATTTCATGCCGAACCGACGCAGGAGAAGCTTGGCGATTCGGGCGGCTTCCTGTTCCTCGGCGACGTCATCCTCATGGTAACGTCCGCCTGCGAATTTTCCCGCATCATGGAAAAGGGCCGCAACTGCAGGGATCAGAGGATCCAGGCCCTCCGCTTGAGCCAGGCCGTGAGCGATCGACGCCACGTGCGTGGTGTGCTCCCAGAGGAAGCTCTCGGCGGTCGCCGAGGCGCCTTCATACCTGCTCTCGGATTCCCGGATGACCTTCCTGATTTCTTCGATCATCCCGGGAAACCGCGATTCAACCATGCTGGAATAGCTCGACTTGTACCCTGCCATACACAGACTCAAGGAGGATCCGCAAGTGCTTCCAGCTCGCGCTCCAGGTGACGCAGCGTTTCCCGAAGGATGTCCCTGTAACGCGGGTTGCGGGCCATCTCGAGATCGCGAAGCACTCGGGACCGGGAGAGAAGCAGGCCCTCCTTCTTCCGAAGGAGATCGGCCTGCGCAGGACTCAAGCGACCCTTGACTTGCTTTCCTGCCCCATCTGCAGCCGTCTCTATCTGCGCTTCAACGCCCTTGCTTTCCCACCCTCTTGCCATCGTCTTCCAGCGTAGCTCCGGCCGGCCGCGGCCCCATTACCTGGCGCCGACATCAGCAGCCTTCCGCCGTATGATAGCATCGGCCTTGCGCCACGACCAGGCAATCCACGCCACCCTGGATCAGATTTCCAAACAAACCCGGGGCATCGCATATTGCCGACGTGATCGACGATCTCTTTCGGCAGGAGCGAGAGGGGAAGCTCGTTCCAAACAACGGGCGTCCCGCAGAAATGATTCTCCGTTTCGAGCCGTGCACTTCAGCGCTCTGCCGAACTTCGACCCGCAGACCTCGCGCGACTGCGGATTGTGATTCAAAGCGACGTTGCAGAATATTGGATTTGCACAGCCCCCGCGGCAGCAAGACTCACGCTAACGAAATGCGGATCACCTGCCATCGCTGGCGATCGCCAATACCGTGAGGCCAGGGATACTTTCGAAGTCTTTTGGATTTTGGGCGAGAACTTTGAGATTGTGCTGCACCGAGAGCGCGGCCAGCCAGAGATCTTGAATTCGATGTGTTGAGGGACGCCCAGCCGTGTCGAGGTCCGCTGCCAGCCGACCGAATGTAATACCCGTTTCCGCGTCAATGACCAGACAGGGCTTCTTCCTGATCCGCGCCACTGCCGCCGCTCGCTTGTGCCGCTGGTCAGGTGTTCGCGCCCGATGGACGCCGTATTCGAGTTCGGCAAGAACCGGTGGAGCAAGATAAACTGGTTCCATGCCTGTAAGCGCCGCCACGTCGGCAGGAGCCAGTCTCCCGCGCTCCACGTCGATCCAAACTGAGGTATCGATAATCACGCCCATGGGTCGCGCATCTCCTTTTTGACTTGGTGATCGGCCTTGCTCACGTCTTTCAGCCAAGCCCGACCCTCCGTGTCGTCAAGCGTACGATACAGATCCGCCAATACTTCCAGCGCGGTCAGTCGCGGCGCACCAGGAACCATCTTTGCCACTGGGTGTTTGCCCCTCACGACGACGACTTCCTCTCCTCCTCGCGCCAATTCATCAAGCACACGGCTGAAATTGCGGCTGATCTCCGTGGCTGTCAGGATCTTCATTTCATCCATCCTTTCTCAGAGATTCAGAGATAATCATACATTCTGATTTATGCATGTCAATCCCTCTATCGCCGAAGCCTGGGCAATCGTTGAGCAGCACTTCCGTGCGCTTACGCGCGCGCCATCCGAGACCAATCGACCTGCCAGAGGCCTCTGCCGATGCGGCGCCAGACAAGCGGCCGCAGGGGCGTCGCGCGGCAATGGTGGTACAGCACCGCTGTGCGCTGGTAGAATCCACGGGTATGAGGAGTGCTGGAAAAACCGAACATATGCAAGTCCAGGTGGTGGCAGAACTCGTGGCACAGCGTGCTGAGAAAAGTGCCGAACGAAGTGACCCGGCGCTGCACTGCGGTCCGCATCCATACCCGGATCAGCATCGTCTTGAGCTCGTAATCGCCAAATAGCTCGGCCGACCCTCTTTCGTAGACCCGCAACGGGCGGGCGGCGAGCACACGCACGTTCGGCTCAGGCACCCTATAGAACTGAGCCGCTGCTGTCAGGAAACGGGCGCACGCAGCCCGCACGGCTCTGGTCGAGCCGGAGGACAGTGCCGATTCCATTCTGAGGGCGAGCGTGTGGAGCCGGTCGTCACTGGGAAGAGGGATCGCAGGCGCCGCGTCGCTAAGCCCGTACACTGTGCGACGCATCCCACTTCGAGGTACCGGATCGGTGATCATCGCCCCTTCCTAGCCTTCGGCCTATACAGAGCCGCGAGCGTGAGCGGGCGGGTGGCTCTTCCGTTTTTTCATTCTGCACCGTCCGCGCGTCACCGCCCCGAATGTCACTGCACTTTCCTGAGTGCCGTCAGCTCGCAGCCATCAGCTTTCAGCAAGGAGAATCACTCCTTGCGCCGCAGCTTCCCTGTCAGCCAGCTCGCTGAGAGCTGAGCGCTGAATGCTGACAGCTTTCGACCGATGGGGCACAGACCTGCTTTCCGGTTATCTCCCGCCGAGGGTGGCAAGCTGGGCGCCCGGGTTATATTCGTAGTCTGCGGCCGAGTTCACGAATAGCGTCTTGGGCACAGTCACCTGCGGCTCCCCTTTGATCGCCTTCAGGAGCGCAAACGCTTTGTCCACGCATGACTCCTCGCCTTCGATCGAAAGCACGACGGCGCCTTCGGATCCGCCCACTCCGCCGGAACCTATATGCGTGGCGCCCACGCCCGCGAGCACGGCCAGAGCCTGGACCTCGGTCAGAACCTTCCCGAGCACGACCGGCGTCAGCCGCACGGGCAGGCCCATGCTCGACTTGAAGAAATGCAGGCCCGTGTGTTTTGCCGCCTCGGTGACCGAGGGAATCAGCTTCTCCAACCCGACGGGCATGATCAGGTGCGAGCCTCGAGGAACGACGACCGGCCAGGCCATCCCGATTGTTCCGCCGATAAACGAAGAGGTGAAGATCCCTGCGTTGCCGTCCGGGTCAATCGCGTTGGCTCCCTTGATGAATACATCGTCAGGACCGAAGCTGAGGATCTCGACCTTCGAATCCGCTCCTTCGACGGCCTTGCCCTGCCGGATGACGTGATGGGGGCATGGCGGCGCGCCTGAATTGCCGGTCGTGATCCCGCCGCACACCATGCCGACAGTCTGGCCGGCCTTCGGCTCGACGCGCACCCCCAACAGTTCTTCGGTGACGTAAGCGTTCGTGACGCCGCGGCCGATGATAATGGTGCCGTGATGAAATGCGTGCTGAACTTCCGGCAGCGCAACGGTTGCCTTTGCCAGCAAGCGCCGCGATTCTGATGGATTCAGTACAACAAGCGCAGCAGCCCAGCCTTTCGCGCCGGGCGGCTTCCGGGGCACTTCAACTTCGTAAAACATCGACACCTCACTTCGCAAGGCCAGGACACTTGGCGCTGACGTGATGGCACTGCAGGCAGTCCATTTTGGCGGAGACGTTCTTCTGGGCGCGCCCCCCGCCGTGGCAGCTTAGACAGTTGGAAACCGATTTTGCGTTCGCGTGCTCTGCATGAAAAGCTCCCCCCGTCTGATCGTTCAGCAGCTTTACTGCCTGGGCAACGACATCGCCGCTTAGCCGGGCGCATCGTTCCATCCGCTCGGGCGAATCGACGGCGTAGCCCGACGCGAGGCACCATTTGGTCACCGAGGCGTGACACAGCGGGGAGTCGCTCTTGTTCTGCAGCAGCGCTTTGATCTTCCTGTCGACCTTGAAGCTGTGCTCCTCGGCGTATCGATTGCTCGCGTCGCTGGGAAAAAGCGACTGCGTGTACCAGTTCATCAGCTCGTCTATCAAGAGTCCCGATGTCTTCGAGTCAGTGACCGGGGAAATGGCCGCGGATGCGCCGTTGAGCGCGCCGCAGATGGTTCCCCACCCTTTCAGCCCGCCGCTACCGTAACTCATCATCTGGAGGGGCAATGACGTAAACGGCGCCCCCGCCTTGTCCTGCAGGGCTTTGACGACGCCGGCGAACCCTGCGAAGCAGCATCCCATCTCGTAGAAGGCGTCGTGTCCCAGCTTGCGCACTTCCTCGGGATCCAGCTTGGTGTAAGGCCAGGGCCACGGGGGTGCGTCGCTTGCGGCGGCTGGTGCCTTTTCACCCAGGACATGAAAAAACGCCGCGGCGCTGGACAGGAACTTCTTCCGCGAAATTCGTTCTTCCACAACAATCGCCTTTCAGGCGGGCCGTTTCAGGGCCCCATTTGCAGGAATCAGGACGATACCTTGTGCACGAGGTCCTCTCTTCGGCAGGCCTCGCGGCTTTTTAGCGCACCGCATTATATCTTCAGACCTTCCCGGAAGCATCACTATCCATATCAAAGCAGACTTCATTCATGGGGTCAGGTCTGGAAAATTTACTTTTTGAGCTTTTCCCGACTGGTCTTCGATGGGTTCTTGCAAAAGGTAAATTTTCCAGACCTGACCCTTGGTTACACCGTGGGTTGAGCAGGCCACCGTTACCGTCAGTGTCGGTCTGGAGGACCAAAAGTATGGAGAAACCCTGGAAACAAGGAGCCGAGTATCATAAGGGAATTTCGATGCACAAGATACCGGTCGAAGGGGCCGTCGGTCTTCTTTTTGCATTCGCCACGGTGTTTATTTTCGTGGTCGGAATCCCTGCCGTGCGCGGCCTTCTGGTCATTACCGGCATATCCGGGATGCTCGGGCCGGGAATCCTGTGCTTATGGCGCACCCACCATCACAAGAAAATCCATTTCCTTCACCTTGATTCATCTGCGGATTCCATCAGACCAGAACAGATCAGAACCGACAGGGATTAGGCTGACGTAATGGCGGTTAGATTGCTACGCGTGGGAACCAAAGGTCCTGTTCGCAGAGTTATCCGCAAGTGCAGGTGTGTTACACAACGTATTGGTGACAGCCCTTTCATTCAGTCTGTAATAGGCAGTGAGAAAATCTTTGTCTTCGAGGATGAAGGTTGACGACCCGACCTTCACGCCTACGACCGCTCCTCTCTCTGTAATCGCGGGAGGAAGAAACTCAGATCTCGGCAGAGAGTCAGCCATTTCGTCCCTGATCCCGGACAGAACGGATAACCAGCAGATCCCGTTCCGCACCCAGTCCGATATCCCGGGGTGGCATCCCGACTTGCAGACTACCAGATCCGGCAAAGGCCCGTGCAAATCGTGGCTGTGAATCACGTAGCATGGAGGATCGTTGAGATCATCGATCCCATCAAGGACGAGGATGCGACGAAGGTCCAGCGCGGCTCTGAGAAAGGCCTCCTTGACTTGTCGCATTTGAGTGTTCCGACCGTTGAACATTTCCAAAATAATAAATCCCGGTCGCACTCATAAGTTGCATCTAATTCTTTTCCCTTCAGTTTTCGCAATCGAGCCAACCTTCCATACTGGAGCGTGAGGCGCCTTGGACAGGGACGCCCCTGCGCCCTTGTGGCTGGAATGCAGCAAACCTGAAAGCGGCGCCGAGGCGGCGCAGTCCAAAGCCTTTCGGAAAGTGAGAGACTATTCGCTGATCCGTGGGGCAAACAAATAGACATAGGCGAACAGCGCAACGCCGATGAGGAGCGGTATCAGTCCGACACCGGCTCCTTCGGGTCGAGCATAGCCAGCATCGCTATCAGGCCTGCCTCAACCGCCGTGACAATGAGGCCGCCCAGCTTCAGACCCTCGCGTCTCCAGATCTGAGCGTTTCGTTCATCCTGGCGCATTATTTCAAGCAGGTCTTGCCCCGCAACCTCAGGCCTGTCTGCCATCTTCTTGAGGACTTCCCTGCGATAGAAGGCTTCTAAGATGGACGATCTGGACAGCATCCTGTCTTCCGAGGAACTGCTCGAGCCCTCGTCTGGCTTCACCACGGAGGCAATGTCATGCCTCCAAAGCGAGGCCGCATCTCTGCCCGCGATCCCTTTTCCGTGGAGACGCTTTGTCCTCGCATTGGCAATGTCACCAGTCCAGACCAGCCTGGTTGTTCGCCTGGTCCCGGCCGTTTTCTTCGACCGTTTGCTCCTCCGCGTCACGACAGCCTGGAGTGCACTGCTCGCCGATCCGGCGCTGCATACTGCTCTTCTTGCCGCGTCCCTTTCGCCTGTCGGCACGCTGCTGCTCGTCTGGTTTTCGTTCTGGCTGGCCGGGGACGAAGGCTGAGGCGGCTGCCATTTTGTGTTAAGGTATTGCTCGCTAACGGGAGGCTCTCCATGAATGAGTCAACTTTCTTGAAATCAATATCCAGCGAGAGCTTCAACCCAGCCAGGATCGCCGAACAGGCCATGGAATACCCGGATCTGATCGAGACAGCGATGGAAGGCCTCGGCGCTGAAAAGGCAACCGTAAAGTACAGGTGTGAAAAAGTACTGCGCGCAATCAGCGCAAAGCAGCCCGAGATCCTCTACCCCCGATTCGACTTTTTTGCCCGATTGCTGGAAAACAAGAACGCCTTCCTCAAATGGGGGGCAATTGCAACCATTGCCAATCTGGCGCGCGCAGACGCGGACGACAAATTTGAGTCGATCTTTGACAAGTATTTCTACGCCATTACAGGGCCGGTCATGATCACCGCCGCCAACACGATCCGCGGCGGCGCGAAAATCGTGGCGGCCAAACCCGCGCTTGCTGACAGAATCGCCAAGGAGATCCTGAGGGTGGAAGGGGCGAAGTACAGGACTCCAGAATGCCGGAATGTTGCTATTGGGCATGCGATCGATTCACTCGACCAGTTTTTCGCGCTCGTTCAAGACAAAGGCGCAATCACCAGATTCGTTAAAAGGCAACTCCGAAACACGAGAGCGCCTGTTCGCAAGAGGGCAGAAAGGTTCCTAAAGAAGCGCAAGGACTCCTGCTGATTGCGTTGCATTTGCTCTGCATTCGATACCCCTGCGGCCCTGGCGGCACCGATTGCGGTCGAAAAAGGAATCCTCTTTCGCCCCGTAAAGGTGCCAGAACGTCAGGACAAGCTGCGTCTTGGGTCATTGAACCCAGAAGTGAATTTGCCGTGTGGCTGGCGGCTTGCCGGACGTGTCCTTTACCAGGATTTCAAGGACATAGGCGCCTGGCGGCAACTGTTCGAGCGGCAGTCTGCCGCTGACGAGTGTCGGCGAATTGGCTGCTGAATCTGGAGTGTTCAACTGTTCGAAGGGAGATTGGGAAACGAGTTGATTGCCGCGGTACACATTCCTTTGGACGAGCAGGGCGGTGTTGTCGAGGTTATAAACATGCAGAAAGTATGAGACCTGCGACGATTTCTGGAAACGGCGCTTGATGCTGATCGAGTTGCCGTCGAAGATATCCGGTCTTGGCGCTGCCGCACCTGACTGATTCGCTCCCGCTTCCGACATAAAAACGCTGCCGAGTCCAGTCTTTCCGGGCGCCAGGTCAGGGACCTCCAGCCATTGAAGAGAGCTCGCCGAATGGCCAGTGCTCGAATCGCGTACTGCCACGCGCACCTGGTAGATGCCCGGCTTGACCGGAATGGCGCCGCTATAGATCCATTCCCGACTGAAGCCGGCCGGCTGGTTGGGCGCGAGGGCGGGCACTGTCAAAGCATCCGAAAAACTCGTGACCGTTTCTCCGTTCGTGTTGGAAACGATGCCCGCCAGGTCGATCCTGCGTTCCCCTCCGGGCTTGCCGGCTGCGTCCGCCACATCCTCGATTGCGGTCTGTAGTGCGATTGCGAGGTGGAATCCCTTTTCGCTCTTGAGATCATAGCCGGCGTAAAAAGAGAGCGGCAGGACGCCGACCGGCAGCGGGGAACGGAGCAGTTGCAGCAACGCCTCGGAAGGATTGGCCTCGGCCGGCATGGCCATGATGGCTCCATTCTGCCCCTGGATCGCGAGTTGCACGAGATCGATCTTTGCCTGGCGCACGCGCACTGTAAGGTCAGGCCGATCCTTGATATTCACGCGGATCGAGCGATATTTCCCTGGTTCCAGCAGGTTGCGGTCAAGATACCAGCCAAGCAGATAGTATTGAGAGGTCTCGTCCATGATCTTGGCAATCGCCGCATCCAGCGCATTCGTGTTCTTGAGAAAGCTGCCGCCGGTGTCCGCGGCGAGCGCATTGAGGGCGTCCCAGGCGGACATCACTTCACTGGCCACATTGCGAGCCAGTCGGCCCGATGTATCGGGCCGCACCGGATTGGACGCATCCGGGCCCCCGACTATCAGGCCGCGCGTGTCCAGCGAATAGATCACGATTCCTGCCCGTGCGGCTGTGTCGGTCGCCTCCCGGATCTTCCGGAGAATCTCGACGTTTTCAGTTTGAAGGACGAAGCCGTCGGATAGAAAGAGCACTATTTTGCGGCCGGGCATCGGCGCGAAAATCCGCAACACACGCGCGAGGGATGAGAGCGTCCGGCCGGCAATTTCCGTAGCCTGCCGCGCCAAAGCCAGAGCGCGCCCGCGCACGATCTTTTCAATCGTCGAGCGTGAGATGCGGGTGGTCGACATTTTAAGTATGGTATCGACAAAATAGTCGATGACTTCCTGATTGTTCCGGTTGATTGCCTCCGCCTGCGCTTCGTTCATCGGCACTTGTTGTTCGCTGTCGACAATCGGGGCATTAAAAAATGTCAATTTTGCCACGGCCGCATGCAGGACGCTTCTATTGTCGGTAAGCTGCTGGAGAAAACCGATGCTTCCGCTTGCCGGGAAAATGCCTGCCACGTCGCTGACTCCGACGGCAGTATCGATAAGATGATCCAGGGCGGCACGCGTGCGCCCCAGGCTGTCGGCGGATATATGCCAATCGTCCACGAAAAAGATCAGGCGCCGGCCGATGTCGGCGCCGCCGGCCTCAAGGCGCACCGGCAGGTTGGCCGGGCCGGTTTTCGAAGCCCACGCTGCGTCGTCTTGGCCGGATCCTGACGCCACGAGCTCGAAAAAAGACACGGTTTGCCGTTTCCCGCCGACCTCGAGTTCGAACTGGTCTTGCTTCAGGCCGGGCACGAAACGTCCCTGGCGATCGAAAACCATCACATCTGTCTGCACGAGGTTGACTGCAGTTCGGACGGTCAAGGCGGGCTGGGGCTGCTGCTTTCCCGGCGGCTGTCGCGCGCCAAATATCGACAGGAGCAGCATAAACATCGGCAAGGTCCATGCTGCAGGATCGCGAGAGCTCATAAGTCAGGTCCGCTTGTGTCGCTCTGAAAACTCCACACCGCCTGCGCTTAGCTCTTCCGGATATGTGGACATAAGCTGCCGAATCGGCGGCGCACTCCGTTCCTTGCAGCTTCCTATATGGGTGCGCTGACTGCTCTGCACTATATCACCTCCCTGAGTTCTCAGAGGCTCCCGGTTATGATAACCGAAAATGAATGCTGCGAAATAGCAATGAAGATGATGGAGCGCTCGAATACTACTTCCACAAGGTTGACGAGCCGATCTTCTCGTACTATTGTACATGTATCGTTGGCCAAGCGCTTATGCAAATCGTCATCGATCCTTCAGCGATCCTGGCAGTTCTGCTGAACGAACCAGAACGCGACGCTCTGATTCGCGCCACGAGGTTGTCAACCCTGATCACGCCAGCATCGACTCCGTGGGAGATCGGAAACGCTCTGATCGCTGGCTTTCGCAGGAGGCGTCTCAGTCAGGATGACGTTTCAGCCGCTTGGGATTCATTTGAAGGGATTTCTTTGCGTCTTGTCGAGGTGGATATCTCCCGTGCCCTGGTGACGGCAGCGAAGCATGCGTTGTACGCTTACGATGCCTATGTTCTCGAATTGGCAGACGCGCGCCGAGCTCCGCTACTTACCTTGGATCAGACCCTCGCGCACGCCGCCAAGCAGGCGGGAGTTGCCCTGTTGGAGATTTAAAAGGTGAAAACGTATACCTATTCCGAGGCCAGACAGCAGTTGGCTGAACTCCTCAATCGAGCGCGCCGTGAGGGCCGGGTTCAAATAAGACGGAGAGACGGCCAGGTCTTCGTGCTACAGCCGACAGAGCCGACACGCGCGCCGCTCGATGTTCCCGCGGTGCCGGTAAGGCTTGATCCCGGAGAAATCCTGGGATGGATTAAGAACGGCCGGGAGGAATCAGCCAAGCGGCTTATCGATCGCACGCCATCCAGGAAGGCGCTTCAGCCATCGGCGAAAAAACCACGCCGCGGCTGAAGCCCAACGTTTCTACTTGCCTGCAGGGACGCCGTAAGGCACAAGCTTCGGTTTTCCCTTAACCACTCGGATGAAAGGGAAAGCAGCGCCCTTCAAGGGAACCAGTTTGTACATCTGGTAACGGATAAGACCGTATTGGGATTGCGGCTCGAGCATGCAAGAAATCAGGTTCGCCGCAGGTTGCTCGACAGACACGTATAGATCGCCCTTCTTCGCCTTGACCTTGCCGGGCTTGACATTAACGTCGATTCTCTGCGGGGCCACATAATCCTCTTTCGACGGCACGACTTCCCTGATCTCATATGTCTCGCAATGGAGCGACGTATCTTTAGCCAAAGTGCCGATGCTGATCCCGTGATCCAGCAAGGTTTTGATCACGTCCTTATGATCGGCTGGAATGATGTATCCGAGCGGACGCGGGACTGCCAGGCGCGAATCCACTTTGGGAAACCAGTTCTTCGCAACTTGAGTCTCAATCGCAGGCTCTTGAGAGGCGCTCGCTGCGCCGCGGCCCTGGCGCGCAAACGCCTTGAGGGTCAGCTCAGGCTCCTTGGGATCCCGGACGTTTTCCATCTTCAGGTGAACAACGTTGTCAAGGGCGCGTCTGGCAGCCCGGCGGAGCAAATCCTCGCGGTCTCCCCGCACCATGGTCAGGATCTGCTTGCTGTCTTCCACAACGATCTCGATCATCGCGTGGATGCCGGAATATTGCCAGCGCGTCCTTTCCTGCAGCGTCGGCAGATCGCGACGCGAAGAACACTCCTGGATAAA
>Ga0315282_10013109_pt1 | contig 12546 bp, 6 predicted proteins | sample YL17G07_20_MG_FD_203693 | JGI IMG/M metagenome (GOLD analysis project Ga0315282, IMG submission 203693) | Sediment microbial communities from Yellowstone Lake, YNP, Wyoming, USA - YL17G07_20 | ecosystem: Environmental > Aquatic > Freshwater > Lake > Sediment | place: USA: Wyoming | collected... | reverse complement strand
GTATGTTGGCCGTGAATTCCTGGATGGCTTCCATGGACGGCTGCGAGACCGGGTCGGGGCTGCCGAAGTTGCCGAAGTTGGTCTCGATGCCGTCCACCTCCAGCCTCATGCCGGTGGCGTTGGCGCCGGGCGTCAGCCACTTGGCGCCGTTCTGCACCTGCACCACGCCCGGAATGGTCAGCGGCATCAGCGTGAAGATCACGCCGGAGTCGCCCGCGCTGTTGGGGCGGTTGTCGATGCCGCGCACGTTGGTCGGCAGCTCGATGAGCTGCTTCCTGCCCAGCCGGGTGTTGATCGACGGCGTCTCCATCTGGATCACTTCCGACACCGAATCGCTCACGGTCACTGCCGAAGCCGCAGCCTGGAGCGCGAACTTCAGGTCCTGGCGGACGGTGCGATAGGCATCGACGGTGAAGGTGTTGATTTCGAGCTGCTGAAAGCCGGAGGCCTGCGCAGTCACCTTATAGCTGCCCGGTAGCAGGTTGGGGAACAGATAGGCGCCGCGGGCGTTGGTTCGGGTCTCCCGTTCCACGCCGGTCTGCACGCTGGTGAGTTTCACCGAGGCATTGGGAATGGCCGCGCCGCTGGGGTCTGTCGCCAGCCCCGTCACCGTACCCAGCGGCGATTGGGCCAGAGCGGACGAAACGACCAGAACGACCGCGAAGAGATATTTGTGCATCAGGCCCGGCTGCTCCTTCTTCTGCCGGCAGGTAGAGACCGATCACTCGAAAACCGCTCAAAAAAGGATCTCCCGTGTGTCCCGGCGCTCCTGCGGCTTGGGGGTATGCAGACCACCGATTCTATCAGCAGAACGGCCGTCCCGGAAGCGCCAGTAGGCAGTGAGCAGTGGGCAATCGCTGCGGGGTGATGGCCAGCGTCTCGCCGACCCTGCCTCCTGCTTACTGCCTACTGCCTCCTGCTTACTGCTAAGATGGAGTTACATGGCCGGGACGGACATCCTGGAATGGCGGCGGCTGGCGCGGCGTGAGTACGGCCGCTTCCCGCTTGGAAACCGGTTGCGTGACCTGTGAATGAGGGGCGAAATACAGGCCAAACTACCAAGAACGCCTGGAATTACCACATCCTGCAGATGAGACGGCGGGTCTGGGAGCGAGCTCGCAACCGACACCCGGGCCACACTGGATATGAGCGCGCGATGGGACGCTTGGCCGTACGCGTCTGGTCCATGGGCGGGGCAGGCAGCCGTTTGCGCGGAGCGCTGCGGAATCGATGCCGCGGTTGCGTAAGCCATGCCCCAGTGATGGTCCTGTGCCGCACGGCGGTCTTCCCGTTGACGCCGGCAACCTGAAGAAATACAAACGCTTGCACGGCAGCTATGCGCTCCCGCCGGCCAGCGGCGTTTGGCCCGTCGATTGCACTTCTTGGGTGCATGAAGCCGGCCAAAAGCTGGCGGAAAAGGGGGTACAATGATCGACCTGAGAGCAATCCTGTCTCCGGCCTGGTTATTGGTACCGGGATGCCACATCAGCCCAGTCGGCCGGCAGAACCGGATGGGGCTGCATCGCAGCGAACCCCAGCCGCAGTGCCTGCCGGCCGAAGTCTCCGTACGCGCCACTTGTCGCACAGGGCAGGTTCTGGAAGAGGAAAATGGTACGCCGGAAACTGAATGGGATTCCCGGGGCCGGCAGTACTGAAAGAGGGGGCATTCCTTGGTATCTCCTCAGGTGCTTGATATCGGGCTGTCGGCCCTTGACCAGAGAGCCGGCCAAGGCAGCATTGACCAACCGGTCAAACAACTCGTCGATGAGGCGCTGGCATCACGCAAGGCGCCCGAGGCATTTCCAGTCCGGATAGCACTGTTGCTGGCCACGGCGGACTGGTGTGCGCCCTCGCAAGACTTGCCCCTGCTGGTCCGCCGCGCCCTCCAGGGGCGGCTCGGCTATGAGGTGCCGCTCATCGGCGGCAGCATGGCGCGGCTGTACCGTCTGACCGATCACGAAACCGGATTCATCGACAAGGGGCTGATCCTTGTCCTTTTCTGCTCGGAGAACATGTGGGCATTCGTAGCTGGAAGCGAGAGTCCCTATTCCGGCTCACGGCCGGACAAGAAAGCGCTGAAGGACTTGGCTGAATTGCTCGAAGAGAGAGCAGAGCCGAGGCTCGCCGCCGGCACGCGCCGCTACCTGTTTGGAATCTTCCCGGGCTTTCGCGTCGTCAACGGTGAGCGGCAATATTGCGACAACGAGCTCTATTACGAGTTGTGGTCGAGTGCGTTCGGATACAAGTACGAAATCCTGGGCGCGGCAGCGGCCGATTCCGTGAAGCCCAGCACCGGGTACCAGTTTGCCAACGATTCGGTAATGGAATCCGGCTTGGCGCTGGCGCTCATTGAAAGCGACCTGCGTGCGACGACCACCATGCGCGAAATCCTCGAGCCGGCCCGTGGCTTGAGTAGCGCCCACTTCGAGCGCATTTCTGTCGACGAGCTGGCTGACGAGGGCGATGATGAGACCGGTTATTGCGTGAAAACTCTGGACGGCGTGGATGCTGGCCATCGCGTTCATGAACTGCTTAAAACGGAGACGTATGCGCCGATTGGTAAGGTAGTCTTTGGCTTGCGCTCGGGCAAGAACTATAAGCTGATCGAGGCGATCGAGCCACCGAAAAGCGGCCAGGTGCGCTTGAACCGAAAGGTTGCGCGTGGCGACCGGCTGTACGTTATGCGGCCGAAAGCAATGGAATCGCGGGGCGGCAGCGAGACGCTCCGGGGGACGGCCGCCTCGCTCGAAGGAATGAAAACGCAGCTAGCCTTCATCCTCGGCTTCGCCTGCTCCGCCGTTTACCACGTTCGCGCGAGGGAGTTCGACTGGGATTCACTTGGAGGGTTGCTGAGGACCGTGTTTCCCGGCGTCCCCGTCGCTGGGGGACTTTCCGCGGGGGAATTCGGCATGGATGCAGGGCGCGGCGCCCGCCCCAATAATTACTCGTTCTGGATGCGCTGTTACCTGGACGCGCTGTCGCCGGCCGCCGAGAACCGCAGCCTCCACAGGAAACTGCTGGATGCTTCTGATGCCGTTCTTCGGTGCCGCTCGCCTCGCGCAGTCATGGGCACCGCCCTGGAAGGCGCGATCGCCGCAGGCGCGACCGGCGGGCAGGTTTGCCTGCTGGACCGCCGGCTTGGCCTGATCATCGGGCGGCGTTTTGGAGAGGCGAAGAATGCACGGGCATCGGAGCAGGATTGGCACGTGGTATTGGCCCGGACCGTGCGCCCCGCGCCCAATTCTATCGGAGGCGCATTCCCAGCCGAATTGCGCGAGTTTTCCATGCCCGTCGTGCGCGATGTCCCGACGTCATTCACCCCCACGAAGGCTAAAGAAGATATTCTCACCCTGATCGCACGCACGCTTCGCGCGGTTTTCGTTCCCGACCCGGAGAAGTATGCGCTCTTCCTCGACCAGGAAACAGCCAACGCCGGCAAGATCCGGGCGCAGTTGGCCATCCCGCTTGTTGGCTCCCTCCGGTCCGTGGTCGGCACGATTCAGTTGAGTTTTCCCGACGGCACTGTTCTCGATGCCGAGCGCTTCGGCCATTGGATCAGCTACGCGCAAAAGGTGGGCGCCGCGCTCGAGCGTGAGCAAGAGACCGAGGCGGGAAGCCGCTTGGAGGCGCTCTCCTCCCTCGTGAACCGGATTCTTAATTCGCCCGTTCAGATCGACCGGGGTCCGTACGAATGGTGCGACCAGTTCGTCGAGGAGGTGAGGAAGCAGGCCGGCGCCGAATACGTGCATATCCGGGCATGGAAACTGGGGTTGGAGGGAGACGAGTATCACACCGTCGGGGATGCGGGCCCGGGCGCGCTGACCGGTCTGCGGAGTAGAACCCGGCCTTTGTTGAAGGCGGAGGATTTCGGCAGTTGCCACAAAGACATCGTCCGGCGAGACGGCGTCGTTACGAGGAATCTTGACGAGGTCAGAGATCTCATGGGGAAGGTGAGAGTCATCGCCGAGCAAGCGGATTTCGCGGAGCCGTGGCAACGTGAACTGGATGGCATACGAGCAACCGCATGGCTTCCGCTTGTCCACGAAAGGCGTTGTGTCGGTTCGCTCGTCATCGATAGCTCGGAAGAGTACTTCTTCACGGAGCGGCAGGAAGCGCTGGCCCGCACGGCGGCCGGTCACGCCCTTACGATTCTGCGGACACGCTCCGACGCCTATCGCCGGGCAGTTTACGGGTACGTCCGGAGCCAGCTCAGCGAAGGAACGGGGCCCATTATTGAATCGAGCGCGGGGGCGGACCATCAAGAATACCGGCGCATGCTCGATTCCCTGCTGGGTGTTGTGTGCGGAATGGTGCAAGCCGACTGGGGCGCACTGTTCGCATGGCACGAGACGCCCGGGAAGCTGGTTCTGCATACCTCCTGGAACTGGTATAGAGACCTTCAGGAGCAGGCTTCGTATGCCGAGGACGAACGCTTTACCGGCTGGCTCCTTGGTCAAGAGGGGCCGGTGGTTGTCATTCCCGGCTCGGAGGCCGCTGGGCGGGTCGCCGGGAAATACGACGAGGCCATTGCACCACCGGGAAAAAGGCCAGCCGGATACGACCCGAAACGGGTGGTCCGTATGGGAGCAAGGCTGAAGGTCGGGGACCGATTGGTCGGCGTGCTCACGCTCGGGTACTATCATGACAACCCGCAGGCTGCGAACGCCCTGGAGGAAGTCACTCGGGAGGTTCTGATTCTCGCTGCCCGCAGCCTCGGCCCCGCGCTTAATACCATCCGGGAACGGGACGACCGCGCTCTGCGCGAAGGCCTGCACGCTAACGAGACCAAGATCGCCGGGTTGCTTATCCAGGTGATCGAGCCGGGCAAGGATTGGCAACCGGTCGCAGATGAACTCCGTCGCGGATTCCAGGTGGAGCGGGTCGCGGTGCATCTTGTTAAGGACCGCGCGATGCGCGAAGCATGGACCTCACCGGCCTCGGAAGATGCTCCGAGCGCGCAACCGGTGAAGGTCGACGATTACGAAACGTTGCGCGAGTTGGTCCAGGGAACCGGGCCCCTGATTATCAAGGATTCCTCTGACAGCCGGCTTCGTCAGTGGCCGCAGCGGCCAGACGTCAGCGGGCTGATGGCGATTGCCTGCCGGTGGCCGGAGGATAAGGTCCATGCCGTCATCGAATTCGTGAATCGCAAGGAGACGCCTGACCATCCTTTCCCATACTTTGATAACTTCGAGCTTCGCCAGGCTGTGGACGTTTCGCGCCTGGTCGGCGAGGCGATCAGCGACCGCGATTACGAGCAGGAGATGGAGCGGCTGCAGGCTGAGATCGCAACTGCGACCAGGATAGGCGCCGCGGGGCTCTTCGGAGAAATGGTCATGCACGAACTGATGTCCCCATGGGAGCGGATCCAGGCCGAGATCGACGAACTGCGCTACTTCCCCGAGGACGACAGGGAGGCCCACTACCGGCGGATCGAAGCCCAGCGCGAGCGCGCCGTCAGTATCCTGACCGAGGCGGCTGAGCGCGGCTATCTTGAGCCGCGCATGGAATTGGTGAGCGCGCTGGTGCGGGCGGCCGTCCAGGTGATCGAAAGAACCATCCCGCTGCGAGGTGTCACTCTGGCTGTCTTCGACCAAGCGAAGGTGCTCGTTCGCGTGCGCGCCATGAGGATTGTCGGCGCCCTAGTCAACGTCCTCACCAACGCCGTGGATGCGGTCAAGGAAGAGGGAACCATAACCGTGTCCACGCGGGTCTCGGAGGACGGCCGCACCGCGACAATCCGAGTACACAACACGGGTTCCGCCTTGACAGAGGACGAGAAGGCGCGCCTGTTTGATCCGGGCTTTTCAGGCAAACGTTCCCACCAGGGCCTCGGCTTGACGCTCGCTCGGCGGGCGATCGTGGAGGCGGGCGGGGCTATCACCGCGGACAACGCTATCGGCGGCGGTGTGGACATTCTCATCCGTCTGCCGGTCTACTTGGGAGAGTGACCTATGGGCAAGCTGCTGAAGATTCTGTTTGTCGAAGACGAAAGCCATTCTTCGAGCCACTTCATTCGGATGGCCGAAAGGGCTGGCGCCGGGCGATTTGCCAACGACGGGTATGACCAGTTGAAAATCGAACTGGCGACCAACCAGCCGGAGGCGGACGAGAAGGCTGCAGCGGGACTTTTTGATATTGTCTTGCTCGACTTGGATTATCCCGCGCCGACTCCTCCCACACCCAAGGAAGGGCCCGAGAGATTTTCGGGTGTTCGGTGGCTGCCCAGGGTCCGCGAGCTCCAGCCCAACGCGGCGATTGTGATACTGACGAAATACATCGACCCGGAGAACGTGCTTGTGGCCCTGCGCAACTACGGAGCCAACGATTTTCTGAGGAAAACGGATTCTTTCGACGAGCAGGCCAACCGAATCCACGCAGCGTGGAAACACGCTGATGCGCTCGCACGGGCCGAGAGGGGACGGGAGGAGTTTTGGAGAATGCTCCGCTCCGAAATGCCGCGTGTCTACGCCGAGAGTATCGGCGTTCTCTTAGGGCGCCTTCGAGACGCGTTGTTGCGCGTCGCCCGAGACATCGAGGGAGGCGATGCTTCGTTAATCAGGCAAGCACCCGCTGCGATCAGGCGCGAGTGCAAATCGGCCTGGGAGCAGTACCTCGCCAAGACAAGAGAGCTTCCGACCGTGCGAGAACGAACGGCGCCCGTGGACCTGTCCCAGATACTCTCCGAAATGGCCGAGGTTTACCCCATTTCGCGCGAGGACGAGGAAGCGCAGGTTAAGCTTACAACCTACCGGAGCGACATCAAGTTCGTCCTCCACGAAGCGTTTCGCAATGCTGTCGAGTTTGGTCCAAGGCAAGGTCCAATCACCGTCAAGTTGGAGAGAACCGATGGCTACGCGGTCATCCATGTGCGGAACAAGGGGGCATTCCGTAATGATCTCTTCGACTGCCTTTTCGCAAAGCCGGTAACGACAGTGCCGGGGCCATGCCATGACGGGCGGGGACTTTTTCTTGCGTGTAGGACCATGCGGACGATCGGCGGCGACGTGAGCGCAAATAACGAGAGCTCGGACACCGTTGCGCACGTGACGGTTACGGTAAAAGATCTGGCAAGCGGTCAGACAGCCAATCAACTATGAAGATTGCCGTAGTAGCGGCGGACGAAGAGGTGTTTGAAGCTGCCAGGCGGACGGTCTGCGATGCCGGCCATGACCTCGCGTCTGATAGGAGCGTCGTCGGTGTTCTGCGTTCCGCACCGGCGCTCGTTTTCGCCCATTGCCCGTCGGCCGAGAGCCTGCCGATGCTGATCGAGGGCATTCACACGGCTGCGCGCCTGCCGCAGCCCATTCCCGTGGTGGTGTTGATCGAGCCGGCTGCTTCCGGCCTGATCCAACGTCTGTGGGTCGAGGGCGCGACCGACATCCTGCTGTGCCCGCCAGACCCCGAAGAACTGCGCACCGAAATCGAAGGTATTTGTCCGGGCGAGCAGCCGTTCGATGCAGCCGAACATGCCGTTTTTCAGGAATTACGGCAGACGCTCCTGGTGGGGGAAAGCACCTCGTTCCGCCAGTGCCTGACCGAGTTGCGCCTGGCCGCCCGTTCCGACGGCAACCTCCTGCTGATCGGTGAAACGGGGACCGGCAAGGAGATGTTCGCGCGAGCGGCCCATAAGCTGAGCCGCCGGGCGTCGTGCGATTTTCTCGGCGTGAACTGCACCGCCCTGCCGCACGACCTCCTGGAAAACGAGCTGTTCGGCCATGCGCGCGGCGCGTTTACCGGGGCGCAAACGAGTCATGACGGACGCTTTGCATCTGTCGGCGCCGGCACCCTGCTGCTGGATGAAGTCGGCGAACTGCCGCTGGCGCTACAAGTCAAGCTGCTGCGCGTGATCGACCAGCGCGCTTTCCAACGTCTGGGCGACAATCGCGACATCGCCTTCCGTGCTCGCCTGATCGCCGCCACCTGCAAAAACCTGGAGGAAGCTGTCGAGCGCGGCAGGTTTCGCCGCGATCTGCTCGGCCGCCTCGACCAGTTTCGCATCATATTGCCGCCCTTGCGCGACCGCGAGGGCGATATCGCAATCCTCGCAAATCACTTCCTCCAGAAGCACGCGCCCGGGCGGCCGATTCGGCTATCCGCCCTGACGCGGGATGCGCTGGAGGCCTTCGGTTTTCCCGAGAACATCAGGCAACTCGAGAACGCCGTTGTGCGGGCGCTGGCGCATTCGCCTGCCGGCCGCGTCCTTCTTCCCAGACACCTGCCTCCGGAAATCCGGTCACCGAGGGCGGCGGGCGCGGCCGCTTCTCATTACACCATCCGCTTGCCGGCGAATCTGGACTACAAGGGGGCGAGCGAGCAGGCCCAGCAGGAAGTGGATCGGCTTTACCTGAGCGCCCTTCTGCGCAAGCATAGGCGCAACCAAACGCGCGCGGCCCAAGAGGCGGGGATCGACCGAAAGACGTTCGCAAAGAAACTGGGGCTTCTGAAAAGCTCCGCGCAGGCTGATGCCGATGACTGATTTCCGCTACGTAATCTACCTGGGCGAAGATGCAGGCGACCGCAAGACTGCCGAAGAATTCGTGCGGCCCCTCGACGAATGGTTGCTTCGGCGCACGAACGTGGCGCGGTGGCGGTTTGCCAACGACGAGACGTTCACCGATGCCGACATCACGCCTGCCTCGCTGGTCGTCTTGAAATACTCGGACAACTCGGCAAGGACAGAAGCCGCATTCGAACGAATCCGGAGTTGCCGACCGGATGCACCGCTTATCATTCTCAGGGAATTGCGTTCGACTAGCCGTGAGGAGGCCGACTCGGCAATTGAGCTCGGGTATCCGGGTGCCTGCTTCCTTTATCGCTCCGACCTGCAGGACATCAAGGGGGCCGACCAGGCGCTGGGTCGGTTCGTTTATCTCTTTCCTGCTCCCTCTCTCAAACTCAGTAAGGCGGAGCAGCGTCCCGACATCCGGCTCTTGATCAAACGCTTTGGCGAGGACCGCTTCAAGCTCACGATCGACAAGTATTTTCCGGACGAAGAGGATCCGGACATCCATCCGGTCGATGCCGGCTGGTCGGGCGCGCCGCTTTGCCGGTTGGCGGCCAACAACAAAGAGTACTACCTGAAGTTTTTCGACAAGCGGGATAAGTTTGTCAGGGAAATCGATGAACATGACAAAGCCCGAGAGTGGCTGGGGGATAGAGAAGACCCGGAAACCAACGCGACTGTGGGCATAAGGAGGCTCAAAGAGTTGGGGACGTCAGGCGAGGAGCAAGCGCGCGCGTTTCCAGATGAAGGTCCGGGCAAGCGCCCCTTTTATGCCATCTGCTACGAGTCGGCCTCAGCCGGCGGCAGAGACACCCTGAAGAAAGTTTACGCTGAGCGGGAGCACGACGTCGTGCGGAAGGCATTGTGCAAGTTGTTGCGCGTTCTTGCGCGGCAGACCACCCCGTTGAAGCGATCCAAGACGGCGCCCTGGTCGCTGGAACCCGGCCGGTTGTTTTTCTGCGACAAGATGAAGGCAGCCATTATTCGGAGCTTCGCGGACCTTGATAGCTACGGCCCGTCCGCCTTCGGCACAGACTGGGATCATATCAAGGGCCGTCTGGAATTACTGGTCTACAAGCCCGACCTGCCGGGGTGGTTGACGGAAGGAAAGCCCGTCGCGCTGGGTCATACTCATGGCGACCCGAACTTGCGGAACTGCCTGATCAATCCCGAAGCGCCTGAGGACCTGCGGCTGATCGACTGCGGCGGCTACAAGCCCGACGGTTGCCTGGTGGACGATCTGGCCATCATTGAGCGCGATCTCAAGTTCATCTTGCTGGCGACGGACAAACCCGCGGGGCTCTTTCTTGATCTTGACCCCCATCATTTCAACGAATGGCGTGTAGCCGAGCACGAGGCCGTCGACGCCAGACCTTGGTTCTCCGGTCTCACGAGTGTCAAGAACCAAGTATCCGTTTCGACGCAGGACGCTTACACGCTGGTCGGCCGGGTGCGTAGCGCGGCGATGAGTGTGTGCTGCCTTTCCGCAACAGAGAAGGCCGACGGCAAGACCGATGAAGACAAGGATGGCCGGCACTATTTCGCGGCGCTGCTTTACTGGACGCTCGATATTCTGAAGGAGCCAGCGGTGCGGCGCACCAAGAAGCTGCTCGCCCTGTACTCAGCCAGCGAAATCCTGCGCCGTTTCCAGTGAACCGTCTCGGACCTTGGGGGTTGCCAGGCAACCGCTCCTCTTGTTTCTGGCCCTCTATTCCTCGTCACCGGCAATTGCCGGTGTTCATCTGTCGCAAGCCTTGCGACTGACGAGACGGCCGCGACACCACGACCAGGGGCCGGCCAGAGGCCGTGCGGAGTCCGAGCCTTGGTCGACGGCGCCCGCCACCTCATGAGTGGCGAGAATCGGATGTCCGTTTCCGACGTCTGCGTATTCCGTCAGGCCGCAAGGCCTGTTGACGACGCGGGTCAACTGCACCACTGCTGCAGCTCGATCCTCCCGTGGCGTCGCGGACAAGGTTATCCAACAACGGCTGGGTCCCTCCGACATGCGCACCGCGCACCGGATTTGCACACACACCCTTTCCGAAAGCCAGTCCCGGGCAGCAATCGAAATCGAGCGAGTGTTGTTTTCAGGTCTTCCCCAAGAGGGGCCAACCTTACGGCTACCGCATGAGCCACAGGGCTAGCTCGGGCGTGAGTTGGAATGCAGAGATCTGCGAAACCTGCCGATTGCCCGGCGCTGGGTTAACATGGAGTTACATGGCCGGGACGGACATCCTGGAATGGCGGCGGCTGGCGCGGCAGCGTACGCCCATCCACTTGATTCTTTTCGTCACCGACCATTGCAACGCACGGTGCGGCACCTGCTTTTACTGGCGGAGCCTTAACCAGGGCAACGCGCTGGGTCCGGAGCAGGTGGAGAGAATCGCGCGGTCGTTCGGCGAGCTGGTGTGGCTGGACATTTCCGGCGGTGAGCCGTTCCTGCGCAAGGACCTGGCCGCCATCTGCCACTGCTTTTCCCGGCAGAACCGCGTCCGCTTCATCAACATCCCCACCAACGCCATCCAGACCGAAGTGATCGCCCGCTTGGTCTCTGAAATCCTGGCCGGTGATTGTTCCTTTAAGCTGAACATCGCTGTATCGCTGGACGGGGTGAGCGAGACGCACGATCGCATTCGCGGTGTGCCGGGGAACTACCGCCGGGCGCTGGCCACCCTGGCCGAACTGCGCCGCCTGCGCGCCTCGCAGCCGCGCCTGTCGCTCAGCGTGGTCACCACGCTCATGCGCGACAACGCCGACGACGTGAAGCGGCTGCTCGAGCTGGCCCGCCATGAATGGGACGTGGATTATCACAGCATCAACGTGTTGCGCGGCAATCCCATGGATCCGGGGCTGCGGCCGCCGACCGCGGCGCAGTTCGCCGAAATCGCCCGGCTCCAGGTCCAACACCTGCGGCATTATTACCGCGGCCGTTTCGGATTGCTGTCGGGTTGGATGGCGGTGGCCGGCCGCGCGCTGCTGAACCGCTATTACCTGCGCGAGCTCGAGGGGCGCCCTAAGGACATCGCCTGCAACGCGGGGCGCGCCACTTGCGTAATCGACGCCAACGGGGACGTCTACTTCTGCGAGCTGCTCGACAAGATCGGGAACCTTAAGGACTACGACTGGGATTTCGCCAGGCTCTGGTATGATCGCCCTGCGCTGGAGCTGCGCAGGCGCGTGGAGGGCGGCTGCCACTGCACTCACGAATGCTTTCACACCAAGAACCTGATCCTCACGCCATGGCGGTTGTTATGAGGTCCAAGGTCCAAAGGTCCAAGGTCCAAGGTCGCTGCGTGCAGACCTTGGACCTTGGACCTTGGACCTTCGACCTTTGCGCGGGCTGGGGGGGCGATCATGTTTGACCCGCGGTTGCGCAAGACGCTGGAGCCGTGGCTCCCTGGGTTCTTCTTGCGCTGGGTGAACCCGTACCACGCCGTATTGAACGACCGCCTGGAGGAAGCCGCGGCGCGGATTCCGGCCGGCGCGCGGGTGCTGGATGCCGGCGCGGGTGAGTGCCCCCATCGCCGCCTGTTTGCCCACACGCATTATGTGACGCTCGACCTGGCCATCGGCGACGCCGCCTGGGATTACTCGCGCATCGGCGTGCTGGGCGACATTCACTCCATGCCCTTCCGCGACGGCGCCTTCGACGCCGTCGTCAACATCTCGGTGCTCGAGCACCTCCGCGAGCCCGGCCAGGCCATGGCCGAGTTCGCCCGGGTGCTGAAGCCCGGCGGCCAGTTATTCCTTTCGACCGTGCAGTGCTGGGAGATGCACCAGAAGCCGCACGACTATTTCCGCTTCACCCGCTACGGCCTGGAATATCTCTTTCAGAAGGCCGGGCTGTGTCCGCGGCAGGTGGAGGCCCTGGGCGGATACTTCTGGCTGCTGGCCTTTCGCTTGATGAACATCCTGAGCTTTTTCCAGCGCGGCTGGCGGTGGGCCGTGTTTGTGCTGCTGGCGCCGGTGTTCGGCGGCCTGCTGCCCATCGCGCTCTATTTCCTGGACCCGCTGGACCGCACGCGCGATTACACGCTGGG
>Ga0315282_10013108_pt1 | contig 12546 bp, 11 predicted proteins | sample YL17G07_20_MG_FD_203693 | JGI IMG/M metagenome (GOLD analysis project Ga0315282, IMG submission 203693) | Sediment microbial communities from Yellowstone Lake, YNP, Wyoming, USA - YL17G07_20 | ecosystem: Environmental > Aquatic > Freshwater > Lake > Sediment | place: USA: Wyoming | collected... | reverse complement strand
ACGTCGATGGCGGCCGCGTCGGCGTGTGGGGTCTGAGCTACGGCGGCTTCTTCACCCTGCTCGCCGTGACCGAGATGCCGACGACGTTCCGGGCCGCCGTGGACGTGGCCGGCGTCGTGGACTACGCGATGTACTACGAGGATCCGTATCACGGCGGCTGGACGGTGAGCCGCATCGGCACGCCCGAACAGAACCCGCAGGTGTACGCGCAGGCGTCCCCGCTGTCGCACGTCGACCGGCTTGTGCGCCCGCTGCTCGTGCTGCACGGCACCGCGGACGTGAACGTGCCGTACCTCCACTCGGTGCGCCTGATCGACGAGCTGCTGAAGAAGGGCAAGGGGGACCTGCTCCAGTTCATGACCTATCCCGGCGAGTTCCACTACTTCACGCGCGAGCACGTGCTCAGGGACGCGTGGAGCAGAGTGAGCGCGTTCTTCGACGAGAATCTGAAGAAATGAGGAAGCAGAGCGGCGCCCCGCCGCTATAATTGCGCGATGCCTTCGACGCGATCACGCGGCCGCCAACCGGACGCCAACCGCCGACAACAGCCGCCCGGCCTGCGGCTGGTATGCGCGTGGTGCCAGCGGCTGCTGTCCGAGGACGTGGATGCCCCGGTCTCGACGGCATCTGCGACGACTGCCGAGTCGACGCGGAGTTCCGCCGCGAACGCCTCGACGAGTTCCTGAACCGGCTGGCCGGGCCGGTACTCGCCGTGGACGGGAACGGGACCGTCGTCGGTTCGAACAACGTCGCCGCCGTCCTGGTCAGCTCCGACGTCGCGTCGATGAAGGGGCGCCTCAGCGGCGACGTGATTTCGTGCGTGTATTCCGGATTGCCCGGCGGCTGCGGCAAGACGACGCATTGCACGGGGTGCACGATCCGCCGATCGTTCGAACACACCGCGGCGACCGGCGAGGCGGTGCGCGACGAGACGGCGTTCAGCTACAGCCGCACGCCGCGCGGGCCCGTCTGGAGGCGCTTTTCGATCGCCACCGAACGCCTCGGCACGCTGGTGCTCGTGCGCATCGAAGGCGGCGCTGAAGACCGGTCCGGCCGCGTGCGGCACTAGGGTCTCGCCCGCGCCGCCTGCCAATCCCGCCAACCACTCAACGTAGCAGCGCGACGCACTTGTACACCCGCCCGCCTCGTTTTGCCGCCGGACCGATCCCCGTGGAACTCTTGACTATCGGCTGTCTTTATATAGAATGACTCCATATGGAAGTCCTCCAGGGCACGCTCGACATGCTGGTGCTGCGCACCCTGCTCTTCGGGCCGCTGCACGGTTACGGGATTGCGAAGTCCATTCGCACCGCCTCGAACGAAGCGCTCGAGATCGAGTTCGGCTCCCTCTACCCCGCGCTGAAACGGCTGGAGGCGAAAGGCTGGATCGCGTCGAAATGGGAGAAGTCCGAGCACAACCGGCCCGCGAAGTGCTACAGGCTCACTCAAGCCGGGCGCAGACGGCTCGTTCAGGAACGGTCCAAGTGGACCGACTTCGTGAAGGCGGTGGCGCGGGTGATGGTGCCGAGAGGGAGCGAGGAACCGCGCTGAGGCGGTGCGGGTGATACTCGGCATGCTCGGCAGTGCGACTGGCGGGAATCATGAACTGGCGGAAACTTCGATACGCGCTGCCGTCCAACAGGCGCCGGGAAGAGCGGGACATGCAGGAGGAGCTGGACTCCCTGCGCGCCATCGCGGAGCCGCGCGAGCTCGGGAACCTGACGCTCGCAGCGGAGAACGCGCGTCAGGCCTGGCACTTCACCTCGTTCACGGGGGTTGCCGCCGACATTCGGTTCGCCCTCCGCACGGTTCGCCGGCAACCGGGGCTCGTCGCCGTGGCCGTCGTCTCCGTCGCGCTCGGCGTCGGTGCAAACAGCGCGATCTTCAGCTTCGTGGATGCCATGCTGCTGCGGCCCCTGCCGGTGCCACGGGCGTCCGAGGTGCTGAGGGTCACCGGTAGCACGCCGACGATGGCCGCGACGAACATCTCCCACCCGGACTACCGCGACATCCGTGAAGGGAGCCGGTCCTTCACAGGACTGGTTGCCTACCGGACGACACGAGTGCGGATTGCCAACGACGGCGCGGCATCACCGCACTTGCGCGCGGCCATGATGGTCAGCGCGAACTTCTTCAAAGTCCTGGGCATCGAGCCGCCGCTCGGCCGCACGTTCCTGACGGAAGAAACTGACGGCGCGCATCCCAGTGCGATCCTGGCCCACGACGTGTGGGTGAACGAGTTCGGGCGCGATCGAACGGTCATCGGGCGAACGCTGCGCATCAACGGCCTTGCGTTCACGATCGTCGGCGTGGCACCAGCGTCGTTCCCGGGGATGGGAACCTGGTTCTCGCTGCGGCCCTTCGTCTTCGTTCCGCTCTCGATGTGGAACCGCCTGGAGAGCGCTGGTGCCGATCCTCTGGAGGACCGCAGCCGCGTCGAACTGAGCGTCGCCGGACGACTGCGGCGCGGCGTGTCGCGAGGTTCCGCCCGAGCGGAGCTGGCGACGATCGGCCGCAATCTCGGACTGGAGCATCCAACGACGAACAGGAACCGCCGGATCGTGCTGCGGACCGAGCTGGCAATGCGCATGGCACAGGACGGGGAAACGGTCCTGTTTTCCGTGACCCTGGTGGTGCTGGCCGGGCTGCTCCTGCTCGTCGCCTGTTTCAGCGTGGCCGGTCTCCTTCTGGCGCGCGCCCACGGACGCAGTCGGGAGATTGCAATCCGGCTCGCCCTCGGCGCTGGACGCGTCCGGTTGGTGCGTCAGCTCATGACCGAGAACCTGTTGGTGGCATTGCTGGGCGGCGTCGCGGGAGTGGGCGTGGCCCGCCTGGGCATTTCATTTCTGAACCGCTTTCAGCCGACCGTCGACCTTCCCACCCTCTTCTCTGGCGCACGGCTCGATTCGCGCGTCCTGCTGTTCAGCCTCCTGGCCGCGCTGGGGAGCTGCCTCCTATTCGGACTGGTGCCCGCCCTCCACACCGCCCGCAGCGATCTCGTGTCGGCCGTCAAATCCGCAGGTCAGCCGAGCGGCCGGCGCCGGCGGTTGCTCGGTCGCAACCTGCTGGTGGTCGGCCAGTTCGCGCTGACCATGGTGCTCCTCATCGTTGGCGGGATGATGGTCGAAGGCCTTCGCCGGATGCACGACGTGGACCTCGGCTTCCAGAGAGACCACGTGACCGCCCTGCAGACCAATCCGACGGTCCTGAGCTACTCGCCCGAACGGACGCGCCGCTTCTACCGGGAGCTCGCCGAGCGAGCGCGCGCTCTGCCGGGCGTGAGATCCGTGACGGTCGCAGACGATGTGCCGTTACAGCTCGACGACTACGTGGTAGTTCCGGAAGGCCATCGTGCTCCGGAGGGCATGGCTGGCTACGATGTCCGCCAGGTGGTGTGCGACGAGGAGTACCTCGCGACCTTGAAGATTCCACTGTTGCGCGGACGTGCCTTCACGGCTGGCGACCGCGACGCAACGCCGCGCGTGGCGCTCGTGAACCAGGAATTCGTGCACCAGTACTGGCCGAACCAGGCAGCCGTGGGCAAACGGCTGGGGCTGGAACGGGCCGACGGTTTGGAAGCCGAGGTCGTCGGCGTGGTGGACTTCCCGGGCAGGGAGAGCCTGCTCGCGCCGCCCAGCCCAACGGTGTTTCTGCCCTACGATCAGAACCGACGGCCGCGAATGACGTTGATCGTGGAGCACTACGGCGGCGCGGCGGCACTGGCCGCGCCGCTGCGCGGCGTCGTTCACGCCCTCGACCCTCAGCATCCGATTCCGGAGGTACGCACCCTCTCGTCGTACGAGCGGGAGCAGGCGGACGCCTGGGGAGCGATCGTGCAGTGGATGCTCGCTCTGGGCGTCATGGGACTGACCCTGGCGCTCGTGGGTCTCTATGCGTTGATGTCCTACTCCGTCAGCCGGCGCACCGCGGAGATTGGCGTACGGATGGCTGTCGGATCGACGCGAGCCGGGGTCTTGCGGCTCGTCATCGGCCAGGGCGTGACGGTGGCGGCGACAGGTGTGGCGATCGCAGGTGCGCTCATCGGCCTTGCACATGCCGCTCTTGCCGGCAGCTGGATTGTTCCGGCTGTCGTCACCCTGCTGCCTCCCAATGCCCCGACCTACGTGGCCGTTCCACTCGCCGTGCTCGTCATCAGTGCGCTCGCGAGCTACGCACCAGCCAGGCGCGCCGCGAGCATCGATCCGATCCAGGCACTGAGGTACGAGTAGCGCGACCTCATCCGTTCGCGATCTTTGCGTGCGGTGCGGCGCCGCCTCTGTTACCTGGTTGCACGCATGCCTCGTTGACCGGGCCTCCGGTGGCGCCGTAGCATTCGCATCAACGGGAGGCTCGATGCGACATCACGCCCGCTCTGACAGCCGTGCGTTCTCGCGCCGGCTGGTCCTCGCCACTCTTGCCATCGCCTGGCTCGTCGGCTCGGCGCCCGCGCAGCTCGCGCGGCCCCTCGATCCGATCCTGTACACCGTTCGCGTGATCCCCGAGTCGCAGACCGCGGAGGTGCGGGCGACGATTCCCACCGGCAAACGCGCATCGATCGACTTGATGATGCCCGTGTGGTCGCCGGGGTTCTATCGCGTCGAGGACTACGCGTCGCGCGTTCGCGACCTCACCGCGCGCACGCCGGACGGGAAGTCGCTCGTCGTTGAACAGCCGCGAAAGAACAGATGGCTGGTGCGGACGGCAGGAGCGGCGACGGTGGTGGTGACCTACCAGGTCGCGTGTGCGCAACGCTCGGTGACGACCAACTGGGTGTCGCCGCAGCTCGTCGTTCTCAACGGCGCGCCGACCTTCGTCACGCTGGTCGAGCAGGTTCGTCGGCCGCACGAGGTGCGCCTCGAACTGCCGGCGACGCTCCCTCGCGCGATGACGGCGCTCGATGCCGTGGCTGACGGTACGGCGAACCACTATCGCGCGGACGACTACGACACGCTGGTCGACTCGCCGATCGTCGCCGGCGACCTCGACGTGCAGCAGTTCGACGTGGCCGGCGCCCGGCACTACCTCGTGAATGCGGGCGACCGCGGCCAGTTCAACGGGACGCAGGCGGCCGGCGACCTGCAGAAGATCGTGAGCCAGGCGCGCGCGCTCTTCGGCTCTCTCCCGTACAAGAGATACGTCTTCCTGAACGTCTTCAGGCAGGGAGGCGGCGGCCTGGAGCACAAGAACTCGACGCTGCTCACGGCAAGTGCCGCGCGCGCGACGACGCCTGCCGGCTACCGCTCGTCGCTTTCGTTCGTCGCGCACGAGTACTTCCACGCGTTCAACGTCAAGCGCCTGCGACCGGTTGAACTGGGGCCGTTCGACTACGAGAACGAGCCGCACACGAAGAGCCTGTGGATCTCCGAGGGGTTCACCAGCTACTACGCGGCGCTGCTGGTCGCCCGCGCCGGCCTCGACTCCACGAGCGACTTTCTCGGCGCCATGTCGTCGCCGATCCGCCAGCTGCAGCAGGCCCCCGGCCGGCTCGTGCAGACACTGGAGCAGTCGTCCTGGGACGTGTGGAGCAACAGCATGTCCGGCATCAACACCGACCCGAAGACGTCGGTCAGCTATTACGTCAAAGGGGAAGTGGTCGGGTTCCTGCTCGATGCGCACATCCGCCGGGCGACGGGCGGATCGAAGTCGCTGGACGATGTGATGCGGCTGGCTTACAAACGATATGCGGGGGAGCGCGGCTTCACGCCGGAGCAATTCCGCAAAACAGCCGAAGACGTCGCCAGGGTCAGCCTGGCTGAATGGTTCAGGCGCGCCGTGTCCTCGACCGAGGAACTCGACTACGACGAGGCCCTCGAGTGGTATGGCTTGCGATTCGCGTCGCGCGACTCGCAGGACGCGTCGCAGAACTGGAAGCTCGAGCCGCGGCCAGACGCAACGGATGCGCAACTGGCCCACGTACGCGCGCTGCTCACGGCGGCACCACCGGCTGGTTCCGCCGGAAGCCGGTCGGCCGCACGGCGGCCGACTGAACCGGACCCTACGGCTTGGCACCCCAACGCGGCTGCCGCGTTGGGGACCCCGCCCATGCGGAACTGCCCGGTGCTGCCGCCGCGAACATCCCCCCGATCAGCAGATCCCGCAAGTCGCTGTCCAGCGCACGTGTGAGGTTCACGCCGCCGCGCGCCTTCGACGAGACGTCCGTGTTGAACGAGACGATGTAGGCCATCCGGGACGGTCGATGCAGGTAGAAGTGCGAAATGAAGCCGTTCTGGTTGCCGCTGTGCGCCACGAGCTCCAGACCCTGGTGCCGCTCCACGAAAAACGACAGCGCGATACGGACGTCGGAGCCGCTGCCGCCCTCGCCCTCGGCCGCCCGCATCACGGGCACCCACATCTCCTCTAACGAGGACCGCTTCAGGACTGCGTCGTACTCGGCAGTGCGTGCCGAATCGCCCGTCAGGAACGCGAGGTACTTCGCCATGTCGTCCATCGGCGCGTTCAGGCCGCCGTTTGACACGGTGATCCCGGTGTCGAAGTCGAACCGCGCCTCGCGCAAGCCCTCGTCGCTGCGAAAGTAGCTGTGCGAGCGGTGCGCGAGCAGGTGGTACGGTGCGCGGTCGAAGAAAGCGCGCTGCATGCCGAGCGGCATCAGGATGTTCTTCGTGACGTACATCTCGTAGTCGTCTCCTGAGAGCGTCTCGATGACGCGCCCCAGGAAGATGACTCCCGGATTCGAGTAGCTGTACCTGGTTCCGGGCGCGAACAACAGCTCGGTGTACGGCAGCATCGCGACGACCTGTTCCCAGCGCGTCGGCTCGAACGGCTGCCACGGCTGGTCGCCGCCCCACGGCCAGGTGGCTGCCCTGAAGCCGGCCGTGTGCGACATCAGTTGGCGGATGGTGACCTGCGTCATGTCGCCAAACGGATTGTGGACAGCGCGGAGTTCCGGCACGTACTTGACGATCGGGTCGTCGAGGGCCAGCAGGCGGCGATCGCGCAGCTGCATGATCGCGATGCCGGTGAACGTCTTGGTGATCGACGCCCAGTGGTAGATCGTCTCGGCGTCAACCGGCCGGCGGGCGTCGAGATCCTGGTAACCGTCGAACTGTCTGGCCGCCACCCGGCCGTCCTTCACGACAACCAGGCTGCTGCCGACAATCCCGGCCTGCTGCAGACGATCGTGGTAGAAGGCGACGATCTTCGGCCAGGCGGTTTCGATCGCCGCCGTTCCGGCGCCCGCCTGCCCGTGCGCGGCGACACCGACGGTTGCGGCGATCGCCAGCAGGGGGGCAAGAACTACAACGACCCGGGCCCAGAGAAGCGGGTTCGTCGAGTGAGCGTTCACAGGTCGCCTCCGGTTGATCACTGGCCGCGATCGTAGCGCACGAAGCACCCCGCACCAAGCACCCAGCACAGCACTCCCAGCCCCGGCTAGCCGCTGTTCGCGCGGAGCACCTCGTCGGATGGATTGCGCTGTCGGCCGTTTCACCGCGTCACTGCTACAGGGGCGTCGCGGAAGTCAGCGTCTATGTGGCAGGCGAGGCGCGCGGCCAGGGAGTGGGGAAGTTGTTGCTGCGGGAAGCGATCCGCGTGAGCGAAACCGTCGGCATCTGGACGCTGCAGGCAGTGATCTACCCGACCAATCTTCAGAGCATCCGATTGCACGAAGGATGCGGTTTCCGCGTGGTGGGCCGCCGGGAGCGGATTGCGCAGCGCGAAGGCGTGTGGCGTGACACGCTGCTGCTCGAACGGCGCAGCGCGGTCGTCGGTGTATGAAAGGAAAACCGGGTCGCCCGGCGGCGCAGCCGCTCGGGCGCCCGAAGAAAAGAGGTCAGCCTTCGGAAGGCGCCACGGGGGCCGCGGCCACCGCCTTGCGCTGTTCGAGCGCCTGCAGCGTGCGGTAGATCGAGCACCAGTCCTTGTGCTCCGCAACCGGCATCCCGCATTCCTGGCAGATCCTGATTCGCTTCACCGGTTCCGTCTTCAACCCGAACAGTTTCCTGAGGATCGTCATTTGCGGCCCCCTCCGGCGGTTCTACAACCGAATACGTGTGTGCCGCGGACTTGGTTCCCTGCCCGCAAGGGTCCGGCTCGCGGCACACTGACGGTTTAGACGGGGCGGCGGTGTCGAAAGTTGGCCCCCGGGGTCAGGTCTGAAACCGTCGGTTTTTTCACGTCCCCGGGGTCAGGTCTGAAATGCTCACTTTTTTCACGCCTGACCCCGGGGCCAGGCGTGAAAAAAGTGAGCATTTCAGACCTGACCCCGGCAAGCGTGAACGTTCGGATATGGGACGCGGGCTGTTCGGCGATGGGCGCGAGCGGTTGCGTCCCCAGCTGCACGTCTTGCCGGCAGCCCGGATCCTACTGTGAAAGAGCGAGTTACCCGTCCTGCCGCGGGGGCCATCTCGGGCATATGATTTGCCCGGCGAACGCCAAAGACAGTGCACGGGCGTCTTGCACACGGGAGGGCTTCGTGACCGATCTGCGCCTCGCGATCCGCGCCGTCGCACGCACTCCGGTTTTCGCCGTCGCCGTCATCCTCACCATTGCGCTCGGAGTCGGCGCGACGACCGCGGTCTTCAGCGTCGTCTACGGCGTCCTCTATCGGCCGCTTCCATATTCCGAGCCCGATCGCCTCGTCGCCGTCTGGCAGACGGTGCCGCGCAATCCGAATGCCCGCGACGCCGAAATCGACGCCTTCATTTCGGTCCGCGCGTTCGTCTCAGACCGCCTGCTCCGTTCCTGGCAGCGAGAGGCGCGCTGTTTCGAGGAGATCGGAGGCTACGCGCCAGAGGGATTCGCCGTTACGGCGGGCGGGGAGGCACAACAGGTCGAAGGCGCGGTCGTCACGTCGGAGATTTTCAAGGCGTTGGGCGCCCGGCCGCTGCTCGGCCGCCTGTTCCATCCGGAAGATGACCCGCCCGCCCAGGCAAAGGTTGTCGTGCTTGCACACGGATACTGGAAACAACGCTTCGCCGGCGATCCGAACATCGTCGGCAACACGGTCAGAATCGACGGCGCGCCTTACGTCGTCGTTGGCGTTCTGCCCGCCGACTTCCGTCTCGTGGTCCAGTACGGCAGTCGCGAGCCTGCGCTGTACACGCCGATTTCGCATCAGTACAAACCCGGGCTGCCGTTTGCCATCATGCCGGGGACCATCGCCAGGCTGAAGCCGGGGATCGGCGTCGCTGCCGCGCAGGCGGAAATGACGGCGGTCATGCGGCACCTCGCAGAGAGCGATCGGTATCTGCAAGGGCGCGGCGCGTTCGTCGTTCCACTGGCCGGCGAGGCCGTTGAAACGTCGGCGGGTACTCGCCCAGGCCTCCTGACGCTGCTCGCGGCAACCGTCTGCGTCCTGCTCATCGCGTGCATGAATGTCGCGAACCTGCTGCTGGTGCGCGCATCGACGCGCCACCGTGAGCTGGCCGTTCGCGCGGCCCTCGGCGCGGGCCGGTGGCGCATCATGCGCCAGATGATCGTCGAGAGCCTGGTGCTGTCGGTCGCGGGCGGCCTGCTGGGCCTCCTGCTCGCCGCATGGGGCACCGACGTGCTGCTCGCGCTGACACCCGCGAACTTCTTTCCGCGGATGCAGGACGTGCGCATCGATGGGCAGGTGCTCGGCTTCGGCCTGGCCGCCTCGGCGGCGGTGGGCGTGCTCGCCGGCCTCGCGCCGGCGTGGTACGCGCTTGGCCGCGACCGCCGGGGAACGCTCACCGACGCGATCAAGGATGGCCATCGCGCCGGCGCGAGCGGCTGCGGCGCGCGTCTCGCCAGGCGCGGGCTGGTCGCCGTCGAGGTGGTTCTCGCGATGGTACTGCTGGTCGGCGCCGGGCTGCTCGCGCGCACCTATGTCGGTCTCATCCGAGTGGATCTCGGCGTTCGGGCGGAGCGCCAGCTCACCTTCCACCTCTCGTTCGCTTCGCCCCGGTACGGGTCAGCGGAGGCGCGCACGGCTTTCGTCGACGATCTGCTCGTTCGGCTCCGCGCGACGCCGGGTGTGCAGACGGCGGGCGCCGCCAGTAGTCTGCCTCTCTACTCCTGGCTCTCTTCGAGCACCCCGATCGGCGTCGATGGTCACGTCATCGACGACCACGCGCCAACGGTTTCGACCAACTCCGTGACCGACGGCTTCTTCGAAGCGGCCGGTGTCTCGCTGGTCTCAGGTCGCTTCTTCCGGGGCACGGACGCGCGCGCCGACGTCGCGGTCGTGAATCGCACGTTTCTACGACGCATTTGGCCGTGGACCGCCGATGACGGCTCGGGAGCACTCGGCCGGACGTTGACGATCCAACCTCACACGTACCGGATTGTGGGCGTCGTCGGCGACGTGAAATACGCGGGGCCGAGCGGCAAGATCGATCCGATGGTGTATGTGCCCTTCTCTTCCAGCCCGACCGACCTGGTTTCGATCGTGGTGCACACCGCCGGCGACCCGATGATGCTCGCGCCTGCGTCGCGCAGCATCGTCCGCTCGCTCGACGCGGACATGGCGATCCAGAACGTGCAGTCACTGGAGGACGTGCTCGCCACCACCGTCGCGCCCCCACGGTTCCGCGTGGTGGTCATCGGAACGTTTGCGCTCCTTGCGCTCGTTCTCGCCATCATCGGCCTGTACGGCGTCGTCGCACAGTCCGTGGTCCAGCGGACGCAGGAGATCGGCATCCGCCTCGCACTCGGCGCCGGCCAGCGCAGGATCGCGAGGATGGTACTCACCGAGGCTGTCACACTGACGGCGGTTGGCGTGCTCGCCGGCATCGCGATTTCGGCGGGGGCGTCGCGCGTGCTTTCCAGGTTCCTGTTCGGGGTGACGCCGACGGACGCCGCGACTTACGCGCTGGTGGCGTTCGCGCTGCTGGCCGTCGCTGTGGTGGCGTGTGTGACGCCCGCGCGGCGCGCGTCGGCAATCGATCCCGTTGTGGCGCTCAGAAACGAATAGACAGAGTCCGAAGCGCCAGTCGAGGACTTCCGCCATTTCGGCAGTCAGGGGTGGCTGCGCCGGCGCGGGCGACGGCTCGGTCGGTGGCGGCGCCTGGCGACCATGTCGCGATAGCGCTCGAAGAGAACCGGCTCGCTGAGCATCAGGACCCCGTTCGCCACCATCAGGTTGCCGGGTTCGTCCATGCGCAGCCACGCCGAATCGACGCTCGCCACCGGTTCGCGCCTGATGCCCGCCATGTTCTGTCTCCTGAAGCGCCGATCGCGATTGTATCACCGCGGGTCTGCCCGTTCCGCGTCACCGAAAATGATAGGATGGGGCCGCCCCTGCCGGAGAGTTCCCATGCCGACCAGCATCGAAAACCTGAAGGACGCCTTCGCCGGAGAGAGCCAGGCCAACCAGAAGTACCGCGCCTTCGCGCTCAAGGCCGAGCAGGACGGGTTCCCGAACATCGCGCGCCTGTTCAGGACCACCGCCGAAGCCGAGCGGATCCACGCCGAGGGGCACCTGCGCGCGCTCGACGCCATCATGGCGACGGCGGACAACCTGAAGGCGGCGATCGCGGGCGAAACCTACGAGTTCACCGAGATGTACCCGCCGATGGTCGAGCAGGCACGCGCCGAGGGGCACAAGGCGCAGCGGATGTTCGGCTACGCCGTGAAGGCCGAGGCGGTGCACGCGCGGTTGTACCAGTGCGCGCTCGACGCCGTGCTCCAGGGCCACGATCTGCAGCAGACCAGCTTCTACCTCTGTCCTGTCTGCGGCTACATCGAGCTCGGCAATCCGCCCGACGTCTGTCCGATCTGCGGCGCGAAGGGCGCGCGGTTCACGCAGGTGTAGAGGAAAGGGCAGGAATCGGGAGTCAGGGTTCCTGCCTGCCGCTTCCTGGGGCCGGCTTCGGCCGGATTTGCTGGGATCCGCCCCGTCGATCGTGGAGGACCGATGATCCGACGCCTGCGCGTTCCTCCTCCTGCAGCCTTTCTCTTCCTCTTCCTGGCGTTCACGCCGTCCGGCGCCAGCCTACAGACGTCCCCGGCCGACCGCTTCGCGGTTCGTGACGTCATGATCCCCGCGCGCGACGGCGTGCGCCTGCACACGAAGATCTTCACGCCGAAGGATCAGCGGGAGGCGTTGCCGATCATCATGAGCCGCACGCCGTATGGGGTCGAAGGGGCGGCGGGCGAATTCCGCAGCTACCTGAAAGCGCTGGCCGACGAAGGGTACGTGTTTGTCTTCGAGGACGTCCGCGGCAAATACGGCTCCGAGGGCACGTTCGTGATGCAGCGGCCGGCGCGCGCGCCCGGCGACACCGCGCCGACGAGCATAGACGAGGGCACCGACACCTACGACACCATCGCCTGGCTGCTGAAGAACGTGCCGATGAACAACGGGCGCGTCGGCATGCTGGGCATTTCCTACGACGGCTGGACGACGATCATGGGAGCGCTCGAGCCGCATCCCGCGCTGAGGGCGATCTCGCCGCAGGCATCTCCGGCCGACATGTGGCTGGGCGACGACTTCCATCACAACGGCGCGTTTCGGCTCAGCTACGGCTTCGAGTACGCGGCCATGATGGAAAGCGGCAAGGACGTCGAGCAGTTCGCCTTCGATCGCTACGACACGTTCGACTGGTACCTGGCGCTCGGCCCGCT
>Ga0315282_10013107_pt1 | contig 12547 bp, 11 predicted proteins | sample YL17G07_20_MG_FD_203693 | JGI IMG/M metagenome (GOLD analysis project Ga0315282, IMG submission 203693) | Sediment microbial communities from Yellowstone Lake, YNP, Wyoming, USA - YL17G07_20 | ecosystem: Environmental > Aquatic > Freshwater > Lake > Sediment | place: USA: Wyoming | collected... | reverse complement strand
GGCGGCGTTGGACGTCTTCGGGGTCAGTGACGGAACCTTTGTCCAAGCCAAATATCTGGGCCGGTCCACGTGGCAATTGGTCCGAACCCTGCAGGTAAACCGGTACCGGGAGGATAGATCAGCCGCTTTTAGCGGAAGAAGCCGCGGATGGCCTCGATGACCCGGTCTATCTCCTCCTCCTTCATCTGGGGGTAGAGGGGCAGGGAGAGGACCCGTCGGGCCGCCCGCTCCGCTGCGGGGTAGGTGAGTCCGGGCTCCAGCATGGCCTGCAAGGGCGGCTGCAGGTGCAGGGGTACGGGATAATGCACGGCGGTATCTATTCCTTTTCTTTCCAGGTGGAGTCGTAGGATGTCCCGGTCCTCGCATTCCACCACGAAGAGGTGGAAGCAATGGTTCCCCTCTCCGTCCCAGGAGGGAAGGCGCAAAGGAAGATCGGCCAGGCCCTCCAAGTAGCGGCGGGCCAGGGTGCGGCGGCGGTCGTTCCAGGCCTCCAGGTGGCCGAGCTTTACGCGCAGCAGGACCGCCTGCAGCTCGTCCAGGCGGCTGTTGAATCCGATCTCGCCCAGACGGTCCCGGTCGATCCTGCCGTAATCCCGCATGCTGCGCAGGCGGCCGGCAAGACCGGTGTCGCCGGTGACCACCATGCCGCCGTCACCGTAGGCCCCCAGGTTCTTGGTTGGATAGAAGCTGTAGCATCCCGCCCTGCCCCAGGAACCGGCCATCCTGCCGTTGAGGCAGGTACCGTGGGCCTGGGCGCAGTCCTCCACGAGGATCAGGCCGTGGCGGTCTGCTATCCTGGCCAGCTCCGGCATGTCCGCGATACGCCCGTAAAGGTGTACCACCAGGAGAAAGCGGGAGCGAGGAGACAGCTTCTCCTCTACCAGGCGGGGATCCAGGTTGTAGGTGGAGGGATCTATGTCCACGAATACAGGCCGCGCCCCGGCCAGGGCTATGGCCACGCCGGTGGGGGGGGCGGAAAAGGCGGTGGTGACGACCTCGTCGCCCTCTTTCACGCCGAGGGCCTTGAGGGTCAGGAACAAGGCGTCGGTGCCAGATGCCACCCCCACACCCTCGCCGCACCCGCAATAGGAGGCGAATTCCTCCTCAAAGGACCTTACCTCGGGACCCAGAACGTATCGATTCTGGCGTAGAAAGCGCTGGAATGCCTCCCTGGTTTCCTCTCCTATTTGCGCTTCCTGCCGGGAGAGCTCTAGAAAGGGAACCTTGGATGGACTCACTCCGGCCCCTTCTTGGTCAGAACCACCCTGTTTCTGCGGTTTTGAAAATAGCGGCGGCCGTGCTGGCGGTAGAAGAAGATGGTTTCCTCGAGGCTGTCTTGAAAATCGCATGCGGGTTTCCATTTCAGCAGCTCTTGCAGGCACGAACCGTCAAGGCGGATATTGCCCGGCTCCACCAGGCTGCGGTCGGGTGGGTAGGGTATGCAATGCCACTTCGTTCCGGTAAGATCGCTTACCGCCTCGGCCGCCTCCGCCACGGAGATAGGGATTCCCGAAACGAGATTGAAGATCTCTCCCTCGCACCTTTCGTCCGGGGCGACCAGTAAAAGGGCATCCACCACGTCATCCACGTAGAGGAAGTCCCTCTCCTGCTTTCCGTCCCCGAAGACGCATATATCCTGCCCGGAGAGGGCCTGGCGGATGAACCAGTTCAGGAACCCCTGCCCGTCGTAATGCATCTGGTGGCGTGGACCGTAGATATTGGTGAGGCGCAGGGAGGTATAACGGAGCTTGTAGAGTTCGTCGAAGAGGCGGTGATACTCCTCCACCGTGGTCTTGTGCACGCCGTTTATATCCACTGGCTTCAGGGGATGTTTTTCATCGACGGGGAGATAAACGGGGCACCCGTACTGGCTGCGGGAGCCGGTGTAGAGGATGCGCGTCTGGGGGCTCAACTCCCTGAGGGCATTGAGAAAAAGGAGCTGGCTTACGCAGTTCCGCTCCAGGTCCTGCAGGGGATTATGCAGCGAGCCGATGTGGCTGGTACAGGCGGCCAGGTTGAAGACCAGTTCCTGGTCGACGATATAGCTGGAGATCTCGTCCACGCTGCCGATATCCGAGACCACCAGGATTATTTCGTCCAGAACGTCCTTGACGTTGAAGAGGTTGGCCCCCTGGTCCGGAAAGCAGGCATCGATTACGGTAACGCTTGCCCCCAGGCCTACCAGGCGCCGGACCAGGTTGCTGCCGATAAAACCCAATCCCCCGGTTACCAGCACCCGCTTGCCCCTGTAAAAGCCTTCCGGCATAACCTTTCCCGGCATCCTACACCTCTCTTATTATCACTATCCTCCACCATAATGACAAAAGTTCCCCCACCATTACAACCAGATTTTTTGGCCGGAAGAATTGGGACCTGCCGACCTGGCGTGGATGGTGTGCTACCGGCGTTTCCGCGAAGGTGGCCCCGGCGGTCTGGAGCCCTTTAACCAGCTCCACGCAGATCGCACCCCCCTCCGAGCGGAGGTCGAGGCTTCTGGCGAGTTCGCCCTTCATCAACCTGAAATCGCAGTCCACATCCCGGATAGGAATGGCGAACATGCGATGGATCAGGAAGTTGTAGGTCGAGCCGAGGAAGACGCGGTACCAGGGGTCTCTGCGGCCCGTTTTGTAGCCGTTGATCACGGCGGCTTCGCCGCTGTAGGCATGCAGCAGGCGCAGGTCCTCCACGTCGTATTGGCCGTCGCTATCCGTATAGAATATCCATTTTTTGGTGGAGGAGCTGATGCCGCTTCGTAGCGCCGCCCCGTAGCCCCGGTTGCGCTCGTGGTGAATCACCCTCACCCGGGGATAGCGGGCGCTGAGGGCGTCGGCGATGGCTCCGGAATCGTCCTCGCTCCCGTCGTCGACGATGATAACCTCGTAGTCGGAGGTCAGTTCGGAGAGCACCTTCAAGGCCTTGTCAACCAGCTGGCTCACGGTGGCGGAGTCGTTATAGCAGGGGAAGAAGGCGCTGATTCCCCCCGGGTCGGGTGGGGGCTCGGGGGGCGCGCCGGCGACGCCTTCCGGGCCCGCGGCGGCCTTCTCCCTTTTCCGGAAGACGACATACAGGAGGGCGAGCGCGATGAGGGAGACGGCGGATATCCATCCCCCCACGACCAGGCCCGGCTGCCGGTAGGTCAATTCCACCTCGTGGTCCCCCGCGGGAAGATAAATGGCCGAGAGGAAGCCGTCGGCGGAGAAGACGGGGGTCTCCGCGCCGTCGACGCGGGCATTCCAGCCGGGAAGGTAGTCGATGGAGAGAACCAGTACCGCGTCGGAATCGTTGGAGGAACGTAAGGTCAGCGCGTCCTTGCCCTCCTCCAAGTGGGTGATGTTCGCTTCCCGCCCCGGCGGCCCCAACCTGTCTATCATCTGCCGCGTCGCGGTGTCGATTTCATCGCCTAAAAGGATTACCCTTCCGTCTCGCCCCTCCCCCCGCCAGGCCGCGTCCACCGCTTTTCGCCAGGTCTCCGCCCATGCCGGCTCCCAGGCGAAATAAGCGCGGGGCAGGGGGTCCGGGGTATGGTACACGGCTTGCTCACGATCCAGGTAAACGATGGGTAACGCGGTGAGGGGCAACCCATCACCCCTCCTGTCCACCACGTTCATGGCCAGAAGCCTGGTCTCGTCCAGGTAGCGATCACAGATGGTGGTCACCACCACCTCCTCCGCGTCCCAGATGCGGTCCACGGGCACCCTTATCTCCAGGGTCCGGCGCCCCTGGCCGTATCCCGGGGATCTGAAGGAAACGTGGTGGACGAAGGCCGCCGGGTTTCCGGAGATTACCTCGAGCCCGTAGCCGCCGTCCCCGCTCTCTTTATCCAGGCGCAGCTCGGAAAGGAGCTGCAATCCCTCTGGACCGGAGGCGCTTATCCCCAGATAGAGGCTACCCGAGGCATCGGGATCCATGATGGTGCCGTCCAGGAGGAGTCGTAGTTGCTCCCCGACGATATCCGGGTAGACGTAACGCTTCACGTCCAGGCCCGTGGAGATGCGGAAGGGCTCCCCCAGGTCGTAGGGGAGGCCGTCGACGCGCACCAGGTCGGAGAAAAGGGTGGTTACCCCCAGCAGCTCAAAGGCGTGGATTGAAGGCTGCTGGTTGAGGAGAGCCAGGAAGCGGTCCAGGCGGGAGGGGGGAATGGTGGAGAACCCGAAGGCGTCCTCCAGGCCTTCGGGGAGGAGTTGATTGGAACAAAGTGGAAACTCTCCCCGGTTTACGCCTGGTTCCTTCAGCAGCGCCACCCGGCCGCGGCCGACCTCCTCCTGGAGCACGTCCAACACCATCGGCCGGCGCTCCACCTTGGCCCGCGGCACGAAACCGTAGATAAAGCTGGAGAAAAGGAAGACGTCGACTATGGCTATGAGCACGGCCAGGGCCACCTTGCCCCGGCCGGGCCGGTCTTTCTCCCTGCCGCTCCGGATAAGGAAGAGGAACACCCCCAGCATCAACAAGGGGAAGAGAAACTCCAACCTGGGGGAGGTGAAATAGTCGTCCAGGGCCCCAAGGATTTGTTGCGCCGAGTGCTTGATCCCCGAGAAAAAGGGGCGGAGTACGGCGGCCAGAAAGTCCTGGAAGTTGAGGGGGTTGAAGTGGTAGAGGAGGGTGAGGACGACGATGATCGACCCCGCCGCGATGAAAACAATCGCCCAGAAGCGTGTCAGGCTGTCCTTAAGCCGGGCCGGGAACTCGGCCTTGCGCCACCGGTCGAAGCCGATGCCCCCCAGGACGGCCACCGCCAGGTTGAGGGTGAGAAGAAACCTGCTCGCTCCCTTGAGCACGCTAAACCCGGGCAGGGCGTGCAACAGCGGCCATAGCAGGCCCTGGTTTCCCAGGCTGAGCAGGAGGGAGACCGCGGCGACCCAGGTAAAGAGCACGGCATGCCAGCGGCGCGGCCGCAGGAGGGCGGCCGGGGCGAATAGCAGGGGCAGAAGGCCGATATACCCGTAGGTTTCCTCGAAGGTCCAGGCGCCGTAATAGCCGCCCATGGCCACTCCCCTCCCGAAAGCGCGGGGAAAGACCAGGCCGGCGAGCTGCGCCGGGGGGAGGTTCCCCATGTTGGAGACCTGCTCGTTCAACCCTCCGGCGCGGTAGGAGTTCTGCACCAGTTGATAACTGGGCAGGTTTTGCACCATTCCCAGGCCGGTGCCCAGGCCCACGGCCAGGGCCAGCCCGCCGAGGGAGAAGAGGAGGTAACCGCCCCTGCTCTCCCCCGGCCTCCTGGGATAAAAAAGCACGTAAAAAAAGGACAGGATAACCTCCATGAGCGGGATCATCAGGAAACCGGACAGGAATTGCAGGCCCAATACGCCACCCGCCGCGGCGAAGAAGGACATCCTTCTCTCCCCCAGGGCCCCCTCCAGGCAATAGAGAAAGAGAGGCATCCAGGCCGCAGTGGCCACCACGTTGGGGTGGACCATGTGGGAGAGCAGAAAACCTCCCATGACGAAGGGTACGGCCGCGAAGAGGGAGGCGGAGCGGCTCAGGCGCAGGCGCCGGCAGTAGGCGTAGGTGAACCACCCTCCCAGGAGATAATGGAGCACCAGGGAGTAGTTGAAACCGGCCGTGGTGGGGAGGCGGAAGAGCAGCAGGTTCAGGGGATAAAACAGCCCCATCTCGCTGTCGGCGATGAGGGGGAAGCCGCAGTAGATGCCCGGGCACCAGAAGGGGACGGAGCCGGACCGCAGGGCGTGGGAGAAGTAAGTCCAGGCCGGGTAATAGTATGACCGGATGTCGGAGAGGAGAGGTACCTTGCTCAGGAGGATCATGGACTGAAAATAAAACCCCGCGACCAGGGCGATTACCAGAAGGGGCCAGATCCTCCTCGGTCTATCGTTGTTGATCAATACCGCGTCCGTTTTCGCCATTGAGCACCTTGCTGCGTTTGCCCTCTCCTGAATCTACATGATGAAACATTTACACAAACGAGCTGCACGCGCAATATGCAACATGGTCAGCCCCAATAGCAAACGCATGGTCTAAGCGTAGGGGCTGAGAATGTAGGGGCCGAGGGCGTAGGGGCCGAGGAAAGCTTGTCGCACGGAGGGGGAGCCGACGTGGCGACCCCGTATTGAGAATTACTCGGACGCATAGGGGGATCGGTCAACTTCATTGCCTACCGGTGGCGATTGAAGTTAAAATTGAATCGTGGTTAGAGAAAGGAAGGATGAATAATGCCTTTTTATGAATACAGGTGCGAGGACTGCGGCGAGACCTTCGAGCATTTCGCCCGCAACACCTCCGACGAGGCCACGAGCTGCCGGATCTGCGGCAAGAAGAGGATAAAAAAGCTCTTCTCCACCTTCGGCTTTAAGAGCGGGTCGGCCTCCTCGGGGGACTTCCGTTCTTCCGCCGGTTCGTCGGCCTGTGGTTCCTGTACCTCCACCAGCTGCTCCGGATGCTCGAACTAGAGGGACGCCATGACGGAGGAATGGCGGGAGGCCACCACCATGAACCGGCTATGGGGTGCCATCAAGGACTGCCATAGATGCCCCCTGGGCGAGACCCGCACCAACGTGGTCCTGGGCGCGGGAAACGAGAGCGCGGAGATCATGTTCGTGGGGGAGGCACCCGGATTCCACGAGGATAAGCAGGGGATACCATTCGTGGGGCCGGCGGGGCAGTTCCTGGACCAGCTCTTGCGCTCCATCGGGCTGGACCGCGGCCAGGTTTATATCGCTAACACCCTCAAGTGCCGCCCCCCGGATAACCGCGATCCCCTGCCCGAGGAGCTGGCGACCTGCACCCCTTTTCTCTTCAAGCAGATCGAGATAATCCGGCCGCGGATCATCTGCACCCTGGGTAACCATGCCACCAGGACCCTGCTCGGGACGACCACCGGTATAACCCAACTCCACGGCAAGCTGGTCCGTAAAAAAGGGCTAGCCTACGTGCCCCTCTTCCATCCCGCTGCGGCCCTGCACAAGCCCCCCCTGAAGAGCGTGCTCATCGGCGACTTCCAATTGCTGCGCGAAAACCTGGACAGCGAGAGGGCGCGGTGGAGGGAGGAGAGGGAAAACCCCCCGGAGACGCCGGTGGAGGAGGACGCCCAGCCCGAGCAGATGGGCCTCTTCTAGCCGGACCCACCCTGGTAAAAAGCGATCTACCCAGATCGCCGCCGTTGGCCGCAAAAGACCGGCGTGCTTTATGGGGAATAAGCATGTCGATTAATATGGTGAGGATGATCGAGCGCCGGATCGGGAGTTGGGCCGGTTATGGGTAAAGATGAGGCTGACCCCGGGGCGTATATAACCCGGGACGAAAAGGAGACGCAGGACCTGGGAAGAGCCCTGGCCTCCATCCTGCGACGGGCCGACGTGGTTCTGCTCACGGGTGAATTGGGCACCGGGAAGACATGCTTCGCCAAGGGGTTGGCCCGGGGGCTGGGGATTAAGGAGAAGGTGTTGAGCCCCACCTTCACCCTGCTGCGGGAGTACAGGGGGCGGCTGCCCCTCTATCATCTCGACGCCTACCGCCTGGAGGGACCCTGGGACCTCTTCGACATCGGCGTGGAGGAATACCTGGAGGGCGACGGCGTCCTCCTGGTGGAATGGGGGGACCGGGCCCGCGATTTCTTCACCCGGGGATTTCTGGAGGTAAGGATGGAGTTCACCGGCAACGAGGCAGAGCGCCGTATCCAATTTATTCCAAAAGGTGGCGATTGGGCGGAGCGCCTGAGGGAACTTCCACGCGGGGGTGAGGGCCCTGGGCGGGAATAAGGAGTGGCTTCTGGCCCTGGACCTCTCCACCCCGAGGGGCGTACTTGCCCTGGAGGGGCCGGGGGGACTCATCCACCGGGTCATCGAGGGGGGTTCCAGGGTTTCCCATCTATTCGTGGCGGCGGGTGAGACCGTGACCGCCGCCGGTATAACCCCCCGCGAGATCGGCCTTATCGGCGTGGGCCGGGGCCCGGGGTCCTTCACCGGTGTGAGGGTGGGGGTCATGGCGGCCAAGACCCTGGCCCTGGTCTTAGGGGTCCCCCTAGTGGCGCCCGGCAGCCTGGAGGTGACGGCCATGGGGATGGGGGGAATGGCCGAGGCGGTATTCGTGGCGCTGGACGCCAGGCGGGGGGAGGTTTATTACGCCCTCTATCGCCTGGAGGATGGATATCCTGCCGTGCTGGAGGGGCCCGCCGTCGCCAGGCCGGAGGAAGCGGCCGGTTCGCTGTCCAGGTGGAGGGAGGAGATCCAGGGCGTGATGGCCGTAACCGGAACGGGGGTGGACGCCTTCCCCGAGGCCTGGCCCCGGGACCTTGCCGTCGCGCACCGGGATTCGCCCGGGCCGGAGGGACTGGCTCGGCTTTGCCGGCGCCTTTTCTCGCACCGCGAGACCTGCGACCCCCTGGAGCTTTTGCCCCTCTACCTAAGGCGTCCGGATGCCAGGGAACGTTATTCCCGCGGTGAGGAGGGTAAGGGTTGCGGTTGATTATCTCCCCCATGGTAAGGGCGGACCTGGACGAGGTCATGGAGCTGGAGAGGAGCGCCTTCTCCTGCCCCTGGAACCGGGGCATGTACCTGCGCGAGCTGGAGAAGGAGGAAGGGTGCTACCTGACCGCCCGGGGCGGCGGCAACCTTATCGGCTACGGGGGGGTGCTGGTGATTATCGATGAGGCCCACGTGATGACTCTGGCGGTAAGGGGGGACTTCCGGCGCCGGGGAGTGGCCGTCCGTATCCTCCTGGAGCTGGTGCGGGAGGCGGAGGCCATGGGGGCGCGTTTCCTCACCCTGGAGGTGAGGAAATCCAACCAGGCGGCCATCGACCTCTACGGCAAGCTGGGCTTTCAGATCATGGGGGAACGGAAGAACTACTACATGGACAACTTCGAGAATGCCCTGATCATGTGGACCGAGGACATAACTACGCCGGAGTACCGGAGGCTCCTGGACGAGAGGTGGGGGAGGTACGGCGATGCCGCCTCCCGGTGAGCTTATCCTGGGGATCGAGACCTCGTGCGACGAGACCTCGGCGGCGGTGGTGCGCGGTGAGGGGGAGGTGCTCTCGCTGATCGTATCCTCCCAGGCCGGCTTGCATGCCCGCTATGGGGGGGTGGTGCCGGAGATAGCCAGCCGGGCCCATCTCGAGGCGCTGCTCCCGGCCGTACAGGAGGCGCTCAAGGGAGCCGGCGCCGGCTACGGCGAACTGGATGGGGTGGCGGTAACCAGGGGCCCTGGCCTGATCGGTGCGCTACTGGTGGGCCTCACCGCGGCCAAGGCGCTCTCCTTCGCCCTGGACCTTCCCCTCCTGGCGGTGAATCACCTGGAGGCGCATATCTACGCCAACTTCCTTAACTTCCCAGATCTCGAGCCTCCCCTGGTGGCCTTCGTGGTATCCGGAGGACATACCCTGCTGGTGCACATGGACGCGCACCGCAGCTACCGGGTGCTGGGCGAAACCCTGGACGACGCGGCCGGGGAGGCCTACGACAAGGTGGCCAGGTACCTCGGCCTGGGTTATCCCGGGGGACCCGAGATCGACCGGCTTTCCCGCGGCGGCGATCCCCGTGCCGTTCGCTTCCCGCGCGCCCTCATGCACGATGGCACCTATAACTTCTCCCTCTCCGGGTTAAAGACGGCGGTGATCAACCACGTCAGGAAGCTGCGGGAGAGCGGGCAGCCCGTCCCCGTGGAAGACATCGCGGCCGGCTTCCAGGCCGCCGTGGTGGAGGTCCAGGTGCACAAGATAGCCCGGGCGGTCGAGGAGACCGGGGCGGAGCGGGTGGTCCTGGCCGGAGGGGTGGCCGCCAACCGTTATCTGCGGGAAAAGCTGGCGGAGGGCCTGGCGGGGAAGGGGACAAAGCTCTACTATCCCCCTTTGGAATTATGCGCTGATAACGCCGCCATGGTGGCGGCCCTGGGCTGCCGCATGCTCAGGGAGGGAGATATATCCCCGCTGGACGTGGACGCTGCGGCTATATTGCCCCTGGGGTCTTGATTTTTGCAGACCGATATATTATCCTTGTACTTGGCACTCTTAGCCTGAGAGTGCTAACAATCAAAGCCGGAGAGTGATAACACTCTGGACCTGCGAGTGCCAAGATGTTATCATTTCCCGGTTGTCTTGCGGAAGTAAAACTCGGAGATAGGAGGGATGTGTAAATGAAACTCAGGCCTTTGGGCGATCGGGTGATCGTCAAGCCCAGCGAGGGCGAGGAGAAGACCCCCTCGGGACTGGTCATACCCGATACCGCCAAGGAGAAGCCCCAGGAGGGAACGGTTATCGCCGTGGGGCCCGGAGAGTACAAGGACGGTAAGTACGTTCCCATGGAGGTCAAGGAAAGGGATACCATCATCTATTCCAAGTACGGCGGGACGGAGGTCAAGGTAGAGGGGGAGGAGCACCTCATCCTCAGCGCGCGCGACATACTCGCCGTGGTCGAGAAGAAAAAGTAAGGGTTTTAACCGAGGAAAAAACCCTGTAAAAGGAGGAGAATGAGAAAATGGCCAAGGAGATAATGTACGACGAGGAAGCGCGACGCTTGCTCGAGGCAGGTGTGAATAAGCTGGCGAACACGGTCAAGGTCACCCTGGGCCCCAAGGGACGCAACGTGGTGCTGGAGAAGAAGTTCGGGGCGCCGGTAATCACCAACGACGGCGTGACCATCGCCCGCGAGATCGAGGTGGAGGACGTTTGGGAGAACTGCGGCGTCCAGCTGGCCAAGGAAGTTGCCACCAAGACCAACGACGTGGCCGGCGACGGGACCACCACCGCCACCGTTCTGGCCCAGGCCATGGTCCACGAGGGCCTGCGCAACGTGGCGGCCGGGGCCAACCCCATGGCCTTGAAGAGGGGTATCGATAAGGCCGTCGAGATGGTGGTGAAAGAGGTTAAGAAGATGGCCAAGGAAGTGGAGACCAAGGAGGAGATCTCCCGGGTAGCCGCCATCTCCGCCGACTCCGACGAGGTCGGCAATATCATCGCCGACGCCATGGACAAGGTGGGCAAGGACGGCGTAATCACCGTCGAGGAGGCCCAGACCTTCGGGATGAGCTTCGAGGTCGTGGAGGGTATGCAGTTCGACAAGGGTTACCTCTCACCCTACATGGTGACCGACCCGGAGCGCATGGAGGCCGTGCTCGACGAGCCCTACATCCTCATCGCCAACCAGAAGATCAGCGCCATCGCCGATCTCCTGCCGGTGCTGGAGAAGGTCATGCAGGCCGGCAGGCCCCTGCTGGTGATCGCCGAGGACGTTGAGGGCGAGGCCCTGGCCACCCTGGTGGTCAACAAGATCCGCGGCACCTTCCAGTCCGTGGCGGTAAAGGCCCCCGGGTTCGGCGACCGCCGCAAGGCCATGCTCCAGGATATCGCAATAGTCACCGGCGGCCAGTCAATAAGCGAGGAACTGGGCATCAAGCTGGAGAACTTGACCCTGGACATGCTGGGCAAGGCCCGCCAGGTGAAGGTGAGCAAGGAAGACACTATCGTCGTCGAGGGCCAGGGCTCGGCGGAGGATATCAAGGGGCGCATCAACCAGATCAAGTCGGAGATCGATCGCTCCGATTCCGAGTTCGACCGGGAGAAGTTGCAGGAGCGCCTGGCCAAGCTCTCTGGCGGCGTCGCCGTGATCAAGGTCGGGGCGGCCACCGAGGTGGAGCTCAAGGAGAAGAAACACCGCATCGAGGACGCCCTCTCCGCGACCAAGGCCGCCGTGGAGGAAGGCATCGTGGCCGGCGGCGGCGTGGTCCTGCTCAACGCCGTCAGCGCCATCAAGGGCGATGAGCTGCAAGGAGACGAGAAGACCGGATCGGAGATCGTTAGGCGCTCCCTCGAGGAGCCCCTGCGGCAGATAGCCAGCAACGCCGGCGCCGAGGGCTCCGTGGTGGTGGAGAAGGTCAGGTCCCTGAAGAAGGGCCACGGCTTCAACGCCATCGACGGGGAATACGTGGACATGGCCAAGGAGGGCATCATCGACCCCGCCAAGGTCACCCGTTCCGCCCTGCAGAACGCGGCCTCCATCGCCGGCCTCCTGCTCACCACCGAGGCCGTGGTGGCGGAGAAGCCGGAAGAGGGAGGGCCCGCCGGGATGCCCGGTGGAATGCCGCCGGGTATGATGTAGGTAGAGCTGGTCAAGAGGGAGGGGGCTCCACCCCCTCCCTTTTACATTCCCCCCCCCGGCTTTCTTCCGGCCCGGTGACAAGGCTGGTCGGGCTGCGGGTGGGTGCTTAGGATTGGCAAAAAGCCTGTCGGAGTTCTGGGTCTTGGAGGAGGGCATGGGCCTCTGGTTCGAAGTCGATATCCTTCTCCATTATCTCTACGATTTGTAGGGAATCGATGGTGGAGAAAAACTGATGGGCATGGCCAGTTCTTACGCCAGGATTATCTTAAAAAAGAACCCCGTCGCTTACGTCGCCGAACACCCAGAGTTCGTCCGTTAGTTTGAGCAGGGTATTATTGGCGTTTCGGACCGCGTCCCTATCCACCCTTTCCAGGAGGAAGTACCCGAACTGCATAAAAGGGTTTATCGGGACAACGCCCAGCGAGAAAGCGAAGGCGGATATGTGTTCCCGGAAGTAGAACAGCCTTTTTGACATGGCGGTGAAGAACACTTTTG
>Ga0315282_10013106_pt1 | contig 12548 bp, 8 predicted proteins | sample YL17G07_20_MG_FD_203693 | JGI IMG/M metagenome (GOLD analysis project Ga0315282, IMG submission 203693) | Sediment microbial communities from Yellowstone Lake, YNP, Wyoming, USA - YL17G07_20 | ecosystem: Environmental > Aquatic > Freshwater > Lake > Sediment | place: USA: Wyoming | collected... | reverse complement strand
CACATCCTACGCCTAGTCAAGGAGGCTTTTCATGAAATTGGAAAAGGATTTGCGGGTTCAACAATCACCGTGCTAGGGTTAGCATACAAGTCTGGCACTGATGACGTGCGCAAGACCATGGCAAAGCCTCTGATTAACGGTCTTGCTAGAATGGGTGGAATAATCCGAGCACATGACCCCTATATTAAAGCAAGGCGAGCAGAAGAAATCTTCTCAACGAAATTTTCAAACCGGATTCTCGACGCCGCACGAAATGCGGATTGTGTCATCATCGCAACCGATCATGCGCAGTATGGAAGAATGAACTTGAAATCGCTCGCTGAAGTTGTCCGAATGCCAGCAGGCTTCGTTGATGCACGGTCTCAATTCGACCCTAGGCGAGTGTCTGAAGCAGGTTTTGTCTACAAAGGAATAGGGAGACCATAACGGTCTGGGGTCTTTCTGTCGCTAATGGCGGTGAAAACGCTGAGGAGGCTGCCTGTGGTGAGTTTTCTCGTCATTGTGATTGTCGGAGCATTGGTCTGGCATTTCTATTTGGGCGAGCAAGCAAGGTCCGCTGAGAGTGTCGCTGACGTTGAACTCGCTGCAAAGAAAGCCGAAGCGATTCAATCTAGCGAATTGGAAGCGTCTATCGAAGCCCTTGAGCGGAACGATCGAGACAAAGTCATTTGGGGAGATCGCTTCCTACGCTGGACGGTGTTGGCATACACTATCTGGCGCTTGGACCGCGGTGATCAGACCATTATTGCAAAAATGGAGAAACTTCTGACACTCTACTATCAACATGCTTGGTACCCCTACGTCAGGGAAAAGCCGGAGATGCCCTTCCCTAGCCTGATTTCATATCTCAGAGCGGACGGAACCTGGGAGGACTATTGGAACGATTACAAACCCGTCTATGTTTCAGCTTTCATACTTGAGTACTACTTGCTGGCTACACTTGACCGCGAATGGGGAACCAGTAACTATCCGATGCTCAAGAACGTGACCGACTCAATAATTCACATGTGGCTGCCGACGAGGCATCAGCCAACTGCCTATGTAGATGCGTTCAAGGTTGGTTACGTTGAAGTTGTAGAGATCAAGAACATCACATCAAGCGTTGATAGCGCGATGGTTTACTCTGCTCTAGTCGCCGCCTCGCAAATCACTAGGACGCTTGGCAACGACCAAGAAACCGCGAAGACATACGAATCCTACGCGGACGATTTGCTCAAGAGCTTCATGTCAGAGAAATGGGATTGGTTTCCCACGAATGTCTTGGGAAGCAATCCGACCGAGGATTACGGTAGCGCTCTCCAACTTGGAATGACCATTCCCAGCATTGATGGAGACGACAAGATTGATCTGTACGCGCAGAAAATCAACTCAAGCCTACGCCTGAGCCCTATCTCGTGGCTACTCAAATGGAAAGCGACAGACAGTGAGCCGAGTTCTCGGTCAGTCTACGCAGCTATTGGGCTAGCGCCGCGATATCCTGAGATGGCGCTGAGAATCTTGATCTCATATGCCCATAGAGCGCTTCTGGAGAACCTGTGGTTCACCTCCAAGACTGATGGGTACGAAGCTGAAGATCCGATCTGGGTTTCGGGGAAATTTCTTGAGGCCTATGTTCTGTTCAAGCAGAGAGTTCTGTTCGGAAGAACGATATTCTCTCCATTACTGTTGCAGGGAGAACTTGTGTTCCAGACATCGCTTACACCGGGAGAATTTGAACTTCGCAACTTCAACGTGACATTTCCAAATCTGTACGGAGGAGCCACTGCATCAGTTCAAACGACCATCGAAAAGCTAATTATTACTGTCGTAGGGTTCGTCGGGCGAAATGTTAGCCTTACCCTCCTGAAGACTGTCTCCAGCATTACACTTGTTCCCAGTGACATCCCAGCGTCGAGTCGCCAAGACCCCGCCAAGGAAACCATTACGATGATGTTTGTTCCAGACTTTCGGCCTATCACTCTGACGATCGGACGCTAACCCTCGACGACCTCAGTTTGCTTTGCGCGAACCTGCATTCGTGGGCACATTGTTCGGAACGGACTGTTATTCTCGAACGACTAGCAAGTCTGCTGATAATGGGTTGCGTTACTGGTGCTTGAGTATGTGGCTGAAGGCGAAGTGCCAGAACAGTACCAACCAGAGAACAACCAGGATCGTGCCACCGTAGTCGTGAAATAGGACAGCGGGGAGGTACCCGGCGTAGATCGCAACAAGGATCACCGAGGCAATTCGCAGCAGATTTAGCAGGACTGTGCCCTCGATACCCGCGGTCACGCATAGAATCTTGCTCTTCAACGTGTACGGCCCGCGCAACCCGGTCACAAGCGTGATCGCGAAAAGAATCACGCTCTGCCAACCTATGCAATTCCAACTTATGTAAACCCTGAAGGAACCCGGAATGATAATCGAAGATCCTGATATCGCTGCGGGGATTCCGAAGAGGTATTGGAGTATGACGGCAACCATTCTGCCTTCGATCGGGACAACAAAGCTCTGGATGATAACATATGCTTGAGAACTGAGAACCAAACTGGTCAAAAAGTCATTAAATGTGGTTACGAAGGGCAGCAGGAGGAAAACTAGCGCTGTGAGGGCGATGAGAACTTGATGTGTCTCAATGAGCCCTGGATTGTTCTGGAGCGCGTCACTTTGCACGGCCATGTTAGTCCACCATCCGCGCAATGACGGCATTTTCGCAGCTTGCACCGTGACCAGCCGCAAGCGCACTGGACTTGCCCGTATGCGATCGGTTTGATCTTCTTCTGAGGACGAAAGGAATTAGTGGCACTAATGCGCCCAGCAGCAAGGCATTTTCTGGAACAGTTAGAGTCGAGCCGACATTACTCGTAGTCATGACGACGCTCTTTTGCCCTGGTGCGTCACTGCCCCATGAGAACTGAACGTAGTACGTTCCCGTCGAAGCCGTAACGGAAATGTTAACGTCAATCGTTCCGCCTCCCGCATTCAGGGAGCTTGCACGCAACGTGTTGGACCCAACGCTAGAACCGAGAGTGGTCCTCGAACCGGATAAGTAGATAGTTAGAGTAATTGTCTTAGACCCGGGATAGTCCGAGCTTGAGTAGACCAGATGAAATACCCAGGTTCCGCTATCTGCCGAACTCACCGAATAAGTCGAGGTGGTCGCCCAGTAGTAGGTAGTAAGCCCAGCAAGGCTTTGACTACCAGCGGAGGGAGCCGTTTCTGAAAGAGTACCGGGAGTTGCAATTGGGCCTCCGTTATTGTAGAAGTACCATTTCGTATTTGATGGAATCGCAGAAGTTTCTCTGACATTTTGGGATAGACCCGTAATCATGAACAAGGTAAGTCCCAACAGAATGATTGCGACGAGGCTGAGGGATACCCTTCCTCTCGGAACAAAGCTGACAAATCTGGCCTTGATGCCAGGCGGAATCACTTTATGAGCCGGAGATGCTTTTGCTTTAGTCCGCTTGTGCCGGGGCTTTGTTACTGCCTTCCAGAACTTGCCGAGCTGGAACTTTCGCATTGTTTCGGTTATGACGCCGGTTTTGTAGGTGCGGATCCAGGTTCCCTCCTTCTTCTCGAATAGACCTTTCAATGCGGCGTAAGCTTGGAAGACTGAGAGAATGTAAGATAACACAATAGCGGAGAAGATTCCTGTAAGATCCTTCTTGGCGGTGCCTTCGCTGAGGAGTCCTGACAGATTCATTAGTGGAAGAGCCATCAGGTTGCTAAGTAGAAGCGCCCATCCGAAAGTCTGGTTCCAGAACGGAGGGTATTCGTGAAGATACTCCGACACGAGCCAGAGGAAGGTGCCGGCGATGAAGAACACTGATTGCAGATAGTAGGGCGCGAAGTAGGCGAATTCAAGTTTCTCGCGGATTGTCACGTGAGGCGATTTCAGTATGCTCCAGAAGTAGCGTTTTGCGTTATATGTGTGACCTTCCGCCCATCTTTGCCTCTGCCTGATCAAGCGTTTGATTGTGGAGGGGCATTCTGCTGGGGCCTGTATTGCGGGTGAGTATATGACCCTGCTTCCATCTCGGTAGAGACGACAGGTTAGCTCCCAATCCTCTGTGAGGCTCTCACTCCATCCGTACGTTCGCAATGTGTCCGCTTTTATCATGTATACGCTGCCTGCGATCATCTTCATTGTACCGAAGATTTCTTCGCAGGTTCGTTCGATCATGTAACTGCCGCTAAATTCTGCTCGTATGCCCTGTGTTAGCCAGTTCTCCGACCGATTGAGGTAATGGAGCTGGTAACCTTGGACTGCTACGTACCCATTTTGCTCGCTGTGTCCATTTCCGTTGGAACCATTCTTTGCCTTATCGCCATTGCCGTTGTTTCCGTTTCTAGAGATCAGATGAACGATCTTCTTCGGCGTGTTGTTGCCATTGCCGTTCTTTCCATTCTGCTTCTCGAAGTACTCTTCGAGCGTGATTTTTCCTTTAGCCAGTTGCTGGTCCAACTCGAATTTAGTTTTTAGTTTGTCTCGATTTTCTGATAGGACTAGGAGCTGCGCTGCCAAGTTTTGTCTCTGCTCTCCATAAGTCTTGAGATCGATGCTTCCTTTGGCAAGGCTCTGATCAAGATCTAGAATCTTCAGGAATATTTCGGCCGTGTTGCTCTTTTCTCTCGTGTCTTTCGCAGATGGTGTCGAGATCATCTGCATTCTTAGTTTGAAATCTGTGGGGTCGACCTTGTCCTCTGAGAATAGTTTGCAGATAGTGAAACCCTGTCTCAGGGTCAGCCTGTTTTCCGATGGCCTGGCTACCCAAGAGGACTTGGCAAGCTCTCGCATAATCGCCTTGCGGCGAACAAAGTACTCGTCCTCTGTTATGCTTCCCTCTGCAAATAATTGGTCAAGTTCGAAGAGAGATCTGTGGGCTAGCTGAAAGCTCTCTATTATAACGCGATTTTCGGTAAGCATTGAGGCTAGGGCTTGACGATCTGTAAGATATTTGTCCAGTGAGATCCTGCCTTCCGCATATTCCCTGTCTAACTTAACCAGTTCATTCAAAACTGTGGAAGGCGGGCTAGTTGCGAAGTAAGCAAGAAACCGTCGGATTATGTCCGGCGGCGGTATGAAATCAGCATCAAAGATAATGACGTATTCGGCCTTAGGGTTCATATGCTTCAGCGCTTCGTTCAGCGCTCCACCCTTGAAACCACTCCTTTTCGTTCGGTGAATAATCTTGACCGGAATTCGAAGAGAAAGCAGGGTTTGGATAACTTGAACCTGAGCTGGGCTTCCTCCGTCCGTGAGCGTCATTGGGACTTGGTTTGATTCGGCCCATTTACGAAGAATGTCTGTTGTTTGATCGGTCGAATCATCGATCACTACGACCTCATAGTTCTTGTAGTCAAGGGTCGTGCATGCCGTGAGGAGCCTTTCTGCGACGTTCGGCTCGTTGTACAACGGCAAGTGAATAGAAACGAGAGGTTCCACAGCGAGATCGTCCCTGAACTCAGAATGGTTCTGACTGTTTCCGTTCTTGTGACCATTATGTTCAGGCCCATTCCCGTTGCGCCGAAGTCTCGGTATGCGCCCGCGGAGTCCATTGTGATTGGTTCCGTTTGCGTTCCCATTGCCGTTCCCGTATCGCTTCCCCTTACCATTCTGCCCGCTTGTTCCGAGAATGTTGAAGAGTAGTACCGTAGCTGTGAAGACATAGTAACGTGCTGCATAAAGGACGAAGAAGAAGAGACCGATCGCCAATGCCAGTGTGGCTGAAGCTACGCCGAGATATGACATCACTACCGTCTCGAGTCATGGTCTTCTGAAAGGTCGGCTTCAGTCGTCACATATTGTAGGCTGGATAGACTCAGGCGTCTCATCTTTTCTCGAATGTCGCGGATTTCATCGTCAAAAATGTTCGGTATGCCTGATTGAGATCTATTATCATAGCTCATGGTATTGAGGTGAGAAAGATCGTGCCGGATGCTCTCCATTTTCTCCATGGTTCTTTCGAGCGTCTGAGTCAGAGAAACTAATACTGTTGAGAGTTGTGTAGAGAATCTCTGCATTATCGCGTCGGCGACGGCTTCCATCGTCTTCTCGTACCGCATTGATCTCAGTTGGCTTATCTCTTCGTTCAACTGCCTTATCTTCACAGCACTCGCACCTGACTGTGAAAGTGCTTCCCCGATAATGTCCTTCGCGGAGAGTTGGTTTGATTCATCTTGAGAACTATCGGCGTTCAGCATGTTCAACTTGCTGAGCTTGTCTTGAAATTCGGCATAACGCTCCTCTAAGAGTTGCCGAAGCTCTTCCTCGCTCTCTAGGAGAGTAGCGAAGGGCAGGGGTACGCCAAGCTTCTTCTCGAAGACTTGTTGTACCACGCGCTGGTGTGCAAAGATGTTCTCGTCGGAGCCGTCAAACTTCTCTTCTGAGGTATTGCTGATCACTGCGGCAATGTCCTTATAGTCGATCGTGTAGACGCGATCTCCTCGTCCTCCAATTCCGATCTTACCGAATTCACTTTCGCCCTTGGCGGGGATAACACAGTAGATGTAGTACTTGTTCGGGTTTTGCTTCCGCGCCGCAGCGTCTTCTGGCATCTTCAACATCTCGGGAATTGTGTCTATCTCACGTGATCCTCTGCCACACCTTTTTATGAGACCGTGAACTGTAAAGTGAGGTGACACTCCATGTCTTGCTGGAGGTATCTTGTGCAAACCTCACTCACCCGTCTGTCGGCTACTAGGGACTTCTAAAAGTAAAGGAGATTCGCAGGCTTCGCTAGGACAATAGTTCCCAGTAGTTTGACATATGCAAAGCGTCGTGACGCATTGACAAGCAGAGCCTGGGGCATAGCCTGAAGATCTCCATGCGTCAAGAGGTTGTGACTGCCAGACTTTACGTAAGTTAAGGTCTTCCAAGCTCATTGGTCGCGACTTGTGAACCGGGCCGAAGGTGCAAGTCTCCCAAATGTCTTCAGACGCCCTTGTCGCGAAATCCTGAAGGTGATAATCACAGAATTCGAATTGTGACCTGTAGCTTTCGACTGTGGCGTTAATGAAACCGCAGCCTGCTCGATTCGTGTCGAATGCGTTGACGTTCTTCAGTTTCCCATTTTCCCACACCGATCCCGGTACCTGCCGTGACCTGTGGGGTAGCGATTTCGTTGTGCATTCGCTTGGTTCTTGGCCTTGACCGAGGAGAATGTTGCTCGTGTAAAGGGGATTCTTATCTTTCTCAGCAATCGACTTGGCTAGGGTCAAAGCGCATTCTTACATTTATCGGGTGTGCAACTGGCATCAATCTGCTGTAACCGGTGAGATGCAACCTTGGTCACAGCAAGCAAGTTTACAATTGCAAAATGAAATCGTCAAAAACCCCGGTTTCCAGTCGAGAGGTCGTCATCTTGGAGCAGAAGGAGCCTCAGCGTGCAGCACAAATCGCCTGACTCACTAGACGGCAAGCGCTTGTCTCAGATCTGCAATAATGTCATCCGCATCTTCGATACCAACTGACAATCTAACTAATTCGTCTGCAATGCCAGCCTTCACTCGTTCATTCTTCGGCACATAGAAGTGTGAGAGCGTCCAGGGCTGACTTGCCAGCGTTTCCACTCCGCCCAAGCTAGGAGCCAATTTGATCATCTTCAGTCGATCCAAAACTCGAGATGCATACTTGCCATCTCTCCGCGGAATGAAACTGAGCATGCCACCAAACCCTCGCATCTGCCTCTGCGCTATCTTATGCTGTGGATGAGATGGCAGGCCAGGATAGAATACTTGCCTGACCATTCGATGCCTTGAGAGAAACTGAGCAACTTTCAATGCGTTCTCGTTGTGACGGCGCATCCTCAACTCAAACGTCTTGAGTCCTCGAATGAGCAACCAAGCAGCGTGTGGGTCGAGTACGCCGCCCAGAAGCTTTCTGGTCTCATACACTTCAGATATGAACTTCCCATCGCTGACGACAACGCCAGCCGTAATGTCAGCATGTCCTCCGAGATATTTCGTCGCGCTGTGAAGTACCACGTCAGCGCCAAGTTTGAGTGGTTGCTGATTGTAAGGCGTTGCGAACGTATTGTCCACAGCGATCTTCGCATCGTGCCCGCTGAGTTGTTTCTTTACCGTTCTTATGTCCACTACTTTGAGAGTGGGATTGGTTGGCGTTTCGAGATAAACCAGCTTCGTATTGTCGCTTACTGCCTCATTGATTTCTTCTGGGCGATTGGCGTCGACGAAAGTCACCTCCACATTGATCTTGGGAAGGAATTCGCTCATGAACTCGAACGTCGCTCCGTAGACATCACGCATGGAGACTACATGGTCGCCGGATCTGACGATGGTTAGAATCGCACTGCTTATGGCAGCCATGCCCGATGAGAAGAGCAGTGCACTCTGAGCGCTTTCGAGGTCGGCGATCTTGTTCTCCGCCGCTTGATTGGTCGGGTTCCACCAGCGAGTGTACACATTCCCCTTCCGCTTTCTCTGCATCACCTCGAGGAGCACCTTTGTTGAGGGGAATGCGAACGTCGATGTTTCGTAGATTGGCGTCACCACGGCACCAGTACTCGGGTCGGTTTCCTCGCCTGCATGCACCGATCTTGTAGAAAATCCTCTCTTCGTCATATTCGATTTCTTGGGCATGGGCTGTAGCACCAAGGCTTTCCTACATAACCATAGTCCATACGATGAAATTCTCTACAGATTTGCCCGAAATCGTCAAATAGTCAGATTCAAGGCTCCGCTGTATGCAAGTATTGTATACAATTCGCGAATTTCGCATATTCAGTTTTGGCATTCGAAAATTAGGGGTTCTACTTGACTGACAAGAGCAGCTTGCCCAGGAATTTCAGTTGGCTCGAACATTCTAGACTGGCTGGCTGCGGAAGGCCTGAGAACGAAGCTGAGCTGAAGGCACTGAAAGAACAGGGGATTGGAGCCATTGTCTCATTGACCGGGACGCCTCTGAATCCGGAGACCTTGGGCAGGTTTGGGTTCGAGTATCTTCATTCCCACATATCTGGAGCACCAACAATCGAGCAGCTGGACCAGATACTGAAATTCGTGGAGCAGAAGAACGCCCAATCCAAACCTGTGCTTGTGCATTGCGGAGAAGGGAAGGGTCGAACCGGAACGGTTCTTGCGGCATATCTGATCTATCACGGTCTCAAGGCAGCTGATGCGATTAGAATAGTCAGAGAAAAGCGACCTGGCTCGATCCAAACGCTGGAACAGGAAGACGTGCTGCAGGAATTCGAGAGATTCATGAAACAGTCGCGAAGGATATGCCATCCGTGAATTCGAGACCCGGCAGGTGTGGTTTTGGTGGATAGTGCTTGCAAAGGCTCCAAATATTGGCATTGGCAATCCTTCAGCCAAGCTCGTGATTTGGAGAATTGGATACGGCAAGACGCTTCATATGGGAAGAATACTCCGCCCATCTACGCACCGTACGGTTGTCATCGCGGTGGATCATGGTAACTTCGCGGGGCCTCTCGCAGAACTCGAAGACCCAGTGCAGGTGATCAGACTTGCGATTGAGGGAGGAGCTGATGCTATACTTGCAAATCCTGGGACAATACGGAAAGCTGCTGACGAGATCGCCGGTAGAATCGGAGTGATAGCGAGGCTGGACGGCGCTCATACAATCGTCAACCCCGACAAGGCATAGCACTCTGCGATCACGGGAACGGTGGAATCTATGGCCACGATGGGCGTTGATGCGGTGGTGGCGATGGGGTACGTTGGGACGAAGCGGGAGACAGAGAGCTTGTCCGGGCTCGGTCTGGTTGCCACCGCATGTCAAATCCATGGCCTCGCTCTCGTTGCCGAGATGTTGCCGTCGGATGATCTTCCAAAACCAGCTCACTCCGAGGAGTACGTTGCCCTAGCCTCACGGTTGGGTTCGGAGCTTGGTGCAGACCTCATCGAGACGCTATACACCGGTTCTGTCGACTCCTTCCGAAAGGTCACGAAAGGAAGCTTGAGCCCAGTCGCTGTTGCCGGTGGACCCAAAATGCAATCAGAAGTTGACGCGCTGCACGTTGCTGAAGGTGCCGTCAAGGCTGGGGGTGCTGGCGTAGTGTTTGGCAGGAATGTGTGGCAGTCCAAGAATCCGTTGGGCATGATCAAAGCGCTAGTGAAAATTGTTCACGCCGAGAAATCTGCCACGGAAGCAGCGAGCGAACTAAGATAGTGTTGGTTGAGAGTCCGCTCATAGACCTCTCTAGCTTTCTCTTGTCTGCGGCCAAGTCACTGACTGCCGCGCGCCCCGCAAGAAGAACAGTTGACATCCGGAAGATCGTTGCTCTCAGACATGCTATTAAATGAGGACTGGACTGTTTCTCACAAAATTGCCATAGGGTGATCGATATGTCCCAAGGAGCTTACGGCCACAGTTCAGACCGGGTACCAATACACCGCATCGACAAGTTCGTCTGGGAGATCCCTCAGGATCCAAAGACAGGAATGCGTGTTCCGGGCCGAATTTATGCTGATGATGCACTGGTTGAAAAGATGCGAACCGACGCCACACTCCAACAATGCGCCAACGTAGCCACACTACCCGGACTCTACAAGTGGTCCATCACCATGCCAGATGGGCATGAAGGATACGGATTCCCCATAGGCGGCGTAGCAGCAAGCGACTACGAAGAAGGCGTCGTAAGCCCTGGGGGCATAGGATATGACATCAACTGCCTAACAGGTGATGCGCTTGTGCTCACCGAACTTGGGTACCGTATGCCAATACGTGAGTTGGCAGTATCTTGGCAGCAGCTGCAGGTTCGATGTGTCAAACCCAGCGCTCTCAAGTCAGCGAGGATTGCTGCTTTCCTGAAGCAGCCTAGTGACAAACGAGCGTATCGAGTGCGAACAAGTCTTGGCTACGAAGTAATTGCGACAGAGGAACACCCATTCCTTACACCTAAAGGAATGATTGAAGCCTCAAGGCTGCGCCCAAATGACCATGTCGCCGTCCATGGATTTGACGGAGTTCCGTACGAAAACCCAGAGAATTTCACCATAGTCTCTGAGCGTAGAATAATGCGCCTCGATATTCCCGCGAACAATCGTTCAGTAGCCCAAGAGCTTCGCTCAAGAGACCTCCTGCCGTTGCGGGCCTCTTCCTCGAAGCTTCCGTATCTACTGAAACTTTTTGGCTTCATCTTGGGTGACGGTTCACTAGTATTCACACCTAAGAGTGCCTTCATTTGGTTCTGGGGAAAACGAGAGGATCTGGAAGACATACGGGAGGATATTCGCAAGCTCGGATATTCCCCTGTTCCAGTCTACACGAGAACAAGAAATGCGAAGATCACCTCAAGATATGGAACAAAGAGCTTCCAGAGCACTGAGCACGGGTTCTACGTTCATGCACGCAGTCTAGCTGCTCTGCTAATGGCCTTGGGCGTCCCGCGAGGCGCAAAGGCTTCACAAGGCTTTGCTCTGCCAAGATGGATCTTTCAATTGCCACTGTGGCAAAAGCGGCTGCTACTCGGAGCTTTGTTTGGCGCCGAATTGTCCACGCCAGCACCAGTGGCAGGTCACGCCAAAACGTTAGCCTCACCCTTATTGACTCAGAGCAAGCATCGAAATGTGCTCAGTCACGGAATTCGTTTGATGAGGCAGATCAGTCGGCTTCTCGGCGAATTTGGAGTTAGTTGCAACCCGATTACTGTAGACTATGGTACTAACAGAACCCGCAAGGGGACTGAGTCATCGCGAATTCGTTTACAGATTTCCGAGTCACCACATAACCTCATTCGATTTTGGGGAACAGTAGGGTTCGAGTACAATAGAAGAAAGAGCCGTCTGGCTGCACTTGCAGTCAACTACTTGAAGCTAAAAAGAGTCGCTGTTTTGAGGCGGGCGCAAATTGCTGAGAGAGCTCTAGCACTTCGGAACACCGGGAGCTCCAAGACCGAGATCTACGAAAGTCTGCAGGATTCTGGAGTCAACGAACGCTTCCTCGAACGTTCGATCTGCGAACCGCGAAAGACTGATCCGAGAATTTCAGAAAGCTTTCCGACCTTCGCAGAGTTCGTCGAAGATGCGACTCGAGGCCTTGAAAATGCAGGTAGCAATTGGGATGAAATTGTTGCTATTGAGCCGGTTGAACTCAACGAGCCAGTCTATGACTTCACGGTAGCAGATGCTAGTCACAATTTCATTGCGAACGGACTTGTAGTCTCCAACTGTGGGGTGCGTTTGATCAGAACGAATCTCACTGAGGGTGAGGTTCGTCCGGTTCTTGGGAAGTTGCTGGACAGCTTGTTTACGAATATTCCTTCGGGTTTGGGTAGTCGTGGGAAGGTGGGTAGGCTCTCGCAAGGGGATTTGGAGAAGGTCATGCGTGAGGGTGTTGAGTGGGCTATTGACCATGGGTATGGTTGGGCTGAGGATCGTAAGCACTGCGAAGAAAATGGCTGTATGGAACGGGCTGATCCTGACAAGGTTTCAGGTGTGGCTAAGCAGCGTGGAAGCCCGCAGCTAGGAAGCTTGGGTAGCGGAAATCACTTCCTGGAAATTGAGAAAGTAGACAAGATCATCGATCAACCAGTTGCCGAGAAGCTTGGAATCAAGAAGGAAGGCCAGATACTGGTCCT
>Ga0315282_10013105_pt1 | contig 12548 bp, 11 predicted proteins | sample YL17G07_20_MG_FD_203693 | JGI IMG/M metagenome (GOLD analysis project Ga0315282, IMG submission 203693) | Sediment microbial communities from Yellowstone Lake, YNP, Wyoming, USA - YL17G07_20 | ecosystem: Environmental > Aquatic > Freshwater > Lake > Sediment | place: USA: Wyoming | collected... | reverse complement strand
GCATAGCCCGAATCAATTCGTCTTCAACATCCACATCTATCTCCGACACAACCACCCACGCCCAACAAACATATACCAAACACAGCCTATTTATGCCAATTTCGCCTAATCCACGAAAACCCTATTTTAGCCACTAAAATTGTTAGACCGAAGCCAGGTTTTTTGGTGGGGCCGGCCGGATTTGAACCGACGACCTTTACCCGGAAACAGCGCTTGGCCGTTCCTACGGGTTTCTCTAACCGCTCCAGAACTTCGTCATCCCGAGCGTGGTCCGCAAACCCGTTTGCTTGCCTTCTGGAGCCCGTCCTTATGCCGAGAGGGCTGTAACTCATTTAGAGGATGAGTGTTCTTACCCTCTCAGTGTCATACCTGCCTAGACTACGGCCCCCCATCATGCCGACTGGATTAAGTTAACTGTCCAAAATAAAAATATATGCATTATCATCTCAGTTCGGGCTTACAGTGATTTGCTTAAAGCTTTTATTCTCAATGCGTAGAATAACGTGAGTATTTATTCACGGAGAGAGCTTACAACGGAAAAAAAAATTGTCCTCTACGAAGACTTGGACGGCACGGTCTATGATGTCGATTTACCCTTAACCTCCAATGTTGACCCCCTTGAGTTCAGGAAAAACCTGGGCATTCCCGCTTATGTCGATTTGGACTATTTCCCCATGAAAAGCGCCATGGTCATCCTGTGGGCTTCTATGAACGCTCCGAAACTGCACGAACTCTATCCCAATGCATTCGAAAAGAAAGTGGGTGACAAACCAATTCCCGCCTTGCTTTTCGGCGGCGCCGCAGTCAAAATTCACTGCCAAAGCGCCAACGGCACAGGCCCTTTAGCCCGAGCCATAAAGGACACGGACTTCATAGTGCCCAAAAAACAGGGAATAAACTTTTACAAACTTCTACTCGGCATGGACAAAGCCTTCGGAACCATGTATAAATCTTTTGCTACAGCCAATGACAGGCGCTTCAACATGTGGCGGGCCGGCGAACGCTACAGGCTCACCACTATAAACGGCATAACGACAAACGGGCTTCCCATGATAACCGTGTTAGACCTCTTCTGCGACCGCATAAACCTGCGACACAGGGTAGAAGTCAAAGACTTAAACCTGTTCGAACATTACAAAGAAAACCTTTACACTGTAGGTCTAGAAGGGCTTCTACTCTCAAAAGGCCAATTCATCTTCGACATGCCAAAAGAGACAACCGAAGAGCTCAGGCAGAAAGGTCAAGAATACAGAATCCTCCAATACCCGTACTTTGCGAGGGACCGCATAATCATAGGCATGGAAGAAAAAGACCTGAAAGACGTGGCCGCCATATTCCTCGATCACGACATCGGCAAAGGAAACGAAAAAATCGACGCACAGGTAATGCGAAAAGCCTTCGAGAAGGACAAGAAACTCGCCTTAACGGTCACGCTGAACATTCGGAACCTCTTGGAGAGACCAGCAATCCTCGCAAAGTGGCTGTCGAAGAACGAAGCGGCAACGGTAACTGGCAAGATTGAAGCGCTCTTTAAGGAACTGCCTAAAGTTGAAAATAAATGGGACAAGCCATGGTGGGACACAGAAGTCGAAACGCCCATCATCCAATAAAGGCTATTTCTTTTTCATTAATTGCTTGACCATGCTGTACGTTTCTCGTCTGGGCATGCCAGTCCGCGACAGCGGCAAGTCAAACGTCGCATCCTTCGATTTTAGCCTCAAGAAGGTTTCAAGTTTCGGCGAGATGAATATCGATAAGCCTGAGTAGTCGGTCCATTTGCCCTCTTTTATTTTCTTGCCTTCGCGCAGTTGGAAACCCTTGCTGTCTATTGAAACAGACATGTGATAGCGGGATTTGTAGATGACGTAACCAACGACGATGGAAAAAATGAGCATGAATGAGATGGTTAGTATTGAGATTGCTTCCCGCAGTCCAGACAGCGCAAAGAAGACCAGCAGGAACACGCCTAAAGCAAAGGTCGCGGTAAAACTCTTCAGATAGTTGGGCACGTCGAAATTCTCATATTTCACCTCATTTAGCTTTAACTGTTTGGCTAGGCCCCTTCCGAGAACATTGCTGGATGTGACTATCTCTTTTGCTCCCACGCCATAGGCGCAAATACCCAGAGTCTTATCTTCAATGCCTTCAACGGTTTCTTTCAGCGCTTGCCCAACTGGTTGACCCTGTGCCAGAACCAAGAAAATCCAGTCATCAGGGCTGAACTTGTGCTTTAATGCCAAGATTATCTTCCTGAGGAAACTATGGCTTATCTCGGGCGAAGTGTAAAGTAGCAAGTGCACCTTGTACTTGGGTGTTACAAGGGCTGAGAATATTCTGGAGAGGAAAAAGCCCTTTTCTTGTAAACCGCCCGAAGCGTAAATCGGAAAGGTCAAGTCTTCCACGGGGTAGTCTTTGCGGATTTCGCTGAAACTGGCTAGCCACCGCAAGCGCCCCTTCAATAGTTGCTCTTCGACTAGATCGGTTATGAATTTTAGCTCATACATGCTAAACACTTTTTGTTTGGTTTTTGAAAAAATAAAAAGGGGGGAGGGTATTTAAGGCTATTCTGGCGGAATGGCAATGTATAGAGTGCGCATGTCTACGCCTTTAGTTGAGTTTTTGTACATGTAGTACAGGTATAGCAAAAGCCCTATTATGATGACAATGAAGAACCCAGCTGCACTTACTACGTCGCCAGTTGATGCGCCTGTGGTAAATAGCGCCCAGACCCATGGATTTGCTTTTGCGATCGTGTACAGAGCGAAGCCTGATCCCAGCGTTGCAACGAATCCCAATAATACAACCGATCCTATCGAATGCTTAACGGCAGCTCTATCATAGACGTCCTTTCTTTCCAATGGAAGCAACATACAAGAGGCGCAAAACATTGTAAGGAACGCCGCGTCGAACAAATCGGTTCCACCCACTCCAGCGAATCCCAGATAAAGGTCTAAGCCTAGGAATTGTGCTTCAACTCCGCATGCGAGCGTAGCGAAAGCCGCTGTGACGATGATCGACCAAACTGGAGCGTGCCATCTCTCGCTGACGTAGGAGAATTTTTCGGGCATCATTCTGTCAAATGACATGGCAAAGAATGTTCTGGAAGCGACGAGAAGGAATGGCGGAATGTCGTTGGCAACCCAGAGCACACCGCCTATAGCGATTATGTACGAAAGCCAATCCAAGCTCATGCCTTTGGCGATAATGGAGGCAATGCCAGTGCTCCACGCGCCCTGGAAATTCGGAATAGCCGCAGCTGCAGCCTTTGCCGTGGACGGACCGTAACTCAGCCATGCGTACGCTTGGAAAAAGCTATATGTATGTCCATTAGCCGTGAATTGCCCTACGTTCATAACTGATATCGCTGAAAGCGACGAAGCCAATAGGTAAACCACCATCACTATTAGGCCCGAGGTCAAAAGCACCATTGGAAGCTTCTTGTTTGCCTCTTTGACTTCCCCTGCGAGGAACGTGGTTGCGTACCATCCCATGTAAGCCCAGAACGCACCAAGAACTGCGTAATTAAACGCAGCGGAGAGATCAATAGGAACCTGCGTCATTCCACTGTTTACAGCGGCGGTCATGAATGCATCCGGCGATGCCCCCATAACATTTTGCACTCCAGTTGCCACAGCGCTCGGATTTAGTGCACCTCCTATCCACATTGCAAAGAAGATAACGGTGATTGCGGCTGGTATGTAGAATATCACTTCCAGCAATCTGCCGTACATCTTTGTTCCAAGCAATGCAAGAATTGCGAATATCCAGACGATCACGACTCCTCCAAAGAATAGCGAAGCTGGGTTGCTCACCCATGCTCCCACTGTTGATGGTGCCAAAGCAATGTTGAAGAATATTCCTATTCCTTCAAAGACCGCTACGCCTATCAGTCCATACGAGAATGCTTCCGCGAGGAACATCATCCACCCTGACATGTAGCCAACTACAGGATGGATTACCCTTGAGATCGTGACGTAACCGCCGCCGGATCTTGGCATCGCAGCTGCAACATAGCCCGCCGCATAACCAGTGACAAGCACTACAAGGCCGACAACTAGGAAAGCCCAGAAGATTATTGGAAGTCCAAGTGGCATCGCGTCGTTGGGTATGGGATAAGGTCCGCTGAATTGGAAGGCTCGTTTCTGCCAGCCTAAGCCGATGACGTGACTGAGGATGATGATGACTCCCAGAGAAAAGCCGATCTCCCTTACTAAGCCAGTAGCTTCTCTTGCGAACAATCCTGGTTTACTTGAAGACATTTTCTGCAAGCACCCAAGCCTCCAGTTTTGTTGCTATGTCCATTTAAGACTTTCCATTAAGCCTAGACTTAAATAGGCAAATTGATGATAAAACATGGTAAAAAATGCAGGAATGAGCACGCCTTGTCCTTTCTACTAAGAAAGAAAAAAGAGCAAACTACTAGTATTCTCTTTGCCACTGATATGCACGGTTCTGAAGGCGTCTGGAGAAAATTTCTAAACGCTTCCGCCATGCTAAAAGTCAACGCTGCAATATGCGGAGGAGACTTAACTGGAAAAATGATTGTGCCAGTCGTCGAGCAAGAAGACAAGAAATACGCGTACTACTTCATGGGAAAAAACTATGTTGTTGAAAAAGACGAGGTGGACGTTGCCTTCAAGAACATACGCGGAATAGGCTACTACCCGTACTTAACCAATTGGAAAAAGTATGAAGAGATGACCAAAGACACTAAGAAGGTGGACGAGGTTTTCCACGAAGTAATGATTTCCACGCTTAAGAACTGGCTTGACCTTATACCGCAAAAGGTTCCGCCAGAAACAAAGGTGATTGTCTGCCCAGGAAACGACGACCGAGTGGGAGTAGACAAGCTTGTCAGTAGCCACAAGTCCGTGCTTAACGGAGAAGGAGCCGTCATAGAGATCGACGAATCCCACGAGATGGTGAGCTGTGGCTGGGTGAACCCGAGCCCTTGGAAAACCGCCCGTGAAGAAGAGGAAGACAAGCTTGAAGAGCGGCTGGAAAAGTACATTTCCCAAGTGAAAAACAAGGAAACGGCGATATTCAACTTTCACGCTCCACCTTACCAAACAAAACTAGACGAAGCGCCATTACTGGACGAGAACTTGAATCCCATAATACAAGGCGGCAGCGTTGTCATGGTTCCCGTTGGTTCGAAAGCTGTGAGAAAAATGATCGAGAAATATCAGCCCTTCTTGGGTTTGCACGGGCACATACACGAAAGCTCTGGTTCTCTAAAGATAGGCAGAACATACTGCGTTAACCCAGGAAGCGAATACGCAGAGGGGATTCTGCGCGCTTTCCTTATAGAGTTTACGGGCAGCAAGATCACGAAGCTTCAAAGAATCGAAGGGTGAGACACTGAGCAATGTCTTGGCTTCTAGAAAAAGAAATAACGCGTGAACTGCCCAAAGAATGGAACGACGTAGTTCCTACTGAAGTTTTCATGCGCGAATCCCAAGGTATTGTTGAAAAGGCCAAGGATGAAGGCTTAACCCTGCGAATCATCGGCGGACTAGGCATCGCGATGCACTGCCAAAAGTTTAATGAGTACGCAAAAAAGCTGGGCAGAACAGGAACAGGCGTGGCCAAAGGTCAAGAATACAGCGACTTGGACTTCATTTCTTACCGTAAGCAGAGAGACAAAGTGAAAGAGCTTTTCGGCAAAATTGGCTACGTGAAAAGAAGGGCAACGCTTTCTTCCGCCGCATCTGAAAGACAAATATACTACCATCCCAAGGGCTGGTTTTACGTGGACGTATTCTTTGATCAATTGCTGGTGGCAAATCACCCCATAGATTTCCGCGGAAGACTCGAACTGGATTACCCAACAATAACAGCAGCGGATATGCTTCTTGAGAAAGTGCAGATGTGGGAAGCTTTCGGCGTGAAAGACCTGAAAGACTGCCTGCTACTCCTAAAAGCTCATGACATTAAAGAGCAGAACGAAAAAGAAAGCATAGACGCTTCTTACATAGCCAGAGTTTTAGCCCAAGACTGGGGGTTCTGGTACACGGCAACCACAAACCTTCAAAACATCAAACGTTTCATGTCCGAACTTGACAAGCTGGGCACCGATGCTCAGATCGATCCAGCGTTAATCACAGACAAGGAACGAAGCGACATCAACGAGAAAATCACTGCCCTCTTGAACAGGATAGAAACGGAACCAAAGTCTTTCGGGTGGAAAATGCGGGCGAAAGTAGGCACGAAGAAGCAATGGTACAACCACGTTGAACGCCCTGAGACGGTGGGCGGTTTTGGCATATGGGAAGCCATACTGCAAAAGGGAGCCTAACATAATAATCATACGTCACGCTAAAAGCGAAAAGTTAATGAAGGAAAGTTTAACGTTTATTGCTGGGTTTGCCGGCCAGAGGGCGCGGGACCCACCTGATCCCATTCCGAACTCAGAAGTTAAACCGTGTTCCGTTTCCAGCTGTAGTGCGGTCTTCGGCCACGCGAACCTGGGAAAGCTGGCAGCCCACTTTACCCTTGGAAAACAGGGGAGAGAATTAGCTAAGCTTTATAACTAAGCGCTAACTGTTTTGGGAGAAGTGGTGAAATCGAACGTGTTGACGGAACTGCCAGTGTTAACGAGTCAGTTTGATCCCTCGAGTATTCTCAGCATGCTCTTCTATGTTGTTTTCATAGTATTCCTGTTTTATGGACAAAGAATCCAAATGTACGTCATGATTAGAGAAGTTGAAGGCTCCCTTTACAAACTGAAGTACATGAAAGAAGAAGGACGAAAAACAGCCATAGAAACCATAAAGGAAATCGGCAAGCCACAAACCGACCCTTCCGCACGGGTTGACCGCTATTTAGAGTACTTCACGATTTCGCCGCAGAGCATGGATCCAGCGGGTATAGTTTGGAAGTTTGATCACATCCTCGATGTAAGAGACGCCCGTTTAAAAGATGAGGTGAAGTTAATGGCGCCGGCTACTGATGAGGTTCAAGTGAATAATTTGGAGAACACTTTGGAAGCGGCTATGGCACTTAACTACATTTACAAAGTTGTGCGACACTTTTACATTCAAGGCAAGAAAACGCTAAGCCTCTACGTCATAATGCAGTTGCAGATGATATTGCCTCTTGTTATGAAAGAGGCGGAAGCCTATGCAAGCGCGTTGAAAGCTTTTGCTTACGGTCAGCCGATAGGTGATGGCGCCGGCGCGTTGGTAGCCGCAAAGCTCATACATGGATATGAAACTAGAAAAGTGCCAAAAGACTGCGTCGTTGCGACAGTGCCCGTAGAAGGCCGCACCGCTTTCGTCATAAAGGCTGAAGGCCCTGGTGGAAACGTGGGCAAACCCGGAGACGCAGTGAAAGCAGTCATCGACGAGAACGAGGGAAAAATCGCTTCGGTAATAATGATAGATGCTGGTTTGAAGCTTGAAGGTGAAGGGGTCGGTGAGGTCGCCGAGGGCGTAGGCGCAGCTATTGGTGGGCCTGGCGTTGACCAGTACAAGATTGAAGAAGCACTTGTGGAGTATCACATTCCAATCAACGCCGTGATAGTCAAGGAAGACATCGGCGATGCGGTTTCTCCAATGCGCAAAGAGATTTCGGATTCAGCTGACAAGGTCATTGAACGAGTGAAAAACGTTCTTTTAGAAAGAACAAAAGAAGGTGACAAAGTTATCATCGTTGGTGTAGGCAACACCATCGGCATTGGACAATAGGAGGAAAAGAATGAATGAGTAAAACTTCATCATCATCTGGAACCACTAAAATTTCAACTTTTGTGTTGATGATAGTACTCATAGTTTTAGCGTTATCCTTAGTGGCTCTCGCATTGGCTGTCAACGCCTTTATTTTGGGAGAGGAAATTGTAGCGGGATATTTACTGGTCATAGGTTTCATCGCCATGACCCTATCAGTTTACGTGTTGCTCCAATCGCGAAGACGCGTAATGAGCATGAAAATTGAAAAACCGTCAATGATGACGACGATTGAATGCAGAAAATGTGGCTCAAAAAGCGTCAGGGAATTTCAGCGCGGCGACTACGTGTTCAAGGAGCTTGGACCCTGCCAAAAATGCCCAGACGACAAGATGATAATAACGGCGATTTACAAGGAAGTCAAAGAAAAAGAAAAGGCGTTTCCATTCTAAGTCAAGATTTCGCAGCTATCTCCAGTTATGAGCACTGTGTGCTCGGCTTGGGCAACGGGTTTTCTGCTCACTTCAACGAATATGGGATATCCCATAAGTGTTTTGGACGCGAGTAGTTCTTTGAAGGCTTCGCGGTGCTGTTCCTTGGGTACCACGCCTTTCAACCAACGTTCGGCGAAGGGCAGCGTCTTAAAATTGTCTTCAATGTGCTTCAGAAGTTGCTTCGCATAAGGGTTTTTTATCGATTTGACTTTGACTAAGCGGAAAATTGCTATTTCTGAGCCGTCCTCAACGCGACCGACAGCTTCTGGGAGGGTGACGAAGGGTTCTATGGCGTACACTTCGCCGGCTTTGACTTTTGTGAGGGAAAACTGCGCGACGTTGGGGATGGAGGTTCCTGCGTGTATCAAATATCTTCCCACAGAATGGCCTGTTAGGTTCGCTATGGGCTTGAAACCGCGGTTTTTTATGTCTTTTTCGATTATTCCGCCGATCTTTGATGTAGCCATCTCTGGGTGAATATTGGCTATGGCTACTTTCAAAGCGTGTTCTGCTGCGTCTGCCATGCTTTTGTATTCTGGGTTGAAGCATGCTGTAAAGGCAGTGTCGGTTACGTAGCCGTCTACGTGGACGCCTATGTCCACTTTGACTATGGTTTTTTCAGGTATCCTTCGCTCATCGTTTGGCGGTGATGTGTAATGGGCGGCTACCTCGTTTATGGAAACGTTGCAGGGAAAAGCGGGTTTTCCACCCTTTTCTCGTATGAGCTTTTCGGCTTTTTCGCACACTTGCACTATTGGCATATTTTCGCGAACGAAAAGTTTCATCTCTTCTCGGGTGTTGCGGAGAATCTTCCCAGATAATCGGAATTTTTCAAGGGCTTCCTCATCATAACGGTTCATTAAAGTCACGCTTCGCTCTCAAACGTCGCCTCAACGTTTTATGTGGTATTTCTCAATTACGTCTTTTGCTTTTTCTCGCCTTTTACGGTGCTCTTCAAGGAATTTATTAAGTCTCGCTACTAAATCGTTTTTGCATTCGCCGCACAATATTTCGCCTGCCTTGCATTTGCGCTCTCTTTCCGCAAGCTTTTTGTCTTCTTCTTCGAAGAGGTAAAAGTAGTACTGGAAAACCGAGCAGACGGTTGGATCGGCACCCGTTTTTCGTTGTTCCGCGGCTGTCCCTTTGCCGCCTGTGAATGCGTTCCAGATTTTGCGCTTCACCAGTTCTGGGGAATCCATAGTGAATATGGAGGTTTCAGGTTCAGAAGCGCTCATTTTTCCGCCGACTCCTAAGCCAGGAAGGAAGCGGCAGTGAATCTGGGCTGGCTTGTAGTAGCCGATTTTCTGGGCTATGTCCCGCGTGACTCGCCAGTACGGGTCTTGGTCTATGGCTGCGGGTATGAGCGCGGGCACGTTTTCGCCAGTTAACTTCGCGTGGATGAAGCATGGCGCTGCTTGTATGGCGGGCCAGAACACCCAGCCGATGTTTGTGTTGTCTTGGAAACCGAAGGTTGCTTTTGCGGTGGAGTAGGTTATGCGTTTTGCAACTTCCAAGGTTACGTCATAAAGCAAGTCAATGTCCTGCATGTCGTAGATTATGAACGTGTTTTCAGGCTTGAAGCCTAAGGCGATGAGGTCTAAGGCGTTTTCGTAAGCGTATTTCCGTGTTTCGGAAAGATTAGCCTCGTCATCTACGAGGAATTTCTCGTCATCTGTCAACTGGAAATAGAGCCTCGTGCCAAATTTTTCTTGCAGATGCAACGTGAAAATCCATGGGACAAGATGCCCAATATGCACTGGGCCTGAGGGACCTCTGCCCGTGTATAGGACGAATTTTGTTCCTTTTTCGTAAAGATCCAGCACCGTGTCCAAGTCGCGGTGGGAAAAGAATATGCGCCTTTGAAGCTGAAGATGAAGCTTGCTTGTGTAACTTGCTATTTTCTTGAGCAGTTCTTCTGTTAGCGGTTGAGTTCCGAACTCGCGTATTAATCGTTCGTAATCAATTTTGCCCTTGACTTCCCAGGGTGTGACAACCATCTCGTTTTCTCCAGCGTTGGACGAAACCGTCTAAATCACCAATCCCTTTTGACAAAAGAGAAATAACCAGTCATATATCTCTTTTCGCAAAATCTGCTTTTCTGAGGCAGTGATGATTTTCGGGCAGGCTGATTAAGCGACCTTCGACACAGTGCTTGTTAGCATAATGGGCGTAGTAGCCATCGTAGTGGGTTCTTTGATTACTAAATGGGAAGACGACTAGACCAGTCTCTGAGGCGCCTACCCCCTCCCTTATATGTAGATTGAACTTTGGCGTGAAGTGGGCTTTGGGTTTTGTTTTCTTTTGGATATCTATCACTTCCTTTCTGGGTGTGTGTTGGATAGGTTTTTTGTGTGTCCAGTTTCTTTATGCGAAAGCCACAGCAAAGCATCAACATGCTTTTATTAGCGACGATAGAACTACAATAGCAAAACCGTGTATCGCATTAACGAAGGCACGAGAGCATGGTAGACCTCAGAGCGCACGAACTCAAAATACTCTCAATGTTAGCCAAGTTCATCGGAAAAGTTTCAGTTGAGGAATTTACAAGAAGGTGCAAGTTGTCTGACGCTGCTGTCATGCGCGCCGCCTTAACTTTGCAGGAGAAAGGGTTCGTCAAAATATATGCAAAACCAGAAACCATACTCAAGCTGAACGCCGAAGGAAAACTCCACGCCGAAAATGGCTTGCCAGAAAGACGCCTGCTCAACGCTTTAATCTCGCTCGGCGGAAAAGCCACATTGGACAAAGCCGCCGAAAAGGCTGATTTAGACGAGCAGTTTGTGCAGATAGCCCTAAGCTGGACACTGCGCAAAAAGTGGGCCACCTACGACCCAAAAACAAACACTTTGCAAGCATTGTCAACGCCTAAAGAGGAAAGCGACGAAAAACTGCTCAGAGACTTACGTGGCAAAGAGCAAGTTCCACTTGACGAGTTAAGGCGGGAATTACAAGATGCCGTTCCGACCCTGAAAAAACGGCAACTTTTGACTACAGAAGAAAAGATTCAAAGAAGTCTGGAAATCACTCCCGCGGGCAAGCGGACTGTGCGGGAAGGAAAGAAAGCCGCTGAGGAAGTGACGCAGCTCACGCCAGGGCTTATCATTACGGGCAAGTGGCGAACGGTAAAGCTTCAAAAATATAACATTGAGGCGCCTGTGGCTAAAACTTGGCCCGGCAAGAAACATCCTTACCTGAGTTTCCTCGAAGAGGTCAGTGCCAAGCTGGTTACTTTGGGCTTCAAGGAGATGACGGGCACCAACGTTGAAACTTCGTTTTTCAATTTTGACGCTCTATACACTCCTCAAGATCACCCAGCCAGAGAGATTTTCGGCATTTACTTCGTTAAGCATCCCGAGTTTGGCGACGTAAGCGCCTACGAGGCTGCAGTGGCGAATGTTAAGGCGACCCATGAGAACGGGTGGATAACAGGCTCATCAGGATGGGGCTACAACTATTCAGTGCAAGAGGCGAAACGCTTAATCCTTCGGGGGCACGGCACATGCCTCAGCGCGCGAACATTATTGAGCAAGGACTTGGAGATTCCGAGCAGATACTTCTCTATCGCGCGCTGTTACAGGCCTGAAGTGGTGGATAAGACGCATCTTTCCGAGTTTAATCAAGTTGAGGGCATAGTAGTTGATGAGAAGCTTACGCTAAGGGACCTGCTGGGTGTGCTAGCAAAATTCGCTATCGAAATCGCTGGGGCGGACAAAGTGTGCTTCAAGCCCGATTATTTCCCGTTCACCGAGCCAAGCGTTGAACTTAGCGCTTACAAAGAAGGTTATGGCTGGATCGAATTTGGCGGTTCGGGCATTTTCAGGCCTGAGGTTACCCTGCCCCTGGGCGTCAAAGTGCCCATCATCGCTTGGGGCTTGGGCGTGGACCGCTTGTTTATGATGCGAGCGGGCATTAACGATATTCGTTACATTTTCTCGCAGGATCTGAATTGGCTCAGGAGGAAACAGGTGATATAGGCTATGCCGACAATTGACGTGGATTACACAGAGTTCGAGCGCCTACTCGGCGTTGCGTTGCGGGGTGATATGGCGAAGCTGGATGAGATTTTAGCTTTCGTGAAGAGCGAAGTGAAACTTTATGACGAGCAGGAAGGCGTGGTGAGCATTGAGATTAAGGACACGAATCGCCCTGACCTGTGGGGCATCGAAGGTTTAGCCCGAGCGTTGCGCGGTTTCCTCAATGTTGCGAAAGGGCTAAAGAAGTACACTGTTGGCGAACCTATTGTCGATGTTTATGTTGACGCGCGGCTTAGGAACATCAGGCCTTTCATGGGCTGCGCCATCGTTAAAAACGTTAAGTTAACGGACACAATAATTCGCGGGCTCATGCACCTGCAGGATAAGCTTGACCAGACTTACGGGCGGAACAG
>Ga0315282_10013104_pt1 | contig 12549 bp, 14 predicted proteins | sample YL17G07_20_MG_FD_203693 | JGI IMG/M metagenome (GOLD analysis project Ga0315282, IMG submission 203693) | Sediment microbial communities from Yellowstone Lake, YNP, Wyoming, USA - YL17G07_20 | ecosystem: Environmental > Aquatic > Freshwater > Lake > Sediment | place: USA: Wyoming | collected... | reverse complement strand
ACTCTTGCTCCTGGAGATACTGCGACATGGACACAGGTTTTCGATACTAAAGATGTGGGCACGAACAAGACATTAACACCTGCCGGATCTGTCAGCGATGGTAACAGCGGCAATAACTATGCAGTGGCTTTCGAACCTGTTAACAGTGGTGTCATCACATCTGCTTCACTTACAGTAACAGCTAATGACCAGAGCATAAATCATGGTGATGCTGACCCGTTATTCACATTCGCTTATACAGGCTTCCAGAACGGTGAGACTGAAAGCGTTTTAGGTACTGTTCCAACCTGCTCAGTATCTGATGCACACTCAGATGTTGGTACTTATGCTATTACTTGTTCAGGCGGGGTAGCTAACAACTATGACTTCAGCTATGTTAGTGGCACGCTAACAGTTGCTTCAAAATTGATATCTGGTGCACAGAATGATGTTTATGTAGATGCAATAGCATATGCTTCCACATCATTAACAGTTACTACAACAGGTTCGACAAATATATTTGTTACACCGACAACTGAGCTATCCTCAAATGTCGGTTTGTTAGGTTTAGGAAAGTTCGTTGAAATTACAGCAAGTGACAGCACAGTCATATCATTCCCAGTTACTATCAAGGTTTATTACACAAACGCAGAGCTTGCTGCTAAAGGAATAAGCGAATCAACCCTCACATTATATTATTATAACACATTAACACCAGCATGGGAGCCATTGACAAGCACATTGGGTAGTGATGCAAATGGTAAGTACGTTTCAGCACAGATAAACCACTTCTCAACGTATGGCGTTTACGGCTCAGCACCTTCACCAGCGCCTTCACCAGCACCAACAGTAGGTGGAGGAAAAATATTTGGAGCAGCAATAACCTCGTCTAATGTTTTAACTACAGGTACAACAGCATCAACAACTCAAGTCTTAGTCAGAAACGGCAACATAACTCTCAGAACGCCGAGAATTGAAGTAGATTCTGTCTGTACTGAAACAATCACACCACAATACGTAGAAGCTTTGGCTCCTAGAGATTCTCAAACATACACAGTAACTTTTGACTGTACAGGTGTTGCGTATGGTGACTACCCAGTAACTTATTCATTATTGATAGGAAACGGAGTAAAAATTGCTAGTAGAACTTACACGCTAACGATATCTGCAGCTGGAGTAACAGTTCCAGGTGTTGTAATTTTAGCAGTCTCAGCACCTAGCTTGTCCCCAGGTTCGACAAGTACAGCAGTAGTTACAATTCAAAACTCGGGTAACGTAAGTACTACTGGAGATGTTGGGTTGGATGTACCTACTGGTTGGGTTGTGGCACCTACAAGCGTTCCGATTACTTTAGGACCTGGTGAAGTGCAAAATGTTTCCTTCCAAGTGACATCCTCGTCTTCTGCCGGAGTACCGACAGGAATGGGAGTGTTGACTGGTTTTGCCTCGTTCCTCGGCGTTGACTTGCCAACCAGTGAAAAAATAAACGTAACAGTCAACTATCAAACTCCTGCAGGCTTGTCAACAGTGACTAGAGCAGTAGAAATCGGCATTATTCCAAGAACGCCATACACATTAATCGGAATATTTGGCGTAGTAGCTTTAGGAGTAGGACTTTACTATTACTTCTTCAGAATCAAACGTAAGCGAAAGTAAATTTTAGGATTTTTTTAAATTTTTCTTGTCAACGATTCAAAGTCTGTTTCATAATTTTTCTATAGTCTTAACAAAGATTAAAAATCTAATGATATCATATAAATCTATGGGTGTTAAATTTTCAGCTCAGTATGAAATATTACAAAAAATATTAAACGGCACCATAGAGCTCTATAATGTAAATGATTTGAACAAGTTAAAACTAACGCCTTTTCAAAGAAAGACCGTAAAATTTATCATAGAAAAGAACAAAAAAGGATATGCGCCCTTCATCGATGACATAGATAATTCTGGAATTTATCGTGGGTCTTATAGAGCTCTCAAGACTCTCACAAAAAAGAGGCTTATAGTCGGACCTTCTTGTATGGAATATGCATCTTTGCTTATGATTGAGATAAAAAAAGCCAGACCTATTTTCGGTCCTTGCCCAAAAAATCTAATTGATTATTTAATGGAAGAAAACCGTGGCACGTTGAGTTGGAGAAAAAAACTTAGTCCATATCACATGAGTGGTAGGTTCTATAAAAAATCTTTTCTTGCCCTATTTCATGATGAAAATGGGCCTGTCTACAAGAACTGTTTCAAAGGCAGAGAGCTTAGCTTTGTTCCAAAAACAATACCAGTTAAGCTAAGTTTTATAAACACCAAATTTTCTATTTAATTTCTGAAATGAACTTACGAAAAGTTTATCAAATAAACCAATACAAAATATATCAAATTATTCTGGTGAATGATTTGACAAATAGAAAAGAAGAGTTAGCAGAACTAGTTGGTATCATTTTGGGAGACGGTAGTTTATACATTAACAAAAAGTATAAGATATATCAGTTTGTTATAACTGGGCACATTCAACATGATCGTGAATATTTTGAAACATTTATTTTACCAATGTTAGAAAGAAATTTCGGCAAAAAGTTTAAATTCAAATTCGCTAGAAAAACGAACGGAATTAGAATTAGATCACAAAATAAATCAGTTATAAAAAAGATTGTCGAACTGGGTATACCTATCGGTAATAAACTCAAGAATAATGTAAGAATTCCAGATTGGATATTCTCTGACAAAAAGTTACTTAGAGCCTGTATAAGGGGTCTAATAGATACGGATGGTTTCGTAGCGAATATAACAGGACGTAATTATTCTTATATCTGGTTTTCCTCGCAAATATCTGCACTACAAGAATCTTTTTCTAAAGCTATGAATATTCTAGGTTTTAAAACATCAAAATGGCGTGTCAGAGATAATAGTGCCTCTCAAATTTTCATAGGTGCTAAAGCTATGATAGAAAAATATTCTGAGGAAATAAGCTTTAATAATCCGTATCATAAACAAAGATTTATGCTCCCGTCGTCTAGCCCGGTTAAGGACGGTGGGCTTTCGATAGCTTTAGAAAGCTTTGATAAAAGATGATAAGAAGAAATCCACTAACATGGGTTCAAATCCCATCGGGAGCATTTTTTTCAAAAATTATCCTTTTTCAACCAAATCTTTTTTCATCTTGCTAAGAAGTGCTGGATTCAAATTGAATTTCTCACCATAATCAGTTATGTAAATCAACATATCTTTCATTGGATTGAAGAATTTGTGTCGTTGATCAAGATATCTTATCGTTTTTTCAATTTTCTCCTTTTCTCCTTTTTTCTGAGTTTTTATTTTTTTGAGTACTTGAATTAGCATGTTTACTTCATCAGGAGTGTATTCTACCATTACATATAATATTGAATTTTAGAGTAGAAATATTAGGCCATCTTGGACATAATTAGGAGTTCTCTCTTAAGTTTTTTAAGCATATAGAAAACACTCGGTAAATTAATATGCTATCATTCACAAAAGATATTTTGAGTAAGATGGAGAAGTTCCTTACCGACATCTTCACAGAAAAAGAAGCCAACGTCATAACTTTCGGTGTGGATACTGGAAAACTTTCTAAAAAAACATTGCAAATTTACAGAAAAGCTAGCCGGTTCATAGAGCCTTTTGATGTTGAGAAAAAGAAAAACCTTTTAGCCAGAGTTAAAGTTTTTGATAAGGGGGATGTGAAGATAGATAAAGTCAAGCAGAAAACAAAAAAAATAATTTCATCGACGAAATTCCCACTTATGTTGAGTTATTCTCACCTGCCAAGTTTTTACTCCACCCAGGCTTTTGACGAAAAAACTAAGATTATCATTTTCGATGCGCATGCCGACTTGAAAGAAAAATACATGGACAGGAAGATCAGCGGTTATGGGAGCAAGAACGAAAGATTAAACGACGCCACTTGGTTGAAAAGACTGTGTGAAATAAAAAATCCGAAAAAAATAGCGATTCTCGGGCTGAGATCCTGCGACGAGAATGAGCTTAGATTCATAAAAGAAAAAGGAATTTTTTACTATACTGCCGAGCAAATCAAAGACAATCTTTTCACTGCTAAAAATGTCTTGAGAGAATTTACAAGAGACTCTGATGTTTACGTTTCTCTTGATATGGATGTTTTCGACCCTTCTGCTGCTCCGGGTGTAGACCATCCAGAGCCTAACGGGATATTTTTCGAACATTTTTCAGAACTTGTGAGATTTATTGGAGGAAAAATTGTAGGCATGGATGTCTGTTGTCTAAAGCCTGTGAGAGGAAACGAGCAAACAGAGTATCTTGCTATAAGAAGCATTTTCGAGATTTTAGGTAAGTTATGACCAAGAATCAATGTTAAATAATCTCATTTTGAAAACATACCTTATGAGCAAAGATACAACAAGAAAAGACAGTATATTGAAGATTATAGAGATTTATGGCGATGATAAGAAATTAAAAGAGTTTAAATTAATTACAAAGAATTGGCCTGAGAAAAGTTCTGAGAAATATCCTTCATGGCCCTATGTGCCACTAGAAATGCTTGACATGAGCGAAATACCGAAATTGCCAAACCCTGAAATAAGTCTTGCGAAATTGCTACTTGACTATCTCAAAGAGAAAGATTTATTGAAAAAATATGATTTAAAAGAAAACGTTTAGTCTTTTTTGAGATGTTTGAATTTTAAAAAAATATTGCGATTTCTAAAAAACAAAAAAATTCATAATTAGGTTTTTCGTTCAGCATATAGATTTAGAACTTCGAAAATTGAAAATTCGCAAAAAAATTAAACGAACATCCGATAGAAAAATTAAAACCCAACCTATGATGGCAAAACCTAACATACGATGGTACAGTCGGAAAAGCTTTTAATAGAAAAGCGACAAAGCATAATTTATCTTTCAAGCGGGAGTCGGATAGCCTGGTCAATTCCGCTGGCTTGAGGTGCCAGTTGCTTAGTGCATTCGTGGGTTCAAATCCCACCTCCCGCACTAGGGTCGGACTTCAATGCGACAAAATATTTATATTTTAAGAGCTAGAAGGATCACGTGAATATTTACAAATTCGACAACTTTTATTGATAAAGTGTTGATTAATTATATATGAAGAAATGTGACTGGTGCGATAAGGAGATACCTTTTGCAAAGATAAAATACAAGGGCAAGTTTTATTGTTCTGAAGAATGCTTGAAGAATTTAAAATAAAGTTGTTAGATATAATCAATACCAATCTTGAACTGTTATCTAGCCCGGTAGCACACCTCCCGCATATTTTTAGTTTAATGACATTGTTCATACAACTTTATTAACAAAAAACTAAAACTAATCTATGAAAAAGAAAAATTATTTCCAAGTGCTTTTATTTTTATTAGGCGTACAGCTCTTAGCAGTATTTTTCTCTTATAATTTTTTATTAGCGAATGTTGAAGTGCCGACTTATCAGCCATTTGGCAATGTCACGGTTACTGAAGCCGGGTTGAATGCAATTTTCTTAGTTTTACCAGTTCTTATCATGACGTTAATCTTAATTATTTTACTGAAATTTCTTGGCTTCAAGTTTTTCACATATATTCTTTCAATCCTACCTCTTGGCATCGCTGTTTTAATTAATCCAGTCTTTATTTTCTTAACTGTAAACAACTACTTGCCCGATGTGGCTGATCCAGTGGCGTTAGTTTCAACTGCTTTACTCGCATTTGCAATTTTTTATTCAACTGTTAAGCACGTACACTGGCTTTCAAATATCTCAACATTTATAATTTCAGCCGAGGTTGGAACTTTATTCGCTCTGATATTGCAACCACCAACTCTATTTATTGTACTGCTCGCTTTTGCCATTTATGATATTTATGCTGTTTTTGCTGGTCCGTTAAAAATTTTTATTTCCGAACTGACCAAAAGTCGTTTTCCTATAGTCAAAAAACCAAGCGTTAGTAAAATAAGACAGTCGCTTGACTTAGGAATTTTCACAGCAAACATTGGCGGTCTTACAATTGGAACAGGAGATCTGGTTTTTTACTCATTGATTACTGCAGCAGCATTTCTAATTAAAGGAGTTGTTGCGGTTGTCGCTGCCTTGGCCGCAGTGAATTTCGGGGTTGTACTAACATTTTTCATATTGATGAAATACAAAAAAATGCTACCTGGATTACCATTGCCAATTTTTCTTGGAGTACTTACCTTAATAGTTTTCGAATATGTCCTTACATAACGGAAAATAAGGTAAATACTAAATTATTTTATTAGTCTAAAATTCATTCAGGTGAGATAGGTCTACATATTAACTCTAAAGGTGTCATGATATAATTTCCCATCAATTTTGTTTTGGAACTCGGATGACAAAGAATTAATTCTTAAAAAACATTTGTCAAATATGGTTTGGTTAGGAAAATATTTTTTAATGAGCGGGGAAGAATCGGATTGGGTGGAAGAACAATTAAGAAAATTATACGATTCAGCATTAGATAGAAATCAACTTAAACACTACAATAAGCATGGTTTAGATATCAAATACGCTTTAGTTGATACCCGAACTTTACGTAGACCTGGCCCAAGCATAGATCCAATTACCAAATGGATTTATCATTATAAGTATGCTTTTAATATTTCAAGAAGACCGGGTGAAGACTGTAGTTTAATTTTTGTATGTTCAGACCTTGTATTGCCAAAATTTTATGATTTAGCAGCTGTGCACGAATATGGAGATATAATTCATCAACATGATGGAGATATACATGAAATACATAAAAAGTCTATTAGATTAGAATTCGAAATTGCAAAGAAAGAAGGTTTGCATAAAGAATACATGAAATGGATAAAGAATAACTGGCCGAGTAGAATGGATGAAATAAAAAGAATTGGCATAAATATCCAAACTTTATGATAAAAAAACCTCGAAGATAGACTGTTCCTTTTTTTCTAAAAACTTATTAACTTAAAAATTATTTTTTTAATTTAAGTGTCAAAAAAACTGAATTCTATTCATGGCAAAAGTTTTTAAGAAAATCAAGAACTTTCTCTACCCGAACAGAGGAATATTAGGTGCATTCGCAGTCTGGGTGGGTCTTCTGATCGTTAGCATACTTTCTGTAGCATCAAGTGAGGTAATGCAGGACCCTTCCTCGATAGTAGTCTCATTTTTTCTTAATCTGCCCATTATGTACCTTTTAACCTGCCTGTCAATCTGGACATATGAAAGAGTCAAATAATGAGCAGACTCGAATGATGAATAAATTGAAAGGCAGTAGACGCAAGACAGAGCTATTCTGAAAAATCACATAGTTAATTTTATAAGTTCATCTACACTAAACATAATTATGCCAGAAGAAAAACAGCTAATCGGAAAAATTACACACTATTTCGCAAAGATAGGTGTGGCAGTCGTGGATCTGCAGGATAATCTTTCTGTTGGCGACAAAATATCCATAGAAGGCGGAACGACAAATATTACGCAGAATGTGGAGAGCATGCAGATAGAGCACAAGGAGATAACCAGTGCCAAGAAGGGGGACAGCATTGGTATGAAGGTCGTTGACAGGGTCCGCGAGGGTGACGCCGTCTACAAGATCGTTTCATAGGCTGCTTTTTGAGAAACTGAAAAATCGGACAAGCCTGAATTATCCAGATTAAAATATTTTATTCTCTTTTTATTTATTATGGTTATGGAAAATTTACCTAAACCGCTTTTTTTGCCTGTAGAAAATCTTCTGAAGCAGGGTTTTAATCCTTTCAAAATATAATTTTTCTAAATAGAATACTAATTTATCATCAGAGAATTTTTAATTTTTCACATGCCCCAGTAGCTCAGTTAGAAGAGTGCGTGCATGGTAAGCACGAGGTCACGGGTGCAAATCCCGTCTGGGGCTTTGTAACAAAGGTTCAAATTTTATAAGCTCAAAAAATAATAAAAAATAATGTAAATTAACTACTGTATTTTTTTCAACTACTGTATTTTTTCAATATATTTTCTACCAATTTGTTTGTATATTCTTCCAAATCCATAATTTTTGCATTCCAAAACATGATGCAGATACTATCAGGCAATTGACAAGCATTCCTGAGATTTGCTTCTCTTATCGAACTGACATGTGAATAAATTTTTTCTAGTTCTCTTTCCAATTCTTTTGAGCGACCATTTTCTATAGAATAACTCCTACCATTAAAAATGTATGTATCCGGATCTTTGAAAAAACCTTTTGTTATGCTGAGTCCTGGTATGCTTTTGAACATTTTTTCTTTAGACATAATTAACTACTGAAAAGTGGTTGTATTTAAAGATTTCTATACTTCAGAATCTATGATATGGTTGGTTGTATATGGTTGGTTGTAATTGATAGTTCTTTCTCCTTCTCCCAGACAACTTTTCTTATCTTGTCTATAGCATCGATGTTACATGATACACTTCTTATCCCAGCTTCCACAAGATATTTGACCATTTCAGGATTGCTTCCTGCTTCTCCACAGATTGAGCTCTCTATATTATAACGATTGCAAATTCTTATCACAAACCTCAACATCTTCATGACAGCTGGGTGCATCTCGTTGAAAAGTTTAGCTATCTTCTCGTTGTTTCTGTCCACGCCCAAGACAAGTTGCGTCAGATCATTTGTGCCAAAACTAACAAAATCCACACCAGCTTCACAAAAATCTTTGATCAAGAATTCCGACGCAGGAGTTTCAATCATTATGCCAAACTTTACGCTATAAGGAATTGACATACCTTTTGCTATCTCTTTGGCTTTCGTAAATTCTTCTACTGTAATTATGAAAGGTAGCATGACATGGACATTTTTCAGACCTTCCTCGTGAAGCCTTTTCACCGCTTCAAATTCCGCCTTCAAAATTTCAGGTTCGTCAAGACTTCTTCTTATCCCGTGCCATCCTAACATAGGATTTGCTTCTCTGTGTTCTTCCTCTCCACCTTCTAAATTTCTGAACTCGTCGCTTCTCGCATCGAGAGTTCTCACCCAGACTGGTTTGGGATTGAATGTTTTCGCTATTGATCTTATGCCTTCAAGCAAAATTTTTATATAATCTTCCCTCCTCCCTTCTCTTATCAACTTTGCCGGGTGTACACCGAACTTAGTTATCATATGTTCTATTCTCAACAAACCGACGCCATCTACTTTCGGCACAATCTTTTCCAATTTCTCTGGGAAGGCCAGATTCACTTTCACTTTAGTTTTTGTTGCAGCTTCTGCCGGCAGACCGACTTCTACAATTTCTTCTGCAGGAGAAATTTCCACATCTCCATTAAAAATAAGGCCATGATAAGCGTCAACTGTTATGAAAACGCCGTCCTCAAGAATTTTCGTAGCCCTAGAAGTTCCGACAACTGCGGGTATTCCCATCTCTCTGCTGACAATTGCTGCATGGCAAGTCAGGCCTCCCTCGTCAGTGATTATCGCTGCTGACTTGCTCATAGTCGGAACCAAATCAGGGGAAGTCATCTTTGTGACAAGTATGTCTCCCTTCTGAATTTTTGCTATGTCTTGTATGCCGTAGACGATTTTCACTACACCTTTTGCAATTCCCGGAGAAGCACCCAACCCAGTCAAAAATGGGTCTGCCCTTACTTTGAATTTTTCAACTTTTGCTTTAGTTGTGACAACCCTGGTCTGAACTATGTTTATTCTGTTCATCTCTATCGCAAACTCTGCATCTTGCGGAGTCTTGTAGTGTTCTTCTAGAATCTTTCCGTATTCAGCAAGTCTTAGAATTTCATCATCAGTTAAAACTTGTGAATTTATTTTTTCTTTTGGAACTGAAATCTCAACAGTGCTGTCCGTTGCGTAGTCTCTTATTCTCATCTTAAGTTTTTTTCCGATTGTCTTTTCGATGATTTCTCCGAACTTAGAAACTTTGTAACGGTCAGGCTCTACCTCGCCCTGTACGATTGTCTCGCCCAATCCCCAGCAAGCTTCTATCAAAATTTGATCTTCTCCGGTAGTCGGGTTGACAGTGAACATAACCCCACTCTTTTCAGAGTCGACCATCCTCTGCACGATAACTGCTATGCTCGCTTTAATAAAACCTTGCTTGGCCCTGTAGAAAATCGCCCTTGGCTCATAGAGACTTGCCCAACATTTTCTCACGGCATTTAGAAGTTCTCGCTGGCCTTTCACATTGAGAAAACTCATCTGCTGCCCTGCAAAGCTTGCTGTCGGAAGGTCTTCTGCAGTTGCCGAGCTTCTTACTGCCACCAACGCCAAACCTCTTCCTGCTGAGATTAGTTGTAGCGCCTTTTCGCTCATTATTTTATCCGATATTGACAAGTTTCTATACATCTCAATAATCTCATTTTTTATGGGGAAAGGAATCTCCTGATGTACGATCAGTTCTTTGATTTTATTTGACGTGTTTATGAGCTGATCCGTATTTTCCACGTCGGTTGCCTGTAATAATTTTTCTATAGGTTCTCTTATTCCAATGGAATCCAAAAATTTATCAAAAGCTTTGGCAGTAATCACGAAGCCGAACGGTACGGGAAGTTTCAGACCGACCATTTCACCTAGGTTGGCACCCTTACCACCAGCAAGAGAAACGTCATTTTTAGTTATTTGATCAAACCAGCGAATATATTCCATAATAATTATTAGTTTTTTTCAGAAGATAAAAAAAATTTTCTATTCGACTTCTAAAATTCTTGCTGGAGTGGAAATTTTCAGACTAAATTTCTTTAAAGCTTTTTTGCCCATCTCAAAATCTTCTCTTGCAACTCTCAACATTACCAGTCTCTGGCCTTCATGAACTTGCGCGCCTCTTCCTGACGGCTTTCCAAAAGATTGCCTCATGCCTTGTGAAAATCTGTCTGCACCAGCCCCAGTTGCTATAGGTTTTTCTCTGATGACATTATGAGGATATATCAAAACTTTCATGAAATATTTTGTTGGACCTAATTTCGCGTCTAAAAATTTGTTAGATACTATGCGAGCTGCTTCTAGCGCATTGTCTCTTATTTGCACGCGCCTCTCGGCTGTCAGATACAAAAGCTTGTCGAAATTCCCTTTACTGTCTCCCATCTCGAACTGGTGAATTTTCCCAAAAGGAACTCCGACTACGTAAGACTTTTTTGGAACCTTCTGGCTAACTCTTGTGTAGGGTCTTTTTACAGTTCTTACTGTCCTTCCAGGTCTGAGTGCCATAAAATCACGATAAGATTATTTGGTGGAACGATATTTAAAGGTTTGATTTGTTTTGCGGTTTTTAGTTTGTTCTCGAAAATTTCTAAAAAACAAAAAAATTTATAATTAGGTTTTTCGTTCAGCATATAGATTTAGAACTCCTGTTGGTGGTAAATTTGTAAAAAAATTAAACGAACATCGATAGAAAAATCAAAACTTAAAAATACCTTTCCTCAAAAGATAAATATCTAGAAGATAATTGTCTATTTAGTTTATTATGGTAAGACCGAGTTGGGATGAATATTTCATGGAACTCACAAGAGCGGTCGCTCAGCGTGCTACTTGTGATCGTGGTAAAAGCGGTGCTATTATCGTAAAAAACAAGAGAGTTCTCTGTACGGGTTATGTTGGCTCACCACCAGGAATGGCTCATTGTGATGACGCAGGACACCTCATGAGAGATGTTGTTGATGAAGATGGTCAAATCACCAAACACTGTGTAAGAACGGTTCATGCAGAGCTTAATGCTATTTTGCAGGCTGCCAAGTTTGGTATATCAATAGAAGGGGCTACGATTTATTGTAAAATGGTTCCGTGCAGAAACTGTGCGATGGCCATAATAAGCACTGGGATAAAGAAAGTTGTTGCTGAAAATGATTATCATGCTAGTCAGGACACGAAAGAAATGTTCAAAGAAGCTGGAATTGAGCTTATGATTTTGAGTAACGAAACCGAAAAATATGAAAATCAGTGAAATCTTAAATAGCATCAAAAACCAAAAATAATTATTAAAATTGGAGGTTGATTTATAATGGCATTAGTCGTTAAGTCTGCTGTCAAGAAAAATCTGAAGGGAATGAGAGTAAGCGGAAACTTCTGGAAGGCTATGGACGAGAGAGTACAATGGAAAGTGAAAAGGGCTATAGAGAGAGCCAAAGCGAATGGAAGAAAAACGCTTAGACCGGAAGACCTATAAAGTTTGGAAAAATTTAAAAAAAACAGTTGAATGAGTAATGAAGGTAATTGGTCTAACCGGAACTATGGGCTCTGGTAAGGAACTTCTGAAAGATTTCCTGATGAGAAAATATTCTTGTTGGTACGTGTCTCTTTCTTCAATAATACGCAGTGAGTTGGAAAAAAAGAAAAAAGGATTCAACAGAGGAACTTTACAAGATTTGGGAAATCAAATGAGAAAAAAATATGGGAATCATATTTTGGCGAAACTGGCTACGGACTTTCTTCAGAGAGACAAACAAGTTATCATTATCGATGGAATAAGAAATCTGGGAGAAGTTGATTATCTGAGAAAAAATTTTAAGAATAATTTTATTTTAATCGCGACAGATGCGCCTAGAGAAATTAGGTTTGAAAGAATGTCGAAAAGAGGAAGACCTGACGATCCTAAAACATTGGAAGAATTTTCTCAACTAGATGACAGAGATCAGGGAAAAGATGAGCCAGA
>Ga0315282_10013103_pt1 | contig 12550 bp, 11 predicted proteins | sample YL17G07_20_MG_FD_203693 | JGI IMG/M metagenome (GOLD analysis project Ga0315282, IMG submission 203693) | Sediment microbial communities from Yellowstone Lake, YNP, Wyoming, USA - YL17G07_20 | ecosystem: Environmental > Aquatic > Freshwater > Lake > Sediment | place: USA: Wyoming | collected... | reverse complement strand
TGGCTTTCATCGTCACCCCTCCTCACCCTCAACCCTACCTCGCCTGGATGAGTGCCCCGGTCTTACGGAAGAAACTGAAAGCCGTTCCAACGAAGGAGGCGAGCACGATTTCCGCTGGAATCAACTGGGCCAAGATCACGATGACCCCGGCAGTGAAAAAGAAGGAGACTCCCAGGAGCCTTAATCCTCTGACTCCTCCCAGGTAGGTTATTCCGAAAGAGACCAGAATAATGGACAGGATCAGAAGCAGGCTGAGCAACACTAAAATTTTTATCACTTTTTCCGACATGGTAATTACCCCTTTTAGAGGAGGCTCACTCCTTCGCAGCAACTGCCTCTCGGGCCGGCAGAATGACTTCCTCTTCGGTCTTTTTGGCTTTCTTAAAGGCCATCGTGGTGGCGGTTCCGATGAAGCTGAAGAAGAGAATCGCAGCCGGGATCAGTTGGAGGAGGACAATGACCGCTCCGATGATGACGAAGATCCAGAGGCCGATGCCAGCGCCTTTCAAGCTGATCGATCTTGCGAATGCCGGCGTAGCCATCAGGCTCACCATCCCTGCCATTAATGCAACCTTCAATGCTTTTCTTGTTTTTTCCATTTTAAGTTCCTCCTTTGTTTTAGTTTCAACCTATAGTCTGCATTTCACGTGCCAGGACATAATGAAAATGGAAATCAGATGTAATTACTTGAAATCACTACTGTTTTTTTGCAGTCTGTACGCAAGGAGGACCCTCAGGTTGGGCCGGGAAGGATAATCTAAGTATGCAGAATTCGGGGGGGATCTGTGGTTGAGTTACGTAATTATATAAAATTACTGAATTTTTTAAAGAATATAAAAATCATGCAGTTTCTCTCTCAAAAATATGGAAAATATGCACCTCGTCCTCACTGGCAATTCTTCAGTCTTCTATGGCTTGGCACTTTTGAACCTTATCGCATCATCGAGAACCTTCAACAAGTCCCTTGCTCTTATTTGGATCGTCTTCGTATGGGAGCCGGGATTAAAATAGAGAAAATCGTTTTCGAGAAGTTCCTCGTTCAGATAGGTCTTCACCTTTTTCTTCAAACCGAACGGGGGAACGCAACCAATGGGAACCCCGGCGATCTTTTCAACTTCATCAGGCTCTGCCAGATCAAGGTCCTTTACGTCTTCCATCCGGGCAATCTTTTTCGTGTCAATTCTCTCATCTCCGGGATTGAGAACCAGGAGGAATCTGCCGGTGTTCGTCTTAAAGATCAGGCATTTTATCCCCTCTCTGGCAGATTTAAGGCCTCTTACTCTCGCGGCCTCCTCGCACGTGAAAACAGCCTGGTGTTCAAGTTCCTCAAACGGGATATTCTTTTCAATTAAAATCTGCTTAATCCTTTTCTCAACCAGCGACATAGGATCCTGCCTTCACATGACAAGCACTTTGTAACGGAGAGGCCTTCGAAGGGGAAAACCATGCCCAACGGCATTCTAAAGCGGAATGAATGGAAGCGCAAGAGATTCCCGAAAGGGCTCTTGGGAAGTGAAAGGTGAGATTGCTTCCCCCGAAACAAGTTCGGGGTCGCAATGACAGTTTTTTTGGCTTTTTACGAGACCATCCAATATACATTTCGCGATCTCATGGGGCTTCATGTTTCTATCTCCTTCTGATCTCCTTTTTTATTCTTCTATAATCCGCGGTTGTAAACTCCTCCCATTGGCATGGGAAGATGGAGTTGTTTTGAAATAGAGGCTCATTTTCGAGATCAAAGGGCGACAGTTGTCTTGCCCTCTCAAACAAAGGTGTCCCGGGGATAGGGGAGTATTCAACAAGCATCGGCCTTGCACCCACCTTCCTCACAAATGCAATGCTTTCCTCGACCTCTCGAGCTCTTTGCCCTGGCAATCCGGCCATGATGTAAACACCGATCTCTTCTTTTGAATATCCCGCCTTTCTCAAATTCTCAACAGCCTTCTCAAATTCTCTATTATTGACTTTTCCTCCGGTCTCGATCTGGGAGGCTTCACTCGATGTCTCAAAACCGAGGCGAATCGTTTTGAATCCTGCCCTAAAAAGGAGACCTGCCACCTCCTCGTCTGTCTCCCTGATATGGAGCCCATTTGGAGTGTGGAAGTGGCATTCGATCTTTTTTCTGATCAATTCCCTCAGTATCGGAATGATGTGCTTTCCGGGGTCGAGAAGAAGGGCATCATCATAAAAGGCGATGTTATGTACTCCGTATCGGGAGACCCAGTATTGGATCTCTTCAACAACTTGAGTGGGATCTCTCCTGCTGAAACCCTCCGTCAGGAAACGCGATGCACAGTAGGTGCAGTGAAACGGACAGCCCCTCGATGTGGCAACGCACACATAACCAAGCCGCGGATAAAGATCGAAGGCCGGATAAAGATCAGTTGGGAGTTGAGAGTTCGGAGTTCGGAGATTCAGATCGGAGGAATCGGTCCCTGTCAATTTGAAAATGAGCTCTACTGCCTCCATTTCTCCTCCACCCCTGAAGACAACGTCGGCGCCTGAATACTGATTCGCATGATCATAGCAGAGGGTGGCGTAAATTCCGCCCAGGACAATCGGAACACCCGTGAAAACCTCTCTTGCCATTTCGATCACCCTGAAGACGCCCGGATACCAGTAAGTCATTCCCGAGGTGATGCCGATGAGATCGGGCTTTTCAGTGGAGCGGAATCTCTCAGTCAACGCCTCCTCAGGGATTCCATATCGGCTGTAGTACCCCGGAAAAAATCTGAGGGGTTCGGGCTTTTCAATTTTGACCCGTAGAAACTTCCCATCTTCATATTTCTTGGGCTTCATGGAAGAGTCCAGGCAGTCGATGAGGGTTACTCCAAACCCGTGTCGTCTTAGAAGGCTTGCGATAGAAAGTAGGCCGAGAGGTCTCACCCAGAGGTTATAGGCTGCAAAATCTGTAATCCACGGATGGATTAGGAGAATGTGGGATGCGCGTTTCACAACAGATATTTTAACCTCTTTTTCTTTTTCGCGCAGACTTCTCATTTTCCAAGATCACCGTTTAGAAGATGCCTGAGACTGCTGGACATTGCCCGGATGGCTCAACAACCCTTCTTCAGATCGGGTCTGAATTGTGTTTTGTTGCCATAAAACAGCCCAACCCATTGAAATTATCAGGAATCATCATTCTAATGCGTGGGCCGGGGATTCGAATCCCTCCAGGTGCGCCAATCTTTTCAATGGATCGGGCCATTCGGTCCAATCTGATCTTGACGGTCCCGTAAGAGGTAACCCGGTCCGACATTGCGAGCGGGGCGGGGCAATCTCAGGGGATTGCTTTGTCATCCCGCCATGGCGGGATTCCTCGCAATGGCAATTTTCTTTGGACGTTCACTCTAACCTATTTTTTGAGAGGAGTGTCTGCGAGAAGAAAGCTCAGGACTACTGAAAAAGATTCCTTTGGGTAATCGATAGAAGCCCTCCACTATTCATCCATGGTTTGGGTCTTGAAAGAGAGGGCATTGGCGACCATTGAAGCAGCGGCCTGAAAGCTGAAACGCTCCGTATTGACAACCAGGTCATAGTATACGGGATCTTCCGGGTCAGCCCTAAAATACCTCTTAAAAAACTCGCGAAGGCTGTTGCCAAACCGTGCGATCTCCAGCTTAGCGGTCTCATGGTCGATCTTCAAGTCCCGCATGATGCGATTCACTCGCACCTCCAGCGGCGCCACGACTGAGACGTGAAGGACGTCGGAATCATCTTTCAGGATGAACTGGCTGCCTCGTCCCAGGATTACAATGGAATGGCTTCCAGCCAGTTCCCTGACAACAGATTCCAGTGCCTGCAAATAGCGAGTGTCGTCCAGAGGTATTTGCCTCAAGGATAGATAGGCGCCCGCCCAGGCATCGCCAAAGATATAGCTCCGTCCCAGGGCTTCTGCGATGCGGCCGAGGAGGCTACCAGGCGGCATCTCTTTCGCTATCACCTCCTGCTCCTGCCGATGAAGCCGTGCAGCGACTTCAGCGATAATCTCCCGGTCGACGTAGTCAGCCTGGAGTCTGTCGGCGACTTGCCTTCCCACTTCGGGTGCCCCGCTTCCCAACTGACCATGAATGGTTACTGCAGACATGGAGTGCTCCTTATTGACTGTTTGTAATCACCTGCTCAGGCTGCAGAATGAACCTTCTGCCGACTTTCGTATGTCCTGTAAACATCATAGCAGACCCTTTAGACGATGGCAATATACTATTTTTTCGGCCAGCCCAGCCCCCGTTTTTGTTATTCATCAAGAAAAGAAACGGTCCGACCCGGCCGAGCCTCTCAGAGAGGCTTCATCGGCCGTACCACTTCAGAGGTCGAGCCTCCTAACTTCAAGGCCGAAATAGAAGTTCCCGGGGGAATAGGGCCGGTTGCCTCCACGAAAATGTCTTGACAAGTCCTTTCAAGTTTGTTAGATAAGCAATAAATTCATAAGGGAATGGTCACAATGGAAGACATTCTTTCGAGGAGGGATTATTGGTGGCGCTGGAACAAAAAAAAGGTGGAGCTCTGCCCGGCGTCGTCATAAGATTAGATTGAGAACTAAGGCCCTGGGCGGCTTCCCTGCCTCCCATGGCCTTTTTTGTTTCCTTTCATTCTTAAAAGGCTATGGATTTAACCATAGCCTTTTTTGCTTTGGGAGGCAAGAAAGCGCCCCCTGAAGCCTGTGGATGAAACCTGCACGAAAGGAGAGAGAGGATGATCAGAGAAGCTATCAGCAAAGTCGTTTCAAAAGGAGATTTAACGGAAGCGGAGATGGAAGGAGTGATGAAGGAAATTACAATGGGAATTGCCTCCGTTGAACAAATTGCATCCTTCATCACGGCCTTAAGGATGAAGGGGGAGACGCCTGAGGAGACAACGGCGGCGGCGAGGGTAATCCAGGATAAGGCCTTGAACATCAATGCGGGAAACGAAGTGGTGTCCTTAGATCGGGAAGAAATCACGGCGGAAAGGGAGACGATCCTAAGTACCGCAACCGGGTTCACCGAGGGAACGAATGTATTCAATATCTCAACGGCAACGGCTCTCATTGCAGCAGGAGGGGGGCTAAAGGTGGCCAAATCTGTAAGAAGGTCTGCTTTTCCTCTTTGCGGATGCGCGGACGTCATTGACGCATTGGGAATCAACCTTGATATGACACCGACTCAACTTGAAAGATGTATTAAGGAAATAGGCATCTGTTTTATTTATGAACCTCTGGTCAAGAATGGCCTTCAACACATCGCTGCCATACGGGAAAAGATTGGAATCAGGACGATATTCAACCTTTTGGATCCCCTGATCAACCCTGCGAGGGCGAAGGTCCAGGTCCTGGGTGTCTATGATCCGGGCTTAACAGAGACGATGGCTATTGTTTTGAAAAACCTGGGAATCAAGAAGGCCCTCGTTGTTTATGGGGAGGATACCTTAGACGAAATGAGCATCACAGGAAAGACGAAGGTCACGGAGCTTAAGGATGAGGAAATAAAGACTTATTTCATCCATCCTGAAGATCTTGGAATGAAAAGAGGAGAGTTTAATGGGATTAGAGGCGGGACGAAGAGCCAGAATGCTGAGATCATCCTGGAGATCCTGAAGGGGCACCGAGGGACAAAGCGCGACATTGTGGTCTTGAACGCAGCGGCCGTCTTCGTCATCGCCGGAAAGGCAAGGGATCTCAACGAAGGTATTAAGCTGGCAAATGAGTCCATTGATTCAAGAGAGGCCTTGAACAGGTTAGAGAGATTGGTCAAGTTCACCAATGGGGAACACAGGTTTTTAAGAAATGCGTATGAAACTGAAGTCTGACAGTGGGTTGGGCGCGTAATAATGAACTGGTTCTGGAGCGGAAAACAGAATGCATCAATATGTCCATGGTTATTCAGAAAGAGAAAACGTAAGGCTTGTAGACCAGGCGACCACTTTAACAGAATGATTGCACAGTGATACGAGGTATCCTGCCGGTTGCACCGTGCTTGAGGCCGGTTGTGGCGTGGGAGCCCAGACAGTTGCCCTGGTGAGGAATAGCCCGGAAACCCATTTTATATCGGTGGATATATCTCAGGAGTGCCTTGAGGTCGCAAGGGCGCGAGTGGAATCTACAGGCTATAAGAATGGGACTTTTCAACAGGCTGATATTTTGCATTAGAATAAGCAAAAACAAAGAGATCCTGGAACAAAAGATATTCAGTCGCGACTTTGCCCTTGCCTTTCTTGCTCCCTTTGCCTTCTCCTCCTCTTTCTTCATCCTTATTCCGACTCTTCCGATCTCTCTGATATTTTCTCTTTTTCGCAATGAAACGGGGGAAGGGGGCCGGGTCTTGACTTTTTTTCCAGATATGTTAAGAATGTTCAAACAATCGGAGCCTGAACGAATGACGGCAGAGAGAAGACAGATCCGTTTCTTTTATTTTGGCTTTTTTAGCTTCGGAAACAGGTCTGCCCTCCTCTGCTGGTAGGATTGAATAACGGGTAAGAGGACATGGGCAGGCCCTAAAGGCTGCCCATGGGCCTCCGTTCAGTCATTCAGGGCCATGGGCTAAACCCATGGCCCTTTCTTTTTTCTGGAGGTAACGAATGATGATGCTTTCAGACCAGATGGCTGAGATCAGGGAGAGAATCGAAACGAGCGGGATTGGATTGCGGGACACTCTTGCCGTCATCGATATGATGGCGGTCGAAAATCAAACCGAAGGGCTCGGGCTTGCTTCTCCCCAAGAGGCCTTTCAGGGCCTCAATAAGCTCATCAACCAGACCGTTCACGGTGCAAAGATCGAACGTTTCAGACCGAGGGGAGGCAGAAAACCTTTCCATGCCTTCGAGATCCATAGCGAGGAAGGGGAAATCCTCGGCTACCTCAATATGGTGTATCTGAAAAGGCTCATCCCCTGTTACTACCTGGTTTATGTGGAGGTGATGCCACCCTTTCGGGGCATGGGGCTGGGCCAAAGAATACTTAAAGCTTTCATGGAGTTCTTGAAGGATAAGAAGGCAGTAGGTCTGCTCGATAATATCATTCCTCCCGAAGAAGAAACCTATCAGATCTACACCAAGCTCGGCTGGAGAAGCCCCCGTGAGTTAGTGGAGGGCGATGTGATGGATGGATGGGGCAACTATATGGTCTTCATCCCGGAATCTGTTCCGAGTCAAAACCTCAAGAGGGACCTCGTTCGGATCCTCTTCACGCTCCGAAAGAAAAGGTCTGTCATCGATATGCACGACAACGAGGATATGGTGAGAAGGACCATCGAGGAGTTTCGTTCGGTTTACCGGGCCTTGCTGCAGCTTTTCGGAGCGGAGATCGATTCGGGGACTTCAAGTCCTCTCATGCGCTTCATGTTCACTCGACTGACAACAAAACTGATCGGATTTCGCAGACGCATTGCATCGCTCATCGGCTACACGGGTGGAGAATCCCTTGAGCAGATCACCCTCTCAGACCGGATCAGGGAACTTCAGATTCAACCTTACTCTCTGTGGAGCCAGAAGCGGGACCACGCCGGTATTTGGGGAGATGTGGAAATTCTTCTGAGTCTGCCCCGCGAGCTTAAAGAGGAGCCGACCCTTTTCATTGAAGGGCTTCCCTTCTATAAAAGACCCTATTTATATGATTGGCTGAAGAAGGGAGGGGATCCGAAGTCTGCGTCCCTGAAGATATCCGATCTTCTTGCTCTCGGTTTTGATCCGACGAGGCTCAGAGAATTTCATCACGGAGGTATTGACTATATTTTCGAAAGGGTATCTCCCCATTTCTTCGCCTCCCTTGTCAAAAAGAGAAGGTTTCTGAGACATCTGGAGAGATACTTGCCAAGCTTGCGGTTCCGCGGTGCAACGGTTCGAATTAATCCACTCCTGGCGATTTTCCGGGACAGAGGAAACGTCTATGCTTTGCGGAGAAAAGTGGAGGGAGTCCACTCCCAGGAGGCTCTGGATCAGCTCCGGACGTCTTCGTATCTTAAGGGGATGAATCGGGCCACGGGGATCGACCATGTTCTGATGAAAACCATCCGTGATGTCGAGGGCTGGTTACGTGGCAAGTTCAATGCCTCCTTCGGACAGGAGATCGAAGAATTGACCTACTTTGTGCCATGGGACATCGAAAAGAATATGCCGGGGATTCATGTAGATAGTGGAGGCGTTACGCTGGAAACATTATGGATCGCCTGAAGGGGTCTTCACTCTCGAACCATGACAATTAATTATTGCGGGTTATGGTTAGGGTGAGGAAGCCGGGTTAGCTTATGTCCTGGGGTAAGGGACACCTTCTTTAGGACCAACAACTTAACCCATTGACCAACCCGGCATCTTTGCCCTGACCCTAACCCAGAAGTTCATATTTTCTGTAAAGGAGGTATTCAACTCATGGCTGGACCGCTCTGGATGGAGTAAAAGTTGTGGAGATCGCCCTGTTTCAGCAGGCATTCCAGAGGGTAAATCCATGATCGTAGAAACCCGGAAGGCAACGGCGACGGAAAGAAGGAAGAAAAAGAGGAGTAAGTCATGCGATCGGCCATGTCGGCAGTCTATGGGGGATCATTCTTGCTCTTCTCTGGGAAGAAAGATTCGGTCTCCTGAGCGATGAGCACGTGTCCAATTCTTTCAGACGGAGATTCCTTATCTACAGACGAGAAGACCCTTGAGGAATCTTGGGTCGATCTCTCCCTCCGGCGGAATCTTTCCGCACTGCTCTTCGAGCAAGTCGAAACAGAAATCCTGGAAGGCGAGAAGATGGTCGCGTCTCGTTTCGTCGCTCTCGATGGAATCGAACCAGTCCTTTAACTTTTTTCTCAGATCCATTCTTAAAGTCCCCTTTCCCTGGTCATCCCGTTCAAAAATCGCAGAGAAAAAGTCCTTCAAACAGGCCTTTGAAATGGCCTCAAATTGAAAACGGCCTTTAAGAATCTGATTGGCAAAAGAGGTGAGAAAAAGGGTGGAGAAGGTGATCTCGCGCCATTCCTCCGGATGGCAGCCAGTCAGATCCAATCCTTTCAACGTTCCGGGAAAAAGATGGAGCCCCTCTGCCAGAACGCGGGTGAGGGCCTCCACTCTTTCGAGAAGTTCGGCTGTTTCTTTTAGGTCCTGAAGGTTCTTGAACTCCTCGAAAAGTCCATTCCGGTGCAGAGCAGGCCGCCTCCTTAAAACCCCTTCGATCCTTTCGAGGTAAATTGAATCCAGGAAACTGAGATTTTCCCGATCCCCCCTGAACCACGGCCCCTTCAAAATGGACTCTGCTTTCCTCCTCAGGAGAAGGGTCGTACCGACACCAGCCTGAAACAACTTCTGAAGGGGCATCGACGTGAGCAGTCCTGAGGCTTTCCTCTCATCTTCTTTGCTCAGGTACTGAAGGCCGAGATTGAGATAATGGAAAACCTTCTTTACCACCCTTTCCATCTCTCCCACGTTGAAAAGATCGATCCTCTCGGCAACCATTGCCTTATTACAGAGGACAGCTAATTCCTCTCTCAGCCGACCCTGCTCAAGAGGATCATCGATCCTGGAGAGAACGGAGGATAGAAAGGGACCTTCCTCCCGGAAGGTCAGATAAAAGACCGGGCCAGGTCTTCCAGTCTCCTTCGGGGGACTCCTCTCTAACGGTTTTTCTGCCGGGAGCAGGGAATCCGGATGAACGAAGCGATAAATCTCCAACGCCTCTTCGAAGTCCGGAAATCCGTAATCGGCCAGGCGGTTATTTCTGAAACGATAACCTGTTTCTTCCAGTTCCGATTGCAGCTCCGAGATCAGAGCCTCCATGACCCATCGATAACCGTCTCCATCCACGCGGGAAAAGATCTGCAAAAAAGCCTGAAAGATCTCTCTCGCCAGTTTGCCTTTGAACCGAATGAAATAATATTGATCCAGTGTGAAACGAGGGGTCTGCTCCACGGCCTCAAGAGGCTCTTCTTCAGGGAGGCTGACAAGGAGGAACTTCTTCAGAAGAAGGGCGATCCACTCACGATCCGAGGATCGGATAAACTGGACGACCTTGTCCTCACCGGATTCAAGAAGGATCTCCATCCAGTGAAGGATCCTTTCCGGGTCCAACCGGTCTTTTATCCAGGTGTCCAGGTCGAGGAGATATTGGAATTGATCCGGAGTGGTGAGGGAGATCAGGTCAACGGCATCCTTTTTCCCAATCTCCTTCACCGTTAAGAAGACCTCCATCTCGGGAAGCTGCTTCATAAGTTGTTCAGGGTTTTCTGATAAAAAGAGATAATAAAGGCGTTCTTCTCCGCGGGCCCCGAGCAGGATCTCGAACTGGTCCTTCATGGGGAGGGAGTTGAATACCCTCTGAGCCTCTTTCCTGTCTTCCGGCAAGACGGGAAGGGTGCCGCCTTCGTGAAAAGGGGCGGGTTCAATCTCCGCTCCTTCCTCCGGGCGTCCGTTTTCAACCATTTTCCTTCATCCCCTCGGGTTAAGCCACGACCTGCAAAACCGAGGCACAAGGGACGGGTAGGATTGCTGGAGAAGCAACCCTACCCATTGACGGTGCTCGTCGTATAGGACCATTGAATTAGTAAGCCGGGGGGGCGGGTGGCATGGGCGGTTCTTTCTTGGGCTTCTCAGCCACAACAGCCTCGGTGGTAATCAGCAGAGAAGCCACACTGGCTGCATTCTGCAGGGCGAGCCTCACTACTTTTGTTGGATCGATGATCCCGGCTTCGTTCATATCTGTAAATTCTTCCTTGTCTGCATCAAACCCAAAGGCCCCCTTTTCCTCTTTCACCTTCTCAAGAATAACGGAACCTTCCTTGCCTGCGTTCTCAGCAATCTGGCGAATGGGTTCCTCCAGAGCCCTCTGGACAATATCCACGCCTATCTTTCGATCGCCCTCCATTTTCATTTTTTTCAGAGCGGGCAGACATCTCAGGTAAGCGACCCCGCCACCGGGGACGATCCCCTCCTCGACGGCTGCACGGGTGGCATGGAGAGCGTCTTCAACGCGGGCCTTCTTCTCTTTCATTTCAGTCTCGGTGGCTGCACCCACTTTGATCACGGCAACGCCTCCCGCGAGTTTTGCCAGCCGCTCCTGCAGTTTCTCTCTGTCGTAATCTGAAGTCGTTTCGTCAATCTGGACCCGGATCTGTTTGATGCGGCCTTCGATGGCTGAAGACTTGCCCGCTCCCTCGACGAGGGTCGTGTTGTCTTTGTCGATCACGACTTTCTTGGCTCTCCCGAGATCATCAAGCCTCAGCTTCTCCAGTTTAATCCCCACGTCTTCCATGATCGCCGTGCCCCCTGTCAGGACAGCAATGTCTTCGAGCATGGCCTTTCGCCTGTCACCAAACCCAGGGGCCTTCACGGCTGCACATTTCAGGGTACCCCGAAGCTTATTGACGACCAGGGTCGCCAGAGCCTCACCTTCTATATCCTCTGCCACGATGACGAGAGGCTTCCCCGCTTTGGCAATCTGTTCCAGAAGAGGAAGAAGGTCCTTCATGTTGGAGATCTTCTTCTCATGGAGCAGAAGGTAGGGATCTTCAAGAACGGCTTCCATCTTTTCCGGATCCGTCACAAAGTAAGGAGAAATGTACCCCCGATCGAATTGCATGCCTTCCACGACCTCAAGACTCGTCTCCATGGCCTTTGCCTCTTCAACGGTGATCACTCCTTCTTTTCCCACCTTGTTCATCGCTTCGGCGATGATGTTCCCGATCGTGGAATCGTTATTGGCGGAGATCGTCCCGACCTGCGAGATCTCCTTCTGGTCTTTGACAGGTTTGGAGAGCTTCTTCAACTCCTTCACGACTTCTTCGACAGCCTGGTCAATTCCTCGCTTGATATCCATCGGATTGGACCCGGCTGCCACGACCTTATAGCCCTCTCGATAGATGGCCTGGGCCAGGAGGGTTGCAGTGGTGGTTCCATCTCCCGCAGTATCGGAGGTCTTGCTGGCCACCTCTTTGACCATCTTTGCGCCCATATTCTGGAAATGATCTTCGAGTTCAATCTCCTTGGCAACGGTTACCCCGTCCTTCGTTATCATCGGCGAACCGAACGACTTCTCCAGGACCACGTTCCTGCCCTTGGGTCCCAGGGTCACTTTAACGACGTCAGCCAGGATATTGACTCCTTCGAGAACTGCATTTCTTGCTTCTTGTTCGAATTTCAATTCTTTTGCCATGAGGCTCCTCCTTTCTATCCATCCATCATCCAACGGTGGCGAGGACATCATCCTCTTTCATCATCAAATGTTCTTCCCCGTCAATTTTCACCTCGGTCCCTGCATACTTGGCAAAGAGGACCCGGTCCCCTACCTTCAACTCCATGGGGAGCTTCGTTCCGTCTTCTTTCACTTTTCCATCCCCCACAGCGATGACCTTCCCTTCAATAGGTTTCTCCTTCGCAGTATCGGGAATGATGATGCCTCCTTTCGTTTTTTCTTCTTCTTCCAGTCTTTTCACGATGATACGGTCATGAAGCGGTCTGATCTTCATCAACTTAAACCTCCTTTCTTTAATGATTCTTGGAAAAATTAATAATCATCGAATTCCCCATTGTCAAGGTGGAGGGAGGGGCTGGCTTCCTAACCTCAAGCCAAAGACCCATTTCTTATCACGCCCTTGACTTTTCT
>Ga0315282_10013102_pt1 | contig 12551 bp, 9 predicted proteins | sample YL17G07_20_MG_FD_203693 | JGI IMG/M metagenome (GOLD analysis project Ga0315282, IMG submission 203693) | Sediment microbial communities from Yellowstone Lake, YNP, Wyoming, USA - YL17G07_20 | ecosystem: Environmental > Aquatic > Freshwater > Lake > Sediment | place: USA: Wyoming | collected... | reverse complement strand
TTTCTCTCATATCAATAATGTCTATCGCTATCTTTTTCCCTCGCTCATCCTGTTTATCCTCGGGACTTCACAAATTGTGAATCTCGTCAGCAAAAAATATCTGACAGTCATAATAATTCTTCTTTCATATCTTTTCCTCACGTCATATTTTTCTTTTCCCTACGACCTTTCCTATACCAATGAACTGACAGGCATCCCTACTGCCGGTTATAAATATCTTTCGGATTCCGAGATTGACTGGGGACAGGATTTGGGAAGATTGGCAAAATGGTTAAAAAATAATAATCTGAACAATCAAACAATCACTTTAAGCTATCTTGGCACAGCCGATCCGGAATATTACGGAATAAAATATCAACCATTAAGATTTGAGGATCTCTCGACTTTAAAAGGAATAGTCGCCATAAGCGTCGGCAATCTTACCTTGGGAGACTGGCAGGTAAAAGCAAGTGAAGGATATAAACTGGGATTTATCAAAACCGCTCCGCTTGATACCCTAAGAAACAGGCAACCAACTGCTGTCATCGGAAAAAGTATCTTTGTGTACAACTTTTGATTTGGAATTTATGAGAAAAGTATCTTTTAATTATAGACAACTAATTTACCTTCCTATTTTATTTTTAATTGCCATAAACCTTCTTCTTACTCCTCACTTTTCTCCTACCTGGGATTTTCCGTATCATTATATTGCGGGATTATACAGACTGGGAGAAGCTCAAGCTCCTGTCTTTAACGTATACGCTCCATATGGAGTATTTTCCGAGATTGTTCCGATTTTCTTCTCAAGGCTTTTCCCCACCTCCTGGTTTCCCAGTTCATATCTTCTTTATATTGTCCTTGCCGGAACTCTCGGTGTCGTCTACTTCTTCCGCTTTGTCAAAGCCGCATACGGGGATAAAATCGCCCTGCTCTCAACCATCACTCTCCTTCTTCTCCCGCGCTTTATCGGCCATCTACATACTAATATTAAAGACCTGCCGACCGCGTCATTTATCATCATTACCTCATATTATTTTTATCAGTATCTTATGGAAAAGAATAAAAAATCAGCTATTTTGGCAGTTATCTTTTATACGTTTGCCGTAAATACCAAATTTACTATCTTGCAGCTTTATCCCGTCTATCTTCTCTGGATGATTTTCCACTATAGGAAAAAATTCATTAGCAAATCTTTAGAACCTATATCAAAACTTTCTATAACAAGAGAGCGAGTGGGTGACGCGAGGCGGGGAGCCCCAAAAACAGGGTTCCCTTGTGGATGTTTTTGGGGCTGCCGAGCGGCAGGACCCTCCGAGAAAGCGGTTTTGATACCAGTTCTTATTTTTCTGTCGTCTTTAATCATTGTGCCGCTGCTCGTCTGGGCTCTATATTGTCTCGGGTATTTCAGCCAACTTCTTTCTACCTATTCTGGTATATACAAAAGCTTATCCCTTATTAACCCTTTTTCTTACTCTTATGCCATCAAACAATTTTTTATTACCACGCCGATACCGATACTTGTCTTTTTCCCTTTTGGCCTTTTTGTCCTTTTTAAAAAAATTATCAAAGAACATCACTCGCCGTCTTTTTTCTTTTTGTTGTTGTTTGTTTATACGCTTTTTAAATATCCGCTTTTGAGATTTCCCGTAATCGACGATATACGGTATTTTATAGAGATTTATTTTCCTCTTTCTCTCGCCTTTGTCCTGGGAGTAAATTTAATTGCCAAAAAATATGCTCTTTTTATATACGCAGGAGTCTTTATTTTTCTTAGTTTTGTACTAATCCATCTTCATCCGTACCAGATAAATTACTTCAATCTTCTTGCTCCCGAGGGTAGAGACGGTGACTTCTGGGCCGCATCTTACAAAGAGGTCTTTGCCTATATCAATGCTTCTACACCCAAAGAAGCAATTGTTGCCGCTCCGCTTGCTCCGGAGCTGGCGGGAATGTATATCAGAGCGGATCTGGCAAAAAATTTAAACGCGCTTCCTCCGGAAAAAAGCGATGTCGTCGTCATTTTAAACCGGCCGTCATCCTTCAGATTATGGAAACTGGAAGACTTTTACAATACCCATAGACCGCAAAAAATCGTCACCGACCCCACCGGCAATCCTTTAAGTTTTATCTATTTCAACACCAAACCCTGATTTTTCAATCACGCTTGTTAACTCCTTATAAAAAAACGTTTCCATTTCCGGAGCCGTTTCCTGGATTCTTTTTGTCATTTCAGAGATTGTAAATAACGGAACCAGAAATAATTTTCGGGCATTGTCACGGCCTTCTTTTGTAAGTAAATTATCCAATTTCATGATCATCTTTAATTTGAGCGTATTTACCACCCAGGCCTCACGGTCGGCGGTAAGAAAGCTGATATTTATACTTTGTTTTTTCATATCAAATAAGTCAAACTGGTCAATTTTATGAAATTGGATTGATTTAGTCGCCTAAAATAGCACAAATGGGGTAAAAATTCAATACTATAGGATTGGCAGGAAGAAAAGAAAGCTTGTACAATATCCCCATGCAAAAGACTTTTGCTTCATACGTATTTGGTTGCCGAGTCAATCAGGCGGAAAAAGAAGAGCTAGATAGGCAATTGTCAGTCGCCGGTTTCCGGTATTCAGAAAATAATCCAGATATTTACATCATCAATACCTGCGCTGTCACGGGAAAAGCAGAAAGAGAAGCAAGACAGTTTATTTATCAAACCAGAAAGAAATATCCAAAAGCTAAAATCATTGTTACTGGCTGCGCGACGACAAAGTGGATCAATGAAAAAGTGAAAATAAAAGAGGCGGATTGGATGATCGGGAACAAAAATAAGGAAAGCATTGGCCATCTTATCTCAAATCTATATCTTAAATCTAATAATTATAGATCTGGTACCATTAATATCAAAGCGGGCGGCGCGAGGAAAAATGTCATTCTGGGGAGGAGCGAAGTGACGACTCCAGAATCCGCTGGGGTTTACTCTCTAAGAGATTCTGGACAAGCCAGAATGACTTATCTGTCGTATCTTGCGAGCAAGAAAATTTTATATGCGAGCGAAATAGTAAGTGATAAATTCCTTCCTTCCGGCCGCCTCCTTATCAAAATTCAGGACGGCTGCCAACGTTACTGTACCTACTGTATCGTCCCCTATCTTCGAGGGACACCGAGATCGGAGAAAATTAAGAATATTGAATCAAGAATCATGAATTATGGAAACAAAATAAAAGAAGTTATTTTGACGGCAATCAATACCGAAGCTTATGGATTAGACACAGGAGAATCCTTTATTGATCTTCTTAATAAAATCATAAAACATACAAAAGTTGAAAGAGTGAGCCTTGGTTCGATCAATCCGTGGAGTATAAATCGCGAATTCTTTAACTTTTATAAAAAAGTCCTGCCCCAAAAACGGCTGGTGAACTTTTTCCATATTCCTCTGCAATCAGGATCTAATAAAATACTAAGTCTAATGAAAAGAGGGTACACTCGCGAAGAATTTAGAGAGAAATTAAATACTTTTCCCCAAATCAATCCTTTTTCTTTTATTGGAACTGATATAATCGTCGGGTTTTTGGACGAGACCGACCGCGATTTTGAAGATACTTATAATTTCCTAAAAGACTCCCCGATTTCTAAATTTCATATTTTTCGCTTCAGTGTCAGGGAAAAAACAGCCGCTTACTACATGAGTAAGACCATCAAAGAACCTTCTGTGCAAGTTAAAATCAAAAGAGCAAAAATTCTTGCATCTTTGGGCAAAATCAAATACCGGAAATTTATTTCAAAACATCTGGGGAAAAATTTTTCCGCACTATTTCTGCAAAGAAGAATAGAAAATTTTCAGGAAGTTCTTCTTGATAATCAGATTCCGGCTTTCATAAAAACCAGCAAAAATTGGACGGGAGAAATCAAACAGATAAAAATTGACAGCATCAAAATCGATAAATTAACCGGAAGAATTGTATAAAATGAAGACGGAGCTTATTTCTTCGACCCGACAATTGAGGCCACATCCAGTGTTGGTTGGATCTTCACTTTGACTGGTTTGGCTTTTTCGACGACTTTTTTGGGAGTAGGGATAACTTTCTGCAGTTTCTGCAAATAATAATTTCCCATTCTTTTGTCTTTTTTCAACCTTTTAATGCAGTTTGTACACAATTTCACATGAACTGACATCCTGCCGTTTAAAAAAACCACCAATTTTTGGAGATTTGGTTTAAAAAGACGGCGCAAGCGATTTTTAGCATGAGAAACGGCATGTCCGTATTGTACGCCTTTATGACAGTGATCACATCGGTAGGCCATAATGTGTTATACTATACCAAAATATATCTTATTTAACAAGATGTTAACGCTATTTTTCCAAAATCCTTTTGAATTTTTAATGGTGGCCGGCCTTCTGATTATGACCATCGCTGTCCATGAATTTGCCCATGCCCTGGCAGCCGATCATCTGGGCGACCCAACTCCCAGGCTTGCCGGAAGGCTGACTTTAAATCCAGTTGCCCATCTTGATCCAATCGGCACACTACTGTTGCTCTTTGTTGGTTTTGGTTGGGGCAAGCCTGTGCCTTTTGATCCTTTTAATCTGCGAAATCCCAAAAGGGATGCCGCCATCATTTCTTTTGCCGGAGCATTCTCAAACCTTGTTATGGCTGCAGTTTCAAGTATCATTTTAAGAATCGCTGCCAATCTTCCCTTCATTCTACTTAGCTCTTTCATCACTGATATCCTAAGCATTTTTATCTACTTTAACGTCCTTCTGGCGATTTTTAACCTTATACCTATTCATCCTTTAGACGGATTTAAAGTAGTCGGCGGGATCCTTCCGAAAAAATATTATGCCGACTGGATGGAACTTGAGCGATACGGCATGATTTTTCTGATTCTTCTTATCTTTCCCTTTTTCGGCACCTCCCCAATCATCAGCATCATCTCCCCGATCGTCAAACTCCTCACGTCGTTTCTGATCCCCTCAGGAATTGGGGGAACAATATAGAAAATCATGTGGCATCAAAAGCCTATCCAATCAGTCCTAAAAGAAGTCAAGACTAACGAGACTTCCGGCCTGACACCATCTGAAGTACGAAGACGTCTTATCAAATACGGGCCCAACACTCTACCGACAAAGAAAAAACCACCGCTTTTTTTAAAATTTTTCTCCCAGTTTAAAGACTTCCTCACTATTATCCTTCTTGCTGCCACTCTTATCTCATTCATTTTGGGAGAATACATTGACGCGGTTGCCATACTTGCAATTGTTCTGATCAATGCTGTCATTGGCTTTGTTCAGGAAATCCAAGCCGAAAAAACCCTTGAATCTTTGAAACAAAAAGAGATCCTTTATGCTCTCGTTTTACGCGAAGAAAATATCGAAAAAATTCCCATAAACGAAATTGTCCCCGGAGACATCCTGATTCTTGAGGAAGGCGCGGTAGTTTCGGCAGATGCAAGAATCATCGAGTCTTTCTCTCTAAGAATCGATGAAAGTATTTTAACGGGCGAATCCCTTCCTGCAAGCAAAAATCCGCAAACAATTATCACCACCGCCACTGCACTTGCCGACCGCACCAACATGATCTATAAAGACACGAAAGTCTTGCTTGGTCGCGGTAAGGCAGTCGTCGTTGCCACTGGAAAAGATACGGAAATAGGCAAAATAGCTACCTATCTTGAAGAGACAAAACCGACAAAAACTCCTTTGACCATTGAGCTTAATAAAGTAAGTCGCACCTTAACCATAGCGATTTGTTTCATTGCGACAATGATGTTTTTCATCAATATTGTAAGAAATGTTGCTTTCGTCGAAAGCCTACTTATCTCCATCTCTTTGGCTGTGGCGGCAATTCCTGAAGGTCTTCCGGCAATTGTCACCATCGTCCTTTCCTTGGGTGTCAAAAGACTGGCGGAGAAAAAAACGGTCGTCAAAAAATTAGCAGCCGCCGAGACTTTGGGCGCGGTCAGAATCATCGCTACCGATAAAACCGGCACGCTGACACAGAATAAAATAAATGTGGTGAAAATTATTCTTCCCGACGGCCGCCAGTATCAGGTGGAGGGTGAAGGCTACGAGCCAGCAGGCACTTTTTTTGACGAAAAGAAAAAAATCGTCGATCCATATGGAGTTACCCCACTTGCCACGCTTCTTAGAATTGGAGTTTTGGCCAGTAATGCCACCTTTGGAAGTGAAGGGGGGGTGATTGGCGACACCACCGAAGCTGCCCTTTTAGCAGCGGCCGCAAGAGGAAAGATAGATATCGACAGTATCCGCAAGGAAGAGCCGCGAGTTTCTGAAATTCCTTTTTCCTCAGAACGTAAAATGATGAGTGTGTTAGTGAAAGCAGAAAGCGGCAATGATTATTTTTTATATAGTAAAGGTGCGCCTGAAGTAATTCTGGAAAGATGCCTTATCGATGAAGAAAGCAAAAAAGCAATTTTAGCCCAAACCCAGCATTTTGCCGCCGACGGCTTACGGAGTTTGGCTGTTGCTTACCGGAAATTATCCAAACCAGACACTTTTGAAAACAATCTTGTCTATACCGGCCTTTTTCTGATGCAGGATCCTCTGCGGCCGGAGGTAAAAGAAGCAATCGAAAGCGCCAAAGAGGCAGGTATCCGCACTATTATGATTACAGGCGACCATCTGGAAACGGCAAGAACAATTGCGAGGCAGGCAGGAATCATTGCGGAGAATGGAAAAATTTTAACTGAGGAGGAAGTAAGCAAACTTACAAAACAACAACTTGCTAAAAAGATAAAAAATGGAGTGAGTGTTTTTGCCAGAATCTCACCCATGGGAAAGCTGGCTATTGTCGAGGCAATCAAAAGCGTTCCTCATACTCAGATTGCCGTCACCGGCGACGGGGTTAACGATGCGCCGGCTTTAAAAGCCGCCCATATCGGTGTCGCCATGGGTAAAACCGGCACTGATCTGACCCGGGAAATGGCGGATATCGTCATCACCGATGATAATTATGCCACCATCATCACGGCAATTGAGGAAGGCCGGATCATCTTTGCCAATTTAGTCAAGTTCATCCGCTACCTTATCTCCTGCAATATTTCAGAAGTTTTGGTGGTGGCTTTGGGCGTAATCTTTTCCACACCTCTTCCACTTATGCCGATCCAGATACTTTGGATAAATCTGATTACCGATGGTCTGCCGGCTTTGGCCCTGGGAGTGGATAAAGCCGAATTTGACATCATGCAAAAACCTCCCCGTGACATCTCTGTCCCCATCCTTCATAAGACCAGATGGGCGTATATGATTGTCGAAGGAACAATCATCGGGGTCACGGTATTTGTTCTTTTCCTTTTCTCCCTCAAAAATTTTGGCTATTGGGAAGCCCAAACGATCGCTTTCACCACCCTTACCTTTTCCCAACTGGTACACGCTTTTAATAACAGAAGCACCAGAAAATCGCTTTTTGAAATCGGTATTTTGGGAAATAAATATCTCGTTTACGCTTTTCTTTTTTCCATACTGCTGCAATATCTGGTGGTCCAGACCAAAACGGGAAATCTTTTGTTTAAAACGCAAACACTGGATCTTTACGGATGGGCAATTGTCGCCGCCGCCTCGCTTATTCCCTTTTTTGTGGTGGAGATAAAAAAGCAACTGAGGTTCCGGATATTACCTTAGGAAAAATGTTTTAAAGCGTTCTTTTACTGGCAAAGTAGATCCTAGAAAGTGTTATTGTGCGTTTTTAATCGATCATCCAGCTAAACTTCCAAGTGCGTTAAGTTGACAATTATCCATCATTACTTCCAATAGTGCAGTGTCCAATCGATCTTGTGGTTCTTCCATGAATGGTGAAATAAAATTCCTACGTGCATCTCCATCGGATGGGTCTCTTCCTAAATTTATACATGCTGCTGCTCCCTGCTGATAAGCTTGGACATATTCAACAGTTGTCTTATATAATCCAGGCGCCTTACCCTCCAGTGGTTTTAAGAGTACATCAGGAGTCAATACCCCATCTGTTTTTCTTGGAAAATGAATCAAATGCCACTCTCCTAATCTATGCTGAACACCACGATCTTCTAGTACTGGGTTTAATTCATCAACTATTGTAGCTAAGGAACTACATAATCCATCTCTTAAACCTAGATCTTCCAAACTGTTCAATCTGTCAAAAAAAGCTTGTCTAGCCTTTCTCTCTTTTGCACTCACTTCCCTAGGAAGCTCAAAAACCGTGATCTTTGTCTGTGCAATAGTAGCAACCGGCACTCCACTTCTCACTAGCTGCCTCCATGGAACATCAGCTAATTGCTCTCCTGTAACTTGCCTCTTCCCATCAGGTCCAAATCTTATTGTCTTTGTACCTCCTTTATGCTCATAGAGTACAACTTGTGTAACTCGAACACCATTTGTTTCTAAAAGATCATGTATTGCCCGACGAGTTGGGCTAGAACATGTAACTCTACCATCACCAAGCTTAATTTTTTTTCTTCTTCTGTGAACGTTCCACACTTTTTCTGTTAAGGCCTTGACTACAGCAGATGGCAATCCATTACCAGGGTCAAATTCAATTACAACATTTCCCATATTCAAAAAAACCTCCCTTTCTTTTTTGGGAGGCTGGTTTTGGCTTATTTTATATTGTTAATCTTTCAACCCCAAACTACCTCCCATATTCTCCCAAGGATAAAAGGAAGTATGATATGATAATACTGATTATGGGTTTGGACTGATATCATAAGCTTATCTCGATCCTACCAAAATCCTTATTTGTTTGTCAAGTATGCGCGTATATAGACAACTCGTTGTTCAAATTAACTCAATCCCCGCTTGAACTTCTTGACTCCTTAAGCCAGCACCTATATTCTGTATCATCGGCAAAGTCTCTCACCCAGTCTAAATTGGGCTGTCTGCCTTCCGGATCAAGAACCCTTTTGATATCTGCCATTAAATTCTGCACTCTCTCTTCCGTATAATCAGGATGCTTTTTATCTAATCTGAACTCTATTCGGAAAATATCTCCCCATTTTGTCGCGGATTTGAAAGCTTCGATATTCAATCTGTATTTTGAAAAAATACCAGTTATCTGCCCGAGCTGGCCGGCTACGTTTGGTACACGCACGACGATAACCCTCAAATCATGCCAATACCTGTTTAACTCTTCGGCTACCGCACCTATAGTCGCTTGATCGATTTCTCCCAAGCCAATCTTTTCGGCAAATTCGCGCGGATCTGAAATAGCGGGAGGAAATAATTGGCGGGCAGGTGCAAGACCCACTACCGGCAATCTCTCAACTAACCTATTTACTATTCTCCATCCCCTATCCCTTATCATTGCAACCAAAAGTTCTAATTCTTCACTTACCTTCTCTTGTTCCTCAGGCTTAAGATCGTTTGTCTTAAGATAGTAAAGTCTCCCAGCTAACCGCTCACGTTTTTGGCGTATTTTTTCTGCAATTAATTTCTGTCTTTGTACTACATCTACCGCTACTGCATCCAGCCAATCCGGCATGGTAAGATCATCATGCTCGCCTGCAAAGTCCAAAGTGATAATATCCCCTTCTTTAAGTGGTCGTGAAAGATCGGAAATTTTCTCTCCGTTTATCACAGCCTTCTTCACTCTCTGCCAGCTCCCTGGTGCCACACTGATTGCGTAATCCAAAATCGTTGCTCCGCGCGGCATCGGCCGTCTTTTAAGCTCGACACGTCCTCCCCTTCCTTCCTTTCTTCCTGTTACCACGATACTATCCGGAAGTGTTAAAAGTATGCTTTTGACAAAATCGGCAGGATCTTCATATTGTGCCCGCAGTAATCTGAATCGTTCTTTGATTTTTCTATGTCTGGCTATGGCTAATATTTTTCGGCTTTCCAATACTTCTTTATCATACGGATCAATAATTCCAGCTAATTTTGGATCAAATGGATTTACTCCCAAAGGAAACTTCTCCACTACTTCCTCTTCTGTCAAATCAGGAAAACGATCATAAAGAGAAAGTGCTACAGCATCAAGATAAGTAAGCGGTGTTTTTTCCAAAGCATAATCTGTCGACCGATACACCTTTACCATCACCGGCACGACTCTACCATCCTCCCCATAGCCCATACGGTATAAATGATAAGGAACAATGTCAGTGCTGGCTTTAGTATATGCCCTACCAAACCCTATTATTCCTCCTTCAGGTGGTACAAACCTGCCGGATGCCAAAAGATCATTCGCCACGGTATTAGCGGCACGGGCAAATGCAACTTCTTCCCCTCTTTCATTCCCATGCATTTGGCTATACTTATCTCTATCAAAAGTTGACTCGTCAAGTGCGACATTGAGGATAAAATAAAAATCTTTTTCTTCGGGCATTCGTCTTGCTCCCATAGCGGTAGCTACCTCAAACACCCCCGGCAATCTGACATCCGTATATTCTATGTTACTATCTGCACACTGTTTTACTATACTTTTAATATCGTCAAGCCTTAGGCTCTTAAGATATGACTTTCTACCCGTATCCAAAGCTTGCCAATAATCATTTGGAACGTATCCTTTCTCTGTATGTTCCGATTCAAGTATCTTAAAACAAATATCAGCCAATTCGTAAGCTTCCGGCAAACCCATGATCCTTGCCAAAGGCACGTACATTTGTAAAGTATCAAGTGCTATCGCAATCCTGTCTGCCGGAGGTTTGCCTATGATTGTTTGTAAATTATGCCACCTGTCATGTATTTTTCCTATAACTACTGTCGGATCGGTAGATATAGCGTCAATCAACTTTATCGCTGTGGCTACCCGATCTGTCTCTTTTTGGGTCTTTCTGACTTTTGACATTTTTGCTATGTAATCTTCGATTGCCTTGCCTCTTGGTCCAAATATTCTTTTAATATGAACGGGAGATATGAGGGTATCTTCTTTAGCGTCGTGGAGAACCAATCCTGCCATTTTTGTTGCCGATGAAGGATAATACATTGTATGACGCTCCACCGTTTCCAACGCATGAGAGGAAACCGGATCGCCGGTACCCCGTATTTCTCCCTCAAAAAGCCTAATATTTAGAGCTAAAGCATTGACAAGCACCATTTTATCCTGTCTGATTTTCACAGGTTTTTGGTGTGTATAACAACCATTTGGCCCAAACCACATCTTCCAAAGTCTGGGGATTGAAGCAATTTCCGACTCTTTTAATCTCCCGTAATCAAATAATTCAAAACTGGCTGTGGCCGGCTCAAGCCTTTGAAGTAATTCTATGTTGAACATAATAAATCCGAAACGCTAATAATAATAAGGTCGTAATTATAGGTTAAATTATGAAAGTGAGCACGAAGGATTACTTATTTCCCACTCTGTTGGCATTTGATGATATCGATACTGTTTATCCTACCGTTACCATCAATATCATACTGTTTGATGGTGGCCCAATTTGTGGATTGGCTGGTGGCGCCTAAATTGATCTGCACATTTTTGCAAAAGGCAGAAAGCGCGCTGGTGGGCGAAACTCCTGAAACCATCGGTTTAATGGTAGCGGAAGGGCTTCCCAGTTTCAGAGTCGGAGAAGGTACACGGGTAGGAGGAACTGTGGGAAGGGCTGTTATAAGCGGCTGATCTTTATTGACCGCGCTGGTGGTGAAAGTAAAAGGCAAGCAATTGTCTGTGCATGCCTTACCGCTTGAGTCACATTTACTGTTTCCAATGGTTACCAAATAATAATAAAGAGTATTGGGAGTAAGTAGGGTAAGCGGCACGTTGTGCGCCTTGCCGGCTGAAGCTTCCGGAGCGGAAAAGCTCAAGTTCGACGTATTGATACCGTATTCCACTCTCCCTTGTGATACATCTTGTGTGTCCCAGGAAATCACTGCGCTATTGGCAGTCACTTGTGCCGTCTTGACATTGGTAGCAGGACAGGCTGAAGCCTTGGCCATGAAATTTCTTACCCCCTGTCCTAAAAATACCGCCGCCACAAGTCCAACTACTGCAAGAAAGATCAGGCCAACTATCTTCAGTATTTTTTTCATCCCTCCCAGATTATTCATAATTTTATTTTTTTATAGGATAAATAATACTCCAACTACAGTCAATAATACTCCCATACCCAAAGCGGCAAAAGTCACCTCCATCATCCCGCTTCTGGGAAGTACGGAAACTGCCGGAACGGGAGTATTTGTGGGCACGGCTATATTGGGTATAGGAGTGGCAGTGGGGGCTGCGGCAGGAGTAGGAGTAGGTGTAGCAACTGCCGTAGTAGGCGCCGGTGAAGAACCCGGAGTTGTAGTTGTCCCACCTGTACCGATGGTGAGTGTAACCGGGGTCATCTGGCTGCACTTTATGATATCTGTGGCATCAGAGGCATCGATATTAGAATCTGCTTCTGACCCGGCAGTACAATCAAAAGTGAGTGTTGTCGTCCCACTTGCTTTGGCAGTAAGGGCAAGGGTAGCAAAAAGGACATCGGAGGAAGACTTGGCAGTGGAACTAGTATCTTCCCAACTACTAACAAGATATTTATTGTTGGTCCCTCCTAGTAGAGTACCAAAAAAATAGGTAAAAAAGTTACCGGAGGTAGCGGAATTGATGGTCACTTTTGCCGGATCAAAAATAATAAGGGCATCACCGCTTATCGTCTGTATTCCGGCC
>Ga0315282_10013101_pt1 | contig 12552 bp, 8 predicted proteins | sample YL17G07_20_MG_FD_203693 | JGI IMG/M metagenome (GOLD analysis project Ga0315282, IMG submission 203693) | Sediment microbial communities from Yellowstone Lake, YNP, Wyoming, USA - YL17G07_20 | ecosystem: Environmental > Aquatic > Freshwater > Lake > Sediment | place: USA: Wyoming | collected... | reverse complement strand
CGGGGCCTTGTGTGGCGCCGGGCGGCTTGTTGTCTTTGGCCGCGTCCGCGGGGGCGGGCGCAGCAGCAGGGCCTCCCGGGGCGTCATCGGTCCTGACCTGCGTTGCGCTCAGCCCCGCCGCCAGTGCCGCTGCTGCGAGGAGATTTGCCGCCTTGAGGTCCATGTCCCACTCCCTCCCGCGGGCCAGTTGCGGCATGGGCGAGACGCCCATGCCACGATCTGTTGCCGGCACTGGTCATGAAACCCCCGACTCTGGCGTCTGTCAAGCCAAGGTCGTGCCGGCGCGCAGGAAGCGGGGAAGGCACGAGGTCCTCGTAACATCGCGGAATCGAGGGCAGCTTGCTTGACGGCATCCGTCCTTGACCTATCATCCTTTGGCATTCCGGTTCGGACGAAAGCACGTGGGCATCGGAGCGGTCTGCTCCTGGTTGGGGAAGCGCAGCTTGCCGTCACCGTCACCTGCAAACGGGCCCGAGCACTTGGGAAAAGCGGAGACGCCGGTGTCGCCGGTTTCCCCCCGGTGGGCCGGCGAACTGACGCCTGAACGCCGCGCGCAACTCCTCGAACGGTGCGCCGACTGGGTAGTCCGGAAGCGGCTCGAAGCGCCCGTGCTGATGTTCCTCGAAATGCACAAGCCCCTGACCACGCTGGCGTCGGTCGCGTATGCCATGGGCCAGCCGCCGCTCATCCTCATGTTCGGGTTCCGGCGCACGGAGGAACTGCGGCTGCTGCTCTCGGACCGCGACAATGTCGAAGCCTTGATGCAGCTCATCGAGCGCCACTCACAGGAGCGGCGGGCGCCCGCGCCCGCCTGCGTGAACGCGGGCGAGGCGCCCGCGGCTCCTAAGCCGAAGGCAGGTGACGCATGAGCGGCGGCATCGGCCCCTTCCCCAACACGCTGATCCTGGCCGACGGCATGCCCGGCGTCCAGCACGCCACGCAGGGCGACGGAGTCGGCATGTTTGTGATGGCAGTCCTGATGATCGCGCCGCCGCTGATCATGATCGCCGTCGCCAGACGCTGGAAGCGGCGCGGCAAGGACATGTACATCCGCCGCATTCCCGGGATTGACGCCATTGAGGAGGCGGTCGGCCGCACGGTCGAGATGGGCCGGCCCATGCTCTTCACATTCGGCCTGGCCGGCGTAGGCCCCCTGTTCTTCGCCTGCCTGGGGGTCATGAGCCACATTGCCTGCATGGCGGCACGGTATGCCGTGCGCCTGTTCGTGCCGCAGCAGGACGTCCAGGTGATGGCGATCACGCAGAACGCGGTGCGGGAGTGCTATCAGACGGAGGGGCGGCTGGAGCGTTATCACGAGGACGACGTGCGTTTTCTTTCGGACGCGCAGTTCGCGTTCGCCTCCGGCTACATGGGCATCGCCCACCGCGAGAAGGTCGCCGCCTGTTTCCTCTTCGGTTCGTTCGCTGCGGAGTCGTTGATTCTTGCCGAGGCCGGGCAGCAGGTGGGCGCCATCCAGGTCGCAGGCACGATGGACAACCCGCAGATTCCATTCTTCATCACCACGTGCGACTACACGATCATTGGCGAGGAGGTCTTCGCAGCGGGCGCGTACCTGTCGAAAGACCCTGTCCAGCGCGGGTCGCTGCGCGGCCAGGATGTCGCCAAGCTGCTGCTGTTGGCGTTCGTCTTGACCGGCATTCTTGCCGCAACGTTCAACTTCCTGGACATGACCGGCGACTGGATTCCGTACCGTTCCGAGTGGGCGCAATGGCTGTTGCCGCCACGGCAGTAGGGGTTACCGCACATGCGAAAGCGTTTGATTGTGGCGGTGACGTTCCTCGGCGGCGTCTATTTCATCGTGGAATTCCTGCTGCCCGAGTACTTCCCGAGCGGGCTGGGGCGCGACGGCGCGTGCCGCGGCGTCAAGATCAGCGAGTACCATGAAGAGATACTGATGGGCATCCAGGCTGTCGGCAATGCCGCCATCGGGCTGGGACTCGTCAACATCTTCCGCGTCTTCGGCGTGAACGTCCTCAAACGGCGCAAGGGCTGGCCGTACAGCCTCACCCTTGTGCTGGCGATGCTGACCATGATGGCGGTCACGTTCTGGCTCTGGCTCCAGGACCTCGAGGTGCAGCATCAGGCCGGCCCGCTCGCCGTGCAGCGGGATTTCCAGACACGAATCCTGAACTGCGTGGGCCGTCCAGCGCCGCCGAACGAGCAGGCGGCGCAGAGGCTGCAGCGCGCGCGCGACGCCGACCTGCTCCGCTATCTTTCCGACACGCGCAAGTCCGTCGCGCCCCCGGCTGTGTCTGCCGGCGATGCCGCCGCGCAGTTGGCGGCGCTGGCCGGCTTCCTCCAGGGCAAAGCGCCGGCGCCGGCGTTCTTCGAGGTGACTGACGCGCCGGAGAACCCGCCGGAGTACGGGACGGCCGCGGACCTGCTCTCGCAGCCGAAGGAACCTGAGACGGTCCCGCCGCTCAAGACTTCCGGCGCGGACGCCCGACTGGCCGAACTGGTGAAGCAGCGGGATGCTCTGACCGACAGGCTGCTGAAATCGAGTGAGGCCCTGAAGGCACAGACGGCGCTCGACGTTGGCGGCCAGGTCTTGGAGCACGCCGCGGCCTGCCGTGAGGTGGCGCCGGCGTTGCGGAAACTTGCGCAGGACGTGCGCGCTTTCGCTGACGGGGAACGCGCGGCGTACACCGAGCCGCCCGACTTCGCGCTGCGTTACCGGGGCGGCCCCACGCCTCCGCCTGTGCCGATGTTTGGCCGCCTCTACCTTGCCACGCGGGCACTGAACCACTGCGGCAACGTGCTGGAGCGCTACGCCAGAGTGCTGGACGTTGCAGCGGCTGAGATTCCCGTGGCGCCGAAGAACCAGCAGGACCTCAGCGGCTGGCTCACGGCCCGCGCGGAGCGTTCCCACGCCGTGCGGCTCGATTGGCAGCGGCGCGCCGCTGCCGACCTCCAGCAGGCGTTGCCCGCGGTCTCGGCGAAACTTGCGGCCACCAGCGGGCAGCCAGACGCTTTGCGCACGCGAATGCTGGACGACCTGCGGGACGCCGGTGCTCGCAGCGCGATCTACAACCAGGCGCTGGCGGAACTCGATGCCGCGGACTCAGGCCTCGCGCCTGCCCAGGGCGATGTGGCCGCAAACACTCGCGCTGCCGCGGAAGCCGTGTCGCGCGCGCTGGCGGTGCTCAAGACCCAGGAAGGGGTCCTGTGTCTGCTGCGGGTACGGTCTGCCGAGCAGGACCTCAGCTACCTCGATCTGACGCAGGCTGACGCGGGGAAGATCATCACTGACGCGCTGAGGGCGCAGGCCGAGGCGAAGGGAGAGGCGGCCGCCCGCTCCGCCGAGGGCTTAAGGAGCGTTGAAGCCGCCGCAAAGAATGTCGCCGATGAGGTGAACAAAGAGCGCGAGCAGATGGAGAAGGACCTGGCTGCCAAGGTCGCCGGCCTGCGGAAGACCTGGCGCGAGAAGACGAGCGTCGAGCTGAAGCAACTGCGCGACGGGGAAGATGCTCGTAAGCGGGAGATTGACGCGCTGCGGACGCGGGCCAGCGTTGTGACGGAAGCCCAGAAGATGGCCGCGGACGCTGCCGCCAAGGCTGCCGCGTTGCCTGAGATCGAGGCGCTGACCAAGGTTGTGACGGAGTTGCCGGGGAGCAAGACCGACGCCGAGGCTGCCATGGCTGTGGCAAAGGCGCGGAAGGCCGTCTTGGACGGGCAGCTCTACGTCCTGCAGCGCGCGGCGAAGACTGAGGAACGCTTTGCGAGCAAGCACGGCATGAAAGACCTGCGCCCGCTCACGGCGGCGCGAGACTCACTGCGTGCGTTGGCCGGCGCCGTCCAGTCCGATTTCCTGCTGCACGCCGCCGTGAAGAACAGCCGGCTCGCGGCCACGGCGCTTGGGTCACAGGACCTGCCTGCCGCGCGCAGCGCCATGGAAAGCTGTCTCCAGCAGATCGGCCAGGCGCAGGAAGGCGCGAAGGAAGCCTTGCGGGAGGGGGCGAACCGCTCGGTGGTGAAAGGACTCTACAAGTGCCTCTTCGAGGGCTTGTACGTCTCGCTGGGCGCCGCGATGTTCTCGCTCCTGGCATTCTACATTGCCAGCGCGGCGTACCGCGCATTCCGTGTCAAGTCGGCGGAAGCGGGGCTGATGATGACCGCCGCGCTGCTGGTGATGATCGGCCAGATCCCGTTTGGCGGCTACATCTGGAGCCAGTTCCCGCAAGTCAGGCTGTGGGTGCTGCAGGTCTTCTCGACGCCGGCCTTCCGCGGCATTGCGCTGGGCGCGGCCGTCGCGTCGCTGGCTATGGCCATGCGCATGTGGCTATCGCTGGAGACCAGCGCTTTCTACCGCGAAGAAGAACAGGAGGGCGCGTAGCATGTCGCGGCTCGCCGACCTCCTGGCCAAGCTGGACCGCCGCGCCATCTACGCCGCGGTTGCCTTGGCGCTGGTCGTGCCGCTGTTGCTGAAGTGGGCGCTGCCGCCCGCGGAGATGGAGCAGGCCCGGAAATTCCACAGCGCCGTCGAGGCGCTGCCCAGCGACGACAACGGCATCGTGCTCATCGCCGCGGACTGGGGCCCTGCGACCAAGGCGGAGAACGAACCGCAGACCGAAGTGCTGATCGAGCACCTCATGCGCCGGCGGGTGCATTTCGCCCTCGTCAGCGTGATAGCCGAGGCGGAGCCGTTTCTCCGGGATATACCGGAGCGCGTCGTTAAACGCTTGACCACCGAGGACCCGAGGGAGCGCTGGGAGTACGGCAAGGACTGGGTCAATCTCGGCTACCGGGCCGGGCGGAGCGCGATGATCCAGAAGCTCGCCGCCGCGCCGGATATCCGCCAGACGCTCGGCGTTGATGCTCTGGGCACCCCGTTGAACGAAGTGCCGTGCATGCGCAACACCAGGAACATTCGGAACGTGAGGCTGCTGGCGGAGTTCACCGGCGCGGTGGGCGTATGTGACGAATGGCTGCAGTTCTTCCAGACCAGCGCCTACCGTCCGCCGATGGCGCACGGCTGCACCTCGATCACGATCCCGGAAGCATACATCTTCGTGGATTCCGGACAGATTGTGGGACTGCATGAAGGCGTCGCCGGCGCCGCGGCGCACTCGGCACTGCTCAAGGAACGGTACAAGGAACGCGCGCCGGACACCGCCATCGTGATGAACACCGCTTTGGCGGTGGCGCACGTGGCGATCATCGTCTTGATCGTCCTGGGCAATCTGGGGATGATCCTGGCGGCGCGGAAGGCGGGCGGGGCGCCCGCCGCTCCTCTGGGCAAGGAGGGGGCAGCGTGAGCGCCTGGACAGTTGTGCTGCCCATCATTCTGGGAGGGATCGCCACGCTGGCGATCTACTCCTTCCTCGTGAAGGAGAACCCCTTCTACCGGTTCTTTGAGCACCTCTACATCGGCATTGCCACCGGTATCGGGATCGTCTTTACCGTGCAGCGGTTCCTGTGGCCGGAGCTCTTTCGGCCGATGCTGGGCTATGACCGCGAGGTCTTCGCCGACGGCAGCTACGACCGCCCGTGGCGGTCGTGGTATCTGTATTACCTCATCCCGTTCGCTTTCGGGACGCTCTACTACTTCATCTACTCCCGGAAGCGGCAATGGCTGTCCCGCGTGGTCATTGCCTGGTCGCTGGGCGTTTCCGGCGGCTACGCGCTGAAGGGCTTCTTCGCGCAGTACATGCCGCAGATCATAGGCTCGTTCAAGCCCCTGGTGTGTGTGCAGACGGTCGAGCGCAGCCTGTTGATTGACTTCCGTGATGTCGCCGACCGCCTTCCGCCCGACGCCGAGATCGTCAAAGGCCGCATTGAACTCTACAGGCTGGGGCCGTCCTATGCGCGCGTGGTGGTGAAGGACAAGGAAGGGAAGCTCAGCGAGGTCCGCGGGCGGGTGACGGATGTCAACGAGAACCCGAAGGACGGCTTCGTCACGCTCGTCGTCAACGGCCAGGAACAGAAGATACCGGCCGCGGATATCGTCCTGCGCGAAGACGTCGCGCCGGCGGCGGATGTCCGGGATGCATACGAGGGGCATGGCGGGAAGCATGACTATCTGGCGTACCGCGTCCTGCATCCGTGGCCTGGGCAACTGCAGGCCGGCGAATCCCCTCAGCTTCCGGTGCGGTTGCAGCCTGACGACGTGGCGGGCACGGCCGAGACCAACACGGGGCTCGCGCTGCTGGTGCGCGAGGATGTCACCGTGCGCGATCCGTACCGGGGGGGGCGCTGGACGGTGGGGAAGCGCGAGACGGTGGGCGTCAAGACGGTTGATCTGTCACTGGAGACGCTGCGGACATGGTACGACAGGCCGGAGGCGAACAACGGCGTCGAGCTGCGCCGCAACGGCGGCGCGGGCGGTTCCTTTCTGCATCGTTTCGCTTCGTCTGAGAACCCCGACACGGCCCGTCGGCCCAAGCTGGTGATCGAGTATCGCGTGCCGGGCGAGGAGAAGCCCAAGGAACTGGTTCTGCAGAACGGCTTGGGCGGTTACACCGGCGCCACGGAGGCCGTCATCGTCTCGGGCGAGGACAAGCCCGCGCCGCCGGGGCCGGAGTTTTTGCTGGGTGCCAGCGCGCGCAAAGCGGACGGCGGCCTGTCGCTTGATTTCTGGTCTTTCAAGGGGATCGTGGCGGATTGGATCTTCGCGTTCACGCTCATCTGCGTGATGACGTACTTCCTGTTCAGCTTCGAGCACGACAAGCCGGGCATCTACCAGGCTTCCATGGCTGGACGCTGGCTGATGATGCTCTGTTTCGGCGCATTCTTCGGCTCGACAATCATGGCGCGCATGGCGTTGCTGGTCGAGCGGCTGCAGTTCTTGATCGAGAAGTTCATCCCGACCATACTGGGGCAGGGCTAGGCGGGCTTTCGTCGTTGAGGAGAGCATGGCGGTCAAGCCGGAAGATTTGCGCGTCGTCTTAGCCACCGACTGTGGCTCCACCACCACCAAGGCCATCCTGTTTGAGAAGAAAGCCGAGGGCTGGCGGCAGACGTTCCGCGGCGAGGCGCCGACCACCGTCGAGGCGCCCTTCGAGGATGTCACGATCGGCGCCCGGAACGCCATCACGGAAGTAGAGGAACTCTCGGGCCGCAGGATTCTCGACCCTGCTGTCACTGACACGCTGAAGTTCCTTACTCCGGCCGGCGAGAAGGACGGCATAGACCTGTACGTCTCCACCTCCTCCGCAGGCGGCGGGCTGCAGATGACCGTGGCAGGCGTGGTCCGCACCATGACGGCCGAGTCGGCGGAACGCGCCGCGCTGGGCGCCGGCGCGATCGTCATGGACGTCTTGTCGGTGGACGACCGGCGCAAGCCGCATGAGCGCATCGCGCGCATCCGGCACTTGCGGCCGGACATTGTGCTGCTGTCCGGCGGCGTGGATGGCGGCACGCGGGAACACGTGGTCGAGCTGGCGGAGACGCTGCTCGCCGCCGATCCCAAGCCGCGTTTCGGGCGCACACTGCGGCTGCCGGTGGTGTACGCCGGCAACAAGGACGCGGCCGGCGCCGTGGAGGCGCTGCTGAAAGAACATTTCGGCTTCCAGACCGTGCCCAACATCCGGCCGGTTCTGGAGCGCGAGAACCTCAGTCCGGCGCGCGCCGCCATCCACGAGGTGTTCCTGACGCACGTGATGAGCCACGCGCCGGGGTATGACAAGCTGATCGCATCCACCCCCGTGTCCATCATGTCCACCCCGCACGCGGTCGGCGTGATGGCCGAAGAGGCGGCCAAACGGCGCGGCATTGACCTGCTGGCGGTGGACATCGGCGGCGCGACCACCGACGTTTTTTCGGTCTGCAAGGGCGTCTTCAACCGCACGGTGTCGGCCAACCTGGGCATGAGCTACTCGGTGTCCAACGTCCTGCTGGAGGCGGGCATTGACAACATCTGCCGCTGGCTGCCGTTCGCCGCCGATCCCGACCAGATTCAAGGCCGCCTGCGCAACAAGATGATCCGGCCCACCACGATCCCGCAGGAACTCTCCGACCTGATCGTCGAGCAGGCTGTGGCGCGGGAAGCGTTGCGGCTGGCGTTCCTGCATCACCGCAGTCTGGCCGTCGGCCTCAAGGGTGTCCAGCAGGAGCGGACGATCTCCGACGCTTTTGCGCAGACCGCCACCGGCGAGAGCCTGATCAGCATGCGGGACGTCGCGATGATCATCGGTTCCGGCGGTGTGTTGAGCCACGCGCCCGACCGCAAGGCCGCCGCGCTGATGATCCTCGACTCCTTCGAGCCGGAGGGCATCACCGAACTGTGCGTGGATTCCATCTTCATGATGCCGCACCTGGGCGTGCTGAGCAGCGTCCACGCGGACGCGGCGCAGCAGATTTTCGAGCACGACTGCCTGGTCTATCTGGGGACGAGCGTCTGCCCGACCTTCCGCAAACTCAAACCGGGCGCGCCACTCCTCAGATACAGCGTTGACGGCGCGTCCGGCACGCTGTTGTGCGGCGGTCTGGTTCGCATTGAGTTGCCCGTCGGCGCGTCGGCCAAACTGGTCCTTGAACCCGCCCAGCGCTCAGTTGACGTGGGCGCCGGGCCGGGGAAGGCCGTCGAGCGAACTGCGCGCGGCGGACACGCGGGTCTCATGTTGGACGGCCGCGGCCGGCCGTTGATGCTTCCCGAAGACCCCGCGGAACGGGTCGCGGCCAACAAGCGCTGGATGGCGGCGTTCGGCCTGGAGTTGCCCGAAAACGTAACCGCAGATGAACGCGCTGTGGTGAGCGGGCGGTGAGGACAACGGATGGGAACTGCGTACACGCCGGGGTTGAAAGTCAGCGCCGATGCGACAGTGGACAAGACCCGCCGCCTCCCGGTGAAGGGTACCGTCCTGGTCAAGGTTGGCGACGTCGTGCAGCCGAACACGGTGGTGGCGCGCGCGGAACTCCCCGGCGACCTCGAAACTGTCCGGCTGGCCGAACGCATGGGTGTGGACCCGGATGAACTGCAGGGCAACATCAAGGTCTCGGCCGGACAGACTGTCGAGAAGGGGCAGCTTCTGGCGGAGGTCAGCGGCCTGTTCGGCATGTTCCGCACGCAAGTCAAGGCGCCGTGCGCCGGCAGGATCGAGTATTACACGGAGGTCACCGGGAACCTTGCCATTCGCAAGGCGCCGGTGCCGATTGAGATCAATGCGTATGTGCGCGGCACGGTCAAGGAGGTGCTGGAAGGCGAGGGCGTCATCGTCCGTGCACAGGGCGCGTTCATCCAGGGGATCTTCGGCGTCGGCGGAGAACGGCAAGGCGAGATTCTGCTGGCCTGTGCATCGCCCGGCGACATCCTGACGCCCGAGAGCGTCCCGGAGAACTGCGCCGGCAAGGTGCTCGTCGGCGGCAGCCTGATCACCTCCGGCGCGCTGGCCACAGCGGCGGAACGAAAGGCCGCGGCCGTCGTCGCCGGCGGCATTCTGAACCAGGACCTCCGCGCCTATCTGGGGTACGACCTGGGCGTCGCTATCACGGGCGATGAGAATGTCCCGCTCACGCTGATCCTGACGGAAGGCTTCGGGCAGATTCCCATGGCGGAGCGCACCTTCAGCCTGCTGCGAGCGCTGCAGGGACGAGGCGCTTCCGTGAACGGCGCTACGCAGATTCGCGCCGGCGCCATGCGGCCGGAGATGATCGTGCCGCACGAAAAAAACGGGGACACCGGTGTCGCCGGTGTCCCCGGTTTTTCCGGCATCCTGGCCGTCGGTACGCCGATCCGGGCCATCCGCGAGCCGTACTTCGGGCAACTCGGCGAAGTGGCGGACCTGCCGCCCGCTCCCGTGCGGATTTCCACCGGGGCCGTTGTGCGCGTGCTGCGCATGAAACTGGGCGACGGGCGCGTGGTTGAGATGCCTCGCGCCAACGTCGAGATCATCGAGCGGTAGCTACTTCTCGGATTTCTTCAGCGCGTACAGGCGTCTCATGGTGGCGACATAGACCACGCCGTTGGCAACGGTGGCCGTGCCGCTTATGGCGCCGTCGAGGGCCGCCGAACAGAGCACCTTCTTCTCCCTGGCCGCGGCGAGAATCCAGAACGTGCCCCGCTGCGTGCCGACGTAGACCTTGCCGTCCGCGACCATGCACGACGACCAGATCGGGGCTTGGGCGTCGTGCGTCCAGCAGGCCTTGCCGGTCTCGGCATCGAGGCAGTGGACCATGTTCGCGCAATCGGTGATATAGACAAGGCCGTCGCGGATTGCCGGCGTGCTGATGCAGATGGCCGGGATTGGGTATGACCAGAGTTCCCCGGTCTTGGTGATGTCCCCCGTCTTGGTGGCGTCAATGCACTTCAGCCACGCGGAGCGCTTGCCCTGCCAGACGTCTCCTCCGGCGGCCACATAGACGCGGTTCTTGTAGAAGACGGGCATGCCGGTGATCTGGCTGGGGCCTTCGCGCTTGTTGCCTTGGTACTTGTGGACGTCCTGCTTGGGGCCGTTGGGATCGCAGTCAAAGCTCCAGACACGCCGCAGCTTTTGCACCTGGCCTTCCGGCGGCGCCGCCGTCAGCGGCTCGAAAGCGTAGCAGATGCCGTTGGCGCCGCCGAGGAAGATCAGCTTCTGCCCGTTGACTTCGCCCATCCCCGGCGACGACCAGGCCGCGTGCGGAATGTTGGGCGCGATTGGCTCGTCGTCGCGCGCCAGAAGCCTGCCCGTGGCTTTGTCGAGGACCACCAGGCTGGGCGCGTTGGGGCAGCGAATCTTGCGGTGCGTGTTGTCCACGCCGTTGCTGGTGTTGATGTACAGGAATGGCCCGTCAACCAGCGGCGAACAGTGCTGGGCATCGTGCGTGTAGATTCCCGCGCCCGTGATCATGTTGAACAGCCAGATGATGTCGGCGTCCGTCGGGCCGGCTTCATGCGGCGACTGGCCGGCGACCGCGATGTGTTTGCCTTCGTCGGTGTAGGGGCCGTCGTTGCCGTTGGCCATGCCGGCGATGTCCAGGCAGACGGCTTCGCCGCGGTTGGTCACCGTGTAGATGCGGTTGCCCTCGATGGTCGGCGGCGAGACCCAGCCGGTCTTGGGCCAATCCAGGTACGGATCGCCGCCCTCGCGCTTGGGCGCGACCAGTTGCCAGATGAGCTTACCATCATTCTCGTCGAGGCACAGCAGGACGCCGCTGTCGTCTCTGTGCTTCGGGTTGCGCGGCACGTCGTTGTTGGTGCCGATGAACACCTTGCCTTGGGCGACAATGGGCGTGGCGTAGCTCTGTGTCCCCAACGGCACCGACCACTTCACGTTCTTCCCTGTCGCGGGGTCGAAGCTGTCGGGCAGGCCCGTCTCGTCGGACACCATGTTGCGGGAGTTGAGTTGTCCCCACTGCGGCTGGTCGCCGGCTTCCACGGCGGCGCAGACTGCGAACGCCCACAATGGCAGCAGGATGGACGCCCGGACGGGCTGGATCGGCATGGAGACCTGTCTCCGGATTTCGAGGCCGAAGCGCACGGGAATCAGCGAACCGTCCCGTTGATTCCTCATCAACGGTTTACACCAAGGCAGAGGCATTCGCTTCTCCCGGCTGCATAAGGCGCGACGCGTCAGTCGTAGAAGCTCTCCGCGTACGCGGTATCGAGCATGGCGACGACGTTCTCAGGCGGGACATTCCCCATGATATTGTGGACCTGACAGAAGGTGTAGCCGCCGCCGCGCTTGAACGTGCGCACCAGTTTGCGGACGTTCCGCGATACGGCCGCCGGCGTGGCTGTGCTCAGGACGTTCTGTGTATCACACCCGCCGCCCCAGAAGATGATGCGGTCGCCGAACTTCTGCTTGAGCTCGTGCGGATCCATGTTGCGGGCCGATACCTGGACGGGGTTCAGCACGTCCACGCCGCAGTCAATGAACATTGGGATCAGCGGCATGATCGAGCCGCAGTTGTGCATGAACACCTTGATGTCGCTGTGCCGGTGCACAAAGCTGCAGAACTCCTTGAGGTACGGCGCAACGAATTGCTCCACCAGCGCGGGGTTGCACATGGGGCCCTGCTGCATGCCCATGTCGTCGGAGACCGTCAGAAGCTGAATGTAGCCGCCCATCAAGTCCATAATCTTGCCGGCGCGCCGGATGTACGCCTCGCAGTTGACACGGTTTTCCTCTCGTACCGCAGCCGGGTCCTCGAGCATCTGCACGCAGCGGTCAATGCCTCCGAAGAAGGCCCCGAATCCTCCGCCGCGTCCCTTGCCGAGGAAATTGGTCGCATACGGCGTCTCCTTGAAGATACGTTCTGCCTCGCGGGCATAGACAGCCAGGTCGGCATCCTCATTGCCGCTGCCCCAATACGACAGCCATGCGCCATCGAAGAAATAGCCTCCCGCCGGCATCCGCATGGTCTGGTCGCCCTGGCGGACAAGCCATTCGCCGGATTCGTTCAGCTCGGGCTTCATGGTCGCTGGGATTGCGAACTCATAATCGTCGCGGGGCTTCCAGCGTGTGGCGTCGGGCCACGGCGCTTCGAGCATGATGCAGTCCAGGTGGAACCGCTGCCTGATGTCCTCGTCCACGTAGGCCAGCATTTGCACGGCGTCAGGTATCCAGACGTTGTCGGTTGAAAGCCCCAGGTGTCTGCGCAACTGCCAATACG
>Ga0315282_10013100_pt1 | contig 12552 bp, 8 predicted proteins | sample YL17G07_20_MG_FD_203693 | JGI IMG/M metagenome (GOLD analysis project Ga0315282, IMG submission 203693) | Sediment microbial communities from Yellowstone Lake, YNP, Wyoming, USA - YL17G07_20 | ecosystem: Environmental > Aquatic > Freshwater > Lake > Sediment | place: USA: Wyoming | collected... | reverse complement strand
ATCGGCAGCCAGTGCCTGGTTGCAGATCGTCGTTCACAGCGCAAGGAAACGCTCCTTGGCGTGGCGATTTCGCGGCACCCTATGCATTGCCCTTGCTCCGCGTCAGGGCTTCCGCCGTGGCAAGCCAGCCTGCACGAACTGCGGCGGGAATCTTCGGCCACAGCACGGCCAACTTCGCTAGATCGGCTGGCATTCCGTCAATTCTGTCAATCTGTCGGCCGGGTGTGACGCCGCTCGGATTCTCAACGCCAGCCGCGGCGGTGCCGTTCTGGTGCCGTAATAGCGCCGTAAAACCAGCAGGATTTGCGTCTGTTTCGTGTTCTGCAACAGTCCGGCTTGTGTCTTCTGTGCCTTCCTTTGGCTCACTCACCGAAACAGGCAAAGCCATACCTGTGTCCGCGTTCAGTGTCGTTTGTGTCTTGCTTGAATCGTCATTCTGTGGTGACTGCAAACTGTACGGCACGCGGGGAGAGATTCCCGCCGCCTCCACTATTTTCCGGTGCTGGTAGTGCTTGTGACGGCAGCACACCGTAGTGGTGTGAAGCCAAGGAATCGCCGGGCCGCTTCCAGCATCCCTGAGTGCGCGGCGCGCCCCGGCTACTTCGCGGCCTGGGCCGCTTCGAGACCCTTCGTGGCCAGTTCGTGCGTGGGGTAGACTTGCAGGATGCTCTTGAACTCTCTGATGGCGTCGGCCTTCTTGTCCAGCTTGAGTTGTGACCAGGCGAGGCCGGAGCGCGCCGCGAGGTCGCCCGGATACTCGCGGAGGATCTCCTGGTACAGGCGTTCGGCGTCCTGGAACCGGTTGAGGAAATAGCAGGCGTAGGCGAGTTTGCTGCGCACTGTGTAGTTCCGGGGGTCAAGCGCTTTCGCCGCCTCCATCGTCTTCGCCGCATCGTCCCACTTCGCCAGGGCCATCTCGGGCTGGACTTTACCCAGAAGGGGCTGGACCGCGCCCGGGGCGAGCTTCGCCGCCACGGCGTACGCTGCGGCCGATTTGTCATGTTGCGCGAGCAGATAGTTCAGCCATCCGCAGCGCAGATTGTAGACGTACGTTTGCTTCGCGTCGGCGCCAACGTCGTCGAGCGCCTTCAAGCCCTCGGCGTAGTTGCCTTCCGCTTCGGCCTGGTAGGAGCGCTGATACGCTGTGGCGGAAGCGCTGGGGGTGGGCGGCGCGTCCTTGCCTATCGCTCTCGCGGCCCCTTCATTCGCCGGCGAGATTTCGAGAATGTCGCGGAAGACTTTGACTGCTTCCCTGCGCTTGCCCTGCCAAAGCAATGCCCAGCCGAGGCCGGCCTGCATGGTAAGGTCGCAGGGGTAGAGTTTCAGGACCCCCTCGTAGGCGTCCTGCGACTCCCTGTAGCGCCGCCGCAGGAAGAGGGCGTAGGCGAGCGAGCTGCGGGCCGTGTAGTTCCCCGGGTCGGCTTTGGCGATCGCCAGCGCCGTCTTCTCCACGTCGTCCCACTTGTTGAGAGCAGACTCGGCGAGAATCTTGCCTACGAGCGGTTCCAGCGTGCCCGGCGTGGTCCTGGCGGCCTTGTCATAACCCAGCGCGGCCTCGTCATACCGCCCGTTGCAGTAGTTCAGCCACGCGCAACGCAGCAGGAAAAAGTAGCTGCTCTTGTCCTTGGGGCTGACGAGGTCGAGCACCTTGAGCGCATCCGCATACTGGCGCTTCGACTCCAATTCGTGGGAGCTCGCGTACACGGCGGCCGAGTCGGCGTCGGCGCCTGCCAACGCCCGTCCGCAGGTTACGATGGCGAGCGCGATGAGAGCTGCGCCAGTGAGGCGACGAAGCGTGTTCACGATGTGGAGCTCCTTTCCTTTGAAGTCGCAGTGCCATTGAGCCTTATCAGTTCTATGTCGTCAACTCTGATGGAGGCGAAGCCCTTCTTCTCGTCCAGCTCGACTTCCGCCGTCCTGTGGACGTTGAGGAGTTGCGATTCGATCGTCGCCTGCACGCGGTCCCTGCCCACGAAACTCTGCGTGACGCCGATCCTGGCCAGGTTGGGGTAGAACGAACTCACAAACCGCGCCAGCGCCCGCTTCGCTCCGCGGGTGGCGAGGCCAACCGGCACGTAGTCGCGCCAGGTGAGCTGCTCGCGGCACGCCAGCGGCAGGCGCGGCATGGCGAGGAACAGCAGGCGCAGCCACTCGTCATCGCCGTCCGCGCGGTAGAAGTAGAACGTGCCTTCGTGGCGCCCGAAGTAGAGCTTCCCGCGTTCCGATTCGAAGTAGAAGGTGCCATCGGCGGCCATGCGCGCTTTCATGGCCAGGCGGCCGATCACCCCCCCTTTATCCCCCCCTTTGCAAGGGGGGGAATGGGGGAGTCGGCGGACCTCGAACTCGTACCCTTCGTCGAGGACGAAACTGGTGAGCGCCTCGAGGCGCTTGTCCGGGTACAGCGGCTCGACCTGCTGGCGCTCCGCGGGAGTGTCGTTGGAACAATACTCCGTCCCGTTGACGTAGCTGACGAAGCTGAAGGGAAGTGAGGGCGCAGCGCCGGAGTCGCTCGCCTGGACGTGCACGTGAATGTGCGGCTGCGGCGAGTAGCCGGAATTGCCGCAGAGCCCGAGGATCTGGCCGCGCTCCACCCACTCGCCCTCCTTCACGCGGATCGTTCCGGCGGCCAGGTGGCAGAGCTTCACGAAGAACCCGCGCGCGTCGCGGACGATCACGAGGTTCCCCAGTGGCCGATGCTCGTCAACGCTGGCCGGCGGGTTGTCGGCTTCCGTGTCCACGACCTTCACGACCCAGCCGCGCACCGGCGCCAGGACCGGCTTGCGGAAGGCGTAGAAATCCTCAAGGCGCGTGCCGTCGCCAGTGCAGGTGCGGCCTGCGTCGTCGGCGATGACGAAATCGTATGCGAACCGTCCGGCGCCCTTGTGGGTCCACTTGCCGCTGAACCCCTGCCAGACCATCCACTTGCCGGCGAACGGCAGAAACAGCGTGTGCTGCTGCCCGCGGTAGCGGAGGCGGTCGGCCAGGTGGTTCTCGAGCGTCTCTTCCGGCGAGCGACCGGGGCTCCAGGCCAGCAGCGGCGAACGCGCAATACCCAGGACGTACACCACGCCGAGCGTGACGACGTTGAACGGCAGGAGGAAGGCGCGAATGCCGGCATAGGAGTCAAGCACCGCCACCGCGTCCAGGACCAGCGTCGAGGCGGCCACGGCCACCAGCGCCAACAGGTAACTCCTGAGCGACGGCACGAGGAACACGCCGCCCAGCGCCATCGCGATAAGGATGAAGTTGAAGCTGCTCAGGTCCTGGAACGCGTAGGACGCCGAACCGAGCAGCAACGCCCGAAAGGCCGTGCCCACAAAATACCCCATGACGGACAGCAGGAACAGAATCCGTGAGCAGTACAGCACGACCAGGCTGAAGACGATCCCGACGACGACGCTCGGCGCAAACAGGACCGCGCTGAACGACTTGAAGTAGCCCGCCGCCCACTGCGGCCACTCCGGATCGTACGCGGTGAGCATCGCCGCCGGCGCCGCCGGGGGCAAGGCGCCGGCATACCTCGGCGCGGCCAGGTATACGATGGCGCTGACGGCCACGAAGGGCAGGCTGAGCACCGGCAGCTTCAGATGCGTCTGGAACACATGAGCCAGCAACGCCGTCACGACAAACGTCAGCAGCCCAGCCGCGATCACGAGGCACACTGCCAGCGGCGTCAGTCTGTACATGTAGCCGAGGGCGAGCCCCACGAGCAGCGGGTTGTAGGCGTGCGCCCCCGAGGCTGCGAATTCGTCCTGCATGTGGACGAGCCGCGCAAACGCATATGCCGCCAGCACGCCGATAATCCCGGCCAGCGCCACGTTCGGGCTCAGCAGCATGATGGCGCACAGCACCGCGCCGGGGATGCCGCCGTGGAGGAAGAAGATCTCCGGGTAGCTGCCGAAGATGGCCCGCAGCCGCGCGGTCATGGCCTGGCCCCCGTACGAAGCCGCTCGGGCAGTTTCTCGCGGCGCGTGATGTCCGTCAGGTCCTCGGCCTCACGGATGACGTCCACCTCGCCGTTCTCGCCGATCAGCACCACGTTGGGGCGGTAGGTGATGAACTGGTTCCACTGCGTGTTGTTGTACGCGCCAACGGGAGAGAGGATCAGGCGCGTGCCGCGCGCCAGCGGCGGCAGGGCTGCCGCTTCGCTGATGACGTCAATGTACATGCACAGCGGGCCGTAGATCACGCTGTTCTCGTTGACGCCCTGGACGTCGCGGTCCAACTCGATGTTGAAGTTGTACCAGTAACACGTCGGCAGCAGGTTCACGCCGGCGTCGGCCACGTATGCGCGCATGCCGTCCGGCAGCCGTTTCGCCGCGACCACGGTGGTGATCAGGCAGCCGGCCTCATCCACGAGCGCGCGGCCCGATTCGAGCACGAGCTTGGGGAAGTCGCCGGGCCGCAGACTGCGGGAGAGCGCCTCCGTGATCTGCTCGGCGTAGCTGTCAACGGAAGGCACGGCAATGTCGGCCGGGAGGTAGACGCCTTTCAGACGGTTGCGGGACGGGAACCCGCCGCCGATGTCAATGTGCTCGATGTTGAGCTTGAAGCTGTCCTGCAACTCATAGGAGAACGCGACGAGCTTCGTCACCTGGCGCGCATAGGCTGCGGGCTCCAGGATGAACGTGCCCAGGTGGCAGTGCAGGCCGTTGATGAGCAGTCTGCGGCCGTTGACGATGCGCTTCGCCGCGTCCAGGGCCTGGCCCGTCTCCAGGTTGAAGCCGAAGCGGGACCACTGCGGGTAGATGCCGGAGTCGAGGTTCAGCCGCAGTCCCACGCGCAACTGGCGTTGCAGCTTCGCGGAGACGTTTTCGAGGTCGGAGATCTCGTCGAGATGGTCAATGTGGATCGTCGCGCCTTCGGCGGCAGCCTTTTCCAGGACGGCCTTCGGCTTGTACGGACCGTTGAAGACAATCTGGTCGCCGGGAACGCCCAACGCCCGCGCCTTGTCGTACTCCATTTCGGAGACGACTTCGGCGAGCGCCCCTTGCCGGTGCATCAGCGCGCAGATTGCCCGAAGATAGTTCGTCTTGTAGGACCAGCCGAAGACCACGTTGGGGTAGCGCGTGGAGAACGCGGTGTACATCTGGCTGTATCTGTAGCGGAGCGTCTTCTCCGAGTAGACGAAGAGCGGCGAACCGTACTGCTCGACCAGCCTGGCCACAGGCACGCCGTCAATCTCTTCGCGCACTTTCCGGGCATAGGCGGGGCTGCGGCCGAACTTGTTCATCAGGCCGCCCTGCAGTTTTCGGATGACCGGCTTCTCGTACGGTTTCTTCACGGCGCTTCCCCTCTGGTCACGGCCTTCTGGAACAGGTCCATGTCCGTCACCAACTCAAAACTGTAGCGGACGAAGAGCTTGCCGGCCGGGTAGTCGAGCGCTGCCGGCACAGGCATCCCCAGCGAGCGGCGCAGCATGCGGCTGGGCAGGTTGATCCCGACGCCGGTCGCGAAGTAGGACCATGCGGGGAAGCGCGGGTTGATCTCGATCAGGTACACGTCGTCGCCCTTGGCCATGCACTCGAGTTCGAACGGGCCGCGCCACTTGTACTCGGCAATGAACGCTTGAGCCGCCGCCAGCATCCGGTCGTGCTTGATCGTCACGCCCGTCCAGATCTTGCCCAGCGCGGTGACCATGATCTTCTTGATACCGACGAGTCCCAGGGTCCCGCCCTCGCCGTCGCCCAGACCAACGACGTTCAGCTCGTCGCCGGCCACGACTTCCTGGAGGATGACCGGATAGCCCCACTCCGCCACCAGCTCGCCGTGGCGCTGGAAGACCTCGCCCATGGTAGCGGCACGATAGGCTTTGTAGAAGATGCCCTTCACCATCACGGGCAAGCCAATCTCCTCGACGGCCGCGGCAATCGTCTCCGGCGACGTGATCACCTTCGTCCGCGGCAGCCGCAGGCCGGCCTTGCGGGCGACTTCGTCGAGCTTGTCCTTGCCGCGCACCCGGAACTGTTCCATGCTCGGCAGGAACGTCCGGATGCCGTTGTCGTTCAGCGCCTTCGCGTACTGGATGAAAAGCGGCAGTTCGGCATCGAGGTTGGGAATCACGTAATCGAGGCCGTGCGTCTGCTTGATATGCAGCAGACGGGCGATGTACGCCTCGCCGCCGCCGAGCGGGTACGGCATGACGTAGGATTTGTCCACCACCCAGTCCAGGTAGATGCCCGGCTCCATGGCGTCATACGCCAGCCCGACGATCTCCACGTGGAGTTCCGCATCCTCCCTGAGACTCCGCGCGACGCCGATCCCCGGGCCGGGATTGTCAGCGGCATTCAGTCCGGAGACGCCAACGATCAGCTTGTCCACAGGTGCGCCTCAGAGAGTGGCACGGGCTTCCAGCCCGTGTTCATGGGCAAGATGCCCATGCCACGGCAGGCTGGAAAGCCTGCGCTACGCAATGCCCACGGCCTTCAGTTGTTCCCGGAAATCGGCGACATCCCGCTCGGCCTCCTCGGATGTCACGTCGTACTCGTCGGTCAGCGCGCGAACGGCGTCCTTGTCATCCTTGCCTTCGCCCAGCACGCGCAGGATCAGCAACCCGCAACGGTTGGCAAGGAAGCTGTCGCCCGTCGTGGGGTCGAAGACGAAACCCTCATCGTTCACCGCCAGCGCCGACAGTCTGCTCATGGTTTCGACCCCCCCTGCCCCCCCTTGGCAAGGGGGGGATACGCGGATGCCGCCTCGATGACGCTGTAAAACGTGTCGTCGGTCATCGGGGTAACCCGCACAACCTCAAGACCGGCGTCCGCGAGCAGCTCGCAGTACACTCGCAACGGTTTGAAAACGGCCCGCCCAAACGAGTCGTAGAACACATAGCGGAACTCCCACGAGATGGCGCAATCGAGGTTGCCGTCCACCAGGGCTTCGACGATGACGACGCGGCCGCCGTCCGCGAGCGCGCGCCGCGCCTTCTCCAGAAGCATCACGCAGACATCGGGCGCCCAGTCCGTCAGCACGCGGGAAAAGAGGACGCGGTCGAAGCCCGCGGGCAGCTCATCCTTGAGGAAATTGCCCTCGTGGACCGTGACCGCTTGCGCCTTCTCGTGCCCGGCAATGGTGCGTCTGGCGATGCAGGCCGACGCGGCAAGGTTGAACACGGTTACACGCAGGCCCGGGTATTGGTCAACCAGGGCGCATCCCATGGTGCCGTCGCCCCCGCCTGCATCCAACAGTGTACGTGCACCGCTCATGGCGGATGAGTTCACCAGGGCCTTGATGGCGCCGCCGGCCGTGAGACGCATCCATGTTTCGAGGTGTTCGGCGGCCTTCTCATCCGGCGGAGGCCAGCGCACGGCTTCGGGAAGCGGCATCCCGCGGAGCACGTCCGCGAGCGGCAGCATGGACACTCTGCGCCAGTAGTCAACCAGATCGCGGAGGAAGTAGCCCTGCTTGCCATCGTCGCCGAAGAAGTATTTCGCGTCGTCCGAAAGGCTGTAGACGGCGTCGTCGTGGCCGCGGCCGCCGCCCTGCTCGATGAGCAGGCCGCTCATGGCCAGGAGATGCAGGAATTTCCATCCGCGATCGGGATGCAGTTCCAGCTTGGTGCAGAGCGCTTGCGCGGTCATGGGTCCTTCGGCGCTGAGGAGTTCCGGAAGCCCCAGGTCCAGCAGGCCCTCAAGCAGCCGGGTTTTGGCTCCGCCGGCCAGGAAGCCGTAGAACCGGGAATCACGGTCCCTGCAGGAGCCTGCTGTCGGGACAGGGACCTCCGTTACCACAGCTTTGCCCGGAACGTTCTTCTCACCCATGATCTGCCACTCACTCGGTCTGACTGGTGCGCCGCAGGAGTATAACGGGAAACGGCGCTGTCTGTACACAGTAGACTTGCGCAGTTTTGGGGAGTGTGAAGCCGTAGCCAGGAAGAAGGGCCAGCCTCGCACGCCGGCCCAAAGTCCAGCGACTACGGGAAAAACTCAACGGCAAGGCCAAGACGGAACGTCGCATGCCTCGCGCTTGTCTACGGCACGCCACGGCACCCCTTCTCGGTCGCATCCCCTTCCTGTTTGTTGGCGGCAGATCGCTTCTTGACCTTCGTTTCCCGGCGGCGTCTAACGTCGCCACACCATGATGCAGGTGCCATCGGAAATGGTTCCGGCCATCTCCGCGCTCATCGCCAGGCAACACCGTGCGAAGCGGCGCTTCAGAAGGACCGCTTGATCAGCGCCCCGGCTTCGCCGCGTCGGCGCCCTCGACGCGGCGGTACGCCTGAATCGCCGGCAGGATCGCCGCCAGCCACGCGCCCGCGGACACCATTGCCGTCACCGCGTAGATGGGCACCGTGAAGACCGCGCCCGCGCCCTGCAGGATTGTGATGAGCAGCGACGTGCCGCCTTTGCCGCAGCGGTAGCCGAAGACGTCAATCACCTCCTTGGCGCGGTAGCGCACGTCGAACGAGAAGGGAATGTACAGGATTTCCTTGGCGGAGCGGAAGAGCGAGTAGTCCAGCGCTTTGAAGAGCAGGTATGCCACGCCCGCGGCTTCCAGTGTCGGCTCGCCCAACAGCCAGCCGCAGGCAGCGACGTGCACCAGCGGGATCGCGATGTGCACCGGTCGCAGCGGAGCGTACCGCAGCATCAGCGGCGTGAGCACGAACTGGCTGAGGGCCGCGGCGGCATTGAGGCGCAGAAAGAAGAGTCCCGAGTACTCGTTCTGCGCGTCCCGGTCGGGGATCGCGTCCTGCAGCAGGCCCTGGAACGACAGGTCCAGCACCGTGGAGAGCACCTGCGTCGCGACAATGGTCAGCAGCAGGAACGCCAGCATGGGATGCGCACGGAACAGCCCCAGGCCGAGATAACCGCCAACGGACGCCCCCGGGGCCTTCCCCATCTGTGTTGATCTGTGTCCATCTGTGGCTTGATCCCGCTTCGGCTCGCCGCAGCGCCGGTACGCTATCTCGGAGAACACCGCGGCAGGCAGACACGATGCCGCGCCAAGCACCAGCATCACGGGCGTGCCCCAGCGCGTGGACAGTTGGTTGACCAGCGTGCTGCCCAGCACCGCGCCAAAGGAGGCCACGCCGCAGATCGGGCCGTTCAGCTTTTTTGCCGCGCTGGCGCCGAGCGTGCTGTTGAGGAACGACCAGTACTGCTCGATCAGCAGCACGACGTAGGCTTCCCGCAGAATGTACAGCGGCCAGGTCGCGGCTGGAATCCCGGCCCGGATGGCCGCGTAGCACGCCCAGATGCCGGCCGCGGACAGGAGCGTGGTGGCGAGCAGCGTCTTGCGCGGGCCCAGCCAGGACAGCAGACGCCCATACACGTACAGCGCCGCGACGACGCCCAGCGGCATCAGCGCCATGACGGCCGGCAGCCGTTCCTTGCCGTACGCTTCCTTGAAGAGCGTGTTGGATGTGCTGCGGACCAGTTCGTAACCACAGAGCAGGAACGCGGCCGAAACGCCGATGGTGAGGCCCGCGAACACCGGCCGCGACAATGCCTCGCCTCCAACCCCGCCGCGTTCTGCCACCCTTCCTCCTCAACTGGCTCCTGTGGCGGCTGTGCAGTGTAACGCAGGCGATACGTGTTGACAGAAAAAGACGGGTGGCGCTTGCGCGTCACCCGCCCTTAGGTGCCGAGGCCGCCACTGTACCGGCGAATCCTCACAGGCCGGCCAGACGGCCGGCGAATCCTGTTATTCAGTTGTAGGTACGGCCGGCAAGTGGCCGCAACCCCCGGCACTCCTTCCGGACGAAGCTGCTGGCGGCGATGGGAGCCGCCTCGTATCGCAGACCACAATCTCCGGTCTGTCCCCACGTAGCTCGTCCATTTGCCAGTCAACCACATGTGCCTTGGCCGCGTCAACTTTTTCCTCGACTTTTTAGGCGGAAATCCCACAACGCCGCATATATCGCATGCCATAGTACATTCTGCTCATTGTGTGCTACGACAGACCACGGCGCGCCAATACTGGCGTGCCACCCAGCCGGGTCACTTCTCCTCGACCGTAACGTAACCGTCCGACGGGATGTACAGCGCGGCGGCGCCGGTGGCCGCGCTGGTGACGCGTTTGAAGTCTTCCAGCGAATCCACCTTCTGTATGGCCGGATTGCCGGCGTGTTTCAGCTCGGTGATGATGGCGCCCTCGTACAAGCCGGCCCGGTCGGCGGGGGAGTTCCGCTTCACGCGCACGATCTCGACGCGCCCGCCGTGCTTGCGCCCGTCTTCCACGCTCAGTTCCTTCACCTGCATGCCGCGCCACGCGAACGGCCGCGCTGCCTTCGGCGCGGCGCCCGTGACCTTGCCCGTCTTCTCCGCGCCTGGCGGCAGCATGCGTTCGAGCAACTCCTCCTCAAGGTCCGCCCTGGCGCCGTCAAGGGCCGCGCCGGGGCTGTCGCCGCTTCGGTCGAGAACTCCCGGCGCGCTGGCGCGCACGACCTCCGCGTCGCGCTTGGCGATGCGCACGCTGACGTCCGCCAGTTTGCCGGTGCGGTCCAGCACCTTGACTTTCACCGCCCGCCCGACGGGCGTGTCGTTGACGGCGCACATCAGGTCCTGCCGGTTGGCGATCCGTGCGCCGTCGTATTCCAGGATCACCATGCCGTGTTCCAGCCCCGCGCGGTCGGCGGGCGTGTTGGGGATCACGCCGTCCACCAGCGCGCCCTTGTTGTCGGGGACCTTGAACCCCGTCTCGCCGGCGCGCACGTCGGAGAGCAGCACGCCCAGCCAGCCGTACTCGACTTCGCGGCCGGCTTTGAGCAGTTCCAGGCGCTTCTGCACGTGGTTGCTGGGAATCGCGAAGCCGAAGCCCTGCGATATGCCGGTGCTCGAAAAGATCACCGTGTTGATGCCCATCAGCTTGCCGCGCAGGTCGAAGAGCGGCCCGCCCGAATTGCCCGGGTTGATCGGCGTGTCGGTCTGGATCAGGTTGCCGTAGAACACGTCGTTCGTGGCCGTGTGCACCGGCATGTGCCGGCCGCGCGCGCTCACCACCCCCACCGTCAGCGTGTTGGATAGCCCGAACGGATTGCCGACCGCCAGCGCGTACTGGCCCACCACCACCGTGTCGGAATCCGCCAGCTCGGCGCACGCCAGGTCCTTCGGCACGTCGTCGCCGGTCAGTTTCACCATCGCCAGGTCGCTGCGCGGGTCGGTGCCGCTGAGTTCCGCGGGGAAGCTGCGGCCGTCGGAGAGCGTCACGCGGATGCGGTCCGCGCCGTGGACGACGTGCTCGTTGGTGATGATGTACCCTCTCCGGTCCACGATTACGCCGCTGCCTTCCGACTGCCGCTCCGGCGGCGCCGGCGTGATCCGTTCGCTCATGCGCCGCATCTCTTCCAGCCAGTTCCCCGGCGCCGAATGCACCTGCAGGCTGACCACGCACGGCCCGATGCGCTTGGCCAGTTTCTGGAAAGCGCGTTCCAGGCGGCCGGCCACTTCGATGTCGGGATCGGTTTCGGGAGCGGCGGGCGGGGCCTGCTCAGCCGCGCCGCCAAGACACGCCGCGCACACAACCACAAGCGCGCCGGCGAGCCAGCCGTAGCACGGGCGTCCCGCCCGTGTGCGGTGGCACGGGCGTCCCGCCCGTGTGCGCGTTCCGTTCATGCTGTGAGTGGACGGCCGCATGATGTCAGTTCCAGCCTCGCCGTGAGGCACTCTACCACGCCGCGGACAGGATGACACAGGAATTCCGGCACCCCGCGTTCGTGCTGCGCTACGCCGTGTCCAGAAACGCACACGTGCAATTCTTCGGTGCTGTTCACCTGAACTCATTGCGCCTCGATGCGGATAGTGTGCGCCCCGTGCCACTGCGGGCTTGCCCGCAGTGCCCTACCAGAAGGCAAGCTGGAAAGCTTGCCCTACAGGCTGCGGCCTCGCGCGCGGTGTAGACAGCCGTATGCTGGAATGCCCGGGAAGGGGAGACTCATGCGTGCGAACGTGGTTGTCTTGTGCGTGGCGCTTCTGCTGGCGTCGTGGCGGATAAAGGCGGCGCAGGAGGCGGGGGGGCGCCGAAAGCACGGAACGAGCTGATCGGCATCGGATTCTCCGGAGAGATCACCAGCGACGCGCCGAGGATCTGATGGACAATCCCCGATGCCGACCAGTGGTACGAAAAGACGTTCCACGTCACGGACGCGAACTTCGCCGACACGTGGGGCTGGAACTTCCGCATCGAGGTGACGGGTTCGCCGTCGGACGTCTGGGGGAAAGAGGTCCGTGTGAAGCGAAACGGGGCGAAGAAGTGAGGAGCATCGCATGATGAGTCTGCCTTTGATGGTGGCCCTCCTGTTGTCCGCCATGATGCTCCTGTCCGCGGCGAGCGTCTCCGCCGGAACCCTGGACGCGCCAGGCGGGTTCGACACCACGCGCTGGGCCGCGGCCGTGTTCGGGAGCGCGCCTGAGGCCAGGCCAGCGCCGCCACCGATGCAGCCCACGCTGACTCTGCGCCGCCAGGACCACGGGCAACTCGGCCGCAACCAGTCGTGCATCGGCACGCCGTTGAAGATCGGGACGCAGGATTTCAAGCGCGGGCTGGGTTCGCACGCTAACAGCGAGATCGCCGTCAGCTTCGCGCCTGGCTCGGTGAAGGGGTTCAAGACTTCCG
>Ga0315282_10013099_pt1 | contig 12552 bp, 12 predicted proteins | sample YL17G07_20_MG_FD_203693 | JGI IMG/M metagenome (GOLD analysis project Ga0315282, IMG submission 203693) | Sediment microbial communities from Yellowstone Lake, YNP, Wyoming, USA - YL17G07_20 | ecosystem: Environmental > Aquatic > Freshwater > Lake > Sediment | place: USA: Wyoming | collected... | reverse complement strand
GAGACAGTTCCCCAGTCGTTACACTTTTCCTGCAGGACATAACTTACATGCCAAGGAATTTCGGTACCTTAGGACGATTATAGTTATCGCCGACGTTCACTAGGGCTTCGGGCAGTGAGTAATCCCGGCTTGCGCCGAAATCACCCCCACCGTTAACCTTCTAGCACTGGTCAAGTGTCGGCCCCTATACATCCTCTTGCGAGTTAGCAGGGACCTGTGTTTTTAGTAAACAGTCGCTAGGGATCTTTTGCTGCGGCCCCGATAAATCGGGGCGGGCCTTATTGCGAACTTACGGCCGCTTTTTTGCCGAGTTCCTTAACGAGGTTTCACCCGTTCACCTTAGGCTACTCGCCCTACCCACCTGTGTCGGTTTACGGTACGAATTCCCTATTTCTTAATTCTAGGAACTTTTCTTGGAAGCCTGCTCGCTCGAATTATCCCGGCCGAAGCCGAAACTTTCGTAAACTCTTGAATTTATCCTGCCGGATTTGCCTGGCAGAAATTCTTAAGTAAACAACGCGAATCCAATAACGCGCTCGAGTTACCACGCCCCGTCATTCCGTCGAAAAATAAGGAAGGGCCGGAATATTAACCGGCTGTCCATCGACTACCCCTTTCGGGATCGCCTTAGGATCGCCTAACCCTTGGCTGATTTCCATTGCCAAGGAAACCTTAGGTTTTCGGTGATCAGATTTCTCATCTGATTTGCGGTTACTCATCCCAACATTCTCTCTTCCTTGCGCTCCACCTTGCCTTACAGCAAAACTTCACAGCACAAGAAATGCTCCTCTACCACTCTTTGAAATGAATCAAAGAATCCGTATCTTCGGTATTAAGTTTAGCCCCGATACATTTTCAGCGCGTCTCGCCATAGATTAACATAGAATGGTGAGTTGTTACACACTCTTTAAATGATAGCTACTTCTAAGCTAACATCCCATCTGTCAAAGACGAAACACTTCTTTTCACACTTAACTTAATTTAGGGACCTTAGATGACGATCTGGGCTGTTTCCCTTTTGACTACGAAGCTTAGCCCTCGCAGTCTTACTCCCTTGCTTTTATCTCTTAGTATTCGGAGTTTGATTGGGTAAGTAGGCTTGCACCACCTTAGCCCATTCAGTGCTCTACCCCTAAGAGAAACACAAGAGGCTATGCCTAAACATATTTCGAGGAGAACCAGCTATTACCAAGCTCGATAAGCTTTTCACTACTACCCACAACTCATCTCCAAGTATTGCCCGGCTCGTGAGTTCGGACCTTCCCCTGATTATTCATCAGAGTTCATCCTGGTCATGGGTAGCTCGCTTGGCTTCGGGTCTTTTGCACTCTCTCAAAAACGCGCTATTCACACTCGGTTTCCCTATGCCTCCGTCCTGGCGGACTTAGACAAAGAAAATGCAAAAACTCGTTGGGTCGTTCTGCAAAAAGTACGCCGTCACCCCGCAATGCGAGGCTCCGACTCTTTGTAAGTATATGGTTTCAGGTACTATTTCACTGCCCTTAACGGGCTACTTTTCACCTTTCCCTCGCGGTACTAGTTCACTATCGGTGATATTGAGTATTTAGCCTTGGCAGAATAGTTCTGCCTGCTTCCGACAAGGTTATCGTTTCTCGCCGTACTCAAGATTAATGACTAGGAGTATAAGACCCTTTTCGCTTACAGGACTATTACCTTCTTTGGTGGGGCTTTCCAGCCTCCTTCAACTAAGGAAGTCTTATTTGTTATCACTCCCCGGGATTTCTCCCGATATCATTATCTTACAACCCCTTTTAAAATTTTCTTGCGAAAATCTTAAAAAGTTTAGGCTCTTCCCTTTTCGCTCGCCACTACTGGGGGAATATAAATCTTTCTCTTTTCCTCCGGCTACTGAAATGTTTTACTTCGCCGAGTTCGCTCTCCAACACAAGGTCGGAGTAATTTTGTTTTAACAAAATTGGGTTTCCCCATTCGGAAATCTCCGGATCAAAGGTTGCTACACACCTCCCCGAAGCTTATCGCAGCTACGCCACGTCCTTCTTCGCCTCAATATCCCAAGGCATTCACCATACACCCTTGAGTAACCTGTTTATTAACTGACAATTTATAGATGTTAATTGTCTACCTTAAATCCTTTTAGGCTCTAAACGGATTTAAGGCTATTCAATTTTTAATGTACATAGTAAGAAAAAACCGCTTTAAGCGGTTTGAAATTCAGATACGTAAATATCCGGTTTCCATCAACCGCTTTTTAGAATTAATTTTCTGATGTTTTTTCTCATATAATTAACAGTACCACCATTATAGATGGAGAAAAATCGAATGTCAAGTACCCGTAATTTTTATTTTATTTTCCGCTTAAATCCTGTCTCAATTTTTTCAGAACTTCCGCTGCCATGTCCTTGCCGCCCAAACCGAATGCCAATCCGCCGGCCAAAGCAAGCATCGCAATCAAACCGATTACTATCGTTTGCAACAAACTGCTGGCAATGCCCAGCTGGCTTAAAGCAATAACAAAACCGAAAATCAGAATTGCCCATCTGACAATCGCTCCCACCACAGTGGAAGACGCAAGGCCTGCGGTGTCCGCGCTCGCCTTAACCACCCGATTCATGAAGTTACCGACAATTACCGCAATCAAAAGTACAATCGCGGCAACAACCACGTTCGGCAAGTAAAGCAGAATAGTATTCAAGAATAATGTAACCTGGCTCAAACCGAGAATATCGGTTGCAGCCATAAGAAACACGATAATGAAAAACCATTTTACCAATTCTTCGAAAAATCTTCCTGAATCAAGTTTGAGTTTTGCCTTGGCCAAAGCGTGTTCGAAGCCGAGTTTTTCCAAAAGGCTGTCCAGCTTAGATGCCTTGATTAGTTTATTGACTATCTTGCCCAGGAAAACGGCAATCAACCAGCCGACAATAAAAACAATCAATGCCGCCAAAAACGTCGGCAAAAAACCAATTACGCTCATCCAAATTGTTTGCAGCGATGCGATTAATATTTCTATCATAACTATTTTAATTATTAATTATTAATTCTAATTACCGACCCTACTTACATTATATATGACCAGCAAAAAAAATACAATTTCAATTTTAAAAGCCCCTCGCTTTCGCTCGGGGCTTTGATTATAAATGTCTGTTTTATCTCAGGGTCCAGCCTCCATCAACAATAATTGTCTGTCCAGTAATATAGTCGGCATTTTCCGAAGCAAGAAATACAACCGCATTGGCAATATCAGTGGGTGTTCCTTTTCTTGCCCAAGGAATTGCAGTAATTGTTTGCTTGTCTTGTTCTTCGGAGCCGCCGCTGCACCGGGTGTATCAATCGCTCCCGGGGCAACTGCATTGACGTTTATTTTTTTCGCAGCAACCTCCAACGCCAAAGCGCGAATCATACTGTTTATCGCACCCTTGGAAGCACAATAATGGGTCAAACCCTCGAAACCGACAAATGATGCGATGGAAGAAATGTTCACGATTTTACTGCCCTGCTTCATTTCCTTAACTGCTCCTTGCGAACAAAGGAAAACACTTTTTAAATTCACGCTTATCACTTTGTCCCAATCAGCTTCTTTCATTTCCGCAAATAGCACAAAAGGATATATTCCTGCATTATTCACCAAAATATCCAATTTCCCGAATTTCTTTATTGTTTGTGAAATCAAACTATCTACTTCTTCTTTTTTTGCAACATCGCATTTTACTGCCAAACCTTTCACTCCTATTTTTTCTATTTCTTTTACGACTTTTTCGCAGTCTTCCAAAATAATATCGCTAACCACGACATTACATCCTTCTTTTGCTAAAGCCAAAACAATGCCGTGGCCGATTCCCTGCCTGCCTCCGGTTACTATCGCAATTTTGTCTTTTAATAACATATAATTTATTTTAATTGATTAAATTAGACTAGAACTTTTGTGTTGGACCTAGGCAGAATCGGACTGCCACATCCCGGATGCAAACCGGGTGCACTACCATTATGCTATAGGCCCGAATCTTTAAATGGGCGTGCCTGGTCTCGAACCAGGGACCTCAGTCTTATCAGGACTGCGCTCTAACCAGCTGAGCTACACGCCCCCTTATTCAAAACTAACCCGCAAAGGGTTAATCTTGAATAGTGTTTTGCTCAAAAATTAATTATGCTTTGCCCAATATTTTGAACATTCCTGTGCCGCAAACCGCACAAGTTCCTTTTAATGCTCTTCTCGGGCCTCCTTTCCCTTTCATTTGCACTTCTGTTGCGTTCAGCATTTCCTGTTTTGCTCTACATTTTACACAATAAGCGATAATTTTCTCGGGCTTAACTGCATCTGTTCCTGTAACTATTTCTGCCATATTGTTTCTGCTCGTTTTTCCTGTCGGAAAATCAAACAATTATATTAATTATTATTTATAATGAATCTAAGCTTATTATATACCCAAATTAATTAATTAGGCAACAACGATATTATACAAAAATCCCCCAACTAAAACAAGTTGAGGGCTTTTTGTATTTTCAAATCCTTTATAGTTGTCCTGACATGATGGTCTTTCTTTGAGGTACTTAGACCAACACCCGTCCCGATAAATCGGGACACCGACCAATATACTGCAATAAATGTAGTATTAAGTAAAAATATTTTCCATCCACAGCTTCCGCTACGGATGCCTTGTTATGACTTCGCCCTAGTCACCGAACTCACCTTAAGCCCCGATAAACGGGGATGTCGGGTGTTCCCGGCTCCTCTGGCGTGACAGGCGGTGAGTACAAAGCTTGAGAACGTATTCACCGCGGCGTAGCTGATCCGCGATTACTAGCGATTCCGACTTCATGAGGTCGAATTTCAGACCTCAATCCGAACTGAGACCGACTTTAAATGGGATTTGCTCCATCTTACGACTTAGCGACCCATTGTATCGGCCATTGTAGCGCCTGTGTTGCCCAGGGCATCAAAGGGCCATGCTGATTTGGCGTCATCCCCACCTTCCTCCAAGTTAAACTTGGCTGTCTCACGTGACACTTGTAACACGTAATGGGGGTTGCGCTTGTTACCCGACTTAACGGAGCAACTCACGCCACAAGCTGACGACAACCATGCAGCACCTGTCCTAGTGTCCTTGTAGAAGACCCGACTTTCATCAGGTTTTCACTAGAATTTCAAGCCCTGGTAAGGTTCTTCGCTTGTCGTCGAATTAAACCAGACGCTCCACCGCTTGTGCAAGCTCCCGTCTATTCCTTTGAGTTTTAGTCTTGCGACCGTACTTCCCAGGCGGAGTACTTAACGCGTTAGCTTCGCCACCTGAAGGGTCGATACTTCAGACAGCTAGTACTCATCGTTTAGGGCGTGGACTACCGGGGTATCTAATCCCGTTCGCTCCCCACGCTTTCGTCTCTCAGTGTCAGGAATGCGCCAGTTGAATGCCTTCGCCTTTGGTGTTCCTCAGAGTATCAACGGATTTCACCCCTCCTCTCTGAGTTCCATCAACCTCTCACATCCTCGAGTCCAACCGTTTCCCTTGCGGCCTTAATGTTGAGCATTAAGATTTAACAAAAGACGTATCGGACCACCTACAGACTCTTTACGCCCAGTAATTCCGGACAACGCTCGGGGCACTCGTATTACCGCTGCTGCTGGCACGAGTTTAGCAGCCCCTTATTCCCATCCTAAAGTCAAAATTCCTCGAATGGAAAAGCACTTTACACCCCGAAGGGCTTCTTCATGCACGCGGCGTCGCTCCATCAGGCTTTCGCCCATTGTGGAAGATTCTCGACTGCTGCCTCCCGTAGGAGTAAGGCCCGTATCTCAGTGCCCTCGTTGGGGAACACGCTCTCACGCCCCCTACCCGTCATAGCCTTGGTGGGCCATTACCTCACCAACTAGCTGATAGGCCGCAGGCCTCTCTCCAAGCATCCGACTTGCGTCGGACCTTTACTCTTACGAGAACCATTGAGTATTATTCCGTCTTTCGACGGATTATCCTCATCTCGGAGGTAAGTACCTACGTGTTACTAACTCGTTCGCCAAGGGTCTAAACCCTTTCGACTTGCATGCCTTATCCACGCCGCCAGCGTTCGTCCTGAGCTAGGATCAAACTCTCAATTAAAGAATTATCACAGAATTTAACACAGATAAAAATTACCTGTGTTTCGCCTGTGACAATCCCGACTATCCCCAAAAGCCTAAGCTTCGGAGAATAAATCAGGACAACTATAAAAGATTCGATTAAACTTGATTTGATTTTTTAGCTCTTTACCCGACACTATAAACGCATAGTGAAGGGTTGCACAAACTTACTGTATGTTTGTATTTTACCCCGGTACCATCCGCCTTGAGCGGAGCTACGGGGCAAGTTTGTTAATGAACTGAATTAAAAACAGAGCTCAATCTTTGAACCGTGATTCGAAAAATGAACTCTGTTTTTAAAGATCGTTTTTTGTCCGTCAATTTCACATAGATTTAGAAATTAGAAATTATGATTTAGAGATTTAAAACTATGTATCTCTTATTTTACTCTGATTAATCCACTTGTCAATACCAGAAAGAAAAACAAGGGCCTCATACCTTGATGAGGCCCAGAAGTAGCGCGGCGTAAAACAGAATTCCCCCGACAATCACGAGAAACATCGTACGGATGTAAAGCGTCCAGGCCTCCTCTTTGTATTTTTCGGGAACGTTCTTGTCGCGCAGGTAAGTAATGAGCTTGTAAGAAATCATTTCTCACCTCCTTGTTTTTAATGATAGTATATTTTTAATGTTTTGTCAATGTTAAAAGTAGAACCTTAAAATTTATTTTTATCTAAAGCTAATTGAATTAACCTATCAATAATTTCTAATTGTGAAATTCCACTTACTTCCCATGGTTTGGGGTACATACTAATTGAGGTAAAGCCGGGAATTGTATTTATTTCGCTAAAAACATAATCTCCATTTTCCTGAAGAAATCCATCGACTCGCGCCATTCCTTGACATCTTAATAATTTAAAAACTTTTATTGCTGTTTCTTGGATTTTCTGAATTGTTTTGTCGGGTAATTCGGCGGGAATTTTTAATTGAGCACCATTTTTGTCCAAATATTTCGCTTCGTAAGAGTAAAATTCGCGATGCGATATAACTTCTCCCGGCAAAGAAACAATTGGATTCTCGTTTCCTAAAACTGAACACTCGATTTCCCTTCCCGTAATCATTTCTTCGCACATAATTTTATTGCATAATTTAAAAAGTTCCTCTATCTTTTCGTTAAAATCTTCAAAGAACATTTTTTTCAAGACATGGCCCGGGATTACTTTCAGAACCTTCTCTGTCTTTTTTCTTTTTCTCTATTGACTCCATATTTAGATTATAATCTTTTTTTATCTTTTCTTCTCCATTCTTTTATTTTTTTGTGATCTCCGGACAGAAGGACTAATGGAACGTTTCTTTTTTTCTTATTAAGAATAACGGATACCGGACGCGTATAAACCGGATAACTGCCTTTTATTTCTTCCAAAGATTCATGTTTTCCCAAAACTCCGGGAATAAAACGGATCACTGCATCAACAACTATCATTGCCGGAATTTCGCCTCCGGTTAAAATATAATCCCCTACTGAAATTTCTTCGTCGGCAATATATTCGGCAACCCTTTCGTCAACTCCTTCGTATCTTCCGCAAATCATAATCAACTTGTCCAGCTTGGAAAAACTTTTCGCCATTTTTTGGTCGAACTTTTTTCCCTTTGCAGAGAATAAAATAACCTTAGTCTTGAGTTTTCTAGTCTTCAGTTTTAAAACCGCCTTGTATATCGGTTCCGCCATCATCACCATTCCCGGACCTCCGCCATAAGGACTGTCGTCCACTCTGTGATATTTATTGTTTGCGTAATCGCGCAAATTATGAATTTTGATTTTTATCAATCCCTTATCTCGGGCACGCTTAATAATCGACTCGCTGAAATAAAAATCGAATATTTGCGGAAAAATTGTGATAATGTCAAATTTCATAAAAACAAAAATCGCGCTATATAAATATAGTAGCACGATTTTTGATAAGTCTATATGCGTCCCGCCCAAGGCGGGGTAAGTTTACAGTTCCAGGTCTTCAACGACTCTGTCAACGCTTTTCTTTTCTGTTTTGGCCGGTCGTCTTCCACCCTCTGGTTCCTCAATCTTCAAGTTAACTCTGGCATTATTTTTCAGCCCGACGATTCTGGTCAAAGCTCTGATTGCTCTGGCAGTAGAACCCTCTCGGCCGATTAATGCTCCCATGTCTTCCGGGTTAACCCTAAGAGTGATAAGAACACCCATTTCATCAACTTTTCTTTCAACTTTCACATCATCAGGATTGCTTACAATACCCTTGACGATAAATTCAACAAAATCCTGATCTTTGTTTTTTGCAGCCATGTTTTTCGATTAAAGGTGTTTATATTTTGTTTCTGATTTTCTAGTAGCCGACCTTTCTGCATTACTGAGTTTCGCAGTGCTACTATGTTTTTCTATTTTAATCCGTTTTCTCTTGCGTGTCAATAGCCTGAGTTTCTTGCGGTTTTGGCTCTTCTATTGGTTTAATTTCTTCGATTTTGGGTTCTTCAATTTTCGCTTCCGCAGGAGCTTCAGCGGGCACGTCAGTTTTCGGCGCTCCCGGAGCTACGGGTTTTTCTTCGCTTTTCTTTTTCTTCGGTTTCCATGCCTTAATTTTTTCCGCATTGATAATCTTCTCGTCAACCAATAAATTATGTATCGTGGGCGAAACCTGTGCCCCTTTTGTCAACCAATATCCGATTCTTTCCTTGTTAAGTTTTTTTTCTTTTAATTTTGTATTGTACGAACCAAGCAACTCGATGAATTTCCCGTGCGGGGAGGTTGTGTGCTCAACCAAAACTACCCGATAACTCGGGTCGTTCTTTTTTCCGATTTTCTGCAATCGTATTTTTAGCATGTTTTTATTTTTTACTTTATATGAAATAAATTCCGCACCTCATCCCCATCCTTTCTTCTTCAATGCCTTTCCCGCGGCATCGACTTGCGCAGCCTGCTTTGAAGGCCCCCTGCCTTTTGCCACCAACTCGCTACCGAGATATGCTCCGACAATAAAACTTTTCGCGTGGTCGGGACCTTTTTCTTCCAGGATTTCGTAATTCGGCGTAACACCGGCCACTTCCTGTGCTTTTTCCTGAAAATGGCTCTTGGGGTCAACATATAATTTATGCTCCAGAATTTTCTGCAATTCGCAAATCAAATTTTCTTTGATGAATCTTTCCGCAATTTCGAAACCTTGATCCAAATAAATCGCACCTGTCAACGCCTCAAAGGTATTGGCCAGAATAAATTGCCGCGCGCGGCCGATATCCCGGCTTTCACCCTTGGATAGCATCAAAAACTCATTAAATCCGATACGGCTGGATATTGCCGACAACATTTTACTGTTTACCAGCGCAGCTCTCCAGATCGTCAATTCTCCTTCTGGATTGGAATAATTATTGAAAAGATGCTTGGTTACCGCCAATTCGATAACCGCATCCCCCAAAAATTCTAGCCTTTCGTTGTGGTCCATTTTCAATCCTGGATTTTCGTTCAGGCACGAACGGTGCACAAACGCCTGTTGTAAAAGTTTTTTGTTTTTGAACTTTATACCTATTTCGTTCTCCAATTTGGAGAAATCTTGCAAAATTTTCATCGCTTATTTCCAAATACCAAAGCCAAAATGCCAAATAGAAATTATTTGAAATTCAGACTTTGTTATTTGGATTTTTTGTTTTTTCCATTTCCCTGTAAATCGTACCCAAAACCCCGTTGACGAAACGGCCGGAACTTTCTCCTCCGTAATTCTTCGCCAATTCGATGGATTCGTTGATTGCCACTTTCGGCGGTACCTCTTTTTTGTCCCCGAACAAAAGTTCGTAAATTCCGATTCTTAAAACGTTTCGGTCAACAATGGTAATTTGTTCCAATGGCCATTCCGGTGCGGATTTTTCGATAATTTTGTCGATTTGCGGACGGTATTTCAAAACTCCTTCGGACAATTTATTCATGAATTCCATTTCGTCGATTCCTTCGCCAAACTCTTTGATATTCTTGTCTAGGATATTTTTTACTTCCGGATTTTTGTCTTTCCGAAAATCAAATTCATATAATGACTGCAAAACTATTGAACGAGCGACATGTCGGGATGACATAAATTTACTTTTTTGATAATTCTTCTAAATTTAGTGGTTTAGTTTTTTGTTCTTCTTTTGCTTCATGTTCGTGTTCTTTAAGCTCTTTTTCTTTTTTCTTCCTTTCTTTCTTCTCTAACCTTGCCAGCACATCCACAGCCTGCCTGTTGTCGTAATAACCACAAAAAGAACAGATATGGTGCGCCAAAACCGGCTCTCCGCATTTCTTGCAGGTTGAGAGTTTTCTTTTCTTTAAAGCCAAATGCGAACGCCTTCGGTTGCGCCTTGACTTAGTATGTCTTTGTTTTGGATTCGCCATGTTATTTATAAAGATAACAGAAAATAATTTTTGTGGCAAGTAATTACATTTGCTATGTATGTTTCTAAAATGATAAGATGGGATTATGGCGGAAAGCAAATTTATACATCTTCACGTGCACTCGCATTATTCCTTATTGGATGGATTGGCGAAAATTGACGAACTGATTGAAAAAGCCAAAGAATACAAAATGGATTCTTTGGCTTTAACCGACCATGGGGTGATGTACGGCGCAATCGAGTTCTACAGCAAGTGCCTGGCCGCGGACATTAAACCAATAATCGGATCTGAACTGTATATTTCTTCGGGAAGCAGATTCGATAAGGGCGCGGGAAAAATGGACCGAAGATTCCATATCGTATTGTTGGCAAAAAACGAAATTGGCTACCGCAACCTCATTAAACTGGTTACAAAAAGCCATTTGGAAGGATTTTATTACAAGCCCCGGGTGGACAAAGAACTGCTGCAGGAATGCAGCGAAGGCTTAATCGCCTTGAGCAGCTGTTTGCAGGGCGAAGTCCCTTCTTTGGTTTTGGACGGAGATATGGCAAGGGCCAAAAAAGCGGCCTTTGAATACGACAAGATGTTCGGAAGAGGAAATTTTTATCTCGAAATCCAGGACCATCCGAACAGCCTTGACCAGGTAAGAACCAACGAGGGAATAATAAAACTTTCCAAGGAAACAAATATTCCCCTGGTTGCAACCAACGATGTCCATTATCTGAACAAGGAAGATGCCGATGTGCACGATGTTCTTTTGTGCGTGCAAACCAATCACACTGTCGATGAAAAAGAAAGAATGACCATGAAAGACGAGGATTATTCGCTGAAATCTCCGGAAAAAATGACCAATGCCTTCAAAAATGTTCCCGAAGCCATTGAAAACACCGTGAAAATCGCTGAACTTTGTAATCTGAAAATCGAACTGGATAAAATAGAACTTCCGACATTCCCCTTGCCAGAAAAAGAAACAGCCGACAGTTTTCTGGAAAAACTTTGCGAAGAAGGATTTGCGAAAAGATTTCCGCCGACCCTTTTCGACACCAAAGACAGCGAACAGAAAATAAAAGAAATCAAAGACAGATTAAATTTCGAATTGCAAACAATAAAGAAAACCGGATTCGCTTCGTACTTCCTTATTGTCCAGGATGTGGTCAACTGGGCGAAAAACCAAGGCATTGTTGTAGGCCCAGGTAGAGGCTCGGCTGCCGGAAGCCTGGTTTCCTACCTTCTGAATATTACTAATGTCGACCCCCTGAAATACAAGCTGCTTTTTGAAAGATTTCTCAATCCCGAAAGAATCAGTATGCCCGATATCGATCTTGATTTTGCCGATATCAGACGTGACGAGGTAATCGCCTATATTTGTAAAAAATATGGGGACGAACACGTTGCGCAAATTATCACTTTCGGAACCATGGCAGCGCGTGCCGCTATCCGCGATGCAGGAAGAGCCCTGGGCTATACTTATTCTTTCTGCGACCAAATTGCAAAAATGATTCCCTTCGGATTCACGCTGTCGGAAAGCCTGGAAAAAGTTCCCGAATTGTCGCGCTCATACGACTCGGATGATCAGGTAAAAACCTTAATCGATATCGCCAAAAAACTAGAAGGAGTCGCGCGCCACGCCTCAACCCATGCCTGCGGAGTGGTTATCACCAAGAACCCGCTCGACTTTTACACTCCGCGCCAGTTTGCCTCGCAAGACGACCAGATAATCGTTACCCAGTACGAAATGCACAGCATCGAAAACCTCGGACTTTTGAAAATGGACTTTCTGGGATTGAAAAATCTGACCACCATCGAAAACGCTATCGGCATTATCGAAAAATTGAGAGGAATAAAAATAAATATTGACGAAATTCCACTTGACGATAAGGCTGCTTTCGATGTTTTTAAGAAGGCGGATACTACTGGAGTGTTCCAGCTCGAATCTTCGGGTATGAAAAAATACCTGCAAAAACTGAAACCCAATGATTTGGAAGATATTATCGCCATGGTAGCGCTGTATAGACCCGGTCCGATGGGACTCATCCCGGAATACATTGCCCGCAAGCATGGCGAAAAAGAAATCCGCTATATCCATCCCAAACTGAAACCGATTCTGGAAAACACCTACGGAATCGCGGTTTAC
>Ga0315282_10013098_pt1 | contig 12553 bp, 10 predicted proteins | sample YL17G07_20_MG_FD_203693 | JGI IMG/M metagenome (GOLD analysis project Ga0315282, IMG submission 203693) | Sediment microbial communities from Yellowstone Lake, YNP, Wyoming, USA - YL17G07_20 | ecosystem: Environmental > Aquatic > Freshwater > Lake > Sediment | place: USA: Wyoming | collected... | reverse complement strand
GCAGATAGTGCGGAGTTAGAGAAAATGGAACAGGAATATGAACCAGTATTCAGGATCGCAGCATGATTGCGGAATGATGATTTTGACAATCCATATATTCACTAATCATTTCTGCGAAAGTATAGAATAGAAGCAATTAGAGTTATTAAAATGACGGAGAGTAATGGTATTATTTATGTTCCCACAATTGCATTGCTAGAGATATTCAGAGTTATAAAAAAGGGTAAGTATCCGATACTATTTGATGTTTTGCTTTCAAAAATCGTGAATAATCGAAACTTTCAAATAGTTCCCTTCGATCTAGATATACTCAGACTTACAGTGAAATATCAGGATTTTGAGTTGCATGACAGCATAATATTCGCAACCGCTGTGATGACTGATACACCCTTAGTAACAAAAGACAGACAAATCAAAGCTAAAAGAGTCAACGTTGAGGTGATATGGTGATTTCAGAAAAACAGAATGTATCATATTAGTAGACTCTTTTATTTTATATGCCACATTTCCTTAATAAAATCCGGAAGAATTTCCCGATCTACTCCTCGTCCTGACCATTCATTTTTCCAATAACCAAGTTGTGACTTAAGTTTCAAGAAGAAGGAATTTCCTATTTTCTCACGTTCTTTTGGAGAACTATCTTCCGTGGGGGAGAAGATCAGAACTGGTTTTTTATTCGGATGAAATAGCAGAAGATCAAATTCCAAATTACCAGTATCAAACGGTCGATTACCGAGTAGTCTATTTATATCCATGTATAATGCCTCCTTTCAGCTTAACTTATTATTTTACTGGATATGCCAGATTTTCACAGTTTTATCTACACTACTGCTAGCAATCATGCTTCTGTCGGGAGAATAGTCAACTTCAGTGACACCGCCTTTGTGTCCAATCAAAGTTTTGAGTAATGCGCCTGTCTCTACGTTCCAGATTTTAACAGTGTTATCACGACTTCCGCTTACAAGAGTTCTGCCATAAGTAGAGAAACAGACTGAAAGCACTGAATCTTCGTGACCTTCAAGTGTTTTTAAGAGTTTTCCTGTCTCGATGTCCCAGAATTTAATCGTCTTATCTGCGCTCCCGCTAGCAAGTATTTTACTATCTGGAGAAAAAGCCAAAGCAAGCACCGAATTATCATGACCTTCTAGCGTTCTTATCCATTCACCTGTTTGAGCATCACAGAATTGTATTGTCTTATCTGCGCTTCCACTAGCCAATATTTTACCATCAGGAGAAAACGCAACTGCGTATACTGCATCTGTATGCCATTCCAGATTTCGCAGAGATTCACTTTTTTGTACGTTCCATAGACGAACAGTACCAGACCATGTTCCCCCATTCCAAATAGATGCTGTTGGGCTTTTACGGTATTGTCCACCAGTAGCTAACGATTTACCATCTGGTGAGACTGCGACTGACCACAATATACCGTTTTTTGTAGACAGTCCGTATGTAGTTCGATATGGCACTTTATGCTCAAAGGTGCGTATCAACTCCCCTGACTCGACGTTCCAAAGACTTATAAAGCCATTCCACGTTACACTCACAAGTATCTTGCCATTAGGAAAGAAAGCAATTGATTTAACTTCGTCATTGTGACCACCCAAAGTTTTAATTAATTGCCCAGTCTTTGGGTTCCAGAATCGCACCGTTTTATCATTGCTTCCACTAGCAAGTATCTTGCCATCTGGAGAAAAAGTTACAGAGGTTACTGTCTCTGTATGACCTTCAAGGGTTTGTTCAGATATAGAATCCAAGCTTATTTGGGTTATGCCTATAGTTACAGGAATGACTACAAGCACAATTCCAATCAAAATTTGAACGATTGATTTACTAGAAAGTTTTTTTTTCAATTTGATAAAGTTCCAATCTTGATGTAATCCTTAAAAAACCAATGTTATTGAGTGTTATTCCTCAATTTCTATGTCATCTATGGTTTTAGCCATGACTGCACAATCAAAAATGGCATCTAATCGAGATATTTCGTTGATTGATTTTATATTCTTAACCAGAGTTTCTGGAATAAATTCAAATCTAAGTCGTAGCAATCTTATTACATCCTCCTGTTTTGTCGTAATTGTCCCTTTTTCAATACCTTTTTCAATACCTTTTTCAATACCTTTTTCAATACCTTTTTCAATACCTTTTTCTATTCCTCTCGCTTCTCCTCGCTCTTCTAATACCTGTGCCATTGTCTTTCCCATCTTTTCTACCTCCTTTCTTTGAGTCTCATCTTCAATGCTAGATTTGATGATACTAAGAAACTCATCATGCTCTGATTCCTCACGCCGCTCATATATAAATGCCATCATGAAATATATCAGCTTTGACCAGTTTGCACGCTCTTCTGGTGGCATTAATCTCAAATGCTCTATAGCAATTTGTATTGAATCTCTTACCTCATCTGTATCTGCATTCTCTTTCTGCATTAATAGCAATATCCATTCAAACGGATGATTATACTCAACCAACCTTTCTGGTGATGTCGCTTTGAGGTTAAAAAGTATTGTCTTATGCTGTGGAATAAACTCTTCCAGCGACTTTGGAAGATCAATCAATCGCTTTATATCCAATGGTTCATCCCATTTCTGCTCTCCTGTATAAAACACTACTGGAAGAATCGGATGGAATCGCCATTGTGTTAAAGGTACATTGTCAGACTCGAACTTCTCACGCTGCGACTCCCATATACGAAGCATATAGGACAGTATCCTGAAAGGCATTGTCGGATCAGCGGTTGACTGGTTCTCTATGAGAATATAGATAATGACTTCTCGTGTTTCCTGTTCGTCAAAAAATGGTGCGATAAACACAAGGTCTGCCTCTCGTTTCCTGAAGTTATCAGATATAAACGTTCTATCTAAACGCTGGAGACGAGTGTAATCTATATGCTTTGCCAGATCAGCGACCGCAGTTAGCAATAATCCTTTTACGTTATCAGGAGTTTCCAACAGCCATCGTATAGCTCTATCAGGAAATTCATAGATAATCTGTTTTACTTCATCTTGATACATTATGGCGCCGATTTTCTCCTTATTGCATATCCTCTGGACCGTGAAATTGAGTGAAAACAGTCCATCCGCCAGTAATCTTGTCGTATCTGCTTAACCCTCTGTTAGTGCCAAACCAGACGAGATTTCCATCAATTGCGATAGAAATCACGCTGTTGTGAGCAAGACCATCCTTTTTGTTAAACGTCTCCCACTTCTTAATTTTGAGATTATATCTGCAGACGCCAGCGTCAAAAGTTCCAAACCATATATAATCGCCATCTGGAGCTATACAGGTTATTTTATCACTGCTAAGCCCGTTAGTTGTGGTATAGATAGTCCAGTCACCCGTTTTTCTGTCATAAAGTGTCAGACCGCTATCGCTTCCAAACCATACCTGATCATTTACAACAGCGATACAGCTTGCGGCGTCGCTCGCTAGCCCGTCATCTTGTGTATAAGTTATCCACGTATCACGACCTTTATCGTATTGGCTTACACCGATCCTCGTACCGACCCAGACATACTTCCCATCAACAGCAAGCGACCATATTTCATCGCTGACAAGACTTCGGGCATATTCTTTTGATACGACCATCGGCTTGATTTCAGTACCAGAAGTATATGTTACCCATGCGTTTGGGTCATCCGACATGCGTGGATATTTGCATAATCCGGCAGAAGTTCCAGCCCAAATATCATAGCCGTCAACAACGACAGACACCACGTCCGTACTGGGTAATCCGGTTTCTTTGTTATATCTATCCCATTTATTTGCTATCTTGTCATATCTGCTTGCACCGTTCTTAGTTCCAACCCATAGATAACGGTCATCAACAGCCAGCGAGTTTATATTATTATCTACAATGCTATCAGTGTCCTCTGGTTCCCACCAACTCCACCAATCGCCATTTCCAAAACTCATGGACTGATACCCGCCTTTTTTGTGGAAGCTAGTCCACGTTCCGTATAGCTTATCATATCTGGATAAGCCCTGTGCTGTTCCGCACCAGACATATCTCTCATCAGCCACAACCGATCGGACCTCGTTGCTAATCAATGCCTCAGATTGCACGTAAGAAGTCCATGTCTCAGACTTTTTGTCATATATAGAAAGCCCTCTGGGTGTTCCAACCCAAACAGAATCAGTGTCAATTTTTAATGCTCTGTCGTTAAGATGATTTTGCAAAAGGCCATTGCGATCATTAAAGTTAGTCCACGTGCCAGACGCCGTATGGAAACGATTGACACCATTGTTAAACGTTGCCATCCATATATAGTCTCCATCCTCAACTAACTCGTTGACATCGCTCATGAAGCCACCCGTTGCTCTCACCATCGTCCATTCGTTATTCTCTTTATCGTACTTGACAACGCCTCCTCCACTGCCACGACCTCTGATAACGATCCAAACACTCTTATCACTTACAATTATCTTTCCTGTTTCACCGGGCACTTGTCCGGAGGTTAGAGTAACCCATTTTTTTGTAGCCTTATCATAATACGATGCCCCGCCGCGCCAACCGTGAGATATCCATAAACGGTCTGTATCTTTGCTGATCCAATCTACATTTGTCTTGGCTAGACCTTCTTTATGAGTATAAAAATACCATTTGTCTTCATTTTCATTGTATCTCTTTATTCCACAGACTCTAGACCAGAACCCAAACCAGACGTCTTCACCATCAGTTTCAACTGTGTTCAACCAGTCAAAACTGCTTGGTATATCAGGAAGCGGAGGGATATCAACCGATTCCCATTTTTCTGTATCTTTATGATACCTGCTTAAAGATACTGATTCTTCTGTATAAGCCCAGATGCTTTTGGCACTTTCGACAATTTTTGTTATATCATCATAAGCCAGACCATCGTTCATAGTATATTGCTTCCATGTATCCAGAACCTTATCGTACCTTAATACTCCGTAATTAGTTGCAAACCATACGAATTTATCAGTTACAAGAATACGTCTTATGTCAGTTGGAGCTTTTGCTTTTGTGTCGTGTAAAATATCCCATCTGGTGAAACGTCTCCAGGTCTTTGTTTTTCTGTCATATTTAACTATAGCTCCGTTTGGCGACGCAGTCCAGTTGCTGAACCATACGTAGTTACCATCAAACTCGATATTCGATACGCTAGGTTCACTGAATGGCTCCTTCTCAATGGGTGATCTATACTCCTCAACTATTGAGCCATCAGTCTTGCGAACCTGTATCATCCCTGCTGACGTTCCTAGCCACAGCGAATCTTTACCTACACTTATGGATCTTATATTACATTGAGATAATCCGTTTCCGATGTTGACAGTCTCAAAAAGATCATGCTCAATATCATATTTAACAAGCCCGCTTAAAGTACCAAGCCATATAACTTTGCCATCTGAAACTAAAGCATGTATATCTACGTCTTGCAATGCTTTTCCATCACGATCTTTTAGTGGTATGTTTTTCCAGGCACCATCTTTATATACTGATATACCGTTTTGTGTCCCAATATATACAGAATCATCATCATTTACTAATATAACATTTACATTTTTTCCTGCCAGACCATCCTTCTCGCCATAATGAACTAAATTATTATCTCCGTTTCTGGTGTCATATTTCCAGATACCATCGTAAGTTCCTATCCAGAGATTTGATTCTTTATCAACAGCCAGATCGGTTATCATCTGATCTTGCCATGGATAGTCTTCTGAGGATACAAAACTTATGGAGTTCCATTTCTTATCTTTTGAATTAAATTTATAAACACCTCGTGATGTGCCTGCCCATATATCTTTTCCGTCACAAGCCAACACCGTAATAAAAAGTTCAGTGATCCCTTCATGAGAACCGAAGAAACGCCAGTTCTTGTTCTCTGCATCAAATAATCCGATTCCTCTATCAGTACCTATCCAGATATTCCCATTCTCTATCTCGACGTCAGTTACGTAGTCAGTTATTAGTCCATCTTTTTTCTGGTAATTCAGCCATTCTTGTGTTTGAGGATTATACATGGAAAGACCAAGACCTGTTCCTATCCAAATATTGCCCTTTAAGTCAGACTTCACTACCTTCAAGTCGTTATCCGCCAGTGAATCAATCTTGACGTAGGTAGTCCATTCATTTGAAACTTTGTTGTACCTGCTTAAACCGCCTTCATAGGTTCCAAGCCATACTTCGTTTCCGGAGACTGTTATGCAGGTGACATGATTATTCGCCAATCCATCATCATTAGTATATTTAACCCACGTATTGACAGTCTTTAGATACCTTTGAACGCCGGCATTTGCTGTGCAGATCCATATCTGACTGCCATCAACTGCGATATCTTCGATACTGTTACTGCTTAGAACGTCGGTTTTGGTGTATGATTTCACAAAAGTCTGATCGGTCTTGCTGTATACACTGATACCATCGTTGAGAGTTCCAAGCCAGACTTCATCCTCGCCAACTGCAATAGTTGTCAGCTTATCATCTACGAGTCCATCACTTTTGGAATATGAGTTCCATGAGTCGGTTCCCCTATGATACCTATTAACTCCTGCGCCGGGTTTTGCTCCGTGTCCTTGTCCTCCTCCAAAATCCCATTCATTACCGCCCGTCTGCTTATCTGGTTGTGTCCCTATCCAGACGTATTCAGTTTCGATAGCAATTGTCTTTACAGTATTGGTGCTGAGACCGTCCTTTTTACTTCGTAAAGCCCAGCTATCCAGTTGCTTATCGTACCTATTGAGACCTTTATCAGTACCAAACCAGACGTAATTGCCATCTACTGCAATGGTAAAGACATTATCGCTGGCAAGACCGTCCTTTCTCTTGAAAATCTTCCATTTTCCTGATGAAATATCGTATTGATTGACTCCGTTGCTAGTTCCGATCCATATCAAATTACCATCTATTGCGATAGCCTGAACGCCATCAGATACCATACCATTAAGAGTAGTATAGTTTATCCACTTGTTTTCTTTTCTGGAAAATCTTGATATACCTAGATCAGTGCCAACCCATACGTTTTTATCATCTGCCGCAACACATCGCACCTTGTTACTTAACAGTATTTTTTCTCGGTATACTTTACCTTTTGTTTTGACAAATCCCTCTGGTTTTGCTTTCTGTTTTTCAGATGATTTCTTATCTTTTGATCCAGAATCCGCTTCATTTTGTTCCTGTTTAGCTTGATTAGGATTGAATGTAAAGCACGAGTTCAGCCATAAAGCACATAACATTAAGATTAATGAAATTAATACGCTATTATTTTTCTTCACACAGACTTACACCTCCTTGGTAATTCAAATTTTTCATTCACTTTGTTTGGGTATTTCTTCTTTAATTCTTCTATATATCGAATCCGCTGCATATATCAAGAGAATGCACAATATGTGGATGATTTGTCTTAGTTATGGTAGCTGTTTTTGGCACTTTTATTCACCTCTTTTCATCCCCAATCCTTACATTACATAGAATTTTGTTCTTTCAGGCTAACATACCTTCCATCACCTATGATAATATGATCAAGAACTGGAATGTCGAGTATTTTCCCTGCTTCAATAAGCTGTTGAGTGATCTTTAAGTCTTCATTACTCGGAGTTGGGTCGCCTGATGGGTGATTGTGAGTTACGATTATGGAAGCGGCAGATTCTTCAATCGCAAACTTAAAAACTTCCCGTGGATGGACGATGCTCATGTTCAGACTCCCCTCAAAGATACGCCTTTGCTTAGTAACATAATTTTTAGTATCAAGAGATAGAACATGGAATGTTTCGTTACTCAGATACCGTAATTGAGGCATTAGTATTTGCACAGCATCTTTGGGGGAATTGATCTGTGGTCTTTCGTCACCAGTAAAAGCGGATAGACGTTTCCCAAGCTCAAAGGCGGCGACGATCTGGGTAGATTTGCTTTCTCCAAGACCCTTTATTTCTTTGGATAACTGGCTTACAGGTTGGCTTGCCAGACGCTTCAGGTTCCCATCATATTTTTGCAAAAGTCTTTCGGATAGTTGAACTGCTGTTTCGTTACGTGTGCCTACACGAATTATAATGGCTAGTAATTCAGAAGTCTTGAGTGACTGAGGACCATACTTGATCAATCTTTCACGAGGGCGCTCATCCTCCGGTAAATCCTTTATCGTAAGCCTATTGCTGACCTTTTCATCGTCCATGCCCTCAATGTATCTCCTATTATTGCTTCCCTTTATGAAGGTATTCCTCGCGGATTATCTCATTTTCTATAATTATTATATGTTGTTCTGTCACAAACTCCTCATTAATTCTTTTATCCTGTTTTATTATATCCATAGCCCGATCTCGAAGCATCTTCTTCTCCGCTTCCGACATCATTTTCCTGTAAGCATCCATCATTTTTCGTTCTATAAGTTCATTTTCCTGACCTTTAACTTCCTCCTCTGCCTGTCGGGATCTCTCAGCCATATATTTTTCTTTGGCTTTGATAGCTCGATCTATAAAATTTATAATAGATGAGAGATCATCAATTTCATCGCCTATGTTTTCAAAACCCCATTCAATAGCAAAGTCAATATCTTCAAGCGAATATCCCTTTTTCGTAAGATCACTGATGTGCTTTTTACCTGCTTCTTTCTCGAATATGTCTACCTTTCCATTGCCCGTCATAGAATAAAATTTGCTGATCAGCTTAGTGGGAGTTATCAGCGTTGTTCTTGCTCTTTTAGGCTGACTTGGCTGTTCTTCGGGTGCAAGATTCAGTAAGTCTTGAACTACATCCTTAACTAACGCTTTACTATTCAGATCAGCGTACAGGGTTCTTGGAAAAGGCGGAGGCTGAAGTACGTAACAGTTACTAATTATCCGACCATTATGCTCGTGATTCTCTAACTTTATTAAGCCATATTCTTCCAACGACTTATTACACTCCCCCAGGGTTTCGTTACTAATGCCTAGAAAATCTCTGACGTCCTCAAGGCTGAACGATGAACTACCTTGATCAGCGAGTGAAGCGTAAAGTATATATAAACACACAGCTTCTGGACCTACATAAGGGGCATAAGCGAGAGGGATAGACTTATCCATGATCAGAAAAGGATATTTCCTCTTATCTATCACAGAATATTCATCCATATATATCACTCCTTTTAACATATTCAGGCAAAAACAGAGTATAAACGATTATATAATCTCAGTCAATGGAAAATTTTTAGTAATCTTATTATCATTAAGCAACTTTAAGAAAAGGTTTTAGAGTTTTTAGTTATTAGGATCGTTTATTTATAAGGCTTTTCTTAGCTAAAAACTGTAAACTGAAAACTCAAAACTGCTTAACAAAGTCGAGTTAGTAAAGTATTTGCTAAAAATTACCGATATTACCAATAAAGCATATTTTGCTTTATTGGTTACTAAATCTTGCTGATACCAGGTCCTATAAACATGGATTTTAAATTATGTTACTTCTTGAATTAAAAAATTAAACAAAATAGGGAGTTGAGCATGGATTACGTAGAAGAATTGGTAAGAGAAATGCACGAACGTGACTTATATCCAGACATGAAAAGCGTTGAGGATGTTCCTTATCCTGAGTTAGTGATCGAAGATAAGCGTTATCTTTGCTTGTGTTCCAACAACTATCTTGGCTTATCCATCCATCCCGAAGTTAAGAGAGCGGCTATTGAAGCTGTTGAAAGATATGGGATAGGAACTTGCGAATCACGGCTAATAGCTGGAAACTTAACAATTTTGGAGGAGTTAGAAAGAGCCATAGCGGATTTTAAACTCGCCCCTGATGCAATCGTATATCTTTCTGGATACATGACTAACATCGGTGCAATACCAGCACTAATTGATAATTTTGATTTACCCGGTTTACTATCAATAAAAAATGAGGAAAACCTTATAATCAAGGATGCCTTATGTCATACAAGTATCATTGATGGATGCAGGCTTAGTAAATCCCCAAAAAAGACATATCTTCACAAAGATATGAATCACCTCGAAGCCATACTTAAAAGAAGCAAAGCCAGACGTAAGCTTATAATCACCGATGGCGTATTTAGTATGGACGGAGATATTGCTCCTTTGCCAGATATAATAAAGTTAGCACAAACTTATGATGCTATGGTGATGGTAGATGACGCCCATGCAACAGGCGTTATAGGAGAGAATGGGAGAGGAACTCCTGAATATTTTGGCGTAGAGGGAAAGGTTGATGTAATGATGGGAACACTCAGCAAGGCTGTTGGTGCATTAGGGGGGTTCATAACAGCTTCCTCTGAGATAACCCAGAACCTGCGGATGAGATCAAATTCCTATGTATTTTCGTCTAGCCTTCCCCCAGAACAAGCTTGCGGAATAATGGCAGCTTTGAGTATAATACAGAATCAACCAGAATTGAGAACCAGATTTTGGAAGAATGTTAATCACCTGAAAAATGGGTTACAAGATATAGGTTACAACACACTAGAAACCGAAACACATATAATTCCCATTTTCATAGGCGACGAAGAAAAGAGTATTAAAATGTCAAGGTCACTTTTTGATAAAGGTATTCTTGCTTCTGCTATAAGATGGCCCGCAGTACCAAACGGAGGAAGCAGAATAAGATGCACCGTTACTGCTGTCCATACCTCATCTCAGATTGATTACGCTTTGGACGCATTCTATGAAGCAGGTAAGGAAGTTGGGCTTATCTAAAAGTTTTAAGCATATCATTTATGTGAAAATGGGGATCCATTTCCTAATCATGCGTTTTTATGGATCCCCACTTATACAGGAATGACACGAAAATTACCGATAGAACCGTTTTGTAGTTCTGGAGAACTAAAATGAATGTTTGGGCGATTGTTTCACTATTCGCAGGTCTTTCTCACTTATCTTTGGGAGCATACGTACTCTACAAAAATCATAAACGACCAATCCACTTGACGTTTTCTCTACTAGCATTTTCACTAACGATATGGTGCCTTTCAGAGGTTGTTCATCGTACTGTCGTTAGCCCAGAAATTGCAGGATTCTGGATAAGGCTTGGAGGGTTCGGCTGGTGCTTTATGGTCAGCTTCTGCATACACTTTGTGTTAGTATTTACCAAACGAGCCAAAATCTTAAAAAGTGTTTACACTTATTTAATATTATACATGCCTGTTGCAATAATATTATATCTATTTCTAACCACGAATCTGATATATTATCAAGAACCGGTCAAAAGGTACTTTGGATATACTGTTTTGCCGGGAAAACTTGTCTGGACTTATTCACTTTACTATACACTGGCGTACTTTTTTATGATGTATCTTCTTGTTGATTTCATGAGAAAAGGTACTGCTTTAGAGAAAAGGCAAGCAAAACTTATGTTTTTGGGGTTTACGCTTTTCTTTTTACTTACAACACTGACGAATGTGATTTATCCAAATACTCAAACTTCAGTACCTGAACTAGGAACCGCTTTCAGTATGCTCTGGGGCGTATCTATTTTTTACGCTGTCTTAAAACACAGGTTATTTGCTGTGGAACCATCAATTGAATACCCAACAAATATACCAAAGCAATATTTCCTTAAAAAGGGACAGGGTTATCTTATCAAAGAGAAATGGCTTGATAAAGGATACCAAATATTTTACGATCAGATCACACATGGTTACTTTGGTTTATGTATAACAAAACTTGCGCCAGAAACCATCAGGGATAAATACAATATCATCAGAACGCCTGCTTTATATTCTACATTCAAAAACACAGAGAACTCCATCTCACCAAAAGATATTAACGGATTAACATCAATAGTTTCCGATTTTATTAAAAAGACTGAAAATCCTATGCTATTTCTCGATTGCTTTGACCAGATCAAATTCGCAAACGGTTTTAATAAATCCATGTTATTATTGAAAGAACTTATATCCCTTTGCAATATTAATGGTTTAACAATACTAATATCACTAAATCCTATAATCTTTGAAGGACAACAGCTAGAAATCATTGAGAATGAATTGGAAGAGGTAAAAGATTAATGAACAGTTTGCATATCCTGGCAGGTTCAATCAGAATCTTTCTTTTTATACTTGCTGTTACATTCGCCTATTATTCAATATATAAAGCGAAAATAATGATAAGCTCAAAAGGTCGCCAGATAATGGCGGGTTCAACCATACTATCTATTATAGCAAGTATATCAAGCATTATGGACGTTCTTTTGCCTGCAAGTTCTAAAACAATATTGTTCACGTTTTCTTTGTGGACAATCTTTATTATCACTTTTGTCTTTGGTGTTATCATAACTGCAAGGTCCATAAATAGAATTTATCACGATTCACTATTAAAGATAACTCTAAAACATCCGGTCATGATTAAAGATTTAATCGGTTCTTTGATACTTATATTTCTAGGTATACCAGCTTACATTCTGGATATTATCTATATTACACCAAATAAGTTATCATTAATTGATATATTAAATACTATAATCTGGATATTCGGTCTGGGGAATCTGACGGGTAGCCCCACATTAAAATGTGGTCAAAGATTCCATCGGTTAATAAGCTCTTTCAAACGCTCAGAAGGTCTACCCCTAGGTAGCTTCCAAGGAAGTAACGGCACTTGATAAGTAAGCAACTCACCA
>Ga0315282_10013097_pt1 | contig 12554 bp, 9 predicted proteins | sample YL17G07_20_MG_FD_203693 | JGI IMG/M metagenome (GOLD analysis project Ga0315282, IMG submission 203693) | Sediment microbial communities from Yellowstone Lake, YNP, Wyoming, USA - YL17G07_20 | ecosystem: Environmental > Aquatic > Freshwater > Lake > Sediment | place: USA: Wyoming | collected... | reverse complement strand
GGAGGCCAGGATCTCCGAACGGGAACGGGCCAACGGCTGGGGCCTGGTTAGGCAGTTCTGCCGGCGGGCTATTCCCGCTTCCCTGGCCTTGATCAGCCTGGCCCTGGCCGCCCTGCTGTTGCTCTCGCCGCGCCGGGAAGAAGAGCTCAGCCCCAGCGAGAGCCTTCTCCTGAGGAATGAGAACCCGCTGGTCGAAACCAGGACCCTGCTGGAGAACAACAGGGTGGAGGATAAAAACATGATGCTCATTTTTGCTTCGGCGGAGGACTATGCTCCGCCCCAAGGGAAACTCCGATGAAAGGCCGGCCGACCCTGTGGCTGGTGGCCGCCCTGGTCCTGGTCTTCCTGGCCGGGCTGGCCGGCGGCATCTTCCTGGACCGGTCGGTGCTTCGCCACCGCAGCGCATCGCCGCGGCGTCCGGATTCCCCTTTCCCTTCCTTGCCTATGATGGCCCGGGAGCTCGGCCTGAGCGCAGAGCAGCAGGCCCGCATCAAGGATATTTTCGAACGCAACGAGGAACGATTCAAGGAGCTGCGGGGGCATATCCACGAGCGCCTGGACGGGATCCGGACCCAGTTGGAGAAAGAAATCAACAGCGTTCTGACCCCTGAGCAAATAGAAAAATTTAAAAAAATGATCGAAAGGCACAGAGCCTATTTCAAAAAGGAGGCCGGGCGGCGCCGTCCCTACCGAGAGGATAGCCCGTCGGGCGATCAGAAGGAAGGAGAAAAGCAGTGAAGAAGAAGTTTATCATCGGCGGCATCGCCGTGGCCGTAATCGCGGTCGTGATTCTGTGGCTCACGGTCTTCGGCAAGAGCGGCAAGGACCAGAGCGCCTACAAAATTGATCCCATCACCCGGGGCGACATCGAAGCCCTGGTGGTGGCCTCCGGCTCCCTCAACCCGGTAGATGTCGTCGATGTCAGCACCCAGGTTTCCGGACGGTTGGCCAAGGTCCTGGTCGACTTCAACTCTAAGGTCAAATCCGGCCAGGTGGTGGCCGAGATCGATCAGTCGAGTTTCCTGACCAGGCTCGACCAGAACCAGGCCAACTACCGCAGCGCCCAAGCCGCCCTGGACGGGGCGCGGGTGACCATGGAGAGCACCAAGAAAAAATTCGAGCGGGCCCAGAGTCTGTTCGAGAAGAACCTCATTTCCTTCGAGGAGAAGGAAAATTCCGAGACCCAGTACCTGAGCGCCGGGGCCGACCTGAAGTCCAGCGAGGCGCGGCTGGAACAGGCCCGCTCCCAGCTCGATTCGAGCAAGGTGGACCTGAGCTATACCGTCATCCGATCGCCCATCGACGGCATCGTCATCAGCCGCAACGTCAATGTCGGCCAGACCGTGGCCGCCAGCTTTCAAGCGCCCGTCCTGTTCCAGATCGCCAACGACCTGACCAAGATGCGGGTGGAGTGTTCCATAGACGAGGCCGATATCGGCAAGGTCCAGGAGGGCCAGGAGGCCCGCTTCAGCGTGGACGCCTTCCCCAACGACAACTTCGTCGGCAAGGTCAGCCAGGTCCGTTACTCGGCCACCGTGCAGCAGAACGTCGTCACCTACACGGCCATCGTCGATGTCAACAACCCCGACCTCAAGCTGCGGCCGGGCATGACCGCCACGGCTTCCATCGTGACCGGCCAGGCCCGCAACGTCCTGCGCGTGCCCAATGCCGCCCTGCGCTTCCAGCCTGACCTGACGGCAGAGCAGTTGACGGCCATCCTGAAGAAGGCCCGAGATGAGATGATGGCCAAGCGTCAGGCTTCCGGGCAGGGGCCGGCCGGCGGCGATAAGCCGCGGTCGGAAGGCTCGTCCGGAGCTCAGGCCGGAAGCGGCGGGGGCGCCATGATTATCAGCGGCTCGAACGCCGCAGGGGGCACGCTCTCGCCGGAAATGATAGCCCGGCTGAGACAGTCCGGCCGTCAACGCCAGGCGGTCCGCGTGTGGGTTGAGGAAAAAGGCCAACTTCGGCCGATATTCCTCAGGACGGGCGTCACCGATAACTCCTTTACCGAGATCAAGTGGGGCGATCTTAAAGAAGGCCAGCAAGTGATCACCGGCAACTCCCTCTCGGCCCAGCGCGATAGCTCTCGGCCGCCCGGAGGGATGATGTTCCTCCGCCGCTAGCCGATTTCCCTTGGCTCTCGTATAGAACAAGTATAAGGATTTCAGCCATGCCTACAGATATGATCATACGGTTGGAAGAGGTAAGCCGGCTCTATCGCGTCGGGGAGACCGAAGTCCGGGCCCTGCAGGGCGTGAACGGCACCATCCGGCGGGGCGAGATGATCGCCATCATGGGGCCCTCCGGGTCCGGGAAATCCACTCTGATGAACATCCTGGGCTGCCTGGACAAGCCGACCGGGGGGAAATATTTCCTGGAGGGAGAAGAAATCTCCACCATGGATAAGAATATGCTGGCCCGAGTCCGGAACATGAAGATCGGCTTCGTTTTCCAGAGCTTCAACCTGCTGTCCCGGACGACGGCCCTGGAGAACACCGAGCTGCCGCTCCTCTACGCCCATGACGGAAACCACAAGAATTCCAGGGAGAAAGCCATGCAGGCCTTGTCCCTGGTTGGGCTGGAGGGACGGGAGCTGCACAAGTCCAACCAGCTCTCGGGCGGGGAGCAGCAGCGGGTGGCCATCGCCCGGGCCTTGGTCAACAGCCCGTCCATCCTCCTGGCCGACGAGCCTACCGGCAACCTGGACAGCAAGACGGGCGAGGAGATCATGAAGATCTTTGTTCGTCTCAACAAAGAGAAGGCCATCACCGTCATCCTGGTCACCCACGACTCCGACGTGTCGGCGGCGGCCTCTCGAAAGATCCACCTCCGCGACGGACGGATCGTCCGCGAAGAAAAATCATGAGCCGCCCGTATCCGACAAGGAGCCTGTCATGAACATCTGGAGAACCAGCAAGATATCGCTCAGGGCCCTGAGCCGGAACAAGATGCGTTCCTTCTTGACCGCCCTGGGCATCATCATCGGCGTGGGGGCCGTCATCGCCATGATCAGCATCGGCACCGGCGCCAAGACGGCGGTCGAGGAGCGGTTCAAGGCCATGGGCACCAACCTGCTCTTCGTCCGGGCCGGCAGCCACGATTTCCGCGGCCTCAGCGGCGGCTCCGGCACTTTCACCAACCTGAAGGAAGCGGACGCCCAGGCCATCCAGGATCAGTGCGATGCCGTAAGCTACGTCTCGCCCAACGTCAACACCCGGGCCCAGGTGGTCTACGGCAACAAGAACTGGAACACTTCCATCCAGGGAGTGGGAGACAAGTATCCCCTCATCCGGAATTGGGACCTGACCGACGGCGTCTTCTTCGACGAGGCCCAGGTCCACTCGGCCTCCAAGGTCTGCGTCCTGGGCAACGAGGTCAAGACGAACCTGTTTGAATTCGAGGACCCCGTCGGTCAGGTCATCCGCATCAAGAAGATCCCCTTCCGGGTGGTCGGCGTGCTGAAGTCCATGGGCGAGTCGGGCGGCTTCTTCAACCGGGACGACATGATCGCCGTTCCCTACACCACCGTCCAGAAGAAACTGGCGGGAATCGACTATATCGGCTCCATCGATGTTTCGGCCGTATCGGCCTCCCAGACGAGCGAGGCCCAGCGTCAGATCGAGGACCTGATGCGGGTGCGGCACAAGATCGCTCCCGGCGCCCAGGATGACTTCAGCGTGGGCAATATGTCGGACATCGCCCAGGGGGCCGAACAATCCACCCAGATCCTGACCAACCTGCTGGGCGGCATCGCCCTGGTCTCGCTCATGGTGGGCGGCATCGGCATCATGAACATCATGCTGGTTTCGGTCACCGAACGGATCCGGGAGATCGGCATCCGCATGTCGGTCGGCGCCCGGGAGAAGGACATCCTCCTTCAGTTCCTGACCGAGGCGGTGACCCTGAGCGTCATTGGAGGGGCGCTGGGCATCGCCCTGGGCGTCGGAGCCTCCCAGCTCATGTCCCAAATAGGCGGCTGGCGGACGGTGGTCTCCTCCGGGTCCATTATCCTGGCCTTTCTCTTCGCCGCTTCGGTGGGCGTCGTTTTCGGGTTCTATCCGGCCCGCAAGGCCTCCAAGCTCGACCCGATCGAGGCTCTCCGCTATGAATGAGCGTGGAAGTGCCCCTTTTTCCGTGGCCCCAGGCGAACAGGCCGGGTCCTGTCACGGAAAAAGGGATTCTTTTCATTAATAGTATGAATGTGATAAAAATGACGGTTTAATCGTCCGGTCAATTGATGGAAGGAGAACAGCTATGAACCGACGGACAATAGGCTTTTTCGGCCTGATCCTCTTCCTCCTGGCGGGCCCGCTGGCGGCCCGGCCCCAGGAGGCGCCCGCCCAGGAGAAGACTCTCTCCCTGACGCTCGAGGATTGCATTCTCAAGACGCTCAAGAACAACTACGACTTGGCCGTCCAGGTGATGAACCCCGAGCTTTCGGATATCGCCGTGTCCCTGGCCCAGGAGAAGTTCCTCCCCAACTTATCTTTCAGTTACAACCACCGCGACACCAACCAAGCCTCCTATTCTTGGCTGGACGCCACGGGTAAAGTGATCCAGCTCAGCGACAACTATTCGGCCCAGGTCGTCCAGGAGATTCCTTTCGGGGGGAATGTGACCCTGTCTTTGACCGGCAGTAAAACCGATACCAACTCGCGCTTCCAGACGATCAACCCCCGCTATGGGACGGCTCTGACCTTGAGTTTCTCCCAGCCTTTGCTCCGAGATTTCGGGCTGCGGATGAGCCGGCGGGAAATCGTCGTCGCCCAGAACAACTACGACATCTCGGAAAAGCAGTTTGCCAAGTTCGTCCAAGACCTGGTCTATCAAGTGGAACAGGCCTATTGGAACTTGGTCTACGGCATCGAGAACCTCAAAGTCCGGCAGCAATCCTTGAAGCTGGCCGAGGAGCTGTTGGAGAAAAACCGCCGGTCGGTGGAGGTCGGCACACTGGCCCCCATCGAAATCTTAAACGCCCAGGCGGACGTGGCTTCCCGCGAGGCGGACATCCTGGACGCCCAGGTCTTGCTCAAAAACTACGAAGACGTGCTGAAGGCTGTCATCAACCTGGCCGCCGACACGCCCGACTCCGGACAGTTGAGCCTGGTGCCGGCCGACAGGCCCGCTTTTGAAAAGGTTGAAGCCAACCTGGACCAAGCCATGGCCACGGCTGTCGCCAACCGGCCGGACTTGACCGCTTCCCAGGTCGATATTCAGAACAAGGAGATCAACCTGAGCTACGCCCGAAACCAGCTCCTGCCCGACCTCAGCCTGACCGCCCAGTACTGGAGTCCGGGAGTCTCCGGAAGTCAGATTCTGTACGAAAACAACGACCCTCTTTTCGGGGCCATCATCGGGACTCTTCCCGGAAACGTTTCGCAGGCTCTCAAGGATACATTCAAATTCAGATACCAAAACTGGTCGTTGGGGCTGACCCTGTCAATCCCTCTAAACACGATATTTTCCCGAGCCTATGCCGCCCAGGCCAGAGTCTCTTTGGACCAGGCCTTAGCCAGTTTTAAAGCCCAGGAGCAGCAGTTGGCCCTCGAAGTCCGGAGCGCTGTTCGCGGGGTGGAGACGAACTATATGCGCGCCGAGGCCTACCGCGTCGCCAGGGAGCTGGCCCAGAAAAGGATGGAGGCCGAGGAAGAGAAACTCCGGGTAGGCTTGTCCACCAACTACTTCGTCCTCCAGTACCAGCGGGACCTGGCCAACCAGCAGTCCATGGAGCTCAAAGCGCTCATCGACTATAACTTGTCCCTGGCCAAGCTGGCTCAAGTAACGGGCCTGAGCCTCAAAAATAAAAACATCAGCTTGACCGGTATCCGAGTCCGCTGATGACTTGGATGGGCGAATAAACAGGCGTATCAGGCTCAGCGGTCCCGGTTGAAAAGAGGGGAAAATGGACGGATGTAAGGAATGCCCAAACGGACGAATATGAGCAAGCCCGTTTCCCTGTGTTCTTCATATTTCTTCATAGCAGTCTGGATTCTGGCGGCCTTAATCCTGGCGCCCCGGCTCATTTATGCTCAGGACGACGTTTTGAGCTTAGAGGATGCCATCCAACAGGCGCTCAGGGCCAACGAGGAGGCTTTGAGCGCCGACCAGCGCCTCGTCGAGGCCGATGCCCGGCTGGTCAGGGCCCGGGCTTTTCTCTGGCCGAGCCTCAGCCTGTCCGGGACCTATACCCGGCGCCCCTTCGAGGTCACCCGACAGGTCGGTGATACGGAGATCGTAGTTCAGAGTTACAACGCCCTATCCGGTTCGTCCAACCTAAGCCTGATCCTGTTCGACTCCCACAGCATTCCGGCTCTGATGCAGGCACGCTTCGACCGTCAAGCCGAGATTTCCGGAGTCAAGGACAGCAAAAGGCTGCTGGCCTTTGAGGTCAGCAACGCCTTTCTCTCGGCCCTGGGCATCGACCAATTTCTGGAGGCCTCCCGCCAGCGCATGGAGTTCGCCAAGCAGAGCCTGGAGGCGGCCACAGCGCGCCATAAGGCGGGCATCGTTTCCGTCAACGACGTGACCCTGGCCCAGCTCGAATACGCCACGGCGGAGATGGGGGCGACCCAGGTCCAGGGTCAGGTCGAGTCGGCCTATCTCCAGCTCGGCAACCTCTTGAACAGCCCGCCGCCCCAGAAACTGAAGACGCCGGACTTCTTGCTCCAAGCCGTGGAGGGGACGATCCCCTCCGCGGAGAAGCTGATCGCCGAAGCCCAGGCCCGGCGGCCGGACGTCCAGTCGCTGCGCTGGCAGGGCAAATCGCTGCAGGCCCTGACGTTGGAGCCGATCCTCAAGTGGTTTCCCAGCTTCACCCTGACCGGCCAGTACCGCTATACCAACGAGGCCGGGCTGACCGGCCGCACTTTCAACTGGAATGTCGGGGTGACCATGAGCTGGAGCCTGTTCGACGGGTTTACCCGGAACGCCGATTACAGCGAGCGAAAGGCTCTGGCCATCCAGGCCGATTTAAGCTTGCGGTCCGCTCTGCGGAAGGTCGAGCTGGACGTGCGGGAGGCCCTGGTCTCCCTGGAGAGCCAGAGGGCCTCTCTTAAGTTGGCTCAGGTCACCTACCAGACCGCGATCAGGAACGCCAGGGAGACGACCGAGCTCTACCGACAGGGCCTCAGCTCCGCACTGCAAGCGGCTGATGCCAACGTCCGTCTGTTCGAAGCGAACGTCGAGTTTGTCCGCGCCCGGTACGGCTTGGGCGTCGCTTTTCTGAATCTCGAGGCTGCTTTGGGATTGGACCCTCTGGGAAAGGAGCCGGGCCTTGAAAAATAAGACGATTGTTGCCGTCCTCATGGCTGGATGGGTTGTCTTCCTGCTGGCCGCCGCCGGATGCAAAAAGGGTTCCGCTCCCTCCGCCTCCGGCCGGAAACCCGGCGGGCCGATGGACAAATTCCAGATCCAGTTCCCCGTCGAAGTTGCCCCCGTGGTGGTCCGCTCGCTCGTCTATTCGGTCTTTGCCGTAGGGTCGGTGGATGCCTTCGAAAAAGTCCAGGTCACGGCTCGCGTGGCCGGCGTCGTTGACCGCGTCCTCTTCGCCGAGGGCCGGATGGCCGCCCTCGGCCAAGAACTCGTGGAGATCGAGCCGGAGAGGTACAGCCTGACCGTCGAGGCCGCTCAGGCCACCTACGACAAAGCCCTGGCCTCCAAGGCCGACGCGGAAGCCGGGCTCAAGCGCAGAGAAACGGTCATCGCCCAGACCCCCGGTCTCATCCCCGGGGAAGAGGTGGAAACCTGGCGAACCAAGGTGAGCCTGGCCGCTTCCGACGTGGCTCAAACACTGGCCGCCCTGAACCAGGCCAAGCTCAACCTCCGGGACGCCTACGTCCGGGCCCCCCTCTCGGGGATGATTGAGACGCGGACCGTTCAGACGGGCCAGTATGTCGAGGTCGGCACGGTCCTGGCTACGCTCGTTCGCCGCGACCCTCTCTTCCTCCGCTTCAAGGTTTCGGAGAGAGATGCGGTCCGCATACGGCCCGGACAGAAGGTCACTTTCAAGATCCGGGAGGAATCCAGAAACTACGAGGCCGCGATCGTTTTTGTGGCCGGAGCCGCCGACGAGGGCACGCGGATGGTAGCCATCGCCGCCGAGGTCCGCAACGTCGGCTCCAATGTCCGTCCCGGTTCTTTCGCTGAGATCACCGTTCCGGTCAGCGACGCGCGGAACGCGCCGGTCATTCCCCAGACCGCTGTCCGGCCCAGCGAGCGAGGCTTCATCGCCTACGTGGTGAAGGACAATAAAGCCGTTGAGCGTGTCCTGACCTTGGGGATGCGGACGACCGAGGGCCAAGTTGAAGTCCTGTCCGGGCTCCAGCCCGGCGAGATCCTGGTCATCCGGGGGGCGGAAGCCCTGCGCGACGACGCTCCGGTGAGAGTCATCTCAGCGCAGTCCGCTCCTCCGGCCGGGCCTTCCAGGAAACGGTAGCATGAACCTCACCCAAATCTGCGTCAAGAAACCCGTCCTGGCCTGGATGCTCATGACCGCCACAATCGTCTTCGGGCTGGTGGCCGCCTCCCGCATCGGGATCAGCCAGTTTCCGGACGTCGATTTCCCTAACATCACGGTCTCCGTGTCCTGGCCGGGCGCGGCGCCGGAGGTCGTGGAAAACGACATCATCGAACCCCTCGAGGAGGCCTTGGTCCAGATCGAAGGCATCAAAACTATCTCCTCCTCTTCCCGCATGGGCGGCGGTTCGGTGACCCTGGAGATGCAGCTCTCGCGCAACGTCGACCTGGCCATGCAGGACATCCAGGCCAAGGTGTCCCAGGCCCAGCGCTCGCTCCCCCGCGACATCGACCCTCCGACAATCTCCAAATCAAACCCGGAAGACCAGCCGATCATGATGATCTCTTTAGCTGGAGCGGTCCCCCGCCGCGTCATCAACGATTACATCCAATACAGCTTGAAAGAGAAGCTCCAGACCATCCCGGGCATCGGCGAGATCAGCCTCATGGGGATGCAGGACCGCAACGTCCGCGTCTGGCTGGATGCCAACAAGCTCGATGAAAAGGGGCTAACCGTCCAGGATGTGATCAGCGCCCTGCAGCGGGAGCACGTCGAGCTGCCGGCCGGACGGCTGGAAACGAAAGGCCGGGAAGTCAATGTCCGGATCCTGGGAGAGGCCATCGACCTGGAGACGCTCCGTCGCATCGTGATCAGCGAGGTCAACGGGACTCCAATTTACATCGGGGACGTGGCCCTGGTTGAGGACGGGTTCGACGACACCCGGCGGCTGGCCCGGGTCAACGGCGTCCCGGCTCAAGGCATGGGCATAAGGAAACAGCGCGGGGCGAACGCCGTGGCCGTGGCCAAGGAAGTTCGCCGGGCCCTGGACGAGTTCCAGAAGACCCTGCCCGAAGGAATGACGGTCCATGTCGTCTTCGACTCGACGAAGTTCATCTCAGACTCGGTCAACGAGATCGAGTTCGAACTCTTCCTCTCGGTTATCCTAACAGCCCTGGTCTGCTGGATGTTCTTGGGCTCCTTCTCCAGCACGCTCAATGTCCTGCTGGCCATTCCCATGTCGCTGATGGGCACCATGGCCATTATCTACTTCCTCGGTTTTACCTTGAACACGTTCACTCTCCTGGCCATGGCCCTGGCCGTGGGCATTGTCGTGGACGACGCCATCATGGTCATGGAGAACATCTTCCGCCACCGGGAGGGCGGCAAGGGGCTTGTCGCCGCGGCCCTGGAGGGCACCCAGGAGATCGCCTTCGCCGCCTTGGCCGCCACCCTGGCCGTGGTGGCTATTTTCATCCCAGTCGTCTTCGTCAAAGGCATCATCGGCCGCTTTTTCCTCCAGTTCGGCATCACCCTCTGCCTGGCCGTCCTGCTGTCCTACGTCGAGGCGGTTACCCTCGCCCCGGCCCGCTGCTCTCAGTTCCTGAGAACCTCACGGGAAGGCCGCAGCCGGTTGGGGCACAAAGTCGATCAATCTTTCCGCTGGCTGGAAAAAACCTATGGGCGCGTCTTGCGCTCGACCCTCGGACGTCCCTGGCTCGTCCTCGGCTCAGCAGTGCTTCTCTTCGGCGTGGGGCTCCTCATCCTGACCACCATGCCTTCCGAATTCGTCCCCTCCCAGGATGTGAGCCGGATGTCGATCCGCCTCCAGACCGCCGTGGGGTCGGACATCAACGAGGCCGGCGCCCTGATCCAGAAGGCCGAGGACGTAGTGGCCCGCCGGCCGGAGGTCCAAGAGATATTCACTTACGTCGGCGGCTATGGGGGCAGCGTGAACAGCGGCAGCATCAACGCGACCCTGGTCGAACCCAGACAGCGGAAGCTGTCGCTGGCCCGGCTGTCGGCCCTGCTGCGCCGGGAGTTGAACTCTATTCCAGGCATCCGGGCCGTCATCCAGGACCTTTCTCAGCAGGGGCTCACCGCTCAGCGCGGGTTCCCCGTCGAGTTCTCTGTTCGCGGAGCGAACTGGGATCAGCTGATTTCATTGAGCCAGGAGGTCATGTCCAAGCTCCGGGAAAAAGGCACGGTCGTTGACCTCGACACAGATTATCAGATTGGGATGCCCGAGCTGCGCGTCCTGCCCAACCGGGCCCTGGCCGCCGACATCGGAGTGTCGGTCGATGAAGTGGCCACCACGCTCAACGCCCTCATCGGCGGGGTCCGGGTCGGCAAGTACAGCTCCGGCGGCCGGCGAGTCGATGTCCGATTGAAACTCCTGGCCTCTCAGCGCTCGCGGCCCGAAGACATCACCCGCCTCCGGGTCCGAACCCGGAGCGGCGAGCTGGTGCCGCTGTCGAGCCTGGTGACCTATACCGAACAGCCGGCCCTGCAGGCCATCACCCGCAAGGATAGAGAAAGGGCCATATCGATCTATGCCAACGTGGCCCCCGGCCATTCCCAGGACGAGGCCATCCGGTATGTCGAAAGCCTGGCCAAAGGCCTTCCCCCGGGCTACCGCATCGTCCTGGGCGGGGCCAGCGTCGCTTTCCGCGATTCGATGAGCAGCCTTCTCTTCGCCCTGTTCCTGGGCATCGGGGTGGCCTACATGATCCTGGCCTCCCAGTTCAACTCTTTCAAGCACCCTGTGACCATCATCACCATCCTCCCCCTGTCCGTGGCCGGCGCGGCCTTCGCCCTGCTCCTGGCCGGCAAAAGCCTGAACATCTTCAGCATGATCGGGCTGCTGCTCCTGATGGGGATCGTCAAGAAGAATTCCATCATCCTGGTGGACTATGCCAACAATTTCAAATTGCAGGGATTCAGCGCCAAAGAAGCCATGGAGAAGGCCGGCCCCATCCGGCTGCGGCCCATCCTGATGACGGCCACGGCCACCATGATGGCCGCTGTTCCTCCCGCCCTGGGGCTCGGTTCAGGCTCGGAAATCCGGACGCCCATGGCCATCGGGGTCATCGGGGGGCTTATCCTGTCCACGACCCTGAGCCTGGTGGTCGTCCCCTCCTTCTATGTCATCGCCGATAAGATCGGCTTGAAGAAAAAAAGCGAGGCTTTAGGGGAAGCCGGGAAGGCTGCTGCCCCACCGGCCAAAAAGGCTCGGCGGCCTGCCCCTCAGGCATCGACCTTGGACAGGTCGAAAATACGATGATACAATGCCTCTTCAATCATGAGACGCAGAGGATTGGATCGCCGTCGGGCCATGCTCTTCCTGGCGGCTTTGATGCTGGCGGCATGTTCCTCCCGGCCGCGGAACTTCATCATCCTCTGCGCCGGGGACAGCTTGACCGAACTGGGTTATCCGAGCCATCTGGAGAAGCTGTTGGCCCTGTCCGGGGTTCGCGCCCGGGTGCTAAACTATGGCCGAAGCGGTTTCACTTCGGGAGAGTATTTGAGATTCTTGGAGGCCAGGCGCACCAGCCTGGAAGGGGAGCAGCCGGATTTTGTCCTCTTGCAGCTGGGCACCAATGATGTGCGCCTGGACGGCGATCATACTCCGGCTGAGGCTTTCGAGAACAACATGAGGCGAATCATTGGAATTTTCTCAGATTTCAAAACACGGTGGGGCCGCCGGCCCTTGATCCTGCTGGCCAGCATTCCGCCCGTGCCCGAGGAAACAGGCTTTCCTTTCTCGCCGGAATCATCGGCCCGGGTGAGGGAGGAGATCAACCCTTTTTTGAACCGATTGAGCGCGGAGCTCCGGTTGCCCCTCATCGACAACTTTGTTCTCTTCCGGGACAGGCCCCAGCTCCTGCGGGATGTCCACCCCACCGAAGAGGGCTACCAGCGCATGGCCGCCAACTGGTATGCCGGGCTCAAGCCTTTTCTTAAATACTAATGATATATGCAGTGACTGCAATTAAGCACAAAAGAAGCAAAGGCTTGGGTATTGGCCGGAGCGAGCATCAGGCCGGATTTAGCCCTTCCGAAGCGCTCTTCGAGGATCTCCGGCATTTTTCTTTCCGGCCGGCGAGCATGTTTGAGTGCGCCGAAGACGCCCTCCAGCTTTTTGCAATATTTTATTAATCCCCCCATCCCCCTTTGACAATAAAGGGGGAGCTCGACGACGTCATCGGAGAGGTCGGAGTTGCGCAGCCCCCGAGAAGAGCGCCAGGAAGGGCGTGAAAAA
>Ga0315282_10013096_pt1 | contig 12555 bp, 11 predicted proteins | sample YL17G07_20_MG_FD_203693 | JGI IMG/M metagenome (GOLD analysis project Ga0315282, IMG submission 203693) | Sediment microbial communities from Yellowstone Lake, YNP, Wyoming, USA - YL17G07_20 | ecosystem: Environmental > Aquatic > Freshwater > Lake > Sediment | place: USA: Wyoming | collected... | reverse complement strand
AAAGGCTGAAGGCAAGCCGAAGCGTAAAGGCAAAGGCAAGGCTAGACAGCCTGAAGTCGAGCCAGAAGAGGTAACCGAGCCTGAAGAGGACAGAGAGCCTGTAGCCGTAGGTTAAACAAAGCTAAACAGAACGCAACGCCGAAAAGAAGACCAACGCAAAAGCGAGGGAGCGACACCCTCGCTTTTTGTTTTTTGGGGCAGAAAGATAAGCCTTAAAGATAAAGGGTAGTGTTGACTCAGATTAACACTACCCTATTTTGTTTTGTAATCACACAGTAACAGGCAAAACAGCCTCTGAAGTGTAGGAGGTTCTTTTGCCTTTTTTAATGCCCTTTTCACAGGGGGCGTGGGTCGCTAGACCAAAGCCCCTATTTTTTTTATCCTCGGAAGACCGCATTCAAAAGCCTTACCGTTCTTTGCCCAGCTCAGAGTCCACCAAAAGCCCCAGGAAGCCCCTCAAAACCACCGGGGATACCAATCCCTTACCCCGGCCGCGAAAACCCCCCATTTTCACTTTAGATTGTAGCCTTCCTATCAACCTCCCAAGCTCTCCTGAACAAATCAGGCTATCGTGCAGTGCCTCCCCTTACCTTTCTTCAGCTGATAGCTTTTTTGATTCTCATCAGCCGTGGCAGCACACCTTCGCATCCAATACCAAGCAACTTATTATGAATAGAAATTGCCTTTTCTTTCATTCCCTGATATTTATCGGACTTTTTGCCGGGCAAATGTCGCTCTTTTTCAAAGTAATTTCTAGCATCAATAACTGTATGAAGAAATTTTGCCATTTCATCTTTGATCCATATCTTGTCGGAATTATCTATTTTAAGTCTATCGATCGAATCCCGAGCCTGATTTTCTCGAAGTCCGTCTCTTATGCGAGTAAGTATCAAGCGCCTATCTTTTTGCTGAGCCGTACGCTCTAGAAATGGAAAAACGTCAACAAATATAATCTCAAGTAGTTGACGAATTTCCTTTACCATATTATCCAGCCTGCTATGCATCCACTCTATCTCTGCATCCACAAGGATATTCTGCGTTTTCTTGCCTATTTCTTCCCATAAATCGCCGAAGAAATCTCTTCTTAGCCGTTCTTTTGTTTCCGTCCTCTCGACCGCATCGCGAGTAAGAATAGGTAAGGGAGATGCGACAATACGCTTTTGTTCTTCTGCGAAAGTGGCTGCCCTTCCCCAGTACTCAAGAGCACTGAGACCCTCGGCAATGAAAGGCCTTATAACCTGCATATTGGGATCATAAAGGTTGAAGAAACCCAAGTATCTAAACACCTCACAACATATTTCTACATCTTCCCACGCGCTTATATTTCTAGCGTGTCTCTTGACTTCTTCGAATATATCGATTGCCTCTTGAATATCGAACCTGCGTCCTGAATGAGGCAAGTATGGAACAAAGTTAGCCAATTGATCTGATTCAGACTCAACATTGGTTGCACACATATCCCAAGCAGCCCCATTGATAAGTTGAAAGGCTTCCTCATATTTCCTCTGCTCAGCACGTCTCAAGGCTAATTCTACCCGAATAATACCGTCCACAAGTATTGTCGAGAATCCAAGCAAATCTTCTTTGAGCAACCTATTCCCCCAACCGGGCGGGTCATCAATATCCATGCTAGGTGGGTTCGCCAACTCGTATGCCTCCTCTGCCTTTTCGAGAATGTGCACAACACTGGGACTTTCGGCAATTGGCCAATCAGGACGTATGAGGCAAACGGCAAGCAAACCGTTGAGATGAAGTCTGACAAAGGCCAAATCTCTTATATCTGCTGACCGTAGGTTGCGCTGAGAACCATCATCTAGGAGCTTTCTTATCTTTTCATGCTGCAGGTCTTCTAGGGCAGGTGGTAACTCATTGCCCAGATAAACACCCCAAAACGCGGCGAGAGCAGCCTCACGGTTAGCAGGATTCTCATCGAGCTTTTCTAGGCAGCGGTCTAGGTTAAAATCATCGTATTGCCTGTTTTCTCGGAGCCACTGGAAAACATTCTCTCTCCATTGAATCCGCTCCAGATATGATGAGGGAGAATCATCTGTTATTGCCATGTTGTCCCACCGAATCACAAGAACTATTCAATCCGATTATACGATACTCAACAAATTAAATGTAGAGGTGTACAACCTGGACAATTGTGTTATCGAGTGGGCCTTCGAAAATAAATTCTCTCAATTGAGTACATTGCACTTTCTAAACTAAACTGTATATTTACGGCAACTAACCCCAAAACTAATTCAGAATAGCAAAGAACAGCTGCAGAACATGTTGCCTCTTAAACCTTTAAGGTGGTGTCACACTTACTGAAATCTGATAACCCTCTTTCGCTCCATTCTGAACCATTACGTCGAAATCCCGAGTCTCACCAGGCTTAAATGCTGCTGGTTGTGGGTCTATTGAACTTGGCTTGTTGAAGGTTCGACCTTCCAGCCCCTCAACTTCATATTGTATCCATATGGTTACATCAAGGGACGCTAACGTAACTTCACCTGTGTTCTTCACTTTCCCACGAATAAAAGTAAAAGTACCAGCTGGTGGGTTCTGCTCAACTACTAGGCGGTGCTCGACTATTTGAATCTCTGCTTTTGGTGCAGGTTTGTGTGTAGTGAACGTATAATCTCCTGATACAGCTTCGTTGCCAGCTCCATCCTTTGACTTCACCCTGAAGTGATAAGCAGTGCTAGCCTTCAACCCACTTACAGCAACCGTGTGATTGGTAACTAAACTCTCCTTAAGCGTGGTAGTTGCCCCGTAGTCTGTCGTAGCGCCGTACTCAACTTGACTGGTGGCTGATTCATTGGTTGTCCAGGTAATGATGGCACCTGTCTCCATGGGCGAAGCAGCCACATTTGCGATCGTAGGTGCCGCACCATCAGATGCAGGTGGGCTACCCGCCGGCGGTGGAGTTGCAGGCGGGGTTCTGTGCGAAAGCATATTAAATGCAAGAATACCTCCTCCAACCAACACCACAACAACTATCAAAGCTATGGAAATTACAAGCCATGAACTTGTCTTTTGCTGCTCTGCCTTCACCTGTCCATGCCCGTAACCCCTCTGCTGTTGTGGTTGTTGATAGACAGGTGGATGTTGGGGTTGCTGTTGCGCTGGCCAATTTAGCTGTGTTCTGCAATTACCGCAGAACCTGACCCCAAAAGCAACTGGAGCACCACAGTTAGGACACTGATACCACTGCTGCATCTCGCCACTTCCTCATTGATATTCCCAAGCTGTATTATAGACAATTCTCATCAGCCAGTAAATAGTATGAGACGAGAAGACATTCAAACTGAACTTTTCGCCCTTTTGTTTAGGCTGCAAGTTTAGAATGCAAGCACGCACTCACTGTTTCTAGAGGCTTCCTCCGAGAAAAGCAAGAGTTTCGGGGGAACTCTTAGCGCAAACATGTCCAATAATCTTTGAGGTTATTCCTTACCTCATCCACGACCCTTTCAGTCTCTCCGAAAACAAGGTCGTCTCTGAACTGTGGCGGGATAGGCTCCGGCTCTTCTATTTGGAGTTCGATACCCGCTAATCCGGAAATCAAAGCTAGCCAAGCATACGGCAAAACCCTTTCATTGTAACCAGACGCAATCAAATCAATAACCTTATCATCGCAAACCTTGGCCATTTCTCTGACTCTTCCCCCGATCATTCTGAAGCCCTTTACTGACAGCCCCAAGCTAGTCAGTCCATCATTGAAGTGGGGGTCTGAACCACCATTTCGAATGATAATTTGAGGTTGAAATTCCTGATTCATTGGCTGCACTATGGACTCAAAAACCAATTGATAAGCATCATAACCAGCGTTAACTGGCATCGGTATATTGACAGTAAAGCCCCGGCCGTCCCCCTTACCAATTTGGTGAGCGAAGCCGGTTCCTGGATAAAGAGTCCTGGGGTCTTGGTGTAGGTCAATAAATAAGACCATCGGCTCACCATAAAAGTACTCACAGGTCCCATTTCCGGCGTGAGCATCAGTATCCAAGATTAGAATTCGTTCTAGCTTATACTCCTGCATTAAATGTAAGGCACAGAAAGCAACGTCATTATACAGGCAAAATCCTTCTCCGTAAGAAGGTTTAGCATGGTGTAATCCACCCCCTACGGAGACTACTTTCTTAAATTGGCCACCTTGAACCAAATCGCAAGCCATCTTAGCTTGCCCGATAATCAATCTCGCTGCCTCTTCCAGTTTTCCTGGTCTCCCGATGGGCAGGTTATCCCCACTGTGAAATCTAGAGAACTGCTTAGGATGACTTAAACCCAGGTTGGCAGCTTTGTAATATTCTTTGGTAAAGTCGATGTAGTCTTTTTGGCAGATTAAGAGCAAATCATTGTCAGTTGCTGGGTCCGACCTAAGAATCCGGTAATTGTTATCCTCGGCTAGATTTTCCTTCAGATATTGAGGAAATACTTCATAGCGACCTCCCCGAAAAGGATGGCCCAGGCCAAAATCGTATTCCTTTAGTCCTTCCTGGTATAAAATCCCAAGAGCCAATTAGTCCCCCCTAGCAAACAGTTACGTTATCATGTCTCTGACTAGAATACTACATCGGGGGCCTGACAACAACAAGTATGACTATTTCGTTGGTAGGCCTTAATCAGTTTGCTCTTTTGCATGTTCTAAGTAAACAAACCGCTAGAAAGTTCTCTCTTACGGTTGCCACAGGCATTGAGTAGCCCCATATTACGCCCGGCTGGTCTTGAAAACGCCGCGGCTCTTATACTGTAGGCCACTGTTCTACGCTACACTAACTGCTGCAAATAAGATGGTTATAGGCGTCCAAGGTCGCTATCGGTATTACTAATTGATTCGTGGGATTCAAATTCATTGACACTTGTAAGCCTGTCAATATAAGATACTGATGTGAGTTCAATAGGAGGAGACCTATGGGATGGTGGCAACAGCTAATAGTGTCGATTGTTGCGATTGCTTTTGGTGCAGTCCTGGGCTATTGGTTCAACAGACGTGGTGTCATCAGCGAGCGAAGCGCTACAGAACAAAAGCAATTGAGGGATGCTATCTCTAGTATTTTTGAGGAGGTTCGGGCCAATGGAGAGATAGCCAATAGACCATGGACTGGGAAGCAGTTACCATTTCTAACAGATATGTGGAACACATACAAGGGGCAAATTAGTAAACTTCAAGAGGACGTCAGGCGACCATTGCATGAGTTTTATATTGACGTAATCCGTGCCAATTCCATTGTTAACCTCGATCTGCACAAGTTGCCTTACAACGCTGGTTATCTTGACGATGACTACAGAAAAATGTGCTCCCAAATCGCAAATCAGGTAGCATCGGTGGCAGGCCTACTAAATGATTGGCTAAAAACGCCACATACAGATCCGCTTAGGTCACGAAGGCTAGGGAGAAATATCATGGAGAACAAAGACTTACAGCAGTTTGTAACACTTATCATTGGTAGTTTGACTGGATTCACTTACCTATTGTATTTCGTTGGCAGAACATACACTGAGGCGTTCTCAATGGCGGGCGGGATAGCATTGGATACTACCAAGTTACACCCGGATGACTATATGTACGCGGGGGCACACCCAGACACCCTGGTAATAACTTTGGTATTTACCTCAATATTTGTTGGTTTTCTCTGGTATCTATTTCGTGATGACAAGCCCCGCTATCGTCGAGGTGATCTCGTCATCGGCCTGAGCTTTTTCCTCTATTATGGCTTCATGTTGGCTGCTGTGACCATGTGGGTGCTATTCGACCCCACTCAGGCAGTGAAGCCCCCAATGATATTAGGCATGCTAGCAAGTAGCATGGCAGCATCAGGTTGTTCACTTCTGATCCTATTTGACAGGGGTCTTGCAGCTAGGATAAAGGGAGGTAAGGTCATCTCCAAGTTCTTTTTCGCCGCAATAGTCATAACCCTAGTTTGCTTTCCATATATAGCCTCAATGTCCTGGGGTGCATTCAAAGTGATTGTTACCCCCTAAACTGTGCGCACTCTGCACATCTTTGAGTTTTCGTGCAATAAGACCGAGAATTATGACGTATTTTAAAAGAAAGACCGGCCGAACCCATCCTAAGTGACCCCTCGCATGCCCCAAGCTTTACGCCGCAGGCACAGTTCAGGTGGCGCACAAAGCAATCTAGTCAAATCTCTCGGGCCTGCCATTGACCAGTGTCCAACTACCGCGCCTGAGTGGATCATACAGTTCCAGCAGCCCGTCCGTCCTCTTGAAGAGGATTGGATGTCTCTTGTACCAGCGCCCGCTGTCTGGGTGCGGTTCGTATCCAGCTTTCTGATTGACAGTCCAATCAGCGGTCAAGAAGCTGCTTGGATTGACCGGGCCGAACGCGGCTTCGAAAGCCTGTTGAATCATTCTCCGAGAAAATGGTTGATTGCCAAATTCTGCTTTTACTACTTGCAAAACTCCTTCGGGAATAGACCGCGTTTGTTTGGCTTTGACTTTTTGTTTCTCTCGAACACGCTGTATTTGTTTTGAATCTCTCGAGCCTAGTCCAGCTACTTCATTGAGCCCGAGAAACTCCCTAAGCTCACGCTCATCCCGATCCACATAATATAGTGCATCGATGGCAAAGGGATCTCCAAGCTCCTTGAGTGCCTCGAATATGTTCTCAACTAGGTCGGGCTGCTGGTATCTGTCTTCAAGCTCCTGGACTAGCCTCGCATTGTGGTACTCATTCAGTATTGGCTTGACCGCCGGGTAAAGTTCACCCGGGTGGATGCTACCCAAGCGTACTTCCCTCAGGGTATACATCACTACTTTCGAGGCGATGGTAGGGCCAATGCCATGGATTCTGTCGAGTTGTCTGTGAATAGTGCTGACGTCACGGGACGACATCGCCGATTCTATCATATTCAGAAGGCCACTATTGACTTGGTCGGCAGTGTCCTTGAACGTCTTGCAATAACGGGTCCATGCACCGTCAGAGTGAAGCCTGTAGCCAAAAAACAGGCATCCCGCAAGGCGTCTTTCGATCTCCTCATAAGACAGCGAGAGTACGTTGCCCAAGTCGAAGACAGATACCTGCCGCAAAATAGCAGGCAGGGATAGGCCGGCACTAGCGACACCCCAGATAGGCTCCCAGCCCTTGGCAATTATTGTGAACGGTTGCCGGTCGTAGGCGGCAAGGACGATCATTTGAAAAAGGCTATCTGGATTTCCTCGCATCCTCTCCCGAGTAAAACCCTCGGGATGACTGCGGTTAAGTGCAGTATACCGAGGTATCTTACGCTCAGCGTAGATCCATATGAACTTCTGTGCCAGTTGCTTTGCTATTTCTTGCGCCACGGACGGGTCTTCTTTCGATTAGGGCCTTACAACAAGATTATGCCACACTGGAAGAACCCTTGCACACGCTAAAAGTCAGGATTGTAAAACGAACGTCAAGACATTGGCACCATTCCCTTGTCCGTATTAAGATTCCTCGTGGCAATTGATCTCGCTCCTGAAATCTACCTCAAGGTTAGGCGCATCATATCTATTTCGACCATATGTGTAGATATCTTTGCGATTTTCGGAAAGCCACAGAGTATTGACAAGCGGGGAGCAAAAGCTTATCATACTGGAAACAAGTGGACTTTTTCACTAAAGTGTAAACTTACGCTTCAGCGGAGAGGGATGACAACAGGCGAATTACTACAGCAGGTAGAAGGTCTTACTAAAGACCTTCTTTACTACTTTGAGTCGAAGGGCTACATTAAGCCTCGCAAAGTCTATTATGCTAGGGTTGAGAGAAACGACTACAGTGAGGATGACCTTAGGAAAGTTCAGCTTATTTGGCATTACTACTCACAAGGTTTCAGATCACGAGTAGCGTATGAGAAAGCTATGGCTGATTACAATAGTGGGCAGCTTAGTTTGTGGGAACATGAACGCTCATAAAGCTCAGTGCAAGCAGGAGGCGCCTTAATGTCTCTTATTGAGCAGGCAATGCCGAACGGGGTTTGTGCAAGACTGGAAACACGCTACCCCGTCACCTATCCGCTGCTGGAGTCGGCGACTTATACAAGCCTGGTTAATTTTGTGTCAAGCAAAAAATACCCAGTGCATAGGTGGTACTTTTATAGAGAAGGATTCTCACCGGAGTTAGTTAATACTTTGCTCGGGTCCTTCGAACTTAATGGAGGAGGCCTCATACTAGATCCATTCTGTGGTGGGGGCACAACTCTTCTTGTTGCAAGAGCGAGGAATCTACCCAGTGTTGGTTTTGAAACCAACCCCTTTTCAGCTTTCCTCTCAAAGGTCAAGGTCGTCTCTTATAGCCCTGTGGACATTGATGCGCTGCTGGGGCATGTTGCGACCATGGAAAAACTGTCTTTCACTCCCACATTGAAGCCTCCAAAACTGTCATTTATTGGCCGGTTATTCGAGCAGCGGATCCTGCAGAGGCTTCTAATGTTCAAGGAATATATTAATAGCGTTCAGTGCTCACTGCATCGAGATTTCCTGAAGTTGGGGTGGTTAGCGACCCTCGAGCCTTTATCAAATTATCGGAAGGCTGGCAACGGTTTGAAGCTGAAGCGCCCATCCAGGAGAGTTGAGAACCGCCTTTCATGGTTCGACGTGAAGCCCATCACTGACGGTCTGCTATTCGCACAGTACCAGATTATGCTCAACGATTTGATGTCGCTAATACACGAGGAAGTTATGAGCAAGCCTCAGCCTAGTGTGTATGAGGAATCGGCCTTATTGATGGATAGATACCTCGACCTCGAGAGCGTGTCTGGTGTTGTCTTCTCTCCACCCTATGCAAACTGCTTCGACTACACGGAAATCTATAAGATTGAGCTCTGGATGGGCGATTTTATTAGTGATTATGAGGATCTCGTGCCTCTACGCAGGAAAGCAATCAGATCACACCTGCACGGGGTTTGCAGGAAGAATTCCAATAAGGCAGATTGCTTGCAGGAGAGCGCATCTATAGTACAATCCATTCGTGAAAGCAATCCACATAGCCTGCGCATACCCGAGATGGTTGAGGGCTACTTTGACGATATGTTCCAGGTATTGGATATACTCCTGCAGCTTTTGAGAAAGGGTGGCTCTTGTGCTATAGTGGTCAGCAATTCATCATATGGGGGGATTATAATCCCAACAGACTTGCTGCTGAGTAGGTATGCTGAGGAAATCGGCTTTGAGGTGAAAAGTATCAACGTTGCAAGGTTCATAATAACAAGCTCACAGCAGTACGCACGGACCAAGCCATGGCGCAAGTATCTCAGAGAGAGCATTGTCTTGTTGGAAAAGAAGTAAGCCAGCGTCGAGGATGTCTATGAGAGAAAATGTGATTGCTGTGGAGGAGTTCCCGACAGAACCTCAATGCGGTGCCACCTACAGTGTTGCGAGTAACAACATCACCACTGCCACTCACGGGTTCTTTAAGTACCCCTGCAAGTTTATTCCCCACGTGCCACGCTGGGCAATCCGGCGGTACCTCCAACAACCCAAGGATGGGCTCTTGGATCCCTTTTGTGGCTCTGGGACGACACTTGTTGAGGGGGTTCTACGTGGAAAGACATGTTATGGTGTGGAAATAGATCCCTTGGGTCGGCTTCTCACTGAGGTGAAGACTGCAAAGTTTTCGGAAAAGGAACTCCTGGGGATCTCTGAAACGAGGAGGAGACTCATTAGGAACTTGGAGAACAGATCCTCTTGCGTATGGATCCCCTACATACCGAACATGCGACTATGGTTCTCTGAGCAAGCTTGCTGGGAGTTAGGACGGATACGCTGGGAAATTGATGATAGCACAGAACCGGAAACGTTAATACGCAAGTTTTTCTATGTGTGCCTTGCTAATATAATTCGTAGGGTCTCAAATGCGGACGACCAGTCCCCTAAACCCTACGTGTCCAGAAACATTAAGAAGAACGGCAGACAGGCAATACCGGCCTTTGCAGAGAGTTCTGCCAAGCTGCTCTCCAGGGTGACAGAGTTCTCGTTCAACAGAAACCTAGGTAGATGCCTTATAGTGGGTAAAGATGCTTTGACTCTTGCCAAAGAGCAAATACCTGGTTCGGTGACTCTGGCTGTTACGTCTCCTCCCTACATAAATGCTTTTGACTACGTCCGATCCTTAAAGCTAGAGAACTTGTGGCTTGGCTTGGTAGGTGCCAATGAGCTTCAAGAACTGCGCAAGAGGCATGTCGGGAGCGAGTACGTTAAAGTTACAGATGCAATGCCGAGCCACCAGCTTGAAATCTTGGACAAAACCCTCGAGAAGATTTTCTCGGTAGACAAAAAGCGGGCATGCGTTGTTTCTGAATTCTTCAAAGCTATGGAGAATAACCTAAAGAGAGTTTTCGATGTCTTGCAGCCAGGCGGAGCTTACTGCATTGCGATTGGTGATAGCAATATTCGCGGTACAATCGTGGCAACACATGACATCCTAATGAATCTCGGACGAAGGCAGCACTTTATGCCCGATCTGGTCTTCTCGTATGAAATCAAAAACCGATACCTACGATTCCCCCGCCAAGGTCGGGGGGGCTTGATAGAAAAGGATTGGGTAGTAGTGCTGGTGAAACCATAAAGCAATGAGAGGACTTATGCCTTCTAGACGAGCCCGAAATCTAGAAATTTGGCACATACCAAAGCGTTCCAGCGTCCATCAAATGATAGGATCAGTTTTGGCTTTCTTGGATATGGGGTACCATGGCCGAACGTGGACTCGCGGAAGGATGGAGACCTTTAACACTGAACTGGGGAAAAGAGGCCTTACAAAGAGCGGCCGTCCTCTCGCCGTTTCGGCACGCCGGACTTTGGAAGCATTGCTCAAGTATCTGGGGTTTATTTTCATTGACTTTGACACTACTCCGCCCTTGTTGCTGATTACGGACGTAGGGCGAGAATTGGCAACAAGCCACACAACATTTCCCAAATTCCGGACCTTGAGAGAGGCTGCAAGACAAAAGGCGCTAATTAAAGCCTCTCCTATGGTCAAATTACAGATGGTGAAGTTGCAACTCACAAATCCCATAGTGCTAGAAAACTGCGTTAATATTCAGGTTTTCCCATTTCGGAATACATTGCGTCTGCTAAGGGATGTCGGCTATCTAACATTTGAGGAAATTGGATATATTCTCTTTTCCATGAAGCGAGAGGATGAGTATTCAGTAATCAAGCAAAGGATATTGTCTTTCCGTAGCCTTAGCCCTGACAGGCGAGATGCCGAGCTAGCTGCTTACAAGCAGACTGAGGAGGGTGTGCTTACGCTGGTGAAGGCGCCAACGGCCGGATATTACGCGTCTTTGTGTGTTGGGACAGGACTTTGTGAGTATAAGAAAAGGGTTCTAACCATTCGGAAAGGAAAGATTACCGACGTAGATAAGATCATCGCCACTTTCAAGGGTGTGGAGCCCTTCAATTTCGCTGACAACAGGAGACTATGGATTGAGTACTACGGAGTTCCCCGAAGGCTAAGGCCGCCTCGTTTGGTCAGTATACGGTTAGAGGAGTAGAACAATGCCTCAATATGTGCAAATCTGGCAGAATGGTAAGCTTAAAGCAGATGAGACTATTGACGAGGAGAAAAGGTCGTTTGAAGTCCCGATGTTCGACGGTGAACGATATGAGGTTCACGTATACGATTTTGAAACGGGTCAGTTACTGAAGAAGGAGACTTTGAAACCTTCCGGGCCTATGCTGACAGTCAAGCTAGGACAAAAACACCGCGAGCCAGATCCACTGGTGGACAACAAACAAATAGTTCAACACATAGAACAGCTCATTGCATCAAGAACCGGCTTCGATCCTTCTTATCAAAGGAGAATAGACGTCCTTTCGCGTATGAAGAAGGACTGGTCGTATAACAGACAACAACTGCGAGGCGGTCGCTTAGAGTACCTAGTTTATCGGCTACTGCGAAATCTGCGGGACAAGAAGGTGATTGATGATTTTGTATGGAACAGCAAAGTTGACAAATATGGCATCGCTTATCCGGCGCCTGGAAACAAGTCTGACTTCCTGGTTTCTCTCGACAATATCCAAATAGTTCTAGAAGTAACGACCATACCAAATACGCGAGCCCAGTGGAGTGAGGAAGGCGCATCTGTGCCTCACCATATACGCGAGTTCAAAAGCGAACTCCGGACTACTATCGGTATTTTTTCGGCTCCAAAGCTACACGATCAACTCGTGCGAAATTTGCACGCGCTATCACAAGATGAGGGAGTCCCCATACTGTGCTACCCCCTCGACCGTCTTCTGACTCTATTTGTTGGGTCAACGAGTACATCCCTTAAGAGCACCATAGACAAAGACGTAAAGGAGCTAATGGGATAGAGCGCTTGTTCAACAGAAACTTCACGTTTATCCTGAAAGGTTAGCCGAGCTATAGTAGACCCCGAGTAGATTCAACAAAACGTCATGTATATTGTTTTCAATGGTGATAGATGCCCCGGTAGGATGCAGGGAGTAAAATTAGCTTGACGGGTTCCGGTGAGGTGAACAATTCGTTGGGGAGCGTGAGCTGCCCCGCCAATTTGATTGCCTGCCGGCCCTGCAGTGGCCCGATTTAGGAAATTGGGGTGCCTGTATGAGCAGCCCCGC
>Ga0315282_10013095_pt1 | contig 12556 bp, 15 predicted proteins | sample YL17G07_20_MG_FD_203693 | JGI IMG/M metagenome (GOLD analysis project Ga0315282, IMG submission 203693) | Sediment microbial communities from Yellowstone Lake, YNP, Wyoming, USA - YL17G07_20 | ecosystem: Environmental > Aquatic > Freshwater > Lake > Sediment | place: USA: Wyoming | collected... | reverse complement strand
TGTTCTTCTCATCAGCATGCTGTTGTTGAGTGGTAGTTCTCATTCCACTGAAAGCACATCGCTTGCGGGGGTAGAGAAGGCCATAAACTTCCTTGTTCACATTCAGTTCAACCAGAGTCTTGGGCTTCCCCGCGAATCTCACTTGGCGCCCAATGTTTACTGGCTTGTCTCAGATAATCTCTGGGCTTGGAAAGCGCTGAAAATGGCCAACATGCATGCATGCATGAGGGCTTCTCTGAAAGAACCAAATTGTATTACAAATATCAGAAATGCATTGACGACGTTAGAAAGGCGTTTGACCAAGATAGGAAGTTGATTCTCAATGCGCTCCAGGACGGTATCAGGCAACGTCCATGGTGGAATAACGATCTATGGGACATTTTGGTGACTGGCGGGTCAGTTTGCATCTGGAAAAGAGCATGGTACAAAGGTGATGATCGCGTTTATCTGCTTTTGGAGGCAAGCACAGAAAGACCGACTTATCACCTATATGTCTTTGGCGAACCGTCTCAGTTCTCAGAGAAGTTTGCACCTGTTTTGGAGAGGCTTCTTGACCAAGAATACCCCGGGGAAGTACCATGAGGCTTTGACAAGACCTTCGCAAGAGGTGTCACAAGATTCATACAGAAGGATGTTCAGCTTTCTCTGGCAGGAAAAGATCAACCTCAAGAGCTCCTGAAGAATCTTGACGAAATGCTGCGGCTTTTCGAGAAAATAATCGATAGGAGTGTCACTGAATTCCGCAAGAAGTAGAGCTAAGAGGAAATTGGTTGAATCTGGATGCGCTTTTGCATGCATGCCTAAGTTGAATTCAAAAACAAAAAGCTATCTGAAACCTCAGTTTTCTATATGTAAGTGAGGGGTAGGCGCTTCAAAACGGTTTGCTTATCCCGAGTTGTTTCGCGATTGCCCGCAGGTCTTCGACGACCTTGTGGTTTAGAGGAACGCCGAGTTTTGCCATTCGCTCAGCCTTTTCGAACTCCTTCTCGCCGTGAATGTAGATGCGTGTGGCTCCTTCGGCTTTCGGCGCGTTCTTCAGACGGTGAATAAGGTCGTCCATGTCACGTTTGAACTCTTCTTTGGGACGGAAGGCGTCGATGCGCATGGCTCCAAAGAAATGCCCGATTCCTGACGGCAATGGTTTTCCATCTCCAGTTTTCGGGTAGACGCGGTTCGCATAGAGCGCGCCTGAAAGCAATGCGCTAAAAATCTCCACGGCAAGCGCCAAACCGTAACCCTTGTGTCCGCCAGACTCTTCCAGAGCGCCTCCCAACGGGAGTAGACCTCCTCCGCTTCGATTGGCGATGTTTTGGAGGACCCGCGCCGGGTTGCCAGTGGCAACGCCTTTCTCGTCTGTGGCCCAGTTGGTTGGAATTGATTTTTCGAGTCGTGCGTAGACTTCGAGCTTGCCGCGTGTTACGGTGCTGGTTGACATGTCTAGCACGAAAGGTCGTTCCTTGCCTGTAGGGACAGTGATGGCTATTGGGTTTGTGCCTAGCATCGCGTTTCGGGCGAAGGTCGGCACTACTATGACTTCAGTGTTTGTGGTGCATATGCCTATCATGTCTTCAGCCAAGGCCATCATGGCGTAGTAGCCGGCGATGCCGAAGTGGTTCGAGTTTCTAACAGCGACAAATCCTAAGAAGTTTTCGCGCGCTTTGGTGATGGCAAGCTGCATGGCTTTGTAAGAGACGGGTTGTCCGAGTCCGGCGTCTCCGTCTATGGTGGCCGTGCATGGAGTCTCGTGTACGACTCTCGGATTTGCCCTTGGCTTCATCATTCCCTGCCGGATGCCTGAAACGTAACGACTCATGCGAGCCACCCCGTGGGAGTCTATGCCTCGCAGGTCAGCTTCCACAAGAACGTTGGCAACTATCCTTGCGTCTTCACGTGGCACGTTCAGCTTTTCCAGTGCTTCTGTGCAGAAAGATTTCAGCGTGTCGGCTGGAACGCGTTCACTATTTTCGGTCAACTTGCTTTCACATCCTATTTACTACGAGTATGTGGTTACCTCTTGATTTCGTTTTCGTATATTTCGGAAACAAACTCGCCTATGGCCGGAGCCGCGGTCAGGCCGGGAGATTCTATGCCGATCAGGTTTATCAGTCCGAACAAGCCTTTGTCGGCTTCGTGCCTTATGACGAAGTCTCTGAACGGGTCTTTTGGTCCTTGGAGTTTTGGTCTTATGCCTGCTGAGTCGACTTGTATTTGGCGTTCACGAATCAGAGGCAGAAACCTTTCCACGTCTTCGCGGAACTCCTTCTCACTCGATTCTACTTGGTAATCGATTTTGTCAATGTAGTAGGAGTTTGGTCCGAGCCTGATGGACCCGCCGAGGTCTGGGGTGAGGTGGATTCCCAGGCCGGCTCCTTTCGGAATGGGATAGACCAGCATTTTGACAGGAGGTTTGCCTGTCAGTCTGAAGTAGTCTCCCTTGCACGGGTGCAGTCTGTAGCCAAGCCTGTCTATGTCCAGTCCGACCAGCGCAGCAATCTTGTCCGAATAAAGCCCAGCACAGTTGACGACTGTTTTGGCTGTAACGGTGAATTTTTCGCCAACGCTGATTCCGCTGACTTCGTATCCGCCGTGTGTTTTCTTGAGACCTGTGACTTCTGTTTCTGTGGCTAGCACTGCGTTGTTTTTGCGGGCTTGCGCGTAGAAGTGGTTCATCAGCTCGTCAGGTTCGACTATGCCGGTTGAAGGTGAAAGGAGAGCTTTTTCAACTTCAACGTTGGGTTCCAGCTTTTTGACTTCTTCTCTTTCCAAGAATTCTAGGCCTTCGACTTCGTTGTCCTGTCCCTGCTGCATAAGTTTTTCCAGCTCGTCGATTTCCTTCTCTTCAACAGCCACGGTCAATTTCCCAAGTTTCTTGTAGGGGACTCGGTATTTTTCGCATAACTCGTAGAGCATGGTGTTTCCTTTCACGCACAGCTTGGCTTTGAGAGAATCTTTCGGGTAGTGGATGCCTGAGTGGATAACTCCACTGTTGTGGCTGCTAGTCTCCTGACCAAACTTCGGGTTCTTCTCGAAAATGTACACAGATTCATTTCTTTCCGAGACTTTTGCAGCAACAGCCAAACCTACAACGCCTGCCCCTATGATGGCAATGTTTGCCGATTCCATTTGACAACCATCGGAAAGCGTGTAGTATGATTTTTAGATAAAGGTTTGCACCGAACAGCTTGAATGGTACGCGCTGTAGAACTGCATGGCTTTCCGTTTAAGTTTCATGTAATGCTTTGCCAAACTCTTTCACTATAGTGGTCTAGGCGTATTTACCGTGAATGCTTTCATGGAAACCACTTAAGTTATGATATCTCATAACCTTGCCAAGAAATTTATAAGTTGAAAAATCAAGATAATGAGATTAAGCCTTATGCTCTACGGGACGCGAACATATGGAAACACTTAAAGCTAAATCCCCCCGTGCTGCTTCAAAGAAAACAGAAAAATTATGGTTCGACGAACTGAGCATGAAAGAAGCGGAAAAAGCCGCCAAAGCCGGAAAAGTCGTCATAATCCCTGTTGGAAGCGTGGAGGAACATGGAAATCACTTGCCTCTTTGCACTGATAGTCTACAACCGGAATACATAGCGTTGGAAACAGCTAAAAAAACAAAATGCCTCGTCGCGCCGCCATTAAGATACGGAGTTTGCAATTCCACACGTAATTTTTCAGGCACGATTTCGATAGGGTTTGAATCGTTGTACAGGACTGCACGCGACATTCTTGAAGAGTTCATTCGCAACGGTTTCACAAGAATACTAGTGTTAAGTGGCCACGCTGGTCAAGCGCACATGTCTGCGCTTAGACTTGCAGCCCAAGAAGTCGTATGGCATTATGAAAGGGAAAGCCCAGAGAAAAAGCCTAGGATAATGGTTTGCTCGGACTACGACTTTGCCTATGAACTTAAGGGAAAACACTTCGATGAAAGAGACGGTCATGCAGGCACAATTGAAACTTCACGGGTAATGGCCATAAGACCGGACTTAATAAAGAGAAAAGGTGAGAAAAGTTTTCCAAAACTGCCAAGATTCGAAATAGTTGCGGATCCAGAACGCTACTTTCCAAGCGGAGTGATAGGCGACCCAACAATAGCATCAGTCGAGAAAGGGAAAATGATAAACAAGTACGTCATAGAAGAAGTCATAAAACTGATAGAAGAATTGGGACGTTCACCTCTCTGAATGGAATGTGCGATTTAACTTCCACATAGTGTTACGCGTTTTGCGAAGAAAAGCTTTCTTGTTTGGCGCCTAGACATGTGCATAGCGATCACGGTTCGCATGGGTCATTGTTTGGTCGGCCCTGCTCTTGCTCGAATGCCTCATCGATAACTATAAAAACGTATAACAGGCATAATTGTTATAGGCGTTGAAATGGCCAAGGACGTAACCACCGTCAGAATATCTACAGAGTTGAGAGACAGACTTAAGAAACTAGGCGTTAAAGGAGAGACTTACGAAGACGTCATTCAGAGACTCATCGAATTAGCAGAGAAAAACGCAAGGGAGAGAAGTTGACCAATGTAATAGAAACCAAGGAGCCGCTAAAGATAGGATACCAAAAAACATGCAACTGCCCTGATAATCGCATCAGCTGCATAACCGCAAAAGAATGGGTAAAAGGAATGGTCATAATCCAAACATTCTACTACGAAGGCAGAGACGTCAGAGACAAGAACGTACATCCTGCCGTTTTTCCCATCTCTCTTCCAGCCCATTTCATCAAGCTGCTTACACACAAGGGTGAATTAGTTCTGGACCCGTTCGTTGGAATTGGAACAACACTTGTTGCAGCCAAAGACCTCGGCCGAAATGCGGTTGGCTTTGACCTTAAAGAGGAGTACATAGAAATAGCCAAGAAGCGACTTGCGCAAACAGCGCTAGAGTCTGACACTCAACAAATTGCAGTTGTCGATGAAGCACGAAACATCCCAGCGTATCTGGGCGAGAACACGGTTTCCCTCTGCATAACCTCTCCACCTTATGCCAACATGCTAAACCGCCCAAGACTAAACAAGAGCATAAGAGGAAACCTAAGGGAAAACGGCCAATACCTCAAAGTCCAACAATACTCAAATGATCAACGCGACTTGGGAACAAAGAATCACAAAGAATATTCTAACGCGCTTACAGAGATATATGCAGGCATTTTACCTCTCATGAAGCCAAGAGCTCACTGCATAATCAACATAAACGATGTGCATGCATGCATGCATGGCCTTCGTAAACAACGTTAGCATAGACACCGACTCTTTCCTACCTGCTTTCAACTCATAGGTTGCGAAGTCTGGGCCAGCAATATTGTTCTCTGTGATGCCCAAAAGGTCTTCGAGGGTCTTTCCAATTCCAGTGTCGCCCTTCCGATGAGACTGAACGTAGCCCATCCCTTTAATCTGCGCAATTCTACGTTGAAATTCAAGGTATTCCATGAGTTCTGGTTGTTAGAGATGAGCTATAATTATTTTGCTTAATCTGCTTCCGCAAAGCAGAATTGTGACTCTATTCAGCGGGCGCTCACTGGTCCCTCTATTTAGCAGGTTTCGATTTTGCCTTCTTACCGATCAGTTCAATCCAGACTCCATCAGGATCTCTGACAAATGCAAGCGTATAGCCACTTTCATCCCGAGGCGCGATAGCTGAGGTCGCGCCGCCTGCAAGCACCTTCTTATAGTCTCTTCGAACATTCTCGCACCAGAAACCTAGATGGTCCAACTCCGAACCTTCAACATAATCCTCGTAATACTTGTTCCCCGGCGGGTAGTAGTTCAGCTCCAGTTCCTGCTCTGAATCTTTGCTTTTCAACTGAACGAACATGCCACCCGCACGCATTTTTCCTCTGCCAATTTCTTTCATACCCATCGTTCTTGTGTAGAATTCGATAGAACGTTTCAAATCCCTGACTCTAATGCCAGTGTATATGAACTTCATTTCAGATCGCTTCTAGAGCAAAGTCTCTATCTTTCTGCTTTATAAGATTGAATGCTGCGGAGTAGGGAGGATCATGATGAATCAGGAAAGCAACATTACGGTAGTTGAACTTGCGAAGAATGATGCGTATCTGAGAGAGATTGGATCCAAGTACTCAACGTCTCATTATTATGATGTATCTGTTTGTCGCGAGTCTGGGTCTTGGAGGATAGATTTGACTCGTAAAGCATTTGACAACACGCTGGATAAGAACTATCATGGGAAGCTTTTCGAGGATCACATTGAAGAGCCTAGAGTCTTTGCGGCTGTGCTGGGCAACAGGCAAGTCGGTTGGATTGAGCTGGGTTATGATAGATGGAACAACAGGATGCGCGTGTGGGAGTTTCTTGTAGAAGAAGAGTTTCGTAGACAAGGTATAGGAACAATATTGATGAATCATGCTGTTAAAATCGCGAAAGAAAAAGGGGCAAGGATGCTGGTGCTTGAGACGCAGACAAACAATGCTAGTGCAATCGATTTCTATCTGAAATTTGGCTTCGACTTGATTGGTTTTGATACCGTTGCATACTCAAATGAAGACATTGCGAAGAAGGAAGTTAGACTTGAACTAGGTCTGAAACTGCGGTCAGAAGCAGCTGCTTCTACGGACAGTATTCACTGTCTGCGATCGCGTTCTATATGTAGATAGTGAACGAGTTTCTTTGGGCCTCTAACTTCACGTAAATCGCTCGCCAATGCTCGTTGACGATTCTTCTCACATGGCGTCCATCTTCATCTATCATTACGAAATGGGCAGACTTACCTTTGTGAGAATATTCATCGATCTTTTCTAGGTCACTCTCTATGCTCCCTGATCCTGCCGCTTCTTTCTCTGTGCTAAAAACAATAGGCTTACTTACTCCGGGGTAGTCAGGTTCAAGTTTTAGCTTTACAAGTACCTCATCAATGCCGAGCACTAGGTCAACTTTAGCGTGCTTGCTGAATACGCTTTTCTCTACATAGAGTTTCAGAGGAAGGGGAAAATGCTGCTCTTCCATATTTTGCGACATCCAAAAAACAAGTGCGCTTGCAGATCTCTTTCTGAAAGGAAATGAATCTTGTTGTCTGAGTAATCTTTCAAAACGTTTGAGAGAGCATCTTCAAACAACTTATCATAATCCATAACTGTCCACGATAGGTGTTTCCAAGTTTCTACTTTGTAATTGTGTTGAAGTTTTTAGAACGCGCAGTGCGAGTTCACAATGATTCGGCTAGTTGCTTGATTTTCTCTTCAATCTGTCTGTAAATCTTCTCTGCATCTTCGTGTGACATGAAGTATGGGTCTTCAATGTTCCACACAGCAATCTTGTCTTCACATTCTGGGCATCTGTTCAAGACTGCATCTTTATGTCCTTGTTGCATTGCGACAATAAGATCATAATCACTAGGTTGCTTGCTAGTCAGATTTTCAGGTGCTTTCTTAAGGTACTGCTCTGCATCTTCTTTTGACAAGTAATCTCTCACATGTTCGGAAATTGGAATAGCAACCCGTAATCCAGCGGAATCAACTTGCAAGTCAGGCCTCATTTTCTTGAGTAAGGCTTCTGCCAACGGACTGCGATGAGCATTACCAGAACACACAAACAACACTTTCATGCATTTCACATGGTTTCTAACTTTATAGTTCATAATAAGGCCAAGATTTTATAAACTTCAAATTCCTTTCTTTAAAAAGTTGTAAGCTTAAATCTACTTTGGCCTCAAGTCTGCTCCGCATTCTGGGCAGAACTTTGAACTAACTGGAATACGAGCTTGACATTTGGGGCATATCAGCACAACTGGTCTATGTACTGGCCTGTATATTGGAACGAAAGCAACAATAATTCCGTAGATCATCTTTGACCTCAATGGAAATGTGAGTGACATTCTATGACAAATAGTTTCTGTATTTTAAGCTCCTGCTTCATAAGAGCTGAAATCTCTGCAAGTTGCAAAGCTTTTTTGATAATCTCTTCAAAACGCAACTCTCTTAACTGTGGTTTATTGGCGCGGATATAGGAATATGCACCCCGTTCCTAACCCAACCTCTCCTGATTTGATGCTGTTTTCTGAACTGCTGGCTTCTCTAGACATTGGCAACCTTGACACCACCTATTACTAGGCTTTCTGTTAAGAAAAGGCTTCTCGTGCAGACTCTAGATAAACTCAGGAGTGAATGAGGCGTAAGTTCAAACCTATTCGGTCCCACCAAAGCCTGTTTTGGTCAAGTAACCAAGCTTTCTGCATTAATTCGGAAAAACATCGCTTTTCTGGCTTTTCAGATTGGTTTGCGCCATCGACTCAATGCCCAGTCGATTCTTCTTAATAAGGTTGGATTTCCTAATGCTTTTCTTCTAGCATTCTCAAGCTCTTCGAGTACTGACATCCTACCTACAATCTCTGATCCGATTAGATTTCTGGTATGAGCAGACTTTGCAAGTTCAATCAGAAGACGTATTTCCGACTCATTTTTACCGATGACTAGGATTTGTGGTAACATAACTCCGACAGGTCCAGGCAGACTCGGATATCTTTCAAGAATTGTCTCGCCTAACTCTGTTCCATGAAATTCAAGTCTGAAAACCTTTTCCAATCTTTTCTGTGCTTCTTTGCTGCGTTGGAGCCGCCCATCCTTGGCCCGAGTTTTGTCTAGAATTCTTTTTCTCAGAAGACGAAATTGGATTGGAAGATTTGGATCATCAATTATCGGATCACCATGAACTGGCAGTTGCTTGATGTCTATGTTTATGTAGCGAGCAAATTGTGCTAGATTCATGGAATCTTTCTTCTCGTTACAACTCTTGCAAGCAGTTACATGATTTGTCAGCTCGTCGATTCCATGATGATCTAGAGGAATTAAATGATCAATTGTCAGATGGTCTTTAGGAAATCTCTTCTTGCAATACTGGCACGTATAATCGTCACGTTGAAATATGTACTCTTTCACGCGGTTAGGAATTCTACTACGACCAATCTAGATTTGTGAGTAAAGCGATTTTTATGAGATGTTCGATAATATGTCAAAGTAACACACTCTTGCTTATCTCAATGACCGTTCAGTCTTCGCCTGCCCTGTTCATGCATTTCTAAGTATCAAATCTGGCATCAAATCTATAGGAGAATGTTAGATTCTAAGGATAACAGTTGACTGTTATTATGAGGGATATTTCTTTTCCTCAACTATATCTCCTGAAATAGTCACGAGTATAGTATTACCGTTAACCGAGACAACACTATGCTTTCTTTCCATGTTATAAAACCTTGCAATCTTCTCTGGAATTCTCACAACAATCTTTTCCTTGTATTTTTCCAGAGGAATCTTTTCTAGAAAGCATGATATTTCTCCCCACGCAGGCATTTCTGCGCCAGAGATTCCTATTGTTGAGTTGTCTAATGCATAAGCAAAAGCGCTTTCACTCCAAACAGGGTTACCTGCATGTAACAAACCGATCGGGACCTCTATAATGTTAGATGGTTTCTGATTTTTCGGGTATACTAGGTTTACACGTCTGCCATTTCTTTCCAGAACTCGGATAAAGATCTCGTTAGCATTAAGCAATCTTCGAATAGAACCATCAATGCGACCACTAGGCCACTTGAGTTTTCTTGCCAATTCATATTGAGAAAGACCTGGGTATTTCTCTATAACCTCCAATAGCATTTCGTCAGATTCTTTACCTCTTTTATTCCTTTTTGCGATCATTTGCGAAGACCTACCCCTTATATATAGATTGAACTTTTTCATTCGTTATAACATATTATAGTTGTTCCATATAAACTTTTGGAATATTCCAAAAACTACTCAACGGTAAATACAACAAATCAGATAACATATCATATGATTCGTTCTCAACCACATAGAAGAAGATACTTCGGCCCTATAACATTCGATTCACAACCAATTGGCTGGATAGGTCGTCACAGAAGTTTTGCAAGTAGACAATGGTGTGAAAGCCAAATAAGATTTGGTGAATGGACAAGAGATGAAAACAGAAGAGATCACTACCTCATTTACACAGACGTGGTTGAGAAGATAGAACCAATTACCGTTTTAATAGTAATACAACACTGCGGATCACACGTTCGAGTACGACATACTCATGTCATCAGAAAGAAAAGGTAAGCATCAGAGCATATCAGAAAGCTCTAAATCGTAAAATTTGAACGTAAGTCTAAACCTATCCTGCTCGCTTTTGGGGGTTAAAGAACGCAATTCAGCTTGCCGCAAAATTGATAAAATGCTGTAACTGCTTTGATAAGTTCTTTATCCGAAAGGGTTCAGATTCGAGGCGGTTCTCGTATCAGATTTTATGGCGCGGGGTGTGGGATTTGAACCCACGCGGCCATTACTGACCACAGACTTAGCAGGCCTGCCCCCTACCAGGCTAGGGCAACCCCGCAATTATCCCCTAACCCTCTTTTTTACAACTCATCGCTAAGTCCATTCTATAGATTTATGGAATGTGTTATTTTTGTGTTTTGTATAATCTCTGCCTATTTGCTGCCCAAACGTTAGGAATGCAGTACAAACTACAAATGGTTCAGGTTCACTAGCCTTGGAAACTCTAGAAGCCATTTTTGCGTTCCTTTGCAAGAGTTTCGTGGGGTTCAAATCCCACCCCCTGCACTAAACATTGTGATTAGTGTTTAAATTCTCGGTTTTTCGTTTGTAGTTGCCGCAAAATATCTTTCTATAACTCACATAAACTGAAACAGACGATATTGTAAGAGTTGATATAATACATCTTATCTTTAGTATTGATGATTAGAAAATGTCCTACGTAATCAAGCCCACAATGACTTGTATCTTATGGAAGGTCTTGGAAGAGAAGCTCGATCTTCAAGTTGGAGGTAGGCTTAATGTTGATGTAGGATGGATAGACTTGGTAGCTAGAAACCCCACTGGTGAATACATTGGTCTTATGGTGGAGGCAATTTGGGAAAAGGGAATCTTGGGAAATCTGAAAAAAGAACTCAGATTTCTAGACCAGATTTTGAAGTATATGACAAGCGGATATTTTGACTATTTCTATATATGTATCCCAAAAGGAGGAGATAAAAGAGAAGAAAAAATTCGAAGTCTTGAAAGGATATTGAATTCCGAAGAAACCAGAAGACGCTATTTGAGTCATCTATTAAACAATCCCGATGATTACTACAGCTTTCGAATGTACGGTGATTACTTGAGTAACTGTGGCATATTGGCAATAGATGAAAAGTGGATCAAGATAAACCGTGAGAAGGAGAACATCGACTTTCCAGATTTGGAAAAGAGGCAACCTAAGAGATTACGTCGTTCTCATCAAGTGAATATGCCAGATATAAATAAAGCAAGAATAGCGTTTGATGTTTGGAACTATTACACAAAGATTGAAAATGTCCTTCCAATACGCAAGGGTGTTTTACCAAATCTAGAGGGAAAGGAGCCGAGACGAATTGATATTATGGTGTTTAAGGGCGAAACTCGTGCTAATGAAATCTTAAGAAATCAAGAAAAGTTCGATCTAATCGGCATAGAAGTCAAAAGCAACCTAAACAATGTGAAGCTCATACTCAAGCAAATGAACTTGTATCGAAATTCTGGTGGTTTAACAAGGCTCTATATGGCTGTGCCATCAAAATTGGAAGAAGATGCCTTATCACTCTTTGAAGATACTCCTGACGTTGGCTTAATAACTGTAGACAAAAAAATCGTTAGAACAATAAGAGAAGCCAAGAGATTAGAAATGAAATATGATGCGATTCTTTATGAAAAAGCGGGGTTCCAAGAAAAACTTGGATATCGTACCAGTGTTTCTCGAAGAATACTGGAGATTGGCTGGGGAGGAGATGCGGAAAAGTATGAGTCGATTTATAGTTATCAAGACAAGAATCATTAATCTTCAAATCAACTTCGAGAGGAAAAAACTGATGAAAGCGAACGGGCAAAACGACTTGATAAATGGATGAAATAGTGGTGACTGGATGAAGTTGCTAAATGTGATTGAGGAAGAGACTAAAGAAGGAATTTGTTCTAAATGTGGCAGGCACAAGTATGTAGTCAGAATTGTTCATGTCAAAAATGGCAAAAATGAATGGAGATGTAACAGATGTGTTAGAAAACTTAGACGGGATATCGCTCATAAACTTACTCAAAAAGAACTGGAAGAACGGGAAAAATTCTACGGAGTATAGTGACGGGCTCAATTTTAATTCTTTCTTTATAAATGAGTTTCTGATTTGGCTTCGTAAATTCCGAAAATTTAAACCGAGTTTTAAACCCAGCCCTTGCATTTTTAACGGAACCCCACGTTTAATCAAATAATTCACAATAATTCTTTCCATTAGTTGCTGTTAAGCGCAAAAGTTGTTGAAATGTTCCCTTAAACATTATTAAAGGAATGGTGCAGAAAGCTGTAATGTAGAATCTTTTCTTGATTCGCGGTTAATGTTGCTTATACGCTTCGAGTTTTATTGTTCAACGTGTGTGCATAATGTTTATAGTTATGGACATAGTTGATTGAACTGGTGTGGTATGAACTTTTGGATCCAGCCTTTGGCGAAGCTTAGTCTATTTGATAGGCCGTGGTATGTTTTCTGTATTAGCGTTAAGAACTCGGTTTCCG
>Ga0315282_10013094_pt1 | contig 12557 bp, 10 predicted proteins | sample YL17G07_20_MG_FD_203693 | JGI IMG/M metagenome (GOLD analysis project Ga0315282, IMG submission 203693) | Sediment microbial communities from Yellowstone Lake, YNP, Wyoming, USA - YL17G07_20 | ecosystem: Environmental > Aquatic > Freshwater > Lake > Sediment | place: USA: Wyoming | collected... | reverse complement strand
TTGACGAGATCAGCGAAACCAGCCTCTCTATGCAAGTGAAACTCCTGCGGGTGCTCCAGGACAGAGAAGTGGTGATGGTCGGTTCCACGCGGCCGAGGAAAGTCGATGTGAGAATCCTGGCCTCGACTAATAAGGATCTGACGGGCTTGGTGAAAAAAGGTCTTTTCCGCGAAGATCTCTTTTTCCGGATCAATGTGATAACGATTGATCTCCCTCCTCTGCGAGAGAGAGGAGAGGACCTTCTCCTTCTCATCCATCATTTCACCGGTCGATTTGCAGAGGAGTTGGGAAAATCTGTCCCTCAATTTTCGGACCAGGCTCTGCAAGTTCTGAGAAACTATCACTGGCCTGGAAACGTTAGAGAACTTGAGAATGTGATCCAGCGCCTTATCGTCATGACAGATGGAGGGCTGATTGAAGTCCCCGACCTGCCTTCGCTCATGCGCTTCTCTGCTCTCCAGGAAGTGGGTTTCCACCGAACCCTAGCTGAAGTGGAAGAGGAATACATTCGAAATGTGCTCGCCAGTGTGAATGGAAATAAGACTCGTGCTGCCAAAGTCCTTGGAATCGACCGCAAGACATTAAGGGAAAAACTCAAGCTTCGAGGGCTCGATTCCGAAGAGTAGATTCCATTGGAGAAATTTGCCCCAGTGGTTCAAGTCTCCTCACAAAACTTTCTGCTCACTCCTATCTGTTCTTTCCTGAAGATCTAGAAAAAACAAATTTCTATCGTCACTAATCCATCGACATCACTCAACTTTTACCTTCCCAGCATTTCACCATCAACCCGTTTCAGATCTGATCTCGTTGGTTTGGCAAGAACCTTGCTACTCCTTTACCTCAGTTGATTCTGAACGAAATGTGAAAGGAGGTCCGTATGAAAAGGGGGTCCTTAACAAAAAAGGTGGAAGTGGAGCCTTCATCCCTTGAGCAATGTTTGGATCAAGGCCTCTGTTCGTGTTGCAAGGAAGCTTCGACCTGCACCTATCCCAAGGTTCCTGATCGTCCAGTACTGCAGTGCGAAGAGTTCAATGGCATCCTTCCCCCACCGTCGAAAAGAAGCTCTCTCATCAGGAACGTTTCTCCAGTTTCTCCAAGAGGTGTGGTGGATGAACCGGCTCCCAGAGGGCTCGAGTCTCTCGAACCGAGGGGTCTCTGCAACACTTGCGAAGAACGCGAGACGTGCACTTTTCCGAAACTCGAGGGCGGGGTCTGGCACTGCGAAGAATATCGATGAGAAGACCATCATGGACCTCATCCTTTTCCCTGAAAGACAAAACCTATGAATCCAGAACACGTTGAACGAATCGTCGAGAGTCATGGTCATGACCGGGGAGGACTCATCTCTATTCTCGAAGATATTCAAACCCGGTACAGTTACCTCCCAGAAGAAGCCCTAAGGATCGTTGCGCGGAAGACGGGCCATTCTCTAGTCGATGTCTACGGCATTGCCACGTTTTTCAGATCGTTCAGTCTCACACCGAGAGGGAAACACCTCCTTTCCGCCTGCTTAGGCACTGCCTGTCACGTCCGAGGAGGCCCAGGGATTGCCGAGGAGATCGAGAGACAGTTGGGAATCAAAGCGGGCGAGACGACCCGGGACAAGGAGATCACCTTCGAGACCGTCAACTGTCTCGGAGCGTGTGCCCTGGGCCCTATCGTCGTCGTCGACGGCCACTATTTCTCCAATGTGACCAAGGGGCAGATCAAGGACATTCTCCACAAGGCTCGCGTGGGCCTCGACACGGTCAACATTCAGACGGACGAAAGAATTTTTCCTGTGGAAGTCAGTTGCCCTCGTTGCAGTCACAGCCTGATGGATACGAGTCACTACATTGATGGCTATCCTTCGATCCGTGTCACCGTTTCTTCTGAGGATAAACACGGCTGGCTCAGTCTCTCTTGTCTGTACGGGAGCTTTTCTGTTGACCAGGAATATGACATCCCACACGGTGCCGTAGTCAACTTCTTCTGTCCCCATTGCCATGCCGAACTGAATGGGGCCTCTTCGTGCATGGAATGCAGTGCTCCCATGGTTCCCATGCTGGTCCGGGGAGGGGGCATTCTCCAAATTTGCTCTCGGCGCGGGTGTAAGGGGCACATGCTCGACCTAAGGGAGACACTTTTCTAGTAGGCCGAGATCAACTCCGTTTTCAGAACAACAAGGAACGCATCGATGGAACGACTTCAATCTATTCAAGAGTTCGGACAATTTCAGGAGAGACTCAGGGCGGAGCGAAAAGCCACAATGACCACCCTGGTCATCCCCGCAGGGACTTGCGGCCAGGCGAGTGGCGCCAATGGGCTCGTGCGCATTGCAAAACGGGAACTTCTCGGAAGAAAACTTACCGACAGAATTCAGCTCCGGATTACGGGGTGTCACGGGTTCTGCGAGATGGAGCCTTCTGTCCTCATTGAACCCCAGGGGACCTTCTATCCCAAGGTGGACCTTTCCGGTATGGTTCGAATCATCGACGCTGTGGCCCGTGGTCAAGTCGTCCAGGACTTGCTCTTCGTGGATCCTGTATCCGGGACGGCTATCGAGCGCCAGGCGGAAATTCCTTTCTTCAAGAAGCAGGTCCGTGCCCTTCTTTCCAGGAATGAGAGAGTCGATCCCATCCGAATCCACGACTATATTGAGAACAGGGGCTACGCGACCATGACTCGAGTCCTCTCCGAGATGAAACCCGAACAGGTGGTGGGAGAGGTGAAAGCTTCGGGACTCCGTGGACGGGGAGGTGCTGGTTTTCCGACAGGATTGAAGTGGGAGATGTTGGCAAAACAGCCCAACCACCGTGAGAAATTTATCATCTGCAACGCCGATGAAGGAGATCCGGGTGCCTACATGGATCGAAGTGTTCTGGAAGGAAATCCACACAGCATTATCGAGGGCATGATCATCGGGGCCTATGCCACGGGTGCCACCCGGGGGGTTCTTTATGTTCGGAATGAATATCCTTTGGCCATCAAGCATCTCATCATCGCCCTCCGTCAGGCCCGTGAGCTAGGCCTCTTGGGACATCACATCTTGGGAACGGACTTCTCCTTTGACATGGATCTGGTTCGAGGGGCAGGAGCGTTCGTGTGTGGCGAGGAGACTGCTCTCATCCGTTCGATCGAAGGCAAGATGGGCGAACCTCGCCAGCGGCCTCCCTACCCTGTTCAGAGGGGCATCGACGGAAAACCCACCATAGTGAACAATGTCGAAACGTGGGCTAACATTCCCCTTCTATTTGAACTCGGAGCCGAAAAATTTACCCAGGTCGGATCAAAGAAGAACGCGGGTACAAAGATCTTCAGCCTCGTGGGCAAGATCAAGAATACAGGCCTGGTGGAGGTCCCGATGGGAATGACCATCGGCGAGATCGTTTATGGGATCGGCGGAGGCCCCTCAACCTCGGCGCCGATCAAGGCGGTGCAGACAGGGGGACCGTCCGGAGGGTGTATCCCGGCCTCCAAGTTCGACCTTCCCATCGACTACGAGAGCCTCAAAGAGTCGGGGTCCATCATGGGATCGGGTGGCATGATCGCTATGGATGAAAACACGTGCATGATCGATGTGGCCAGATACTTCATGAAATTCCTGAAAGATGAATCCTGCGGTAAATGTTTCACCTGCCGCAAGGGAACCCAGCGAATGTACGAAATTCTGGACGACATCGCCATGGGTCGAGGAACTCTGGTCCAACTCGATCTTCTGGAGGAACTGGCTTTGATCGTGAACGACACGACGATGTGTGCCCTGGGGCAAACGGCTCCCAACCCGGTTCTCTCGACGCTAAGATATTTTCGGGAGGAATATCTTGAACATATCGAACATCAACGGTGCCCGGCCCATGTCTGTAAGGCATTGATCACTTATTCGGTCAATGAAAAGTGTACGGGCTGTGGCCTATGCCGTCGGTCTTGTCCCTCCGAGGCAATTACGGGAGAGAAGAAGGAGCTTCATCAGATCGACACGAGCAAATGCACAAAATGTGGCTTGTGCAGAAGCGTCTGCAAGTTTGATGCGGTGACAGTCATTTGACGGAAGCCCGTCCTGCTGAGGGAAACAAAAATGATACAACTGACGATCAATGGTTTAGAGGTCTCTGTCGAAGAAGGGATGACGGTCCTCGAAGCAGCACGGTTTCTCGGGTTCCCGATTCCCACCCTCTGTCACATGGACGGGCTCAATCCTTACGGTGCCTGTCGCCTCTGTGTCGTAGAGATCGGTGAAGGGGACAGGGCAAAACTCGTTTCCTCTTGCACTTATCCGGTGGAAGAGGGTCTTCGGATTCGAACGACTTCCTCACGGGTCCTGAAGGCACGCAAGATGATTTTGGAACTGCTTCTTGCCTCTTGCCCACAATCCAAAACGATCCAGGATCTGGCCTCCGCCCACGGGATCAACCAACAGCGCTTCCGGCAGGAGTATGAAGACTGTATCCTGTGTGGGCGCTGTGTGAGGATGTGTGAGGAACAGATGGCGGCCAAAGCCATCGGTTTTCGAGGCCGAGGGGAAAAGCGAAGTCTCGGAACACCCTTTGATAAGATCTCGGAAGTCTGCCGTCAATGTGGGGGGTGTATCTATGTCTGTCCCGCTTGTGAGCTCCGGTGTACCTACACAACCCCAGAACAAGCGATCTGTGGCGGTTGTCAGAATATCAGTCCGCCCTGCATTGAGAAGGAGATGTTTCACGACACGATGTGTTACATGGATCCCTGCGTGGCGTGTGAAATAAAAAAGGATTGAGATGACGAAAGGAGAAGACGATGTCACTGTCAAAGATCAATACTTCAGCAGCCACTTTAACGAAGAATAGAACAGAAGGTTCGATCGTTCCCGCGTCAGGCATGTGTGTCACTTGCGTGGACGGTTGCATCGGCATGTGCGAGATTGGTAAGTCCGCCTACCGCGGCCACGAGGTGATCTATCCGCAACCCTTTGGAGTCATCACCACCGCGGCGGAAAAAATTTACCCGGTCGACTACTCCCATTTCAACATTATGGGGACCGTGAGGGGTGCCCAGGGGATCCCGGCCGACAGCGACAAAGCCATCTTTCCTGCAGTTAACCTCGAAGTCACCCTTGGCCACGATCGAGGATTGAAGTTCACCTATCCGTGGATCATCTCGGGCATCGGCTCAACGGATATTGCCAAAAACAACTGGGAAGGATTGGCGATCGGATCCGCGCTGGCAGGGACAGGCCTCACCATCGGCGAAAATGTGGTCGGCATGGACCCTGGGACGGTGATGAAGAACGGCCGGATCTTAGATACCGTGGACCTGAAGCGCCGGGTCAAACTCTATCAGGATCACCAGCGAAATGGTTATGGTGCCATTATCGTACAGTCCAATATTGAAGACATGCGACTCCGTGTTCATGAGTATGCCATTGAAAAGCTCAACGTCGAGTGCGTCGAGCTCAAGTGGGGACAAGGAGCGAAAGATATCGGTGGCGAAGTTAAGATCAAAGACCTCAAGAAGGCGCAAATGCTTCAGGAACGCGGGTACATTGTTTTGCCAGATCCGACCGATCCCAATGTGATTCGTGCCTTTGAGCATGGAGCCTTCAGGGAATTCGAGCGACACTCCAGGGTTGGCATGGTGACGGAAGAATCCTTTGCAGGAAGGATCGAAGAACTTCGGAAGGCGGGCGCCAAGTACATCTTCCTCAAGACCGGTGCTTATCGGCCAGCAGACTTGGCCTTGGCACTCTCCTTCGCGTCAAAGTATCGGCTCGACCTTCTCACCGTGGACGGGGCTGGAGGAGGAACGGGGATGAGTCCCTGGCGGATGATGAATGAGTGGGGGGTTCCTCCCGTAGAGCTCCATTCTCTTCTCCACCAGTACGCGAAGCGCTTGGCTGAAAAGAAAAGGCACCTTCCTGCGCTGGCGGTGGGAGGTGGATTCACGTTCGAGGATGGGATCTTTAAGGCCCTTGCTTTAGGAGCCCCGTTTGTGAAACTTGTCGGTATGGCGCGTGCCCCGATTGCTGCAGCCATGGTGGGAAAGACGATCGGCCGGGCCATCGAGAATCAGAGTGTTCCGGTCTACATCGAACGATTTGGCCACTCCAAAGATGAGATCTTTGTGACGGCTAGTTCCTTACGGAAAGAACTGGGGGATGAGGCCTTCGAGAAGATCCCTACCGGCGCCATCGGTCTCTATACCTACTATGAGCGCTTGGCTCAGGGACTCCGTCAGCTTATGGCGGGGAGCCGGAAATTCTCTCTGGAGCACATGTCAAGAGATGATCTGGCCGCCCTGACCCGTGAGGCCGCTGACGTGAGCGGCATTCCTTTCATCCTCGATGTGGACAAAACAAAGATAGCCGAGATCCTGGACAACTAACGACATGTAGCCACCCTCCCTCCTCTCATCGGGAATTCATCTGAGGGCGAGATGGCTTTTGCTTCATGTGACACTGTGTGTGTAGGTTGCTTCCAGAAAAGAGGGAGTAGTATCGAAGAGATTTAATGCAGATCCATACTTCGAGGGTTGCCCAAAAATGCCCCTGCCTTCGCCGAAGCGGCTTCGCGCAGGCAGGCAGATGCAAGGCTCCCGAAATCCTGAGGAGTGAGGCGTACACGGATGTACGCTGCAACGACGAAGGACCTGCCCGCAGGCAGGGGAAACGCCGTAGATGGGCGTTTTTGAGCAACCCTATTTAAGATTGGGAGCCTCTACGATCTCCACATTGAACTCTTTTGCCTGAGAGGGGAGGTTCTTAAAGATAAGAATGAAGGGGATTGACTTTCCCACCTGAAGAACCATCTCCTGATCTGTCCCTGGATTGAGCGACACCTCTCCCTGAAAAAAGGCCGGCGGCAATCTGAGTAACTCATCTCGGGTGATGGTTCGACCGCACGTTGCTTCCCTCTCAGCCACCTTCGCCTTGCTCTGGTCAAAAACGCTGACCCTCACCTTCACATGTTTCTTGGCCACTTTGGATTGGTTATTGACTTGGCCCTCAAAAACCAAGAGATGGACGTCCCCCACAGTCTCATCATACTGATTGAGATCTCGAATCACCAGCCCCTCTTTTTGTGTTCCCCAAATCTGCTGCCAAAGGGCCGTGACTTTCTTAACGGGAGGCTGCAGGTAGGGCGCGAGCTTGCCACCCGACTCCAGCTCGGTCCAGAGATAGAATCCTCCAATCAGCACAAGAAGAAGGACAATGAAAAGAGCGAGAAAAATGGAAGGTCCCCTCTTCTCTCTCCGAACGCTCTTTTCAGGTTTGAAGGTTTTAGCCCGAGGTTTTTCTTCCTCACGCCGAGCCATGACCTCAACACGTTTTTCAGACTTGGGTGGCTGTTCCTCAGCAAAGAGAAACTTCTCTTCCTCTTCAAAGGTTGGCATTCCCTCTTCCTCCTCTCCCAGGGGTGGCAGAGGAGGTTCCCCCTTCTTTTCAGGCCGGCTGACCACTTCTTCGTGACGTTTCGCAAAAGATTCGAAATTTTCAACGACCTCTTCCTTGGCTGGACCGGGAGGCGGAACAAAGAAGACATGCTTGCATCTCGAGCAGCGAACCTTTGCTCCACGGGCTGGGATCTTGGAGTCCTCCAAATTGAACTTCGTCAGACAGGAAGCGCAGGTTACGATCATAGGCAAGCCCTTTCATTGAAAGTTAATGACATTATGATGAAAGGAGCGGAAAAAATCAAGGCAAAATATAATTTTGGTCGTCTGACGAGACCCGAAGCGAAGCGCCGCCCTGGAGGGCGGGGCTTCCCGGTAAGGTGTTTTCTTTATATTGTGCCCCTTGACCCCCACCCCAAAGGGTGGGGCTTACGGGACACGTACCGGTCAAAAGAAAAAGGGCAACTTCCCTTACGGCTGCGCAAGAAGTCGCCCTTCCGATTTTTCCAAAGCCTCTTAAGAATTATCGGCCCAACCGTTTCTTGAATTCCTCGGTCAGCATGGGAACCACCGTAAAGAGGTCTCCCACGATCCCGTAGGTGGCAATCTTGAAAATGGGTGCCTCCGGGTCCTTGTTGATGGCCACAATGATGTCAGAGGTCTTCATGCCCGCCTGGTGTTGAATGGCTCCTGAGATCCCACACGCGATGTAGATCTTCGGCCTCACCGTCCGACCTGTTTGTCCTACCTGATGTTCGTAGGGAATCCAGCCTGCATCGACTGTCGCTCGAGAGGCGCCTACGGCAGCCTTCAGGACCGCAGCCAGTTCCCGGACAACCTTGAAGCCATCAGGGTTCCCGACCCCTCTTCCGCCAGACACAATGACCTCTGCGTCAACGAGATTGACGCCCTCCGCTCCCTTGATGAAATCGACGATCTTGGTTCTGACCTGTTCTTCCGTCATGGGCAAAGGTTCCTTAATGGTTTCTCCCTTTCTCCCATCGTCCCTGCGAGGCATGGGGAAGACTTTCGGTCGAACCGTTGCCATCTGGGGCCGGTATTGCGGATAGTCAAGAATGGTGGCCATGATATTTCCGCCAAAAGCGGGCCGGGTCTGCCGAAGCTGTTTTGACTCCGGATCAATGTCCAACCCCGTGCAGTCCGCGGTCAGCCCCGTTTCAATGGTCGTTGCCACGGTCCCGGCAAAGTCTCGACCTTGTGTCGTGGCTCCGATGAGCACAATCTCAGGTTTGTATTTCCGAATCAGATTGACAGCCCCGCACGCGTAAGGGTCTGTTCGGTACTCCTTGAGGACCGGGCTCTCCGAGACATAGACTTTCTCGGCACCATAGGCAACCGCCTCCTTAATGAACCCCTCCACTCCATCGCTATCGCTCAGGAGGAACCCGCAGAGCTTGCATCCCACGGCATCTGCTAGTATTCTTCCCTGACCCAGCAGCTCGAACGCCACGTTCGAGACTTTCCCTCGTTCATGTTCGATATAGATCCAGACGTCCTTGTAGTCTCCACTCGCCACGGCAGTGGCCCTCTGGTCTTTTTCCAGAGTGATGGCGCTCACCGGGCAGACATCCACGCAGGCACCGCAGAAAGTACATTTCTCATCCACCGCAGCCACCTTGTCTTTCATAGACAGGGCACCAAAAGGGCAACTCGGAATGCATGCTTCGCATCCCGTACATGTTTTTCCATCAATCAATAGTCTCGCCATCTGCTTCTCCTCCTATCTAACGGTTCGCCAACGCACGTTGCGTCCTATTTGACGAACTTCGAATCCATGAGTTTATTCACAAGGAGTGGGACGGTCTCGGTCACCTCCCCTTTCAATATCTCACCGCCGCCCCTGGACTCCGGGCTAAACACTTTCCATACCCACGTGGGTGACCCCTTCAATCCCACCCGATTCTCGTCAACGTCAATCTCCTTGGCGGTCCACGTCGGGATCGTGGCTTTCGCCGCCTTCTTAATCCCCAAGAGAGAAGGCAGTCTGGGCTCATTAATGTCCTTCATAACGGTGATGACGACGGGCAGAGAGCATTCCACCACTTCTCTTCCATTCTCCATCATCCGTTCGACAACGATCTTTTTCTTCGCCGGATCGATCTCCCGCACCTTGGCCACGTAAGTCAATTGGGGGATGCCAAGGCGTGTCGCAATCCCTGGTCCGACCTGAGCCGTGTCTCCGTCAATCGCCTGTTTTCCGCAAATCACGAGGTCCACCCCTCCAATCTTCTCAATCGTCTTCGCCAGGGTGTAGGCGGTGGCAAGCGTATCTGCCCCTGCAAACGCACGGTCAGAAAGGAGATACACCTTGTCGGCTCCTACGGCAAGGGCGTTCTTGAGAATCTCGATAGCCTGGGGAGGCCCCATGCTCATGACGTGGACCTCACCGCCATACTTTTCCTTGGTTAAAAGACCTTCTTCCAGGGCAAACTCGTCAAAGGGATTGGTGATGCTGGCCACACCCTCCCGCATCAACGTGTTCGTCTGGGGATTGATCTTCACTTCTGTCGTTTCTGGAACCTGCTTGAGACATACAGCGATCTTCACTTTCTCCTCCTTATCTTCCTTGGAATTTATATTTTCTTTTTTCGACGAAGGCCTTCATTCCTTCCTTCTGATCCTCGGTCGAGAAGCCGAGGCTGAAGGCATAGGACTCCATACTGCAGGCTTCTCCCAGATCCATATTGAAACCGCTATCGACGACCATCTTGGAGAGTCGGACGCCAATGGGCCCATTTCCTGCAATCTGAGCTGCGACCTTCTTCGTTTCTTCCATGAGAGAGGCCTGGGGAAAAACCCGGTTCGCAATGCCCATCTCCAAGGCCTCTTGAGCCGTAATCATCTTGCCCGTGTAGATCAGTTCTTTGGCCTTCCCCTTTCCGATCAACCTTGGAAGTCTCTGCGTTCCGCCAAAGCCGGGGAAGATGCCGAGCGTCACTTCGGGCAGCCCAAAGCGGGCATTTTCAGAAGCGTAGATGAAATCACAGGCCAGGGCAATCTCCGTCCCTCCTCCCAAGGCATACCCGTTCACGGCTGCGATGACGGGTCGATCCAGATTCTGGATCATCTTCAAGGTAAAATGTCCCAAACGAGAGAAATCGAGGGCCTCGACAGAATTCATGCTCGACATTCCCTGAATGTCCGCCCCGGCCACGAAGGCCTTCTCGCCAGCCCCTGTCATGATGAGAACCTTAATGCCCGCCTGTCCTTTGACCTCCTGAATTCCTGCTTGGATGTCCTTCAGGGTCTCGATATTCAGGGCGTTCAGAGCCTTGGGCCGGTTGATGGTGAGGATGCCGATCTCATTTTCGACAGACAACGTGATATTTTCGTATTCCATATGACGCTCCCATTGGCTCGGAATTTCTGTTTAGGACCTCGGAATCTTCCTCTGTCACCCCGAGTTCTCCACTCCGAACTCTTAACTTCTTTCAACAACCATCGCCATCCCTTGTCCGCCACCGATACAGAGGGTGGCCATTCCTAGGGCCACGTTTTTCCGCTTCATCTCTTGGAGAAGAGTCACCATGATTCTCGCTCCAGTGCATCCTATGGGATGCCCGAGTGAGATTCCACTGCCGTGGACGTTGGTCTTCTCCAGATCGAACTTCAGTTCCCGGATGCAGGCGATCGCCTGAGCTGCAAAGGCTTCGTTCAATTCGGTGACCCCAATGTCCTTCAGAGAAACTCCCGCCTTATTGAGAACTTTCCGGACGGCAGGGATGGGACCCAACCCCATGTACGCCGGATCCACCCCTGCGGACGCAAAGGCCCGTATCTTTGCCAGAGGTTCAACCTTTAGCTCTTTCGCCCTTTCTCTCGACATCAACACGACGGCTGCGGCAGCATCGTTGATCCCAGAGGCATTCCCAGCGGTTACCGTACCTCCCTGCTTGAAGGCGGTACCGAGTTTGGCCATTTTCTCGAGCGACGTGTCCATCGGTCTCTCATCCGTATCGAACGTAATCGGATCCCCTTTCTTCTGTGGCATGACCACCGGTACGATCTCTTCCTTGAAGACACCGTTCTTGATCGCCGCTCGTGCCCGCTGATGGCTTAATAGGCTCAACTCGTCTTGTTCCTGTCTAGAGATCTTGTACTTCTCTGAAATGTTTTCAGCAGTCATCCCCATGTGGTACCCATAGAAGATTTCGAAAAGCCCGTCAAAAACCATGAGGTCTACCATTTCCTGATGGTTCATCCTTGCGCCCCATCGGCCGAGAGGAAAGGCATAAGGAACTTGACTCATGTTCTCCATGCCTCCAGCCACAATCACATCTGCCTCACCCGCTTGAATGGCTTGCGCTCCAAGGGCAATGGCCTTCAACCCTGAGGCACAGAGTTTATTGAGCGTGAAGACGGGGGTTTCCTTGGGAATGCCTCCATAGATCGACGCCTGCCTTCCCGGATTCTGCCCCTGTCCGGCCATGAGTACATTCCCCATAATCACTTCATCTATCTGAACCTCTTGAGCCGAGCCGTCCCACTGATCATGCTTCTTTTCTAACTCGGTCTTCCCCATCCCTTTAAACACATCAGGCGCTACTTCCAAGAGCTCTTTCTTCATGACAGGTCTGAGCTTGGCTTTCTTGAGAGCTTCTCGTATCACAAGAGCACCCATTTTTATCAAGGGGAAATCTTTCAAGGATCCGCCAAAATTGCCAATAGCTGTCCTCGCCCCGCTGACAATGACCACTTCTCTCATATTCGTCTCCATTCAAAAGATTTTTTGCACGAATTTATTTATCCCAATCCTTTCCTTTTGTCAACATTATTTTGAAATGACACCATCACCAGTTCTTATTTAATTTTGATAGGTTAGCCGAAATCTGCATGGCTCTCATCAGAGCGAAGCTCACCGCCCATTCCGTTAAGACGAGACAGGCGCGGCTGGGACTTCCAGGTAATGTAGATATGATTACAGGGTCGGCTTTGACCGGCAAGTGCCCCGCAAGCCCCGCCCTTGGAGACTGTGTCGTAATTAGGGATGGGGAAGAAATTTTATAGCGTGAACATGAGATATCTTACTCGAAACCCACATCGATATGATACAATGCAACTCAACGAAAGGGGAATGGCTATGGCATATCGATATGGTAATCGCGATCAATTCGGATTATTTCCACAAAGCATCGAAGACTATGTGGCTGCAAACGACCCGGTCAGAGCCTACGATGTCTTTGTGGAAG
>Ga0315282_10013093_pt1 | contig 12558 bp, 14 predicted proteins | sample YL17G07_20_MG_FD_203693 | JGI IMG/M metagenome (GOLD analysis project Ga0315282, IMG submission 203693) | Sediment microbial communities from Yellowstone Lake, YNP, Wyoming, USA - YL17G07_20 | ecosystem: Environmental > Aquatic > Freshwater > Lake > Sediment | place: USA: Wyoming | collected... | reverse complement strand
CCCGAAAGCCGGGAAACTCCTCAACCGCGCGGAACTCCGGCAACGCCAATTCGGAAAGCAGCCGGCGCAGGAGCAGTTCGCGCCGCGCGCCGGTCAGCAGCGGGCCGGTGGCCGGCGCCAGCCGCCGCAGCAGGTCGCTGAAAGTGCAGATGGTCTCGCCGGCCAGCCCGGTCAGGTCGCTCTCGCGCAGCACCTCGTTGCGGGTGTGCTCGCGGTAGCTGGCCGTCGGCACCAGCAGGAGCACCTGTTCCGCGTCACCGGCCCGCACCGCCTCGGCAAAGGCTGTCCGCAGCAACCGGCTCTTGCCGCAGCCGGCCGGTCCGAGCAGCAACCGTCGCCGCGCTTGTTCGGAGTTTTCCCGGCCTGGTTTCATGGCCAGCCGAAAGATTGTATCAGCCACAGAAGCACACCGGAATTGACGATCTGTTCATTGGTTCGTTGACGATTGGCGCTGGCCGCTGAATCGTCAATTCCTCGCCGCCCCCGGAACGGACCGGCCCGGAATTGTAGAAATTTCTTTCTTGGCCGTACGCCGCGCCTGGGTTATAGTTGCCAACCAATCCTGGATCAGAGACGCAATGAACGTCGGAATAGTGATTCGAAGCTATCGACAGAAACTGGGGCTTTCCCAGGGTGACCTGGAGAAGCGCACGGGGCTGATGCGCTGCTATATCTCGCGAGTGGAAAACGGGCATACCGTCCCGAGCATTGAGACCCTATCGCGGATCGCACGCGCGCTCGACGCCCAGTTGGCCGACTTGTTCTCCGGTCTGGACGAAATGCCGCTCATTGCCGCGGACCCCAGCGAACAGCAGTTCCTGGAAGAGATGCGGCGCTACCTGCCGGTCCTCACCCCGGCCGAGCGGGAGCGGGTACTGGAAATGGTGCGGCAGATGGCGGGCCCCGCCTGACAATCCCACCTGGGCGCAGGAATCGTTCAGAAGGCGCCCGTGTGCCGCGCCACGCCACATCCGGATGATCAGCGGCGGGCGCCCTTCTTGCCCTTGGCCTTCAGGGCTCTCTCCGCGTCCGCCTGCAGCTTCTTGGCCGCGGCCTTCAGCGGCGCTTCCGGCTCCATGGCCAGCACCCGCTTGGCAGCGTCCTGGGCGCGTTCGTGGAAGAGCTTCTCTTTGTCCGGCGCGGCCAAGTTACTGGAATCGAAGACGACAGAAAGATCTTCCAAGGCTGTGCCCACGGCCAGCAGCATGCGTTCCGCCGGAACTTCGGCGCGCCCCAAGGCCAGGGCCTTCTGCGCGCCCGCCACATCGTCGGCGGTGGTCAGCACCGCGCTGACGGCACGCAGCACGCTCCGATCCAGCGTTTTCTCGTGCGCGTCGGCCCGCTGGGCTTCGGGCATGTCCAGGCCTTTCTCTATGCGATCGAGGTCGGCGACTTCGACCCCGCTGCCCCTCGGGAACGAAAACTCCAGGACCATCGTCTTCCCGAGCTGCTGCTTGGTGCAGGCATCGTAGCATTCAAACAGGCCGATGCCGTAGCGCTGGGCTTCCCTCAAATGGTCGGACTTCTGGCGGAGGTAAAAGGTTCTGTTGGTCCGGTTTGCAGTCCATCCTTTTGCGTACGCCTGGGCCAGCTCCAGATGTCCCTGCGCCAACCCCGCCGTGATCACGGCCCGCCATACGCGGGCGCGCTCGACATAGGGGTTGTCTCCCTGCTTCACGATCTTCTCCAGGTGGATGGATGTCTTGTCCAGGTCGCCCGCCTTGTAGGTGTCCTTGGCCGCCAGCCATAGCCACGCCGGTGTCCCGACCGCCGGCGGGGCCTCGCCCGTGCAGCCGGCGAACAGCAGGACCATCAGCAAAGTGAAAACGAAAGTGACGTGCTTCATGGGCCGAACTCCTTTCTCCTCGTTGGAAGTGGAGTTGGTTATTGGTCAACAAAGAGCCGCAGGACGGGCGTAGCTTAGAACATTCCGGGCCAGGAAGCAATAGCGGCGGCGGCGGTATTCCGCTCGCTGATTACCAGGCGTGCCGCCGCAGCCCCTTGATGAGGTCGAAGTGCTGGTCTTGGCTGAGAACCGGCAAGGCGTGCTGTCGGGACAGTGCGGCGATCCAGATGTCGTTGGATGGAATCGGCGTGCCGGCGCGCTTGAGCTCCACGCGTATCGCGGCATAGTGTCTGGTGGTCTCTTCGCCCACTTCCAGCACCCGGGATGCCGAGAGCATCTCGCCCAGCCAGCGCTCGTATTCGCTCTTATGGCGCGACTGGGCAATTCCGAACCGAAACTCGCCCAAAACAATAACGGGGAGGGCAACGCGCGTCGCACGGCTGAACTCGGCGACCGCCGTGGGTTCACCGTCAGCAATCGCCGACAAGGCGTTGGTGTCGAGGATCAAGCCCATTCCTCCGGCTCAATGCTCTCGAATTCCCGCTCGATCAATTGTTGAATCCGGCCAGTTTCCTTGCGCAAGTGCCTGAGCCGCCCCGCCAATCGCACCCACGGCCTCTGCCCAGCCGCGGGTCTGGCTCGAAGCTCGTTCTCGACCGCCTCGGTCACGAACTGACGCAAGGGGATTCCTTGTTCGGCTGCCTTAGCTTTGGCTTGCCGAAAAATGAGGTCCGGCATCTCCAGCGTCGTCTTCACTTCCTTAGCTTCCCATATTTATGGGAGTGAAGCAAGATCCGGTGCCGGGTGCAAGTCCCAAAGCTGTTGACGTCCGGCGGGCCGTGCCCGCCGCCGATCCACCACGTGCCGGCTGCGGCGCGCCCGCCGGGTTGATATAATCCGCGCCGGAACGAGGAGCGAGTATGAACACGCGCATCCGCCTGGTCGCTTCCTGGCGCCTGGTTGTCTGCCTGCTGGCCTGCCGGCTGTTGCTGGCTTCAGCCGCCGATGGCGCCCCGGCCATGGTTATCAAAACGCCGATGGCCCCGCCCGCCTGGGCGCTGCTGGAATGCGAGCTGCTCCGCTTCAATTCCCAGGCCTGCGGGCGCTTCGCCGCCAAGTACCTGGACGAGCGCGGCTACCTGCTGCACACGCCGCGCTGGGGGACGCTGGACGGCCCCGACGACGCCATCGAGACCTTTCACAACTGGACGCTGCTGCACGCCCTGGGCGGCTCCGATTCCGTCCTGGCGCTGTACAAGAAAGCGCAGGAAGGCCACTGGCGCCAGTACGGCGAGCTGCGCACCACGCTCACCGAGCTGGCCAAGAACGGCGCCTACTACAAGGAATTCGTCACCCAGTCCGACTGGTTTCACACCGGCGAGGGCATGCGCGCCTTCATGTTCTACGGCCTCTCCGAGCCTTCCGACCCGCAATACCGCGAGCGCATGAAGCGCTTCGCCGGCCTCTACATGAACGAAGATCCCGAGGCCCCCAACTATGACCCCGACAAGAAGCTGATCCGCAGCATCTGGAACGGCAGCAAAGGGCCGATGCTGCGCAAGGCCACGGTCTACGACTGGGTGGGCGACCCGGTCGAGGGCAGCTTCAACCTGCTCCACAACCCGGCGGGCCGCACCCAAATGCTGGACATGAAGAAGTACTACCCCAAGATGCTGGCCCACTGCAGCGAGTACCTGGATAGCGTGGGCGACAACTCGCTGAACCTGGCGGCCACCAACCTGGCCCTGAACGCCTACCTGCTCACCGGCGAGAAGAAGTACCGCGACTGGGTGATCGAATACGTGGACGCCTGGAAGCAGCGAACGGCCGCGACCGGCGGCAACATCCCCAGCAACGTCGGCCTGGACGGCAAGCCCGGCGGCGAGTACGGCGGCGAGTACGGCGGCCATTGGTGGAAAGGCACCTACGGCTGGAACTTCACCATCTTCGACGGCGAACTGGAAAAAACCGCCCACCGGAATTATTTCTCTGCCGGCTCCTGGCCCGGGTTCGCCAACGCCCTGATGCTGACCGGCGACCAGGGCTACGTCGATGTGCTGCGCCGCCAACTGGACAACATCTACGCGCAGAAAAAAGTGGTGGATGGGAAGGTCCTGCTGCCGCAAATGTACGGCGATCCGCGCGGATACAAGTACGACGGCCCGCCCCAGTGGTATCAATGGACCGAGAATCGCTTCGAGGAGCGGCTGACGGAAATTTATCTGTGGTCCATGAACCGCAAGGACTTGGAGCGCGTGCCGGTCAGCGGCTGGATCGCGTTTCTGGAGGGCCGGGATGGCGACTACCCGGCGCGGGCCTTAAGCGCCGATCTGGAGCGGGTCCGCCAGAAAATGGACCAGGCCCGGCGCGACCCCACCACGCCCGACACCCGCCTGGCCGACTACCTGCTGGACTTCAACCCCGCCGCCACCAACGCCCTGGTGAAGCTGATGCTGGGCGGCTACCTGGAGGCGGGCCGTATCTGGACGCTGCACTGCCGCTTCCGCTATTTCGATCCGGTGGCGCGCCGGGCCGGCCTCCCGCCCGATGTGGCGGCGCTGGTCGAGCAGCTTTCCGCCGATTCGGCAACCCTTACGCTGGTCAACATCAATCCCATCGAAGCGCGCACCGTGATCGTGCAGGGGGGGGGCGTACGGGGAGCACCAGTTCGAGTCGGCCACCATCGACCGCCAGAAGTTAGAGTTGAGTTCCGCGGCCGTGCCCGTGCGCATCGAGCCCGGTTGCGGCGCCCGCATCCAGTTCCGCATGGCCCGCTACAAGAACCAGCCCACGCTAGCCCACCCCTGGGACCGGAACTGAGCCCAGGAGAGGTACTTGCAAAACTCGCTACCGCGAAGGAGCCTGTCGGAGTGAAATTGATCGAGCTCCCGTCAGCTTGCTGCCCGCCGTTCTCATCTCGCTGGGAAGATTAGCGCGTTGCCGATGCGCCTGCAAGGGCACCGCAGGGGCGTCCGCGAAAGGCCGACCCTGGCGCGATTCCGCATTCTGCCGACATGCAGCATCCTTCTTGCATGACGACCACTTAGCCGGCCCAGCTGCCGCGGCAGGTTTGGCGCAAAGCAGCAGGGCACGCCTTGACATCCAGGTCAGCGGTGCTAAGCTAGAACGCCGGTGGACATGAAGGGAGGGGCCATGCGTTTTCGCTGCATTTCAGCTGCTGTTGCGACGGCGTTGTGTCTGTTCTTTTTGGGTGGCTGCAGTCGTCCGGCGGGCGGCCCTGAAAAAAATCGCGTGAGGTTCCGGCTCGATTGGACTCCCGGCTCCGAACATTCCTTTATCTACTACGCCATCGATCATGGATTCTACAGCCGAGCGGGCCTCGATGTTGAAGTCGTGCCCGGAGAGGGATCGAGTGTGTCGGCAAAGCTGGTTGCCGCAGGAGACAACGATTTCGCATTGTGCAGCGGCGACTCCGCGCTATTAGGCCGGACTCAGGGGCTGCCTATCGTTGTCGTAGCGGTGCTCTATCCCCGGACCCCGGCAAGTATTTACTCTCTTAAGCAGAAAAACATCGTCAAGCCGACCGACCTTTACGGAAAACGCTATGGGGCGACATACAAGAGCACCACGTACCAGCAGTTCATCGCTTTCACAAATGCGGCGGGCCTAGACAGGAGCAGGATCCAAATCGTGCCTTCGCCGGGCAAGGCGGAAGAACTGATGGCAGGCACAATTGACGCACAGGGCGGATATACGTACTTGCAGCCGGTTCAACTCGAAGTCGCAGGCCAGAGCATAAATGAGATTCTTCTGGCCGACTATGGCGTGCAGATATACAGCATGTCGATCATCGCGAATGACCAGACGTTGGCAAAGAGGCGCGCACTGGCCGCCGCTTTCGTCAAGGCGACTTTACAGGGGTTCCAGCAGATGATTGCCGACCCGCCTGCTGCGTTTTCGAGCTTCTTGAAGTACAATCGCGGGGCGAACAAGGCAGTCGAGGAAGCGAAGCTCCGGAAACTGGCAACGTTTCTCGCGCGAGACCAACCTCCTAAACTCGGCTGGCAAACCGAGGATGGATGGAGGAAAACGCAGGAGACACTTCTCCTACTCAAGATAATCGAGAAGGGCATAGACGTCCGCCGGGTGTTTACGACCGACTTGCTGCCTTAGCTTACCTATGGCCAATTCATCGCACTACGGTGTGCCTGATACAGCGCTACAATCGCGGCACCCGGCAGCCGTGGAATCGCTATCTCATCGATTGTTGGTGCGGTTGCTTGAGCAGATGCTTCCCCTGCTGGCGCTGGTGCTGCTGTGGCACGCAGCTGTTCGCCTGTTTGGTATCCCGCCGTTTCTGCTGCCTTCACCTCTGGCCGTCCTGAAGAAGATGTGGGCGCTTCGTTACGAGTTTCTCCCTCACTTGCTGACGACGCTCGCGGAAATAACCGGGGGCTTTCTGCTGGGGGTGGTCGTCGCAGCACTTCTAGCCCTGCTTATTCTTGCTTCCTCGCGAATCGAGAAGCTGATTTCCCCGGTGCTCGTCGCGAGCCAGGTGGTCCCGAAAATCGCCATTGCTCCCCTGCTGATCGTCTGGTTCGGTTACGGAATCGCCCCCAAGGTCGTGACGGCCGCCCTGATCGCATTTTTTCCGCTGTTAGTAGGCACCGTTCAAGGCCTGCGATCCGTCGACCCGCTCCTCCTGGATTATATGGCTTCCATCTCTGCGACGCCGCGGCAGACGTTGCTGTTATTGAGACTTCCTTCAGCGATACCCTTTCTTTTCGAGCCCTGAAGATCTCTTTGGTGTACAGCGTGGTAGGAGCCATCGTGGGCGAGTTCATCGGCGCGAACCGTGGCTTGGGATACCTGGTAGTCCAAGGGGATGTCTCGTTCGATACGACTCTCGTCTTTGCCGCGCTGGCGGTCCTGACCCTGCTCGGCCTCGCGCTATTTGGTTTGGTAAGCCTGATCCAGAAGACCGTTATGCGAAAGTACCCATCTCAGCAAACTGCCGGCGCACCCTTTGCGCTTTAGAGGAGCGCAGCATGACGCAACTGCCCGAACCTAGGATGGCTTTGCCGAAGGAGGATGCTAAAGAGCTGCGGCGGCTGATTCTGCACCTGATTCGGGACCGTCAGGTGCGGCTTGGAGACCGGTCCGGCATGTTTGGTCGGGCGCGGATGCCCGTCATCTCCTACCTTTTTACCCCTTATTCAGAAATACCGAACGCTCCTTTGCAGGAGATACCCCACGCGCGCCCCCAAGTGGTGTCGACGCTGCTCGCACTCCGGGCAATCGAGGCGGCCGATCTCGCCGGTGTTATCGAGCCAACAGATAGGCCTTTGGTGATTACTTGTGCCGAGCAGTCTGGGAACTGGCTGCATGGCCTCATCGAGGGGCAGCCCCAAAGCAGGCGGGTATGCGTAGAAGTTGAGAGATTTTCCAACGGAGCACGGACCTTCGACAGAATTCCTTCCCACTACCACACCGCTCTCGCCCTTTACGCGCTGTCATGCCAATGTGAGCAGACAGACATCGACCTGACGGACTACCGGGTATTTGCCGATTATGCTGATAAAACCACCGCGTGGTCCAAGCATGGCGGATTCCTGCCTTACGATTCGGACGACCCGTGGACCGACGACGATCCACAGCAGTGGACCCCCTGGCCGACCTGCTATCTGTTCCTCTTCACGCTCGAATTTCAGCGTATCACGGCGGAGGGCCTCCGATTAGCGAGCGGGCAGGCGTGGGAGTGGCTCAAGAACTACTGCCTCTCCTCCAAGCTCGATCAGCGTCATCTCGCACAGCACGTCGTCCGCTGCCTGCTTCAGCTCCTGGACGAGCGCCTTTCCCCAAAGCAATTGGAGGACGTCTTCACAATCGTGCAGGCAATTGGGGAAACACTGCCGACAATGGGTGAATGGGAAGCTAAAGACGTATCCGGGCCAGCATGGAGCCCCGTCCGCGATGGAGTCACAGCCTATCAACCGTACAACAACCGCATCGTGGCGCGCCACCTTGACGTAAACGAACTGATCGCGTTCGAATACGAGCTGACCTACACTGCCCTCTTTTGGCTATTTTACCGTACCGCCTTGAATCTGGCTCATGACGTTTTGAAGCACATGTTGGACAAAAAAGCTCCGGCCCCCCCACTCGAGTGGCCCTTTGTCCAGTCATTGCTGGACTACTGTAAACCCAATTATGATAAGGCGTGCACGTCTCGCGAAAAGATGATCCACAAGTTAAAGAACTTCGGTTTGGACCTTGTTGACTCCTATGATGTAAGTTATTTAGTTCTGTTGCAACTTTGGGCGAACGACTGCATCCATAAAGCAGACTGGCTGATGGAAACCGCGCTACGTGTGATTTCCGCGAGGCTCGATCCTGCGAAAAGCGTTTTCACATTGGAGGCATTTGCAGCGATCTCGGGTTTTCCGGATGCGGGGGCGGCGATCACAGCATGGCGGGCTTTTTGCAACTCATTCGAGGAACTCAAGAAAACATACGACACCTTAATGGCGGAACGCAGGGGAAGTGGCCCGCAGACGATTATAAGGTTCATCCCGCTGGTACGGAGTCTGCTCCAGCAGATGGAATCCGTACCGCTTCTGTCTAAAAGTGTCCATGGAGGCGTTTGATGAACCCGATCTGGAGGCGGCTTCTACTCGTCCCCAGCGCGCTTTATTTTTTTCTCGCGGGGGTATGCACTTCCCTGGCCGCTAACCTTTTCACATCTCTAGTGCTCGACAGTCGAGCACATCCATACTTTCGGTGGGCCATCGCCTGCTTTGGTTTCGCCGCTGTTTTTGTGTTTCTCGTGGGAGAGGCGGCTGCGGGTCGCGAGGCGCTCACGGCGGATTTTGAGTGGGGCATGAGGACAACGCTTAAAGACTACCGGGTCGATACGGCGGAAGACGGTGCGGTAAAGAAGAAAATGAAACAAACGAACATGCTCTTTTGGTTTAAGGTACCGGTCGTTTTGGCCTTGTGTTTCCTGCCGGCTGGTGGCTTGCTCCTGTACCTCGGGCATCGCACCCCTTCCAGCGAGGAGGCCAGCGTGCAAAGTGCAAACGCGCACGCCGGGAACAATCGCGGCGCGCAGGCAAAGGAAACGTGCTACTCCTGCGCTTCACTTGCTGGCGAAAGAGAGCACGCGGAGGAGTAGCGTGTGCCTACGTTATTCCGCGGCCAGCCTATTGTCGACTTTTACCGGTTCGTCGACGCGCTCGTCGTTTCGCATATCCCTGCGGGCGCCGCCGTGCTGGATGTAGGATGTGGGGATGGCCGCTTTACGGAGAAGATTATCGAGCAGTGCCGACCGGCCCGCATCGTCGGAATAGACACGGATGCCGACGCGGTCAGGGCCGCAAAGAGCCGATTGTCCGCACATGTGGGCGCTGAGTTTTTTCAAGGCGATGGGGAGGATATCGAATTCTTGAAGACGCTCGGCGAGTTTACCGTAATCAACTCGAGACTCACGATCCACCATCTCAATGACCCGTTGAGGGCCCTCAAGATGTGGGCTGACCTGCTGCCGCCGGGTGGCGCATTGATCATCGTTGACATTGATCGGGATTCGTACTGTTATGAAGTGGCAGGCTGTTCGCTTTCGACGCTCCTCACGTGGGTTTCTGTCATAAGGAGTTCCGGAGTTCGTGTTGGAGTGAGAGCCATTCGGGGCATGCAGTATGGCAGCGAGGCATGGAAGGAACACCGGCGAAAGGATATGGCGCACAGACAGGCGATTGGCTGGTACCGGTTCTGTGATATCAGGAGGAAATTCTTGGCCCTTTTCCCAACTGCACTGACAGGACGAAGCGGCGGTTTCGGCGGAATCGGCGGGGTCCACTACATGGTCTACAAGAAAGCAGACGTGCAGGGTTCATGAGAATGGCTGGCGAATGCATTCGTCTTGTCGGGGTTTCCAAGACTTATCCGTCTGCTTCCGGGCAGGTGGATGCTGTTGCCGACATCAGCTGCGAGATTCGGAAGGGCGAATTCGTTGCGATCGTCGGTCCTTCCGGATGCGGCAAAACAACGTTGATAAGGCTTCTAGCCGGCTTGACTGCCCCTAGTTTTGGTTACATTGACGTGCTGGGCCAGTCGCCCGAAGATGCCCGGGCGGCGAGGGTGTTTGGCGTCGTCTTTCAGAATCCGGCGCTGCTCCCATGGCGGACGGTTGTGGACAACGTGCGGCTGCCCCTCGATATCCAGCGCGCCCGCAACGACGCTGGAAGAGTCGAGCACCTGCTGGCATCGGTTGGCCTCACAGGATTTGAATCTAAGTATCCGTGGGAATTGTCTGGAGGCATGCAGCAGCGGGTCGCATTTGCGCGCGCCTTGGCTCCTCGTCCGGCGATTCTGCTGATGGATGAGCCGTTCGGCGCACTGGACGCATTCACCCGTTCCGTGCTGCAGGAACTAATGCTGAACGTATGGGCACGCGAGAGGCAAACAGTCGTATTCATTACACACGACGTGAACGAAGCAGTCTTCCTTGCAGATCGGGTAATGGTCCTTTCCGAACGGCCTGGCACGGTCCGAGACATGATTGCAATACCGCTCAAGCGGCCACGCGAGCCAATCGTCCGGTTTTCGTCTGACTTTGTCGATCTGGCTAAGCGCACGCTGTCCCTTGTCGTTTCCGGACTCGGCCAGCAAGGGGCCGGCAGCAACGTCGGCTAATGAGGCCGACGCTGCCCAAGCGGGTGCTTTTGACTCTCCGGGGCTCGCCTGCTGCTCGGCCTGTCACCTTACAATAATCGGTTGCGATAGGGACGGCGGTTGCCCACCGCCCCCCGAGCAGATCCGTACGTGCAGAGTTACCGCGTACGGCGAGCACCAGTTCGAGTCGGCCACCATCGACGGCCAGAAGTTCGAGCTGAGTTCCGCGGCCGTGCCCGTGCGGATCGAGCCCGGTTCGGGCGCCCGCATCCAGTTCCGCATGGCCCGCTACAAGAACCAGCCCACGCTAGCCCACCCCTGGGACCGGAACTGAGCCCAGGAGAGGTACTTGCAAGACTCGCTACCGGGGAGGGTGCGCGAATTTTGCAACTGGCTCGTGAGCCATATGAGCGTATGGCAATTTGCCCCTACGCGCGCTAACCTGATCGGGTGCCAAGAGCCAGGTTTGATTGGGACCCGGAGAAGGATCGGGAGAACCGGCAAAAACACGGAAGGGAAAAGCGATCTATGAGCGGGAGAATAAAATACACGAATGAGCCTATCGGAAAAGTTCGAGTGATTCCCGACTTTCTTCCTCGCCCCGAGGATTTGGCCCTACGCGATGAAGGCGTGAAAGTCACAATCTCCCTGAGCAAGCGAAGCGTCGGTTTTTTTAAAAGCCAGGCGAAGCGGCACAACACGCAATATCAAAGGATGATTCGTCGGCTTCTCGACGCTTATGCGGAGCGTTATTCGCGGCCCGTGGCCTGAAGCGTGTAGGGGCGCTGCTCGCTGCGCCCCTTGCGCTGCACGGTCAACCGGGCTGGGGCGCAGCAAGCGGCGCCCCTACATTTGGTTCTTGTTGAATATGCAGCGGGCACTGTGGTAACACAACAGGCCGGAGGAGTTGTTATGAGTGCAATCGTGTCCCGCCGGGGGTTTCTCGCCACCACCGGCGCAGCCTGCGCTTCGGTCCTCACATCGCGGAACGCGCTCGCCTTCCCCGCCCCGCAGCAGGTCGAGATCCAGACGGACGCCGAAATCGGCACCATCCGCCCCGAGATGCACGGCCACTTCGCCGAGCACCTCGGCTCCTGCATCTACGGCGGCATCTGGGTGGGCAAGGATTCGCGCATTCCCAACATCGATGGCTACCGCAAGCAGGCGGTCGAGGACCTGCGGCGGCTGGGCCTGGTGGTGCTGCGCTGGCCGGGCGGCTGCTTCGCCGACGATTACCACTGGCGCGACGGCATCGGGCCGCGCGAGAAACGCCCCAGGCGCGTCAATATCCACTGGGGCAACTACACCGAAGACGACAGCTTCGGCACCCACGAGTTCGTGAACTTCTGCCGGCTGATTGGCGCCGAGCCTTACCTGGCCGGCAACGTGGGCAGCGGCACGCCGGATGAACTGCGCGACTGGGTCGAATACTGCAACTATCCTTCGGGCAGCACGCTGTCCGACGAGCGGGCGGCCAATGGCTCGCCGGAACCGTTCCGCGTGCGCTACTGGGGCGTGGGCAACGAGAACTGGGGCTGCGGCGGCCAGATGACACCCCAGGAGTATGCCGGCCACTACCGGCGCTTCTCCGGCTACATCCGCGACTTCGGCGGCGTCCGGCCGTTTCTGGTGGCCTGCGGCCCCAGCGGTAATAACGCCGACTGGACCCGCGGCTTTTTCCAGTCGATGGGCGGGCGGCGGCGCATGCCCGATGGCTTCGCCATGCACTTTTACTCCAGCGGCAAGAGCAATGCCACCAAGTACACCGTCGAGACGCTGAACGAGCAGCTCTCCAGCTTCACCCGCCTGGAGACGGGCATCCTGGAGCAGCGCAAGCTGATGGACGAGTTCGATCCGCAGAAGCGAATCGGCCTGATGATCGACGAATGGGGCGTGTGGGACCGCATGGTGCCCGAGGAGGAGAAGCGCTACGGGCGCCTGTGGCAGCAGATCACCATGCGCAGCGCGGTGGCCGCCGCCATGGGCCTGAACGTCTTCCACCGCCAGGCCGACAAGCTGGTGATGGGCAACATCGCCCAGACGGTGAACGTGCTGCACGCCGTGCTGTTGACGGATCA
>Ga0315282_10013092_pt1 | contig 12559 bp, 14 predicted proteins | sample YL17G07_20_MG_FD_203693 | JGI IMG/M metagenome (GOLD analysis project Ga0315282, IMG submission 203693) | Sediment microbial communities from Yellowstone Lake, YNP, Wyoming, USA - YL17G07_20 | ecosystem: Environmental > Aquatic > Freshwater > Lake > Sediment | place: USA: Wyoming | collected... | reverse complement strand
CCGACCGTGGGCTGGTGATTCGAGACTTGCCGGCCGGGGAGCGACCCAGGGAAAGAATGGAGCAGTACGGGCCAGAGGCGCTCTCCACGGCCGAGCTGCTGGCGATCGTGCTGCGCGTGGGATCGCGAGGCGAGTCAGCCGTGCGGCTGGCGGAGCGGCTACTGAGCTCCTTTGGCGGGCTGGCCGGCATCGCCCGGGCGAGGATCCCACAGCTCTCGGCCCTCGCGGGGATAGGGCTGGCCAAGGCCGCCCAGGTGAAGGCCGCCTTCGAGCTCGGGAAGCGGCTGGCCAGCACCCCCGAGGGGCCCCGACTGGCGATCAGGACGTCGGCCGACGCGGCGGCCCTGGTGATGGAGGAGCTGCGCTATCGGGAGCAGGAGCATTTCGCGGCCATCTTCCTGGACACGCGGAATCAGATCATTCGGGTCCAGACCATCTCAGTGGGGACACTGACCGGCAGCCCGGCCCACCCCCGCGAGGTGTTCAAGGAGGCGCTGGCGCACGGCAGTGCCAGCCTGATCGTCTGTCACAACCACCCAAGCGGTGACCCCAGTCCAAGCCACGAGGATGTCGTTCTCACCCAGCGGCTCAAACAGGCGGGCGAGCTGGTGGGAGTGCCGCTGCTGGACCACATCATCATTGGGGCCGGCCGGTTCGTATCGCTCAAGGACGCCGGGAAGATGTAAGATGCAGATTCTCATGCATCAGGGTGATGACCGCAATGCAGTAGAATCGCCTGCATAGGCGTCAGGCTCTGCGCTGAGGAGTTTGCTGCACCGTGGCTCGCATCACCATGGTGCAGCAAACTCTTTGAGGATTCTCTTGCGTTACGGTTATGTCCGTAACGCAAGAGAATCCCGCCAGACAGGCGTCACGCTCTCTCGCCGGGAGTTTCTTGCCTCATGGTCTAACCATGAGGCAAGAAACTCCGTAGGTGCTGCGCGCGCCTCTGTTCCCGCCCGGGGCTCGCCTGTCCCGCGCTGCTGTCCCATCATCGGTGCCGCTCCCGCCGTCTCGCCTTCATCCGTCGGGCCCAGCACGCTATCTGGGCCGCCAGACCGGTGTCCCAAGGCTACTTGGCATCCACAGCCATTGCCGCGGGGGGACATTTAGGCTATGTTTACATTGCACGCTGCTAAAACGGCTGCAGGGTTGCTCCGCAGCCCCCGCGGTACTAGCTGGACTGCAGGGAACCCTATGAAGTCTCGCGCGTATCTGCTGGTCGCGGTGCTCTTGTTGGCGTTCCTGATAGGCTATCGCTTGGTGCAAAAGAGGATCGACTTCTCTACTCGGTCTCGCCAGCGAGTCGCCCGAATGAAGGTCCCGCCGACTGTGTCCCTCGGCCTCGCCCGCATCCAGGACATCGCCCAGAGCGTGGACAGCGTCGGCTCAGTCGAGGCGCCCCTCAGTGTCAACATCGCCGCCAAGCTCACCGGGCGCATCGTCTACCTGGCGGCACGCGAGGGCGACCGCGTCGTGAAGGGACAGGTGCTGGTGCGCATTGACCCCAGCCAGGTTGAAGCTCAGGTCCGCCAGGCGAGGGCGGCCCTCGCGGAGGAGCAATACAGACTCGCCCAGGCGAGGATCACCCAGAACCCGACCGACGTCTCCGTGGCCACGCAAGTGCGCCAGCAAGAGGCGGCGGTGCGCAGCGCCGAGGCCAATCTTGCCAACGCGACGGCCAGGTACAAACGGGCGAAGGATCTGTACGAGAAGGGCTTCATCTCCGCGCAGGACGCGGATGATGCGAAGGCCGCGGTAGGTGTTCAGCAGGCGGCCCTCGACGAGGCTAGGGCCGCGCTTGACTACGCGCGCGCGAACACAGCTCAGAAGCCCGCGTACGAGCAGAGCCTGGCCGCCCTGCAGGCCTCTGTCGCCGCCGCCGAGGCCGGCGTGAAGAGCGCTGAAGCTCTGCGCGCCGATGCCCTGCTTGCGGCCCCCTTCGATGGCTTCGTCACCGGCCGCTATCTGGACCCCGGGGCGGTAGTAACCCCCGGGATGCCGATCCTCGCGGTCCAGTACATGCGAGAGGTCTGGGAGGCGGTCGAGCTGCTGAAGGAGGTGGCGGCCGGCGCCTTGACCATCCAGAAGCTGAAGCGAGTGAAACCTGCCCGGCAGGTGGAGATCGTGGAGATGATGCTGCTGGTCAACAACTTCAGCTCCTTGTACTGCGAAGCCCTGGTAGCGGCCACGCCCAAGGCCCTGCTGGCCGATAACGGGAAGGCCAGGAAGCATCCCAAGATCGGCGCGGAGGATATCGCCCGCATGGAAAGGGAGATGGAAGCCCTGCATCGCGATCTGCAGGCCCACGAGGACAGCTATGGCCAGAACTTCCTGAATCTGGTGGTGGTGCGAGGCTACCTGTCTCGGCTACTGGATAACGACCGGGTGGTGCGGTTCTGCTCCCAAGAATGCCCCGACGTACTGGAGGCGTTTCAGCAGATCGTGGCGTCGACGAGCCTGGAGGGGTGAGGCGATCTACCGGGGCGCAGAGGCTTTCGCGCGAGAGGAGTGTCGGTAGTTGATCCCCAAGACCCAGGAAGGAGACTGCCGACCACGCCCGGCGACGAAGAACGCCCCTGGCCAGCAGGGAGACCGGATATGGCAGGCGCTGAGCAGTGCGCATACGCAATGGCCTGCTGGCTTGTGCAAGGAGCACATGGCAACGATGAGGGAACAGTTCTATGGTGACTCACGGGACGTAAGCAAGTGGAGCGTGATCGCCCAATTGGCTGCCGGTCACCAAGTCAGGAACGTACTGCAAGTCGCGATGCTTCGCCCAGATAGGCCTGACACTCAGGGCTCGACGCGCCACGATCCTCTCTACTGCCATCCGCGAGTCAAGGCATTCTTCGATAGAGAACGACAGATCGGCGTTCGCGACCTCCGAAGGGTCAGCAGTCTTCCAGCGCACTGCAACTTCAGTTTCCGAGTGGATGTGGTGGGAGAGGGCTTCTGGGGTGAGGGTTTCGGCCCCTATCGGGCTGCCTACTTCCGCGGAGTGCTCGCGAGGCTGGCGGCGCTCAGTGATCCCAAGCTTGTCCTGTTGGACCCGGATACGGGCATCACCACCGAACGATACCCGAGTCCAGAGCATGTGGGAGTCAAGGAGCTGAGCACCGTTCACGAATGCCTGGTCCAGGGGGACGTGCTCCTCATCTATCAGCACAAGCCCAGGTTCACCAGGACAGGCGCTAAGTGGTGGCTCAAAGCCGAGGGATTGCTTCGTGACGCTACGAGGAAGAGCGCGTCAATACGGTCCTTCGTTGATGATGACGTGGCGTTCATCGCTGTAGTCAGGTGAACCGCGCGTCAGTTGGCGAAAGGGCTCTGGCCCTGCACTGCCCGACCTTGTGCTTGAGCTCACAAATCTCGATGCCAGGAGCTCTTCCTCTGGGCGTGTCCGAATCGAACCCCAAGGAACTCGCGGGTCGAGCAACCCGCATAGATACTGGATTCTGCACATTCCGACGGAAGGGGCTACCGGGTGCGTGGTTTCAGGGTCTTCTCCAAGACAGTGGTCTCGCCTCCCACCATGGGCCCAATGTCAATCTTCCTCTTGCCGACGACCGTCATGCCCATCGCCTCATAAAAGGGGCTACCGTAGCCAGTAGTGTGCACGCGCATCCGAGGCTGACCGGTCTCCTGGATCGCCGCCTCGGCGACCCTGAAGAGGGCTGAGCCAACGCCGCGCCGGTGGAAGTGTGGACGCACCCACAGGTTCTGGATTTCATCCTCGGAGAAGGCGATCATGCCGACGACGTGGCCGTCCTCCTCCGCGACAAAGCACTCCCAGAGCGCTCGGATCTCGGCCGCTCGCGCTACCGAATGCGCGCGAACCAGGCCGGCAAGTTGTTCGTCCGTGATGCCGTCCGGTCCCGCAAGGAACCGGTATCCTTCGCATATGATGTCGCTGACCACCTGATCGTCGGCCGCCGTCGCCCGTCTGACTATTGCTTCCATGCCAGCCTCGGTCAGGCGAAAGACCGGAGTGGCGTCGGCATGAGATACCGGACCGCCTTCAGGGCTGCCTGCAAGCCGCTTGCGGAAGTGCACCAGGACTTCCACTTCCTCGAAGCCCAGTGCGGCATGAGCGCGTCGGCTCACGGTGTTGTCGCTATAGGCATCGGAGGCCATCTCTTGGCAGCCGCGCTCCCGCGCCCAGGCCTCACCGGCCGCGACGAGTTGCGCCCCGATCCCCTGCTGGCGACAGTCGGCGTCAACATACCACCCCTCTAGGTAGCCGACTGGGTGCGTACTGCAGCCCGACGCGCTCTCCCTCAGAGATACCTCTGCGAATCCACAGAGGCCGCCGTCGGGCCTCTCGGCGACGAAGACCGCGTCGCGTTGCGGATTCGCGAGTGTGCGCTCCATCTCCACCTGGAGTTCCTCCGCCGAATGGTCCGGCCACAGCGCGATTCGCATGCGGAGCCACTCAGGTACGTCGCCGGGTTGGTAGGGACGGATGCGCATGTCACTGACCTTTGTTCTGAGACAATGTGTTCAGCCGAATCGGGAAGCTACACTGAATTCGGCTGCTTGCTACCACTCCCACCAGAACTCAGTGCCGTCCGTGCCTTCCTGCTCACCGCCAGCAGAGCGATAGAGGGCCATCGCCGCCTCGTTCGAGGTCTCCGTTGGGATGAGCATGCTCCGGCACCCGTCTTCATTGCCGAGGCGCTTTGCCTCCTCCACAAGTGCGCGCCCAATGCCGCGCCTGCGGTGGTGCTCTACGACGCCCAACTCCCAGACGAACATCATGGGCGGCCTCCCGTCAAGGCGTGAGAGTCGATATCCCAAGAGCATGCCGACCGGCTCATCCTCGACATAGGCCGCGACAAGGTAATGCCGGTCGTCGGCCAAGAAGCCGCGCATGTATGCCGGGTCCACGGAGCGCCCGACGATTTCGTCCATGCGGAACTTCACCTCCTCGACGACGCGGACCGCAGCGTCCTCATCGCCTTCACGCAGCCTACGAATCGTCACGTTCAACTCCCGTGTTCCGCCGGCGCCTTCCTTCCCACTCGCTGCGCAAGAGGGAATAGACCGCGATATCCCCAAAGAAGTCCCCGTAAGAGACCATCTGCCGCAGGATGCCCTCCCTCGTGAATCCTAGCCGCTCAGGAATAGCACAGCTCTTCGGGTTCGCCACGTCCGGAGTGATTTCGATCCGGTTCAGTGGATAGCCCCCAAAGGCATAGCCGATCACCGCCGCGCAAGCCTTCGTCATGATTCCCTTCCCGCGGGCCGCCGGCGTAAGCGCGTAGTCGATGCTCGCGGTAACTGGACGAGGGACATCTACCCCGAGTACTCCACCAATGTTGAGACAGATAACTCCGACTAGGTGCTCCTCAAGCCAAATCCCGGCGGCGAATCCTCTCCCCCGACTGAAACGCTCAAGGTGACCCCGGATGAATGCACGCGCCGCGTCAGGGGAGGTGCCAGGGAAGAGCCACTCGTTCGCGTGAGGCCGATGCTCCCAGCCCTCCGCTAGCCCAAGGAGTTCCTCGGCGTGGCGCTCCTCGAGAAGGTGCATCTCGATGCCGTCGTTGGCTGAACAGATCAACACAGCAGAGCCTCAAACTGCCGCCAGATTACCAGCTTGCGTCTCAGGCTGGCAAGCATCCCGGAGCCGAGAAAGACACTGGCGATCGTTTCGAACCCCGTTTTTCCTCACCGGATTCGCGTTTTCGAACCCGAAAACCGACCCTGAAAAGAGCAAGCAATTTCCTTGTTTTCTCTAACTGTGGACGGATTGTGGTCGTCCACAGCTTTTGGAGAAAGAGAGAGCGAAAGGGGTATTTTGAGGCCGAAAACGGCTTCCGACGGGTGAATCCGTCCACAGCTTTCCGAAATGTCAAAACGCCCAGGATTGCGCCACAGACGCCAGGAGAAGCGCAGAAGCGCCCTCGGTTGAGAGCGCTTCAGAACGTAGAGAGACGGTTCCACCTGGTGAAGATGGTGGAGGAAGCGTTACTCAGGATCGAACTGTCTCCAGATGTGGACGAGGTCTAGGAGTTCGATCCTGGGAACGTTTGCTCTAGGACACGTGGGACCGAAACCAGTTCGGATCGCCGCAGACGGGCGATATCGTAGGTGACGCAACCTCCGCCGTTTGCCGTGCCATGCGAACCAACCTTGACGCGGCCGCAGGTCTGGTCTAGTATGCACGCGGGCGATGGAGGCCGCCCAGGCTGGAAGTGCCGGCCTGAACAGCCCGCCGGGCTAATGGCTCCTGCTCCGCGATTGCGCGGGTCAGGAGCCATTTGCGTTGAGACCGCCATGAACAAGGGCTTGATCTGGATCACTCTAAGGCAGGGCCTGGAAGAGCCGGGGTGTCCGATCTGCAACATCCTTGCTGACGGGACCCGGCGCGGCTTCTCCTACTTCCTCGACGAGGGCGTACTCGACCCGGAGATGCGGGTGAGGCTCATAGAGAGCAACGGCTGGTGTCCCCGCCACACCCTCCTGCTCCTCACCGTCGAGCGCGAGCAGCACCCAGACCACTTGGGGTCGGCCACGGTCTACGAAAGCCTCCTCGAAGCAGTCCAACGTCGACTGGACGAGGCGCGCCGTGAGGTGCGGAAGTCTGTCTCGCCGCCGAGTGCTCGCAGGAGGCGCCAGAACGTGCGGCGCGTCGTGGATTCGTTCCTCCCGCGCAGCCAGTGTCCAGCCTGCGACTCGGAGGCGCAGCGGGAAGACGCGGAGGCCGGGTTTCTCGTGGAGACGCTGTTCGATCCCGAACTGGGGCCAGAGCTGAAGCAGCTATATGAGAACTCAGAGGGGCTGTGCTACCGCCATCTGATCGGCTGTCTGCGCCGGTGTGCCAGCCCTGAGCAGGCAGCGGAGCTACTCGACTTGGAACGGCCCAAATGGCGCTTGCTGGCCGCGGAGGTAGTCGACTACGCGCGAAAGCACGAGCATCGCTACCACCAGGAGCCATTTGGTGATGAGATCGACGCCTGGGCGCGAGCCGCGCGCAAGCTGGCAGGGCATTGGCCCACCGAGCTGAGTCTGGAGCGGCTGATTGCGGTGACGAAAAAGCGAGAGGCGCGCTGACGATGTCGTGCCGCGACCGTGCGGAGAACCACTGAGAAGGAGGCAGAGATGCGGTCTGTGATCGAGTCGGTGACGGCGCTGGAGGTGCTCGACTCGCGGGGCAACCCGACGCTCGAAGTAACGGTGGGTCTGGACGACGGTATCCGCGGGTCAGCCGCCGTGCCCTCGGGCGCCTCAACCGGCGAGAATGAAGCAGTTGAACTGCGGGACGGTGATACCAAGCGCTATGGTGGCAAGGGCGTATTGAAAGCAGTTGCCAACGTGGGCCATGTCATCGCGCCGAAGCTGGTCGGGTGCGACCCGACGAGGCAGGCCGAGGTTGATCGCCTGATGATCGAACTCGACGGAACGCCGAACAAGGCCAAGCTCGGGGCGAATGCCATTCTGGGAGTGTCAATGGCGGTCGCGCGGGCTGCCGCGCAGGTCTGCCGACTGCCCCTCTACCAGTACCTGGGCGGCTGCGGGGCCACTCGTCTTCCGGTCCCCATGATGAATATTCTGAACGGGGGCAAGCACGCCGACAACAGCGTTGACTTCCAGGAGTTCATGGTCATGCCGATCGGCGCTCCCACCTTTGCCGAAGCACTCCGCTACGGGGCCGAGACCTTCCACGCGCTGAAGTCCATCCTCAGCAAGAAGAGCTATGCCACTGCGGTGGGAGACGAAGGCGGATTTGCACCGAACCTGAAGAGCAATGAAGAGGCGTGCGAAGTCATCGTGGAGGCAATCCAGGCCGCCGGGTACGTTCCCGGCAGAGACGTGGCCATAGCCCTCGACCCAGCGGCCAGCTCGTTCTTCGACAAAGGCGCCTATAGCCTGTCGAAGTCAGGAGGGGGCACGAAGACCAGCACCGAGATGACAGGGATCTACCGGGACTGGATTGAGCGCTTCCCGATAGTCTCCATAGAGGATGGGTTGGCCGAAGACGACTGGCAGGGATTCTCGGAGCAGACCAGGGCGGTGGGTGATCGCGTGCAGATCGTGGGCGATGACCTGTACGTCACGAACACCAGGTTCATCTCCCGCGGCATCGCGGAGAGAAGCACCAACGCCGTCCTGATCAAGCTCAACCAGATCGGGACAGTCACGGAGACGATGGAGGCCATCTCCTTGTGCCGGAAGGCCGGATGGGGGTTCGTCATTTCCCATAGGTCTGGCGAAACCGAGGACACCTTCCTGGCCGACTTCGCAGTGGCCATGGGCGGCGGCCAGATCAAGACCGGGTCGGCCTGTCGCAGTGAACGTGTCGCCAAGTACAACCGCCTGCTGGGAATCGAGCAGGAACTTGGGAAGAGCGCCGTGTTCGGGAATCCGCCGATATAGAGCGCCATAGCGCGCGGGAGGTAAGGCGTGATGGAGAGGCACGGTAGGCCGGCAGGAGTGCAGCCGCAGAAATGGCTGAACCGCAACGTCGTCGGGATGGGCCTGACGAGTTTCCTCTCCGATGCGAGCCATGAGATGGCGACGGCTGTTCTGCCAGGCTTCTTGGCCGTGATCGGGGCGCCGGCGGCCGCGCTCGGCCTGATTGAGGGCGTGGCGGACGCTGCCTCCAGTTTCGTGAAGGTGGCCGCCGGATGGTACAGCGATCGTATCGGGCATCGTAAAGCGATCACCGTCGGCGGTTACTTCGTCACCGGCGTCGCCAAGGCGCTTTTCGCGTTCGCCTATGCCTGGCCACTGGTGCTGGTGGGGCGCACCGTGGCCTGGCTGGGACGCGGCGTACGGGGTCCCCTGCGAGACGCCATCCTCGCCGAGTCAGTGCCGGCCGAGAGTCGCGGGCGGGCCTTCGGGTTTCATCGGGCGGGGGACACGTTGGGGGCCATCGTCGGCCCGGCGATTGCGGTGGCATTGCTGGCATGGCTGCAACCTCATGCCGCTGGCAATCCCTCGGCCCCGTTTCGGTTGATCTTCTGGCTCACACTCATCCCAGGAGTCGGTTCCGCGGTGGCATTTGCCACCCTGGTGTCCGAACGCCGGAGGGCGCCAGACCATGAGCTCCGGTTCTGGGGCGCCCTCAGATCACTACCCTCATCCTACCGCAGGCTACTGGTTGGCGTAGGCGTCTTCGGACTGGCCGACTTCGCCCCGACGCTGATGATCCTGGCCGCGACGCAGCTTCTGACCCCAGGGCATGGTGTGGTGCACGCGGCACAGATCGCCGGACTGTTGTACATGCTCCGCAACGTCGCTTACGCCGGCGCCTCCTTCCCCATCGGCGCGCTCAGCGACCGCGTAGGACGGCGCGGACTGCTGGTCGCGGGCTATGTAGTCGGCGCTGTAGTCGCGGCGGGATTCATGTTCGCATTCGTGTTCTCGCTGCACAGCATGGCCTATCTGCTGGCGCTGTTCGCACTTGCCGGGGTCTACATCGCCGCCGAGGACGCGCTGGAGGGGGTGATGACGGCCGACTATATCTCCCCGGAGGTGCGGGGCACGGCCTATGGGCTGCTCGCCACGGTGAACGGTGTTGGCGACTTCGTGGCGAGCGCTGCCGTCGGGTTGCTGTGGACCGGCGTATCACCGGTCGTCGGTTTTGGCTATGCGGCCGTGCTCATGCTGATCGGCGCCGCCATTCTCCATACAGTCCGTTAGAGGGAGTATGCCGACATGAACGTGCGCGTGGTAACGGTCATCCTCCGAGATAGCGAGATCCTCCTCATGAAGCACAGGAGGCGCGGCTTGTTCCACTGGGCGCTGCCTGGCGGCGCAGCGCAGGAAGGAGAGACGGTGCCTGACTGTGCGCGCCGCGAGCTCCTCGAGGAGACGGGGCTTGAGGTGCAGTTGGGCAAGCTCGCATATGTGGCCGACGTCATCTCGCCCGATCGCCGCAAACACACAGTGAACCTGATCTTCCTGGCGGAGATCACCGGCGGCGAGTTCGGGGTGCCTCGGGGCAGGACCCTTGGGGAGTACCTGGACGAGCCGCACTGGTTCCCGCTCGACGAGGTGCCAACCTTCTACCCACCGGTCGCGCAGCGCATTCGCGACGACGCGGCCCGCGGTTTCCCCGACGGCGCGACCTACCTGGGCAATGTCTGGGTGTCGGAGCCAGAGAACGAGCGTTAGGCTGGAGGTCTGATATGAGGAGACCGCGACTGCGCAATCCGACGCCTGACCCTTCGGTCTCACCCGAGGTGGCTGAGCAAGAGCAGGCGCTTCGTATCGCCATCCTGGGTGCGCTGCCGGACCTCCGTCTGCCCGCGCTCAGGAATCTGCTGCGCGCCGTCCGCTACGCCGAGGAAGGCGCAGACGCGGTGGTAGTCAGGCTGTCCGACCTGAACGACGGCCACCGGCGCCGCTTGCTGTTGGCGATTCATGGTGGACAGGCCGACGGCAAGGCGCGGCCAGCAGCGACTGAGGAGGCACGATGACGAGGATACTGCTGATCGGACACAGCCACAACGACGGACCGGCGCGCGTTGTGCGGCCTACCCCGTATCTCGCTGGCTGCTCAGAGTCTCTAACAGGCCCCGGTCGCGGGGAGTATCAGAGCCAACCTGGCGGCTCATATACTGGGAGGAGTTCTGATACAGCCCCTAAGGGTGAAAGCGGCCGTCGCCTTCCTCCCCGTCCTAGGAATCGCAGCACCGACCGACGCAAGGGGCGAAAGCACGATGATTGGCAGAGCGAACTCCGGAATCACAGACGGGTCGTCTAGAACATGCTGATTCCACTTGCTTGGGCGGGCTCTAGCACGGTTGTGTTGATGGGTTGTGCCGCTCGACAACCGCCGGGGGAAGGTTCACGGCAACGCAGAGATCAGGGGCGCCGGCTCGGGCATGGCTCCCGCGACGGAACCCGGACGAAGAAGGAACGCGAGGCGAAGCAAAAGCGGGCAAGGAGGCTCTCGCGGACACTGGCAGATCTCGCCGGGCGGCTCGCGAGCCGACCGGGCTGGTTGAAGCGGTGGATGATCACGAGTATGGCCAGAGGAGTAGTCCAGCGACTCCTCGAGCTGGGCGTTCCGGGAGTGCGTGAACTCGGGAGCTTTCTCTTGGTGTGTGGGACGGGACCGCTGTGGTCCGCTGTCTGGAGGTCGGTTCGGAAGGCCTACGATTGTGGCGCCGGGAATGGTTCGGTCCTAGGGGCCAGCCTGTTGCGCGATGTCTGCGAGAGTGGCGGCAACAGAGATGTGAGGCTTTGGGCGCTTCGGGAGTTGCCAGCTCTGCTCGCTGACTCTCGTCAGCTCTGGGAGATAGCTCTCCCCGCTCTTGTGACTTGTAGAACAGATATGGATGACCAGGTCGCGCGTACGGCCACCGAAGTATTGCTGCCGGTCACGGGCGCCAACGCTTCTTGGGCGCGCGAGCTTCTCATAGCTTCGATTGGCTCAGCGACTGATCGCGATGTGCTGCTCTTCGCGATTCCTGTTACCGAGGGCTTTGACAACCCGACCGATATCAGACGAGCGATCGACGCACTGTTCCACTGCTATGAGAATGTCCTTGACAGGGCAGTGAGGTCGGCCATTGAGAGTGTTCTGGCCGCGCACAGGAGGGGCCACGCGGGCGAATACAAACACGCGGAGGCGGAATACGATCGCCGTGCCAGGAGCTGGATTGATCGGCAGATCCTTGAAAGAAGCGACGAGAGGGATGGGGGACCCCGCTAGAGGCCACAGTGGCGCTGGGGGGAATCCCATGCGCCAAGCATCACCGGGAAGGACTGAACCCGTGCGGCATCCTGTTGCATCCAGGAAATGACAATGAGCAGGGTCCTGCTGATCCGACACGGCCAAACCGAGTGGAACCGCCAGCAGGTCTTCCGAGGCCGAGCGGACATCCCACTGAGCAATGTCGGCATTGAGCAAGCGACAGCGCTCGCCGAGAGACTGGCGCACGAGCCGATCGCCGCAGTGTACTCGAGTCCGCTGGCCAGAGCTCTGGTTACCGCCGAACACGTGGCAAGACCGCACGGCCTCCAGCCTCATCGGGTCGAAGGCCTGACTGACGTAGACTTCGGGGCCTGGGAGGGGCGGTCACACGAAGACGTGAAGCGGGAGGAAGGTGAGCTGTATCTGCGCTGGCAGTCGCAGCCACACCTGGTCAGACTGCCCGATGGCGAGACTCTCGCCGAAGTCCGTGAGAGGGTGATGGCCGCGCTCAACGACATCGTCACGCGGCACAGCGGCAATACGGTCGCAGTGGTCGCGCACCGCGTGGTTAACAAGGTCCTACTGTGCGCCTTCTTCGGCCTGGGCGATGACGCCTTCTGGCGCATTCGCCAGGACACAGGCTGCCTGAACATCGTTGAGTGCGACGGGGATCAGAAGGCCGTCCTGCTGGTCAACGATACCTGCCACGAGCGCCGCATGGAACGAGATGTCGGTGACTTCTGAGCGTATCAGCCGCCGCGAAGAGCCACTCGCGCCAGATCAGGCGGCCATGCGGGCGGCCGAAGAGGAGACATCGCAAGCGGGACCAGCCCGTCCAATCGGGACAGGACTGCACGGACAGGGCCTGGTGCGGGTCTACGGCAAACGGCGAGTGGTCGACGGGGT
>Ga0315282_10013091_pt1 | contig 12561 bp, 9 predicted proteins | sample YL17G07_20_MG_FD_203693 | JGI IMG/M metagenome (GOLD analysis project Ga0315282, IMG submission 203693) | Sediment microbial communities from Yellowstone Lake, YNP, Wyoming, USA - YL17G07_20 | ecosystem: Environmental > Aquatic > Freshwater > Lake > Sediment | place: USA: Wyoming | collected... | reverse complement strand
TAAAAAACCGACTAAGACTCCCGCTTTTTCAACATAGATCAAATTATTGTGCCAGTCGGAACTCATCCCATCGATAGTGATCTCCTTGTCCCTCCAGCCGCTTATGAGCTCAATCGTTTGGCAGGCGGCCAGGGAGAGTAAAATTGCTGAAAGAAACAAGATGAACCAGAGCCGTTGGCGGCAGAGACATTCTTTGTCCATGTCAGCCCTCTCCTCTCATCTTAAATTAATGGAAGCTTATTCTATAAACCGCAGATGGGGAAAAATCGTTTCAGCGCCTGGGGCTGTTTTCTAACTGCTCCAAGTTGGTGGCTACGGCATAGCTCATTAAAGAACTAAGACCCCGTCGCCTTGAGGGCATTTTTATTGTATGATGGCCGGTCCATGAAACAACAGATGAACGGCGGGCCGACCGCCGACGGAGTCCCTTCGGTCCCGTTGTCCCGGCGGTTCAGCCTGGAAAAAACCTTTTCCGCGCTCAAACACAGGAACTACCGGCTCTATTTCTGGGGTCAACTGGTGTCCTTGTTCGGGACCTGGATGCAGATCACGGCCCAGGGCTTCCTGGCCTACCATCTGACCCACTCGGCCGCTTTCCTGGGGACTATGGGCTTCGCCGGCGGCGTCCCCACGATGATACTCATGCTCTACGGCGGAGTGGTGGCCGACCGGATCGATAGACGCAAACTGATGCTGCTGACTCAGGCGGCCATGGCCGCCCTGGCCTTTCTGACCGCGGGCTTGGCTTTCACCGGTCTGATCCGGCCCTGGCAGTTGGTCCTGCTGGCCCTGAGTTTCGGCGTGGCCAACGCCTTTGACGCGCCCGCCCGGCAGTCCATTGTGGTGGACCTGGTTGAGCGCAAGGACCTGACCAACGCTATCGCCCTCAATTCGACCATGTTCAACGCCGGGGCAGTGGTAGGCCCGGCCGCGGGAGGCATCCTCTACGCCCTGACCGGCCCGGCCTGGTGTTTTATTTTCAACGGGCTGTCGTTCTTTGCCGTCATCGCCGCCCTGCTGGCCATGCGGGTCCACCCCAGGCCCCAGGGGACCCATCGCTCCTCGGCCTGGCTGGAAGTCAAAGAGGGGATCAAGTATGTCTTCGACCACTCCATAATCCGGACGATCATTTGGCTGATCCTGTTCACCGGCTTGTTCGGCTCGTCCTTTTCCACGATCTTTCCCGCTTGGGCGGTCAAGGTGCTGGGCCGGGATGCCGCGGCCAACGGGCTGCTGCACGCGGCCCGCGGAGCCGGCGCCTTGTTGAGCGCCCTGGCCATCGCCTCCCTCGGACATTTCCATTTCAAGGGCCGTCTGCTGGCGGCCGGGAGCTTTGCTTTCCCGCTGCTGCTTTTTCTTTTTGCCGTGGTCCGCGACTTCCCGGTGAGCCTGGTGGTCCTGGTCGGCGCGGGGGCGGCGGTCATCCTGGTCTTCAACCTGGCCAACGCCCTTGTCCAAACCCTGGTCGAGGACCGGCTGAGGGGCAGGGTGATGTCCATCTACAGCCTGACCTTTTTCGGCTTCATGCCTTTGGGTTCCCTGTGGATCGGCCTGGCTTCAGATAAGTTCGGCGAGCCGCTGGCCGTAATGATAAACGCTGCACTCCTCCTCGTCGCCACTATTGTGATCTTTTTCTATATGCCGGCATTGAGTAGACAAAAGTAAAGAATTGCTATATATTATTTGACAAAATAATGAAAATACAAAATATAGTGGTTATAAAAAAAAGGGTAGCATAGATAGAATATTTTTCTTGACAGGACCAATCTTGTAGTTTTATAATTACCTGCAGAGTCCATCCAGCGAGTCAGCGATGAAAATCCATGTTAAACATTATAAATATTTTATAGCCCTTTTTGGGGCCTTTTTTCTGTTCGCCGGCAGACCCGTGGAGTTCGGCCTGGAGAAGAGCTATTTCCAGGGATACTCCATAGAAAAGCCGGTCATCCGCATCGGAATCGGCGTTAACCTGAGCCGCATTAATATCAAGTCTTCGTCCGGGATGAAGATCTACCGCCAGGACTCCAGCTTCACGCTCCTGGCCCAGGATGTGAACGAGGCCCAGGTCAAAGGCTATAAGGAGAAGCTGAGCGAAAAATTCCTTATCCAGGCCGGCCAGGCCCTGAAAAGCGAAGAGGCCCAGGGCCTCGCCCAACAGATAAGATATAAGACCGGCTATTCCGTGACCGTGATCGAGGACCCGGAATATCCTTCCTTGGGCCATTTTCAGGTCAGGGTGGGGGAGTTCTTGACCAGGGGAGATGCCCTCCGGTCCATCAGCCAGCTTAACCGGCTGGGCTATAAGGATCTCTGGATCATCAGGGAAGAGGTCACCGAGAAAGAATCCCATCCCCTCTGGATCTTAATCAATGACCGGCTTATTTCCTTAGCTGAAAATACTTCTCTGTTTTTCATTCCCCTAAGCTCGGAAAGCTATCTCTCCTGCGAGGGCATCAGCTACCGGGGCGTTCTGGTGGTCAGACACAGCCCCGGAGGAGTGGTCCTGATCAATATCCTCAACCTGGACGATTACCTGAAGGGCGTTGTGCCCAGCGAGCTCTCCCCGTACCAGTTTGGTGAACTGGAGGCGCTCAAGGCCCAGGCTGTAGCGGCCCGAACCTATGCCCTGAAGAATATAGGCCGGTATGAAACTTTGGGCTTTGACTTGGACGATTCTCAGTCTTCCCAGGTTTATAAAGGACTCCAGGCTGAACATCCTCTCAGCAGCAGAGCTGTGGCGGAGACTCGCGGGCTGGTGGCCCGCTACCAGGGCCAGCTCATCAACGCTCTCTACACCAGCACCTGCGGCGGCCTGACCGAAAACGTGGAGAACGTCTTTGGGGGAAGCCCCGCGCCCTATCTCCAGTCAGTGGAATGCACGACCGAGCTCCATCCGGAATGGACGCTCAAGACCGCAACAGTCCTCAGGTCGGTGGTGTGGATGGGCCGGGACATCAGCCGGGAAGTCGCCCTGTTGGCCTCCCTCAAGGTCATTCCCTTCGAAGTCAAGGACCCGGCTTACTTCCGGACCCTGGTGACGGCTCCGGAAGCGGGGGAATGGCTGAAGAGAGCGCTCGCTCTTTTCGGCCAGGATAGGGACTTCACCATCAATCAGGACAAGCCCTTGACCGCTTCCGCCTTTGCCGGCCTGGCCGTGGAGGCCTTCGCCTGGCAGGACCGGGTCAAGAACCTTCTCTTGAGAAAAGAGGTGGATGCGGCCTTGAAAGCGGCGCCCCGGCTCAGAGGAGAAGAGAGGAAAGAGGCCGCCTATCTGGCCATCGAGGATTTTGTGCCGGCTTCGCTCGACCTGGCCGACCAATCGCATATACTGACCAAGGCGGAGCTGGCGGTCATCCTGGCCAGGATCCTGACCTCGGAGAAACCTCTTCTCCAAAGCGGGACATTCAGCAAGCTGGATAAAGGCCGTCTGGAGATCATCCAGAACGGAATCAAGAAAACGTGGCCGCTGGCCCCCGACCCTCTCCTCCTCCGGAACCTGGAGGGGGATTTGTTCTTCGAGTCAGAGCTTGTCCTGGAGGGCGGTGAGAAAGTTCAGTTTCTGGAGCAGGACGGCGCCGTGCGGATGCTGGAAGCCGCGGCGGCCGACCCCAGCCCTGTGCTGGACAAGTCTTCTCCCTACAACCGCTGGCAGGTCCGTTTGTCCCAGGCCGACCTCGAGCGCCAGGTCAACCTTTATTATCCCCTGGGCCACCTTGTGGATGTTGTCCCCAGGAAGAGGGGCGCCTCGCCCCGGGTCACTGAGCTTCTGGTGGCCGGGGATGAGGACCAGGTGGCGGTCAACGGGCTCAAGGTGCGCTGGGTGCTGGGCCTCAGGGACACCTGGTTTTCCGTGGACCGGGAGTACGGCCCCAACGGGCTCATCAGCCATTTTGTTTTCACCGGCCGGGGCTGGGGGCACGGGGTGGGCCTCTGCCAGGTGGGCGCCTTCCGGATGGCCCAGCTCGGAGGCCGCTTCGACATGATATTGAAAAAGTACTACCGGGGCATTACAATAGATAAAATTTATTGATGACCAAGCCTCGGAAAGACAAGAGACCCACAAGACACGCCGCCGGGCCGAAGAAGTCGCTCCGGAGTCCCGAGTTCAGAGAATTCCAAACCCCCTCCAGCGGAATCTTTTTTCAGGCCGGCCGGGTGCTCTATTCCGGAAAATCCGCCTTCCAAAAGATTGAAGTCATCGAGAACAAAACCTACGGCCGCGTCCTTTTCCTGGACGGTTTGGTCCAGACCACGGACAGGGATGAATATTTCTATCATGAAATGCTGGCCCATCCGGCCTTGACCACGCATCATGAGCCCCGGTCGCTTCTCATTGTCGGAGGCGGGGACGGCGGCCTGCTCCATCAGGCCCTGGCCTATCCTTTAAAGAGAATCGTCCTCTGCGAGATCGACCGGGATGTCATTGAAGTTTCCAAGGCCTATTTTCCCTGGCTCAAACTCGGCCTGCGCGACCGGCGGGTGGAGCTTGTCCTGGCCGACGCCAACGCTTATGTCCTCCGTTCCCGGGAAGAATTTGATGTCATCCTGGTGGACTCTTCCGACCCGGTCGGCCCCTCGGCCATTCTCCACCAGAAGCAGTTTTACGAACGGCTGAAAAAAATCCTGGGAGGGGAGGGCATTATCGCCAGCCAGGCTGGTTCTCTGCTTCTGCACCTGGATTCTTTTGGCCGGAAAAATGCTTTTCTGAAGAAGATATTCAGTATCGTCCGGTTCTACCTCGGGCCGGCGCCGACTTACCCCGGCGGCACCTGGTGCTATCATTATCTTTCCGACCGGTCGGACCCGCTGCGCGTCTCGAGAGAACCGCCTCCCGGGCTCCGCTATTACAGCCGGGAGATCCATGAAGCCGCTTTTAACCTGCCCAACCTGCTGAAAGAGAGGCTGGGTTGAGAGGCCGGGCCGGGCGGCTCTTCCCGCTGCCGTGGCCGTTATTCCTCCTGCTGGCGCTCCAGCTTATCGGCCAGGAGCTGACCGTCAAGGACACCCTGGGCCGGACGGTCGTTGTCCCGGCCAGGGTTTCGCGGGTCCTTTCGCTTCAGCCCGAGATCACCCGGATCATCGCGGCTCTGGGCGCAGATGACCGGCTTGTCGGCCGCGATGATTTTATCGCCCGGTTCGACTATCTGTCCTCCATCATATCTCCCCGCCTGTCGCAACTTCCGGCGGCCTCGGCCCCGGACGGCACACCTGACCTGGAGCTGGTGATGCGGCTCAACCCCGACTTGATTTTTGCCTCTCCTTCGGAGGCCAGTATTTCTGATTATCTCCAAAGCAAGACGGGAATACCCGTGCTGGCTTTCGCCTCCATGGGCAGGTTTTCCGGGCTGCTCGAGGAGATCCGCTGGACGGGAGCCGTCCTGGGCCGGAAGGATAGGGCGGACGAATTGATCGGATATTTCAGGCAGACCCTGGGCCGTGTTCAAAAAGCCATTGCCGATATCCCGGCCGGCCGCCGTCCCCGGGTCTATCTTTCCTTCTGGTCGTCTTTCACCCGGACGCCCGTCTTCTACGAGCCGGTGAATGCCGCCGGCGGCCGGAATCTGGCCGAAGGGCTTATGCCCGCTTACCTGGGAACTCTCGGCACCGAGGTCAGCCTGGAGAAAATCCTGGGCTGGGACCCGGAAGTCATTCTCCTCCACGGAAGCTATCTCCCCGCCGAGCGGAAGGTGACGACCTCGAGCGTCCTCGACGACCCCAGGCTCCGTTCAGTCCGGGCGGTCAGGGACAAAAGGGTCTATTACACCCTGGGCTTCTGGTACTGGTGGGACCCGGCCCTGGTGCTGGTCGAAACGTTGATGCTGGCCAAACTCTTTTATCCCCAGCGCTTCAGGGCTCTCGACCTCAGGAGCGAGGCTAACGCCGTATTCAAGACGTTCTACGGAATCGAGGGCGGTTTCGATACGTTAGGCCGCCTACTCGACATCCCTGACCGGCCCTGGAGATAATGGGCCAGGGGAAAGAGCTATAATGTGAGAAGATGAAAGAGAACCGCAGGAAGAGACGCGCAGCCCTGGCCGCGGTGATCGTGGCCCTGCCCATCATTCTCTTTTTTGTGTCGCTCAACGTCGGCTCTTATCCCATTCCCCTCCGGGATGTCGGAAAATCGCTCCTGTCCCTGGTCGTGCCGTCCTTCCGCTCAGAGGTGCCGCCGGCTGTCCGGGACATCATTCTGTTAATCCGTCTTCCCCGGCTGCTGCTGGCCGTGGCGGCCGGAGCGTCGCTGGCTGTTTCGGGCGCCGCTCTTCAGGCCCTGTTCAAGAATCCTTTGGTCAATGAATACATCCTGGGACTTTCCTCGGGTTCGGCCTTCGGCGCGGCCTTATCCCTTGTTTTTTTGGGCCGGGCCTTCCCGCCCCAGGCCGGGGCTTTCCTTTTCGCCGTGGTGGCCGTGCTGGCCGTCCTGCTCATGGCCGGCCGCCTGGAGGCCAGCCTTGTTTCGCTCCTTCTGACCGGCGTTATTGTCAGCGCCTTTTTCTCCGCGCTGCTGATGCTGGTCGAGTTCCTGGCCAGCCCTTATGCCCTGCAATCCCTGTTCTACTGGCTGATGGGGAACCTGTCGCTGGCCGGCTGGGGAGATCTGGCCCTCTCCCTGCCGCTCATGGCCGCCGGGCTGGCCCTCCTGTTTCTGCTTCGTTGGCGGCTGAACGTTCTGTCCATGAACGAGGAAGAGGCCAGGGCCATGGGTGTCGATGTCCGCCGGGAGAAATGGCTGGTTATCCTGGCCGCCACGCTCATCACGGCCGCGGCCACCTCGGTAGCCGGCATCATCGGCTGGCTGGGCCTCATTGTGCCCCATCTCGTCCGGATGGCCGCCGGCGTGGACAACCGCTCCGTAATCCCCCTGTCGGCGGCCCTGGGAGCGAGCTTTCTCCTGGCGGCCGACGCCGCGGCCCGCAGCCTGACTTCGATCGAGATCCCCATCGGCATCTTCACCAGCCTCATCGGCATCCCCGTCTTCCTGGCCCTGCTCAATAAATCGAAGAAGGTTTGGCTATGAGCCTCCGGGTCGAAAACCTGGTCTTCACCAATCGCAATTTCACCCTGCGCGTGGAGAAGCTGGAATTCGAGAGCGGCCGGCTGGCGGCCATTGTTGGGCCGAACGGGGCAGGCAAGACGACCCTGCTCAAATGCCTGGCCGCCATCCACCCCGTTTCCCGGCGTGTCATTTTTCGCGGCCGGCAGGACCTGGCCGCGCTCCATCCGGCCGAGCGGGCGCGGCTCATCAGCTACGTCCCCCAGGAACACAGCCCCGTCTTCAGCTACACCGTCCGGGATTTCGTGCTGACCGGCCGGGCCGCCCACTTGGCGCTTTTTTCTCTGCCCTCGGCCAGGGATGAAGCCGCGGCCGAAGAGGCCCTGGAGTTCGTCGGGCTGGAGCCTTTTGCCGGCCGGCCTTACTCCCAGTTGTCGAGCGGCGAGCGGAGGCTGGTCCTCATCGCCCGGGCTCTGGCCCAGAAGGCCGAGGTCCTGCTCCTGGACGAACCGACCACTTTTCTCGACCCCAAACATGAGTGGGCCGTGCTGGAGCTCATCCGGAGGCTGACCGACGAGCGGAAGCTCACCGTCCTGGTCACGCTCCACAACCTGGATATGGCCGTCAAGTACTCGGACACTTTGGTCTTTCTCAAAGGGGGAAGGGTGACCGCCGCCGGACGGCCGGACGACATCCTGACCGAGCGTTTGCTCCGCGATGTCTACGACATGCCCATGAAGATCGTCCCCTGCGACGGCCGGAAGCTTATCGTCAGGTAGGGAGCCAACTCATAATTTGGCGCGAGGCCCGTCCGGCTGTGGGCGGGTCGAAGTTGGTCAGGACGATCACGACATAGCCGCTCCGCCGGTCCCACTCCAGGTTGGCGTTGATGCCGGGCGCCCCCCCGGCGATGCCCAGGCCGTTGGCGATGTCGGGGAGAAAGATTTTCCCCAGGGACAGGGCCTTGACGTATTTCAGCAGGTCTTCGGCAGTGGAATAGCCGCCTCCCGCCGAGCTCCCCCGTCCGGGAAGCGTGGCCTGGTTGAGGACACGCTCTCCGCCCGGCCGTCCGCGGCGCGTGTAGCCCAAGGCCAGGTTGGGGACGGCTTTGTCCCTTTCATAAGAATCCGTGTCGAGCATGCCGTTTGGCTTGAAAATATTCTCGCGGACATAAGTGTAGTAGTCCAGGCCGCTGGCCTTTTCGATGAGGACCCCCAGGACGATGTAGCCGCCGTTGGAGTAGCGGTTGTTCGTCCCGGGTTCGAATTTGAGAGGCTGGTCGGCAAAGAGAGGCAGATAGTCCTGGAGGCTCCGAATGTTTTCCTTGGGCGTCGCCTCGTAGCGGGGGCCGAAGAAATCGCCGATCCCCGAAGTCATGTCCAGCAATTGCTGGATGGTGACCTTTTCCGCGGCCTGCCGGTTGGGGTAATCGGGCAGGAATTTCTGGATGGGGTCCGGCAGGGAGAGTTTTCCCTGTTTCTCCAGTTGGAGGATGGCGGCCCGCGTGAAATTCTTGTTGATCGACCCCAAGTTGAACTTGGTATCCTTCCGATTCGGTATTTTTTTCTCCCGGTCCGCAAAGCCGTAGGCTTGCTGAAACAGAACCTGGAAATTTTTAGCGATGAGCACGACGCCGGAGAACTCGTCCGCCCGGGTTTCGGCCTCCAGAAGCTGGCGGGCCGCGGCCATCAGTTCCTCGTCGTTGGCCTTTGGCTCGGGAACGATGACATTCTGCGGGTCCTGGACGGGCTCGACATGGATGAACAGGAGGCGGTGAGGCGGCTTTTTCTCCACGCCGGCCCGCACAAGCAGGTATTCGCCTTTTCCGGTTCGAACCAGGGCCAGCGTCTGGCCCGGCCGCTCGGCCACGATTTTCTGAAGGTTGAGTGATTGCCATCGAGGGGCGGCCGTCGTGTGGCGGCTGACGCGCTCCTCCAGGGGAGTCTGTCGCAGGGCCGAATCCGCAAAATGGGTCTGGATGAATTCCCGCATGGATGCGGGATTCCCGGAGTTGAAAGCCTCAAGATAGGCGGCCAGGTGCAGGGTGGCCGGCAGCCGCGTTTCCTGGAAGGCGCTGATCGAGGCGCCGGCCAAGATCGCCGTCAGAAACCAGATTCTGGCTCGCATGACTGACCTCCATATCTGTATTTTCTGTCAGTCCCGTTTTTCTTTCTTGGGCGCAACAGATAGTATCTTTTCAATCAAGGCTTCGTCCTTGGGGAGCTGGCCGACCTTGGGCAGCCGGGGCACGAGCACGGCCCAGTTGGCGTCCAGGGCAAAGGCTTTTTTGAAGAGGGGAAGGCTTTGCTCCAGCCGGCCGGTTGAGGCCATGGTCACCGCCGGCCAGAAGATCATTTCCGCGTTGTCCGGAACCATGTTCATGGCTGTGGCATAGGCTTCCATCGCCTCCTGGGTCTTATTTTCAGTCAGGAGGTCGTCCCCCCGGTTCATGTGCTGGTAGGCCTTGGCCAAATGCACCAGCCGCTTGAGCTCGCCCAAGGGGTCCTGGCTGTCTTCGACGCGGAGGTCGAAAAGCCTGTCCTTCCACCATACCCCCGAGGGCTTGCCGGAGACCACGATAATCGCCGCCGATTGCCGTCCGCGAATATCTCCGCCCTGCGCCTCGGCGGCTTCCAGGGCGGCCATCAGCCGGTCCACCAGCTCGCCGGGCGTGCGCTGGAAGGCCTCGGCCATGGCTTTCCAGACCGTATCGCGCAGCATGAGGTTGGCCTGGCAGGAGAAGTTTTGACCGACAATGTGCCCCGCTTCGGGGATGCAGTTGCGGCCGGTGTGAGCCGCGGCCCGGCCTTGGGCATCCAGGAAAGCCACCTGGCGGACATCTTCGTGGCTGTCGCTTTTGAGCAGCCCGGCCAGCGCGTCGGGAGCGCTCTTTCCGGAGCGCATCATCTCCAGGCCGAGAGGGCCGTAGGACACCTCCACGAACGACTGGGTGGCCACCGCGCCCACCCCCGCTTCCACCCAGGGCACCAGCGCGCCGACTGAAAACCAGTGGGACTGGACAGCCGCGCCCAACTGGCCGGTGGCCGGGTCAAAGGCCACGATGGAGTAGGTATGGACCGGCCGCGCCGGTTCAAGAGCGCAGAGGAGCGCCGGCCCGAGGACAAGGAATGATATCAGCAGAAGTTTTTGAGGCATAGGCTTTCTCCTTGTTTTTCAAAAAGCTGCAGAGGCCTTAGATAGTGAAAGCCTTTTGAGGGCCTCTTGTCAAATCTCCGGTATCCGGCCCCGAACGGCTGGGCAGTACTGTCCGCCGATTTAGACCGCTATGATCCCTTAAAGAGAAGGAGATGCCGCCTTGACTTTAGGCTGAGGCTATTGCTTGGTGCAGTACTTATAAGCTTCGTCTTTGGTATTAAAACAGACTCCTTGTTTTTCCTGGCAAGCCTGAGGCGTGCTCTGGAAGACTTGCCCGCCGGCGCAGCACCAGCACAGAGTGGGCTGGCAGTTTTTCTTGGCCTCGTCCAAGGTGGCAAAGCACTTGCCGCCTTTCTGCCGGCATTCCGCAACGGTTATCTGGACGATTTCTCCGGTGGGAAGGCAGCAGTAGCATCTGGGCTGGGCGCAGTACTTCTTAGCTTCTTCGGCAGTGGAGAAACACTTGCCGCTTTTCAGCTTACATTCCTCGACGGTCAACTGGACGATTTCTCCGCTGGGAAGGCAGCAGTAGCAAGGGGGCTGAGGGCAGTACTTCTTGGCCTCGTCCAAAGTCGGGTAGCACTTGCCCCCCTTCTGTTTGCACTCCTCAACGGTGAGCTGGATGATTTGGCCGTTGGGCAGGCAGCAGTAGCAGCGGGGCTGGTCGCAGTATTTTTTGGCCTCCTCCATAGTGGGGAAGCACATGCCGCCCTTGCTCTTGCATACTTCCGCTGTGACCTGCACGACCTGGCCGTTGACGCAGCACCAGCAGAGATTTGGCGTGCCGGTTTGCGCCACGCCATTGCCCTGGGAAACCAACAGCGCAGCCACAATCAGGCCCCCCACAAACAGGCATGGGACTAGTTTCCTCATGGGCGCCTCCTTATTATTTATTTTGAGTCATGCCGATGAAAGGCAAAGCCAAAAAACTCACGCCTTGAATTGATCAATCCTGGCCCCCAGCCTAAACCGGTTTTTTATTGTAGATTTTTATTATCACAGGGAAAAAAAATAGTCAATCTGTGCAGGCATCTCGATTTCCGTGATGAAAATAGAAACGAATGGGGTCCTGTCGCGGCCGACCTTTCCGGAGACACCAACCTTTGCCCCCCTTGTTTCACCAAGGGGGGCTAGAGGGGGATAAATTGGATAATTAGAATTCTTAGGTGTCTCCGGCCATGCCAGGCTGCGCGCAGGCGGATTGTATAGCCGGAGCCGCCTTTTGCTTTTTTTTATTTATTAACCCCCCAGCCCCCTAGAAATTGGGGGCTCGATGGCGTCTCCGGAAAGGCCGGAGCCCCTCCGCCGCGCCACCCCCCAATGATCTGGGCGCATCACGGGAAATGAGATGCTTGCTTAATCTGTTTAGAGCATCCGATATTTGTGCTACTCCAGCTCGCCTGGGGCCTGACGGCGCTGGATCATTTTAAGCATGTCGGCGGTCATAGCGGCCAGGTCGTAGTCCGGCTTCCAGCCCCATTCCTGCCGGGCGGCCGAGTCGTCGATCGAGCGGGGCCAGGAGTCGGCGATGGCCTGCCGGTGGTCGGGCTGGTAGTCGCAGATGAAATCGGGGATATGTTTGCGGATTTCGGCGGCCAGCTCTCCGGCGGAGAAGCTCATGGCGGCCACGTTGAAGTCGCAGTGGTGCTTGAAGCGGCTCGAGTCGGCCTCCATCAGCATCAGTGCGGCCTTCAGGCAGTCCGGCATGTACATCATGGGCAGGCGCGTTCCGGCGCTGAGGAAGCAGGTATAGCGCCGGCGCTTGACCGCCTCAAAGAAAATGGCCACGGCGTAGTCGGTCGTCCCGCCGCCGGGCTGCGTCTCATGGCTGATGATGCCCGGGAAGCGGCAGCCGCGCACGTCCAGGCCGAAGCGCCCCACATAATAATCGCCCAGCAGCTCGCCGGCCACCTTGGTCAGGCCGTAGACCGTTTTCGGCCGCAGGATGGTTTCCTGCGGCGTGCGCTCCTTGGGTGTCTCCGGCCCGAAGACGGCGATCGAGCTGGGACAGAAGATGCGGCTGAGGCCTTTTTCCCGAGCCGTTTCCAGGACGTTATAAGTGCCGTTTATGTTGACTTCCCAGGCGAGCTGAGGGTTCTGCTCGCCCTTGGCCGAGAGGATGGCGGCCATGTGGAAGATTGTATCAACGCGGTAGCGGTCCACGAGTGAGGCGACTTCGCCGCGCCGGGTGACGTTCAAGGTGTCGAACGGCCCCCAGGCTTTGAAGTCGGAGGGGGGCTCGACAATATCGGTGGCCACCACGCTGTCCCGGCCGTACTTCTGCCGCAGGGCCTGCGTGAGTTCCGTGCCGATCTGTCCGCCGGCGCCGGTGACGAGGATCCTGTTCATCGCTTTTTGCATGCCGGTCTCCGGAAATGAGGGATGATCGCGTTTGAGAAGCTTACTTATAT
>Ga0315282_10013090_pt1 | contig 12565 bp, 14 predicted proteins | sample YL17G07_20_MG_FD_203693 | JGI IMG/M metagenome (GOLD analysis project Ga0315282, IMG submission 203693) | Sediment microbial communities from Yellowstone Lake, YNP, Wyoming, USA - YL17G07_20 | ecosystem: Environmental > Aquatic > Freshwater > Lake > Sediment | place: USA: Wyoming | collected... | reverse complement strand
ATGAAACACCGGGACACGGGGGCCCCGGATCGAAATCAGGCGCTCGGTAAGGCTCCCGAAGGCCAACCGAGCGGCCTCGGTAGACCTGGCCCGGACCACCGGCACGACTCCAGAGTCTGGAAGGAAGGGGAATTTGTTCGTTAAGAAGCATTTTTCATCAGCCTGCTAGAGAGGACGACTTCTTCGGGCCAGCACGCACTTAACAGGGTGGCTGCCGGGGACGGCTGGTGCCTTGTTCATCGGTTCGAGCCAATCCCTGCGTTCCTTTACGGAAAACATCGCAACTGACCAGGTATCCTTTGGCCATTCCCCCACCGCATCCGATATGGCGTCAATGAGTTCTCTCGTTGTAAGCCCGGCCCAGGGCTTCGCCAGACTGGCAAGGATGACACGGCCGAAAAGTCCCCCCATCTGGCGCGACCCAGAGATGACGTCTCCTACTTCCTCGCCCTTCACAGTCGGCCAATGACCTGAGTATAACTCGACCCGGTCCGCCTGTCTAAGGAGGCTCAATTGCAAATGGGGTTCTGAGTTGCCTCACCGTGCAGGCGTGTTGTGTGCTGTCCCACGCATTTTCTGAAGGGTCGCCTGAAACTCGCGTTTGGTGGGCAAGGAAATGGCGCCGGTGTCGCAGCCTTCCAGGCAGATTTCGCAGCCGGGGAGGCAGCGAAATGGATGCGCCACAATAGGCCGGCCGGTTTGGGGATCCCATTCAAACACCTCGTGCGGGCAGAAGTTGAGGCATTGGAGGTCCGCGCGGCAGGCGTCAGTATCAATCGTGGGAAACCACGGGAATTTCTCGCGAAGATAGCTCAGCAAGGGCATTCCTCTTTCCTTCATGCATCACACGAATAACCGGACCGGTTATTCCCCAGAGGCCCTCAATGGCGCGGTTTGTTGGGATCGGCAAGCTCGTTGAGCCGCTCGCGGATTCGGTCCAGGATGCCGTCATTGGTCGTGTTGCGTATGTCCAAGGGCACAAGACGTTTTTCGTCGAACTCGGTGTTGCGCAGAGCCTTCTTGAAAAGCTTCCTCTGGGTTTCTTCCGCGCAGGCGCAGACCAGCACGTAGGTGTCGGAATCGTCCTCGGCAGCGCGAAGCACATCTTCGAGGATTTCATTTCCACCCTCAGCGCAAAGCTGCGGGTGCATGGCAGCGTAGGAGACGTCAAATTCGGATTCGATTTCGAACGCCAAGGAGTTCATATCGGCGTAGCGGAAGGGATCAAGGCCCTTGCAGTTGCAAATCAGCGTTTTGACCTTCATTAAAATCCTCCTGAGGCCGCATCCGCACTGCGTCACTTAGAGCCCGGAAGTCTCTAACAAGTTGCTCTATGAATATCCTAAAGCACATGTTCAAGCATATGAATGGCCACAACCGAAGCTTTCGCACAGGTCTTTCCGCTTCACGCGAAATCATTGAAAATAAATCTATTAGCTGCAGTCTGGGAGCATAGACAAGCGGGCATTTGTCAGAGGAGAGACTTTTGCCCCAGCCGGGAGTGTCGGCAGGACAGACGGGCAGGTATAGGGCAAGACACCCCTCCCTCTTGCCAAGCGGGGGATTGGGAAGTATGCTTCGCACGTTGGTGGTCGGCGCCGGGCAGAACACTCCTTTGCCGTTTCTGCGTTGTGGGCTCAGCAACAGGGCAGGCACAGAAGACGGATTGCCGGCCGTATATGGATAACCACCCGTTCTCTCAAAAAGCGAAAGCGCAGGGCTCTCTGGCCAATCGGAGGCGGAGCACGCGGATTGACTACGTTACGACGGTGCTCCTTTCGGGCAAGGATGCTACGGGATCCCCTTTTCGAGAGTATACTCAGACCGCGACCGTGAACCTGCACGGCTGCAAGGTCCGAACCTCATATCGAATCTTGGTAGGTATGCTCGTCACACTGGAATGTCCCCAGGCCGGGACGTCGGGGAAAGGTGTCTGCGTCAGAGTTTGGGATTCCCCACCGGGAATTGCCGGTCACGAGATTGCCGTACAGCTTATAAAGCCTCAGAATTTATGGGGCGTACCCAACCCACCCCCTGATTGGGAATTCGTCGCCAAGACCATGGTGCAAGGGCGGGTGGATGAAACTGAACACCCGGCACGGCCCGCGCTCCCTGCGGCGCCCAGTGCCCCCGCGCCCGTTGCCGTCCCACGCGCTCCCGAGATTTCTCAGGCGGTGGAGTCCGTGGCGCCTCCCGTCGTGGAGCCGGTGGGGCCAGCCCCAGTTGCCGGACCGCCAATCGAGCAGCAGCGGCTCGCCGAGCTCGAGCGGCGCTCCACACAATTAGTGGAATCGGTTCTCGATATCCTGCGCGGGCAAGCGGAGGAACTTACCCGCAATAGCCTGGAGGAATTCCGTCAGCAGGTGGATGCCCTCCTTCGGGATGCCGAAGGGCGGCTGCGCCAAGGCCTCCAGCAAGTGTATGAAGATTCCGCGGCTTCCTTGATCGACCTGCGGACCGATCTGATGGACCAGATGGCCTCGCGCGGGGCAAAAATGATTCGCTCCACCGAAGATATCTTGCGCACCCGGCTCCGCAGCCAGTTGGCCGTTGAGGATAAGACAGCCCCCGTAAGACCTCCCGAAAAGGTCACGGAAAAGTAACAAAGCGTTTCGGCCCCTTCCCCCCTCGTCTCTTCCAACCAGGACGAGCAAGTTTTTCGCCTGACGCCTGTGCCGCAGCGAATCCTTCATAGAATTATGTGGGATGGGGGTACGTTGCATCTTATGGGCCAGGTGGCGCGCCAGGTTTGATATAATGCAAGTGTCGAGGGAGAGGGCTGTCCATTATTAGATCGCGAAATTCAGCTCGGTCTGGGGTTGCGCTCTGGACTGGATGATTATTCCCTAGTCTGCCTCTCTCCCCAGAAAAACCGCCGCACTGGGGGCACCTCGCGGCTCAGACCTGTTGGCTTGCCCCGGACGCGTACGGCAAGGGAGTAAATCCCAAACTACCACCAATCGTGAAAGGGAATTCAAGGGGAATATGATGGCAACCACTCACGTTGAGCCGAAAGAAGATGCGTCACCCGCAGGAAGCGCATGGGTCATCAACGACCTCAGCATCCAGGTGGCGACGGTAAACGGCTCGGGCAGTCAGACCGCCAATCTCGTTTTGCTCCGGGCGATTTTTCAGATGGGCATTCCGGTTTCAGGAAAGAACCTGTTTCCCTCCAACATCGCCGGCCTCCCGACTTGGTTCACGATCCGGGCTTCCAAGCACGGCTACATCGCGCGCCGCAGGGACAGCGAATACATGGTGGCGATGAACCCCGAGACCGCCGAGGAAGATGTGTCGAGCCTCAAGCCGGGCGCGGCCTGTGTGTACGACGAGCGGCTGAATTTGAAACGTCTGCGGGATGACGTGATTTTTTACCCCGTGCCGTTCGATCAGTTGGTGGCGCCGGTGTGCCCGGACTCGCGTTTGCGCAAGCTCGTCCGCAACATGGTTTACGACGGCGTCCTGGCCAAGCTGCTGGGCATCGAGATGGAGGAAATCCACAAGGCGCTGCAAAAGCAATTCCGCAAGAAAGCTAAGGCCGCGGAACTCAACTGGAACGCCGCGCGCGCCGGTTATGAATTCGCCAAAAAAACCTGGTGAAAGCGGATCCCTACACCCTGGAGCGCATGAACGAAACCCAGGGGAAGATTCTGATTGAAGGTAACGCCGCCACCGCTCTGGGTGCGATGTTTGCCGGCGTCACGGTGGTGACGTGGTACCCGATCACTCCCTCTTCCACCGTCTGCGAGACGCTCACCGATTATATGAAGCGCTATCGCATCGACAAAGAAACCGGTAAGGCGACCTTTGCCATCGTGCAGGCAGAGGATGAACTCGCGGCGCTGGGCATGGCTCTGGGCGCCGGCTGGGCCGGGGCACGCTCGATGACCGCGACGTCCGGACCGGGCATTTCCCTGATGGCGGAATTCACCGGGTTTGGATATTACGTGGAAATTCCCGCCGTGATCTTCGATATCCAGCGCGTGGGACCCTCCACGGGCCTTCCCACCCGCACCGCGCAGGGCGACATCCTCTCCACCGCCCTCCTTTCCCACGGTGACACCAAGCACCCCATGTTTCTGCCGTGCTCGGTGAGTGAATGTTTCACCATGGCCATCGACGCGTTTGATCTTGCCGAGGACTTGCAGACGCCCGTGTTCGTCATGACGGACCTCGACCTGGGTATGAACACCTGGATGTCGGACCCCTTCCCCTATCCCACCAAGCCCATCGCGCGCGGCAAGGTCCTGAGCGCCGAGGACGTGCGCCGCATGGGCGGCTTTGAGCGTTACAAGGACGTGGATGGCGACGGCATCGGCTACCGGACGCTGCCCGGAACGCCTGACCGCCTGTGCGGCTGGTTTGCGCGCGGCAGCGGCCACAATGAAAAAGCCATCTACAGCGAGCGGCCGGAGGTTTACGTGAACAATGTGGACCGGCTCACCCACAAGTTTGAAACCGCTCGCCACAAGGTGCCTGGCCCCATCATCGTAGAATCGGAGAAACCCGAAGTGGGCATCATCGCTTACGGCACCAGCCACTGGGCCATCGAGGAAAGCCTCGACCAGTTGCGGCGCGAGCACGATATCGACGCAGGCTATTGCCGCTTGCGGGCTTTCCCCTTTACCCCGGAAGTTCATGATTTTATCAATCGCTACCAGCGCGTGTACGTCGTGGATCAAAACCGCGACGCCCAGATGCTCGGCTTGCTGCGGCTGGAATGCAGTGCGGACGAGATCGGCAAGCTCCGCAGCGTCCGCCACTATGACGGCTCGTCCCTTGACGCGCGTACCGTAACCGACGAAATTGCTTCCCAGGAGGCTGCAAATTAATATGGCAACCACCGCCGTTCCCTCTTCACCATCCGCAAAGACCAACCGCGTGGGCCTGGAGATGGCTCACTACAAGGGCAACAAGAGCACGCTCTGCGCGGGCTGTGGCCACAACGCCATTTCCGAGCGGATCATTGAAGCCTGCTTCGAAATGGGCGTTGAACCTCATCGTGTGGCCAAGTTTTCCGGTATTGGCTGCTCGTCCAAGAGCCCGGCCTACTTCCTGAGCAGCGCTTATGGCATCAACGCGGTCCACGGGCGCATGCCCTCCGTGGCCACCGGCGCCTTGCTGGCCAACCGTCATCTCATCGCCATGGGCGTGAGCGGCGACGGCGACTCCGCCTCCATCGGCGTCGGCCAGTTCGTGCACATGATGCGGCGCAACCTCCCCGTCATTTACATCATTGAGGACAACGGCGTCTACGGTCTGACGAAGGGGCAGTTTTCCGCCACCGCCGACCTCGGCTCCAAGCTCAAGACCGGAGTCGTCAACGATCTGCCGCCCATCGATACCTGCGCGCTGGCCATTCAGCTCGGCGCCACCTATGTGGCCCGATCCTTCTCCGGCGACAAGCGGCAATTGCTGGCCCTCATCAAAGGCGCGCTCGCCCACAACGGAACGTCCATGCTCGACGTCATTTCTCCTTGTGTCACCTTCAACGACCACGAAGGCTCCACCAAGTCCTACAGCTACGTCAAGGATCACGACGAACCGATTGCCGACGTGAGCTTTGTTCCGTTCTTCGAAGATATTTCCGTGGACTATGACCCGGGAACCACCACCCAAATCACCCTGCACGACGGTTCGCAACTGCGGCTGCGCAAGCTCACCACGGACTACGACCCGACCAACAAAGGCGCCGCCCTGCAGATGCTCACCGAATCCCACGACAAGGGCGAGATCGTGACTGGGCTTTTCTACGTCGCTCCCCAGCAACCCAACTTCATCGACCTGCTGAATGTGATGGACGAACCGCTGGCCACCCTCCCGGAATCCAAGGTCCGCCCGCCCCAGGAAGTCCTGGATCAGGTGATGCAGTCGTTGATGTGAGCGGCTCATAAACATATAATCTCTAAAGAGGCTGCGGAAACACTCACAGGCGCTGTGGTCCTGAACCAGTGGGGAATCGGGAGATCGAGCCATCGGGTCATCGGGCCATTGAAAACCTTCTGGCGACGTAAATTGATTCATCTTCTCACCTGACACTACCGATAGCCGATTCGGGGAAGTGGTTCACGAAGGGGCTTAGCTGTCGGCCCTGCGCGCCTTTTCCGCACTGGGGTTTTGCCTTTTCTCGCCACTCGCCCCTCGTCACTCGCCACTGTCCTTCACAGCCTTTCCTGATCGCCACTCGCCACTGTCCTTCATAGCCTTTCCTACTAGCCACTAGGCACTAGCCACTCGCCACTGTCCTTCAATAACTCCCTTTCTTTTCATCAAGATCGTGGAAAGGCATATATAACTCATTATTTTTCAACAACATCGTGGAGGACCGGAAAACCGACATCCTGCGCTCCTTGTGTTTTCAATAACCTTCAGGCTTCGCTCGCGGATTTTCGGGGGGATTTTTTTTAGACGCCCGCGCCACTGCGGAATCAGCTAAGCCTCTTAATTTCAATGACATAGATTGCAGCAAGGTTTTACCCATTCCAACGCTAACCCCTTTTGTTTCTGACACATCGTGGAAGACCGCGGCACCCGCGCCAATGCGGAATCAGCTAAACATCTTAGTTTCAATGACATAGACATCTGAAGGTCCTCGCCGTCCATCGCCTAACCCCTTTTTTTTCTAGTACATCGTGGAGAACCGCAGCCTTTGTAGCGCCGACCTTTAGGTCGGCAGGTATTGACCTAAAGGTCAGCGCTACAACACGCTTAGTTCGGAATTTTTCGCGAGCTCCCCGTCGTGCACAACACCTATCTCCTTCGCTTTCATCAACTCATCGTGAAAATAAGATAACTCTGTTGTTTTCAATAAACTCTGAGGAGCACTTTTTTTGCCCCTTTGTTTTCAATAAACTCTGAGGAGCAATCTTAATTTTTAACATCTTTATGGGTCAGCGCCCCGTTTCGGACCTTGACCAGCACGTAGGTGAGGTGCCACCGTTGGCGCAGGCTGAAATCTTCCGTCTTGGTGCCGTTGTGCCTTGGTGGCTTTTTCCTCCCAGCCCGTGCGGGAAGAGCCATCACCACTAAGACACAAAGACACCAAGTCGATCTCCTTCGTAGGCATGCCGGGCCGCACTCCGTCGGCCGTGACCAGCTACCCTCTCGGTATTTTGTCCTCTCGTGGTAGGGAGAATCCGAGAGGCGCCAAGCGCGGGCAGGATGCCAGGGCTCACATCGATATTAGCCAAAGCGTTATCCGATGTCAAGAACTTTTTCGAGCCTGCTTGCTCAGAATTCTAGCCCGCGAAGCGGGCGAAAGATCGTAGCCCATGGCGCCAGAAGGTGTGAGAAAATTGATTAAAGAGCAAAAACAACTCACGCAAAGACGCCAAGACGCAAAGGGTCGCCAAGCAAACAAAGGAGTTCTCCTTTGCGCTTCTTTGCGTCTTGGCGACTTTGCGTGAGATTGTTCATCTTTTCACAGCTTCCCAGCCGTGGGAGAAAATCGGCCCCTCACCCCGCCCGAGCTCCGTCAGGGGCGAAAGGAATCACGTGGACCCCGATGTCGGCAGGACCTTGCGCAGTAGGGGGACGGCTTGCCGTTCCCCCGGTGTACATGGCCGCCGAACCAAGCAGGGTAGGGCAAGCCCCAGGCTTGTCCCAATTAGCCAATGGCCAAGCGAATAGAAGCAGAGGCGTTGTGTTCCCCGAAGGGGAACCATATCATCAGCCGTAGGTGAAACGCCGTAGGTTTCACCTGCGGCTAATGATATTCCGCCCCTTCGGGGCGGGCAGCGAAAAGCCTAATTTGGACAAGCCTGGGCAAGCCCTACCCCTTCTTGGTGATTGAGTTGCGCAAGGTGGGAAGCTCCAAATAAGCGTAGCGCGGACCTGTTTTGTACGTCCGCGGCACTTGGGCACGGCCGGTGATAGGAGCTGTGACCCGGAGGTGGCCACGGTCAATTCGCTTTTGGAATTGACCGTGGGTTCGTCATCGAAGCAAAAGTCCACGGTCACAAAAGCAGTGACCGTGGCTTCCACCATAAAACGCTTGACCTGTACGGTATAACCGTACATACTGGAAGGGTGAAAGGATAACATGGAACTTGTCCGCGTTCGCCATAAAGGGCTAAGGCAGCTCCATGAGGACGGAAACGCCAAATACCACACGGAGGCCGAAAATGGCCATGAAGAACCCGCCCCATCCGGGCGACCTGATTAGGACCGAAGTCATCGAAGCCCTCGGCCTCAGCGTGTCGAAGGCGGCGGAGATTTTGAAAGTGCGCCGCGCCACGCTCTCCGATCTTCTGCACGGCAAGGCCGCGCTGACGCCGGAAATGGCCCTGCGCATCGAAAAGGCGTTCGGCCCGGACATGGATCACCTTCTCCGTATGCAGCTTGCTTATGACGTGGCGAAAACGCGAGAGCACGCGCGGGGCATCTCGATCAAGCGATATGCCCCGGATGGAAGCGGCGCATGGGGTCTACGCGAAGGCCGGATTTCATCTGCGCGGTCCGCAATCGTAATGGCAGCATCCAAGTCCGCGCGGAAGCAAATTTGTGCGGGCAGGAGCAATCGAAATGCTAAAATGGAGTTCAGAAGCAAGAGCTGTGAAGCAGAGGTAAAACACGTGAGCACAACCATCAAAGCACGTTACTCAGGTGCCTGGAGCCATTGGAAAAGCTTGAGCTGACAGAGGGCCAGGAGGTCACGGTGACGATTTTTAGTTTGCCTTTGAGGACGGACGCGGACTTTCTCACTCGCACGGCTGGCGGTTGGGCAGGATTAATTGATGCAGAAAGACTAAAGCATGAGGTTAATGAAAGCCGCCTGGTAACGACGCGCCCGGAACCCCGCCTATGATGCTGGCTTCCTTCCTGGTTGACACGGATTGGGTTATTGACCACTTCAACGGAGTCGAGGCCGTAACCCGGCGCCTGCAAGCACTCCGAGCGCAGGGACTGGCTTTGAAAGCACTCTTCCATACGCAAGCGTAACGCGGACCTATTTTGTAGATCCCTGCCTCTTGGGGTGTGACCGCTGAGAAAAGCCGCAGACCTTGGAAAACAGCGGGCGGGTGCGCTACTTGCGTGTCTCCAGGTGTATAATCTCCAACATGGGGAAACACGTGATTCACATCTCGGAAGAGGAAGCGGCCGTTACCAATGTCGCGACGCTCCTTGCACACGTGCGTGCCGGGGCGGAAGTCATCATTGAAAATGGAATGCGGCCCGTGGCGGTTCTCCATCCCGCCGAACCCGTGCCCCGCACGATATCAGAATGCATCGCGCTGCTTCCTGAGGACTCGACCGCTACCGTTGACCCGGACTTTGCCCGGGACGTAGCGGCCGCCGTTGAAGGGCACCGTGAACCGCTGAACCCGCCCACATGGGACTGATCCTCGACTCCAGTGTCTTAATCGCTGCGGAACGTCAGGGCAAGAATGCTCGCCAGGTCTTAACCGCCATACGCGAACACATCGGGGAAACTGAGGTCGGCATCTCAGTAGTGACTTTAATCGAGTTGGCGCACGGAGCAGCTCGCGCGGACACTCCACAGCGACGATTAAAGCGCCAAAAATTCATCGAAGAGCTGATAAGTGCGATGCCCGTCTACCCGGTCACTGTGGCGATCGCTCTCCGCGCCGGCCAACTCGACGGCGAAAATCAGGCGCAAGGATTGAAATTTGCTCTTCCTGATCTCTTGATCGGCGTGACCGCACTCGAACTTGGTTACAGCGTAGGCACGTCGAATGTCCGGCACTTTGGGGATGTTCCTGGGCTGTCCGTCCTGCGTCTTTAACAATGAGAAACAAGCGTAGCGCGGACCTGTTTTGTAGGTCCGCGGCCCTTGGGTGCGACCGCTGAGAAGAGCCGCAGACCTTGCGAACCAGGTCTGCGCTACCTTGCTCACGCCAAATCAGGGTATTATCGCCTTTTGCATTTGGACCTGATTGTCGTTCGAACGTTTCTTTGGAGGGATGAAAATGGAAAGAGCGCTGGTTAGGAGGAATGAAAAGGCCTTCGTAGGATGGGCTTGCAGCAACTGCGGATGGGTGTACCCAAATCCGAGCATGGAAGACCCTTCAAAAGAGCACCATGCAATTGTGAAAAATGCCTTCGACAAGCACAAGTGCGAAGAATGTCCGAAACCCAAAAGCCAGTGATAAACTCATTAAGACATAAGATCCCGTGACAAGCGCGGGCTGGCGTAGCCCCGTGTTCTTGGCGGTCTGGGTTTTCCCCAAAGCCTTGCCGAAAGAGCCCCCTTTTCGAAGATCGCAGACGTTAAAAAGCGACCGTCCGCGCCAGCCTGCGGCTTCTCATGCACAAATGTGATTTAAGCTTGCCTCTGAAATCCAGAAGCCTATATTTCAAGCCGTGAGTCTGTGTCATTTGCCCAGTCTGTTTAGTCAGCACGGCGTGCGGGCTGGGTAAAATCTGTGACAGACTTGATCCACATCGAATATGACAAGAACGCAGTACTGGTAGCCGAGTTCGTCAGCAAAGGACCTAAGCTTGTTCTCGTCTCGACCAGGCCGCGACCGATTTGATTTCTTCTTTGCCTCGATTACCAGTAGGTTTTGCTTCTCCTTCCCTCTGTGGTGCACGATGATGTCCGGGTACACGGTCTTGGCATCCGTGTCGTTGGTGCAAGACGGCTCAGCCTTTAGACGAAGCCTTTTATTCATCGGCTTCTTGCCAACTCGATTGTATTCACAATCCACGTCCCGCCCCGGAAACTCTTTTTCCAGGTATTGGGCCAGTTTGTGTGTGATGGAACGTTCGTTAACGTCATTTCTTAAGAGGAATCGGTCTTTCTTGAGCAACTTTTCTTTGGCTTTGATTATCCTAGCTTCCACGTCAAATTGTTCCACGGCTTCCTCCCCCTTATTCCGCCCCGATTGTCCGTGGCGGGCTGAAGCGCGGTAGCACGGACCCATGCTGTCGGGGCCGCGGCTTTTCATGCACGAAAGTGATTAAAAACTGACTTCAAGATTTGGAGCTCGCTTCTCTTTCACTTTCAAACTCTGCTTTTGTGCACATTGCCAGGATGCCACCACACTTGGGGCACGTGACGATGACTCCGCCCTCTGGTACGCCTTTGACCCCCATCTCTAGGCCGTCGTCTTCAACCCTCGCCTCTTGCTCCGGATGGTCGGGGCACAGAGGAATCGCACAGCTGCTTCCTTCCGGTAGCTTCCATCTGAGTCCTTTGATTCCTGTCGCCACAGGGAACCTCTCTTCCGTGTTTGTACTTGTCAAACGTTTGACCGGGCAAAGCGTTTTGAAAGCGCATTACTGTGCGGTTCTTTTCTTCCCCTGTGCCTCGTGTGCTTTGATAACCCAACCGGCAAGTCGCAGGCCTTCTGAGAGAGAATCTTGCGCTCGCTTCCGAGTTCTGCGCCCTATTTGCTGTGCCGCAAGAGCCCCTCGTAAGCCTGCCGGTAGTCGGGATTCTTGGGATCGAGGACGTACGCAGTACGATACTCCTCAAGAGCCCCCACCTGGTCGCCTTTGTCCTCCAGCGCCGCGCCGAGAACGAAGTGCGCGCTGGCAAGCCTCGGGTCCAAGCGCAATGCCTCCCGGTATTCCGCGATCGCTCCGTCTAAATCCCCTCTGACCGCAAGCGCCGCACCAAGGTAAACGTGCGCATCGCCATTGTTCGGGCTCAACCGCAACGCCTCCCGGTATTCCGCGATCGCTCCGTCCAAGTCCCCCTTGTTCATGAGCGCGTTGCCGAGTTGGTAGTGCGCATGGCCATTATTGGGGTTCAGGCGTAGGGCCTCGCCGTACTCTCCGACAGCCCTGTCCAGATCGCCCTTTTGGTAGAGTGCCAGGGCCAGAGTTTCGTGCGCGAAATCATTATTGGGGTCGAGGCGCACCGCCGCGCCCTCCTCGGCGGTCGCTCCGTCCAAATCTCCTTTGTTTACGAGCATTGCGCCAAGCACCGCGTGCAAGGGAGCGTTTTGGGGGTCTAAGCGAACCGCCGCGCGAAATTCAGTTTCGGCGTCATCATATCGTTTGGCCTGGAAGAATCCTGCACCGCGCGCGGCATGTTGCCGAACTTCCGCTTGCCGCGCCTGGAGTGCGGGATCAACTCTCCGCGGTTTGGTCACCTTGGCGCTCTTGAGCGCGCTAATCAGTTCGTCCTCACCGCCAGCCACGCGGACTTCCTGAAGGTAGTCATCCGTGGGCTCAAAATCGATTCCGCGTTCCTCGACCAGGATGGTGACTCGGTGGCTCGGCACTTGACCCACCAGCAGGGCGAAAACCTGCACTTGGTTCAGCGGCTTCTTCGCGCTCGCGGGCGGCTTGGCTGCGCGTAGCGCCTTGAGAAATGCCTCGCTCGCGCCTGCGGCCTTGAGGCTTTGCATAAAGTCTTCCGCCGGCGCAAAATCAATCCCGCGCTGCTCGATCAGTTTCGCGCCTGACTCGTCTCCGAATCCGTCCCGCACCATGTTGCTGACCTGCTCCTGGGTAAAGGGCTTCTGCTGCGCCCCGGCAGGCAGGGCAAAGACCAACACCGTCGCCAGGAAGAAGAAACTCAGGGTTTTGCGGAATCTCATCGCCACCTCGCGCGGCTCGCGTGGACTGAGAAAAATCAAGGGGGCGATTATAC
>Ga0315282_10013089_pt1 | contig 12565 bp, 8 predicted proteins | sample YL17G07_20_MG_FD_203693 | JGI IMG/M metagenome (GOLD analysis project Ga0315282, IMG submission 203693) | Sediment microbial communities from Yellowstone Lake, YNP, Wyoming, USA - YL17G07_20 | ecosystem: Environmental > Aquatic > Freshwater > Lake > Sediment | place: USA: Wyoming | collected... | reverse complement strand
TCAAGGGGGAGGGGATGAGGTTCAATTGAACCATGACAGCGGCGCTAGCGCCTGACGGAGGAGTGGTGCGCCTTCTGCATTACAAGCATCACAATGTCGAAGACGCGTTCGTAGCTGATCTCGTTCATGCAGTCGAACGTCTTGATCGGGCACTTGTTTCCCCCGTGGATCGAGCAGGGCCGGCACTTGAGGCCGCGGGTCTCCACCACGGCGTCGAAACGCCCAACGGGCCCGAACCCGAACGCAGGGACGGTCGCACCGAAGATCGCAACCACCGGTGTTTCCATCGCCACACCAATGTGCATCGGCGCGCTGTCGTTCGTAATCAGCGCTCTGCAGCGACGGACCAGCTCGGCCGACTGCAGAAGCGTCAGCTTGGCCGCCGTGTTGTACACTCTTGAGGAGCCGCTCAGCTCGTGGATCTCGTCGCACAGCGTCGCATCCTCCTTGCCGCCGATGAGGACGACCTCAAACTTCTCATCGTCGAGCCTGACGGCAAGCGAGGCGTACCGTTCCTTCAGCCACCGTTTCGTATTCCAGATCGTGCCCGGCGCGATGGCGATGAGGTTCTCCGGATGACCGATCTCAAGCTCGAAGAGGAGTTTGTCGACCTTTCGTTGGTCCTGAGCCGAAGGATAGAGGCAGGGGAGTTCCTTCTGGGAGTGCGCGATCCCCATCGCGCGCAGCAGGGAGAGATTGCGCTCGATCTCATGAAGCTCCCGCCGGTAGCTCACCGTCTGGGAAAGCAGGAATTTCCCGGCACTCTTGTCGAATCCGATCCGGTGGGGGATGCGCAGGAGCCAGACGAGCAAGGCGCTGCGCAGGGACCGGTGGGGAACGAGCGCAACGCTGTAGTTCCGCCCGCTCAACTTCCTCTTCATTCTCAGCAGGCCGCCGAGACCCCGATCGACTCCGCGCTTATCATACACGACCACCTGGTGAATGTCGGGATGATTGGCGAAAAGATCCTTCGTCCGCGGCGCAACCACCACATCGACCGGCGCAGCCGGGAAGAGGCGCTTCACCACCTGCACCAGCGGCAACGTCAAAATTGCGTCCCCGATAAAGGCCGTCTGGACGATGAGTATCTTTTCAATCCTCTTCATGTTCCTCGAGAGGAACCCGCTCCTCCGCTTCGGGTGAGACGTGCTTCCACCGCTTGTGCATCCACAACCAGTGATCCGGATACTTGCGGATAAACTCCTCCGTCAGCTTCGTGTGCCTCTTTGTCAACTCGATGACATTCTCTTCCGTGTAACCGACGAGATCGCGCGTCGGAATCTCCTCAACGTAAACCCGATAGGTTCCGTCCGCCTGACGCACGGGGAAAATGGCAACAAGGGGCGACCCCACTTTAAGGCTCAACGCAGCGGGGCCCTGATGGGTTGGCACCTTTCGGCCGAAGAACTCGATGGGCACGTTCTCCCGCGGCGCGGCCTGGTCCGCGACGATGCCGACGACCTCTCCGGCCCGCAGGGCCTTCAGGACCTCCCTGAGGGACGTTTCCATCGGTACCACCGCATTGCCGAACCTCGTCCGGCGTTGATTGATCCTCTTATCAACGAGTGGGTTGGATTGAGTTTTCACGATGATGTGAACCGGGAAACCGAGATTCGTGATGACACTCTGCGCGAGCAGCTCCCAGTTCCCGAAGTGCGCCGTGAGCAGAAGAAGACCCTTCCCTTCCGCGTAGCGGTCCTTGATGAGATCCGGTTTGTCGAAACGTACCAGGCTTCGAATCCGATCCGGGGTCATCCGGGAGAGCCACAGCAGCTCCACGAGGGAGATGCCGACGTTCCGGAACGCGCCCTTAGCGATGCTCTCAAGTTCCTTACTTGATTTCTCCGGGAAAGCCTTCGTCAGGTTGTCAAGCGCGACGCGGCGCCGGTGCCCCCAGAAGGAGTACGCCGCGCTGCCGAGCGAGGCTCCAACGCGCTGCACGATCCGGAGCGGCAGCAGATTAAGAAGCGCGGCCACCGCCTGGAAAAGGATGAATTCGAGAATGTTTCGAAGGCGCATGCTTCGTGATGAGCAATCAGCTTTCAGCAGTCAGCGGCCGGCTGCTGGACATTATTCCATTACTCTTTCACCACCCATTTCCCATCTCATAGGATCCTTCGACTCCGCTCAGGATGACTGATGACTGTTCTGTTTCTCCGCTCCCGTCCCCCCTACTCCCCCATCACCTTCACGATAACCCGTTTGCGTCGCTGGCCGTCGAATTCGCCGTAGTAGATCTGCTGCCAGGGACCGAAGTCGAGCTTTCCACCAGTCACAGGGACGATGACCTCGTGGTGCATCAGCAGGCTCTTGAGATGCGAGTCGCCATTCGTCTCCCCTGTCCGGTGGTGACGGTAGTTCGGATTGAACGGCGCAAGCTTCTCCAGCCACTCGTCGATATCCTGGATCAGCCCCTGCTCGGCGTCGTTCACGTAGATCGAGGCGGTGATGTGCATCGCCGAGACGAGAATCATTCCCTCTTTGATGCCGCTGCTCTGAAGAATGCGTTCGACGTCCGGCGTGATGTTGACATATTCTCGATGCTTCTTCGTATTGAACCAGAGATACTCCGTGTGGGATTTCATTCGTTTCCTGCCTTTTTCGATGGGAGAAATACCTTGTAGTCGAGCGGGCGCAAGCTCAGGCTCAGCTCGCTTTGGAATGCCCGTACGTTCTCTCCTGTGAAATACTCCCGCAGCTCGCCGACGGTCCCCGGCGGGAGCGCGACCGCGACCGACCGGGGTGCATTGGCAAAATTGATGACCACGACAACCTGATCGGCCCCGTCGCGTCTCAGGAAGGAATAGACCTTCCGGTCGTCGGAGTTCGCGAGCCTGACAAATTCTCCGTGGCGCACTGCCGCGTGCTGCAGATGCAGAGCCCCGAGCTTCCTGTAGAATTCGCGGAAATCCTGATGCTTGTTCCAGTCGATCTCCACCTTGTCGAACAGATCCAGCTTCCTCTCGTTCCCGGCCTCTTCGCCGTTGTAGATGAGAGGAACGCCGGGATAGGTAAAGGTGAACAACGCCGTGGCCTTTGCGCCCTGCGGCGTGAACTTCGTCACGGCCGGCGCAACAAAGGCCGTTGTGTCGTGATTGGAGTTGAACCTCAGCCTCAGCGAGCCTTTCGGGAACTGATTCGCCTCATTCCTGAGGATGTCGTCGAAGATCGAGACAGGCGTCGAGCCCTTCATGACCTTTGAGAAAGCGTCATACACGCTCCAGGAGTACGTCAGATCGAAGGCCTCCACGTGGTGCTCCGGCAGCGTCCCTTCCGACAGCATCATGATCGGCTTGATCTTGTCGAGCTCCTTCCGTGCACGATCCCAGAAATCCGTCGGCACGAGCTCGGCGACGTCGCACCGATAGCCGTCGATGCCAATGTCGCGGACCCAGTACTCCATCAGATCGATCATGTACTTGCGAAGCTCATGGTAGTTGTAGTTCAGTCCCGCCACGTCCGTCCAGTCGACGTTCGGCGAGACGAGAGCGCCCTCCGCGTTCGTCCTGAACCAGTCGGGGTGTTGCATGATGAGCTGGCTGTCCCAGGAAGTATGGTTCGCGACCAGATCGATGATGATCTTCATCCCGAGCTTATGCGTCGCCTGCACGAGTGATTTGAAGTCGTCCAGTGTGCCAAAGCCTGGATTGACGCCGTAGTAGTCCTGCACAGCGTACAGACTGCCGAGCTTCCCTTTCCGGTTCAGCTCGCCGACCGGATGAATCGGCATCAGCCAGATGACCGTAACCCCAAGCTCCTTCAACTCGGGTAATCGTCGCTCGAGCGATTGGAACGTACCCTCCTTCGAGAACGAACGGGGATAGACTTCGTAGATGACGGCGTCCCGCACCCACTCCGCGCTCGGCCGTGCATTCAGATCGGCGTATTTTGAACGGAGCAGCTCCTGCACGCGGTCCATGGGCCCGAGGGTGACGGGCTTATAGATCCCCCCCGACCCGCTTCGATCGTTCACACGCACGACGATCTCGTTCTTGCCCCGTCGAAGGCTGCCACCGACTTCGAGGTAAAACGGCTCGCGGTATCCAACGTGAGATCCGATCTTCGTTCCGTTGATCCAGACATCGGCATCGTCATCCACCCCACCGAAAACGAGCGCCATCGGACCTGCGGTATCAGCGAGTTCGAACGTCTTTGCGTACCATCCGACTCCGTCGTACGACCCCAGGTTGTAGCGATCCCAGTAATCCGGTACCGTCGCTTGCAGCCAATCCGACCGGTCGAACCCTTCCTCGAACCATTTCTCCGCCACGCCGCGATCGGACGAGTCGATCTTGAACAGCCAATCTCCATTCATCGACATCCCGTATTCCTTTTTTGCCGAACATCCCGGACCGCCGACGAGCAGGCTCACCGCTAACACCACGAGCAAGCATTGACCGCATCCTCTTCTCATCCCGACTCTATTCTTGATCTCTCCCACCGCTCGCAGGAAGAGGAGACCGATACCCTTCAGAGTATCTGGCCAGGTTGCTCGAACGGACGCCTGATCTCTCGGAGGAGTCATCAGGTTCATATCCTGCCAAATCGATCGAGCAGCGTCTGCCGCGAACCTGGCTGCGGACACACCCGAAACGTCCTGTGTGTTCCGGGGAATTCCTCGCCGGGATCCCAGCTCCCTTCAGCACCGCTGTTGGTGTACTTGTACTGGATCTCAACGCCCGGAGGCAATTGCAGCTCGAGTGTCCAGATGCCGTCGCCTTTCGTGTCACCATGCGTCCCGTCGTCGTACATCCTTACCCTGTTCGGGACCCAACTTCCAAGCAGCTCGTGATTGCCCACAATATAGATCGACCTTCGAACGTACATATCGATGCAGTCAACCTGGAAAACGACGGTCACGAGATCCTCTTTGCTTTGCGCCATAGCCCCTTGTACCGGCTGCCCAGGGGCTCCCTCTTCGTGGATGATGGGCTGAAAATCCCTCTCCGGCATCCTGGCCTTGGCCATCCTTGCAAAGCGATAGACGTTGTTCAGGTGCGTGATGTACGCCATGTCGAATGGCTTGTCGCCCGAGGGAGCCGTTTGCCTCGTCCCGTACCACCAGAACCAATCTGAGCCTTCCGCCGCGTACATCGATTCCCAGGCCTTATAAGCATACCAAGCGCGAGTCCCTTCCTTGGGAGCTTTGGTGGACGGATCGGGCCGTGAAAGCCCGGCCCCTTCGAGGTCCTGCCGTGCCGTCAGGAGATACTCCCAAGCGCGATTGTCTTCATCCTCCCCAATCCACGTGTCATAGTTGGCGTTGATCCAGGAGCTGGGCCACAGCCATTCGAGCTGTGCCATCGACTCGGGAGGATGAGGGGGGACGCCCCGGGAGAGATTCCCCTGGACATATTCCGTCAGCGTCGTCGTTATGACCTGCTTCGTGAGGTGCAGTTTCGAGAGCTTCCTGTAAAGGGCGTGCTGAAATTCTTTTCCATCATTATCATAACGGTACCACTCCCAGGCATTCTCCCCATCGAGAATGACGGTGAGCAGCCGGTCCGGCTCGTCGTCCCGCGGCACGTAATTCAGCACGCTTTTGACGAAATCCTCGGCCGCATCCTCTCCCCCATAATGCTGGTAGACGAAGCCGATCTTGTCTGAAAGCTCCGTGTCACGGAAAACGATGATCACCGCATCGTCCACGCCATCTCCCGTGACGCGGTAGGGGTAGTATTTCGGAAGGTTTGGCGGCCTGGAGCGGGCGAGGATCTTCTCGTCGGTTGCGATCCACTGTATCTCGTGCTTCGCGAACACAGGAATGACGTCATAGGCTACGGCCCCCTCTGCGGGCCACATGCCTCTCGGCAGCAGGCCGAATTTCTCTCTGTAGAAAGCCACGGCTTTTGCTACCTGGGCCTCTGCATCTTTCGGAAAGTGGAAGCGTTTCGGCATCGGATCGCTGGGCTGGCAGAGCTTGGCGAGATCGCTGTCGTAGATGAGCGGGAGGATGGGATGATAGTACGGCGTGGTGATGATCTCGATCTGCCCCTTGCCCGTGGACGGATGGTACATCAGCTTGCGGTGGATCGGAATGATGGCGGCCAAAACCTTGTACGTTTCCGCCACGATCCGGTTGCAGTCGTCCTCCGTGACGGTTTTGGCAAGCCTGTAGGTCCCGTCGTCGTTCTTGGTGATGAGATCCGTCAAATCGATCGCTACGCCGGAGGCAAGCTTCGTCTTCCCTTCCAGAAAGTCGGGATCGAAACTGGCGAGATAGAACCAGAATTTTATCTCCCTCCGGTCCTGCTCCGTCAGTCCCTGTGCGCCCGCACGCTTGAACTTGTCCCTCAGCGCCTTGTATTCCGGGAACCGCCCGATGACGACCTCGCTCACTCCGAAGGCATTCCAGTTGTTGGTCAGGAGGAATTGGAGGTCTCTTGCATCAAAGTCCCTGGTGGGCTTCAGGGCGAGGTCGATCCAGGGATCCGTTCTACCGCCAAACGTGGCAAAGTACTTCTTGGCATCGACACGGTTCTTCCGAAGGTCGACGCACGGCTTCAGCCGTTTGACGTAGTACTCCTCGAGCTGGAAGAGGAGCGAGGAGGTGAGGTTGACGGTAAAGTGAACATCCGGGTACTTCAAGAGCATCGACACCGTGTCGTAGTAGTCCTTCGTGCCGTGGCTTCGAACCCACGGCCCTTGAAGTTGATCCGATCCCGGATCGAGGTAGAGCGGCTGGTGCTGATGCCAGATGATATTCAGATAGAGCGTTTTTCCGGTCTTCGGGTACTCGTCAGACATTGTCGTGGAATCTCTTTCAGAGGCAATGGTTGGATGACAATGAAATTCCGTCGGCCCGGGACCCCGCTCCCGGAGCGGCCGTGCCTAATATAAGCAGAGAAGAGCTAAAAAGGATACGATCATCGTTGGGAAACGGCTCGGCTCTCCCATCCCTGTTGCTCGTGCTGAAATAGATCAGACCATCAGGCCCTTCAGTCACACCCTGATCCTTCGAAACTCACCCAGCAGCAAAGCCTCCTCTCGTACAAGCCGATAAGGCCTCTGCTCGGTCAGGACGACCCTCTGAATGCGTTCTCCTCTGAGACATCCGAAGAAGAAGTTGTTCCTGAACGTTGGAAAAGCATCTCCACGATAATTGACCTCGTCTCCGCCCCCAGGATCGTCAAAGCCGGACGGGCCGTGTTCCGTCTCGCAGAGAACACCTGAAGCGGGATGCCAGGCTAGTCCCTGCGGATTTCGCATTCCGAACGTGTAGACCGGGGAATTTGGGTCAGGATTGTCCCGAGGAATCGATCCGTCGTCACTGAGGCGTAGGATCCTCCCGCCGAGCGACGCGAGATCCTGAGCTATTTCTCGATCAGCTGCATGGCCTGTGGTAATGTGGAGCTTCCCGTCCGGGCCGAATTTGAGCCTGCAGCCATTATCAACAACAGAAGCTGGTATGTTGCGGCGCTTTCTCGCCTTTTCGGAGGACTTGGAGACGGCCGGGTCGCTCGGTGAAATAAAGATTTGCGGCCTGATCGAAAACGATCGACCACGGTATCACGAGATTCTCGAGGACAGTTTCTACCATGAATTTCGTGCCATCCTGAGCTGCGTAGACCTTCTCTTCAGTCGAGAAAGGCCTGGCGGGCGAATTCAGCGCGACGGCAAAAATCGGAAGCAAAGCGAAAGCGGAGACAGGCAAAGAGATACGTCCCTTGCCGTTCGCTTTGCTCAACATTCAAGGATCTCTCAGCAATCCAAGGACTTCGCGACAAAAAACAAAGGCGCCGGTGATTCTCTCATCGGCGCCTTCGAAAGTCCCCTGCAAATCTGGGACTATTTCATTATTCCGAGCACCGCCTCTTTTGCGGCCTTCGCCACGCGGAATTTCACAACGGTTTTGGCCGGAATCTGAATCTGCTCGCCCGTTGCCGGATTTCGACCAACGCGCGCTTTCCGTTGAACAAGCACGAGTTTTCCGATGCCGGGCAACGTGAAGGAATTCGGCGCTTCGCGATACGATAGATGCGCCATTTCCTCCAGAATCGCCACAGCCGTCTTCTTCTTCAGCTCGAACTTGCTCGCCAGATGCGCTGCGATTTGGCTTTTTGACATCGGCTTGCCCATAAGATATCCTCTCCGGTTTTGTTAAAGAGATATTGTGGTTAATTAAAGTACACTTGAAGCTGATCGCTCTAGCTCATTGGCCCACATAACCACCTCAAATTCCCTAGCAAATATACTGGTTTTGTTTCGAATGTCAATAGAAAAATCAAAAAAGTTCAATGATTACGGGCATAGTCTAAGCCCCGGCCGAATCGCGGCGACGCCTACCGTAAGTAGTTCAATCTTAATCGGTTATACTCTGCTGGAATCTGGGGGGTTTGTGACTGCCTGGTGGGCTTTCGTCCATTCCGACGATGAATTGATGGGAGGAGACAGATTTGGCAGACGCATTCTTGGCAAGTCTAACGCATTGCCGTGTCACGACATCCCACCTGGATGAGTTTGCGCCGAACAAAGCGCGCGGATTTTTTTTCGCTCCCATTGCTCCACAAGCGAGGAGAGCAAGACAAGATAAATCACGATCTCACCCTTGCGACACATTGTCTTGCTTCGACTCCGAATCACATGTCGGACAGAATTCACGAGCGCGCCACGAGGAGGAAGCTGAATGCGAATTTGAGAATCTTGCAGAGATTATTTCCACGCGAGATTGGAGGTCGCAGAGAGAGGGGCGAGCCGACGACCTCGTGGAGCGACGCACGTGCTCTTCAGAAATTTGTTGACACTTTTTTTTACTTGTGTTTTTAGCTTTTGTTGAGTAGGTTGGCGGTGCTTGCACCATCTGCAGACTTGCAGGGTCCCGGAACCTCTCCCGGACCTTACAGATTCCTCAAGAACGCCTGACATGATTCGCTTGCGTCCGATTTTCGCATCACCACTACACCATACATCACTCAATCCACTCACCCTCTTACGGAGGTTCGCATGAAGCTGACCATTACAAGATGGTTTGTGGTCGCCGTACTAGCTTTGCTCTGCCTCGGAAGCTCCATCGTTCTCGCACAGGGCGTGACGACTGCCGCGATCAACGGCAAGGTCACAAGCACGACAGGCGAGCCACTTCCAGGAGCGAACGTTATCGCGATCCACAACCCTTCGGGCACTACCTATGGAACCGCCTCGCGTCCCGATGGCCGTTACAATCTACAGGGCCTGCGCGTTGGTGGACCGTACACAGTAACAGTCTCGTTTGTCGGTTATCGGCCGGACAAACGGGAGAACATCTATCTGCAATTGAGCCAGAATCTCACGATCGATTTCACCCTGACCGAGCAGGCGGTGGAAGTGAGCGGCGTAACCGTGACGAGCGACCGGAATGCCATCATTAGCGCCAGCCGTACGGGCGCAGCGATGAGCATCAGCCGAGATCAGATTGACTATGTGCCAACAGTGTCTCGAAACTTCTCGGACGCTCTGAAACTCTCACCGCTCTTTGCCGGCTACAATGCGGCGGGACGCAACAGTAAATTCAACAACATCCAAATCGATGGCGCGGTCTTCAACGATTTGTTCGGATTAGCCAGCAATGGCCAACCTGGCGGCCAAACTGGCAATACTGCCATCAGCCTCGATGCACTTCAGGAGTTTCAGGTGGTCATTGCACCATACGATGTCCGCCAGGGGGGCTTCACAGGGGGCGGAATCAACGCGATCACCCGCAGCGGGACAAACTCGTTCACGGGTTCGGCATACTACTACGGCCGAAACCAGGATTTCAACGGGACCAGCCCCGACAACCTGAAGACCAAGCTCGCGAACTACTCTGACTACACCGCCGGGTTCCGGGTGGGCGGTCCAATCATGGAAAACAAGCTCTTCTTTTTCGTCAATGGAGAGTTGAGGAAAAGAAAGGATCCGACGACACGCGTCTTTGGCGCGGGGAGCAATGCGACAAATCAGTACGCCCTCTCCAAGGATAGCCTCGCGAAATTTATCAACATCCTCCAGAATCAGTATCACTACAATCCGGGATCGTACACGGACTTTACAAACGAGACCCCGGGCAACAAGATCTTTGCGCGCCTCGACTATAATCTCAGTGATCAACATCGCCTGTCGCTGCGCAATAGCTACAGCGACGGCTCGTCCGACAACGCACCGAGCAGCGGTGCCATCTATCCATCGTACGAACGCTACAAAATCAACGATGTCACGAATTCCACCGTGGCGCAGTTGACAAGCGCGTTCGGAAACACGATGGCGAATGAGTTCATCATTGGCTATACGACCATTCGGGACAAGCGGGACATCTACGGCTCCGCTTTCCCCGAGGTGTGGATCAAGAACGCCGGACTGGGCGGCGGCATTGACCTGCGAGCAGGAGCTGAGACCTACTCAAACGCCAACGCACTCGACCAGGACATTTTCGAGTTCACGGATAACTTTACATACTTCATGGGAAACCATACGTTCACGGTGGGAACCCAGAACTATTCCTTTAAGTTCTCGAATTTGTTCATCCGGAACATCTACGGTAACTATGAGTTCCTGAGTCTCAGCGATTTCGCGGCCGGGAAACCATCGCGCTTTCAGGTGACCTACTCGTTGCTCCCCAACCCGAAGCCTCGAGCGTCTTTTACGGGACTCCAGCTTGGCGTTTATGCACAGGACGAGTGGAGCGCGCTGCCCAACTTGAAAGTGACCCTGGGAGTGCGTGTGGACGTGCCGACGTTCCCCGATTCGCCGCTCCACAATCCTGACATCGACGCTCTGTTTGGCTCCCGTGGATTAGCCACAAACAAGGTACCGAGCGGCCACGCCCTCTTTTCACCCAGGCTCGGATTCAACCTTGACCCGGATGGAGAGAGAATCTGGCAGGTGCGCGGCGGCGTAGGAGTCTTCTCGGGACGAATCGGCTATGTCTGGTTGTCCAACCAGTACGGCAACACGGGAGTCGATTTCGCTCGTTACGATGCGAGAAGCATTCCTGCAGCATTTACCTTCCAGCCCGACCCGTACCAGCAGCAAGCCGGAGGAAGGCTCTCGCTGCTCTCCCCCGTGACCACGACGGAAGTCGACCTGACGGATCCAAACTTCAAGATGCCCCAGGTCTTCAGAGTGAACCTTGGTGTTGACCGTCAATTGCCCATGGGCTTTGTTGGCACCATCGAGGCGCTTTACACGCAAACGATCAACGACATCATGTATCAGGATATCAACCTCGCCGGGCCGCAGAACTCCACGCTGACGCCGGGCGGCAAGCTGGTCGGCGACGGCCGCTACGTGTATGGGACATACAGCACCTCGACGCGACGGTGGACGACAGTGCAGTTAAGTCCGAAATTCACTAACGTCGTCTACATGACGAACACGTCGGACGGTTACACCTACAACATGACTGCACAGGTTCAACGTGCACGCGCCGAAGACGGCTGGTATGCAAACCTGGCGTACACCTATGGGATGGCGAAGGACCGGAACAGCATCGGCTCCAGTCAAGCCATCTCGCAGTGGCGGTATAACCAGGTCTACAGGGACGTCAACAACCCGGATCTCTCCTACTCCACTTACGACGTCCGCCATCACATGATCGCGGCGGTCTCCTACCGCTTTGAGGCAATCCCGAATTTCGGGACCACCGTCTCCTTGTTCTATGAAGGCAGATCCGGATACCCGATCTCCTTCTACTACAACGGCGATGTCAATGGCGATGGTCAGACGTCGAACGACTTGGCGTATGTTCCGAAGGACAAGAACGATGTTATCCTGATGTCAAGCTCCTCCGGATCGGCCACCGAGCTGACGGATAAGACCAACGCCGCGTACGACAAGCTCTTCACCTACATCAATAACGACAGCTACCTCAGCTCCCATAAGGGACAAGTGGCCGAACGAAATGGCGGTCGAACACCCTGGAGCCACAGCCTCGATTTCAAGCTTGCCCAGGAGGTCCCGACGTTTTCGGGCCATAGGTTCGAGATCACGCTCGATGTGCTGAACATTCTCAACCTGATCAACCACTCTTGGGGCTACGTCCCGTACATCAGCAACTACCAGGACGACCTCCTGACCTTCCACAGTCTCGATCCCACGACTGGGAAGCCAAGATTCTATTGGTCGAAACCGGATCCGAATGCCCACCCGTGGGTCAACGACAACCTTTCCTCTCGCTGGGGGGCACAGCTTGGATTGCGGTACACCTTCTAGCCTCATTTTCGCGGTACAATCAAGAGCCCCGTTGAGATTGCCCAACGGGGCTTTTTGTTTCGCAAGCTCAGTGCGCCACGGTGCTTCACGCGCGAAACGAGGCGTGCCAAACGCACATTGATAATTTCTACCGCGAGGGAGCGCGTGCTTTTCTTAGCCATTTGAGTGTCAGCGGAGAGACGCGTCGGAAAATCACTCTGTGATCAAAGGAAGTCCCGCGAGCGGGTGGCTTCCGGCGAAGCGAGAGATAACGCTCGTGCGGTGATCGGAACAATCCGCTTGCAAAGCGGGGACATTTTGGCTATATTTATCGGTAGCTGAATGGGGTCGTAGCTCAGCTTGGTTAGAGCGCCTGCCTGTCACGCAGGAGGTCGAGGGTTCGAGTCCCTTCGGCCCCGCT